>Ga0102938_10000236_pt1 | contig 38891 bp, 37 predicted proteins | sample SalPonR2_B_D2_MG_FD_84516 | JGI IMG/M metagenome (GOLD analysis project Ga0102938, IMG submission 84516) | Salt pond soil microbial communities from South San Francisco under conditions of wetland restoration - Salt Pond MetaG R2_B_D2_MG | ecosystem: Environmental > Aquatic > Marine >...
AATGCCTCGTCCGCGATGCATACCTCGTCGCGGGTGATGCGCTTCTCCGACACGCTTATGCCGATCTCCGCGGCCAACGCGAAAATGGTATTGCGCGTGATGCCGTCCAGGCAGGATGTGAGTTCCGGTGTGTAGATGCGGCCGTCGCGCACAATGAACACATTCTCGCCACTGCCCTCCGCCACGTAGCCCTCGTTGTCCAGCATCAGGGCTTCCTCGGCGCCACAGTCGATTGCTTCACGCAGGGCCAGCATCGAGTTGATGTAGTTGCCGTTGGCCTTGGCCTTGCACATTGAGATATTCACATGGTGGCGCGTAAACGACGACGTGCGCACTTTGATACCTCGATCGCGGGCCTCGGGGTCCATGTAGGATGGCCACGACCAGGCGGCAATCATCACATGCGTACGCAGGTTATCAGCCCTCAGGCCCATGCCCTCAGAGCCGTAGAAACACATGGGCCGCAGATAGCCCTCCTGCAGGCTGTTCTCGCGCACGACGTCTCTCTGCGCCTGGTTCAGCGTGTCCTTGTCGTAGGGCATGGACATGCCGAGAATGTGCGCCGAACGAAACAGGCGATCAGTATGGTCGCCAAGGCGGAAAATGCAGGTGCCGCGGTTGGGCGTGTGATAGGCGCGCACACCCTCAAACACCCCGAGGCCGTAGTGGAAGGTGTGGGTGAGGACGTGCACCTGCGCCTCGCGCCAGGGCACCATTTCACCGTCCATCCAGATTAGACCATCGCGATCCGCCAGCGTCATGACTCTACTCCTGTCTCACTCACTCGGTGTGTCCTGCTCATAGGGCGCAAACAATTCGCGCCACTTTTTTATAACCGCGGCCCGCTCGCCCACGAATTCATCGGCCGACACTGTATCCGGCTGCTGCTGCAGGGAAAGTTGATGCGCCGCGGAACGGAAGGCCAGGTAGGCCTCCCGAAGGGCATCGCCATCGCGCTGCTCAAAAAAGCCTTCCCGGCACAAGGTCTCGAGAATGCGCATATTGTCAGACCAGCGCGCCAACTCGGGCTCGCGATGCGACCACGCTAAAACCGCGTATTGCACCATAAATTCGATATCGACGATACCTCCGGCGCCCTGTTTCAGATGAAATTCCCCCTCCGCCAATGCCGCCTGCGGCAGCAGGTGTTTGCGCATCCTGTCGCGCATCGCCACGACCTCGCGCGCCAGCGCGGGGGCTTCGCGCGGCTGGCACAACACTTCTCGCCGCACATCGTCTACGCGCTCGGCCAGCGCCTCATCGCCCGCCACGAAGCGCGCCCGGACCAGCGCCTGGTGTTCCCAGGTCCAGGCAGATTCCTGTTGATAGCTGCGGAAGCCGTCGACGCTGATGACCAGCATGCCGGAATCGCCCGAGGGCCGCAGGCGCAAATCAACTTCATACAACTACCCCATCGTCATGCGCGCCTGCATGATATGGATCATCCGCTGCGCGAGGCGCGTATAAAACACCGCATTGTCGATACTCCGTTCGCCGTCGGTGACGCCGGATTTCGCAGAGTCGCAGATGAACACCAGGTCGAGATCGGAACCGTAGCTGAGCTCGATACCACCGAGCTTGCCGTAGGCGTATACCGCGAACCCCATCCCCGCGGTAGCCCGGGCCGGCTCCCCGTGTTTGCGCACCATATCTTCCCACGCGACCGCGAGGACCTGGTCGAGAATCACCTCGGCGATCAGCGTCAGCTTGTCACTCACCTGCATCAGCGGCAAACGCCCCACCAGCTCACTGGCGGCCACGCGCAGCACATGCGCGGCCTTGAAGTACCGCAGCGCATCCATTTGCGCTTCCAGGTCTTCAATGGCCAGACGCGTCACCTGCTGACGCAAATCTTCCTGCAACAGGGTTTTGTCCGGCGCCGTGTACAGGCTTGCGCGATCCAGCAGTTCATCCAGCAGTACCGGATTGCGTGCCATCTGCTCGGCAATCCAGGGGCTGGCACCGCACAGGGTGACCAACTCGACCAGCGCCGGTGGGTTCTCCATCAACAGCACCAGGTAGGCGCTGCGGCGCACCACCGCAAGTACCAGGGGTAGTACCCTCTCGAGAGACAGGTCCGGGTCGCGCGCCTCAGCGCAGGCGCCCAGCAACAGCGGCATGAAGTGCTCGAGGCGCTCTCTGCCGGCAGCCTGCAAGGTCATCACGCGGCCGTTCTGGCGCAGGGCCTCGAGGGTTGCAAGACTCGCCTCCGGATCACGGAATCCCAGCTCGGCAAGTGCCTGGGGGCCCGCCACCTCATCCCAGGATGGCACGGCCTGTGGGGTAACAAATTCCTCCTCGGCGGGCGCGATAAGCGCTGCGAAATGTCCGGCAACGCGCCCGCGATGCTCGTCCAACAGAGCGCTGAAACTCTCCCAGTCCGCGCAACCCATCACTGTTGCCAGTGCCTGGCGCGGGCGACCCTCCAGCGGCAGTTCCTGTGTCTGCTTGTCCTGGTAGGCCTGAATCGCGTGCTCGCAATCGCGCAGAAAAAGGTAGGCGGCCACGAGCTCCGTCACCACTGATGACGGCAGAATGCCAAGCGTCTCGCATTCAGGCAGCACCGCCAGCAGCTCGCGCTGCTGCAACCCCAGGTCGCGGCCGCCCCGAATAAGCTGGAAACACTGGGCGATAAACTCCACCTCGCGGATGCCGCCGTGGCCCAGTTTGACGTTGTTCTCGAGACCGCGCCGGCGCACCTCCGCGGAGATCATCTGCTTCATGCCGCGCAAACTCTCTATCACCCCGAAATCCACGTACTTGCGATAGACGAAGGGGCGCAGCATGGCCATCAGCTCTCCCGCCACGCGGGCACTGCCGGTGACCGGCCTGGCCTTGATCAGCGCATAGCGCTCCCAATCCCGACCCTGATCCTGGTAATAGGTTTCCAGCGCGTTGAAACTATGCACCAGCGCGCCACTTTCCCCGTAGGGGCGCAGCCGCATATCCACGCGAAACACAAAGCCGTCGGCTGTGAGCTGGTCGAGCGCGGTAATCAGGCCGCGGCCCACCCGGGTGAAAAACTCTTCATTACTCAAGGAGCGCTCCCCGCCCCGAGTCTCGCCCGCTGCGGGAAATGCAAACACCAGATCGATATCCGACGAAACGTTCAGCTCGCGTGCGCCCAGCTTGCCCATGGCGAGCACAATGAGCTGCTGGCGCTCGCCGCTCGCGCTGCAGGGCTGGCCAAACCGGGGCTCGAGCTCGGCCTCCACCTGTACCAGTGCTTCTGCGATCGCGGCCTCGGCCAGCAGTGAGGTGTCGCGCACCGTTTGCCGCGTGTCCGACAGGCGGCAGAGGTCACGCCAGACAATCCGCAACATGTGCCACTGACGATAACGCCGCAACACCTGCAGCAGGTCGTTTTCCTGCCCGGCCAGCCGCTGCCTGAGATCTTCTGCGAAAAAGGTCTCCGGCAGCTGTTCGTGCAGCTGCCCACTTTCCACCAGCTGCAGCAACAGTTCGCCGCGAGAGCGGAACTGATCGACCGCGAAGACACTACAGGCAAGTACGCGCGCCAATTCGGCCTGCATGCCCGCCGCATCCACTGCCTCGCCAAGACGCGCTGCCAGAGGCTCCTCTGCGCGTTCGAGAATATGCTGCCAGGCCTGCTCCGCGGCAGCGGCAAGCGACTCGGGCAGTTGTGAGACATCCAGCGGCATCGCTACTGTCAGGTGTCCAGTGTCGGCGCGACGCGCATGACTTCTTCGATCGTTGTCTCACCGCGTGCCACGCGCTGGGCGCCGCTCAGGCGCAATGTCTGCATGCCCTCGCGCATCGCCGCGGCGCGCAACTCAGCGGTATCGATCTGCGGGCGAATCAGGGCCTGCACGGCGGGGCTGTTCACCAACACTTCGTAAATTCCCTGGCGCCCCACGTAACCGGTGTCGCGACAGGCTCGACAGCCCACCGGTCGCGCCAGCTGTTCCGGCGGGGGCGTTTCGAAGGGATGCACGAGTTCACGCCACGCCTCGATATCAACCGCGCTGAATGTCTTGCAGAGGGGGCACAGAATGCGCACCAGGCGCTGCGACATGATGCCACGCACCGTGGCCCTGACAAGATAGGCCGGTACACCCAGTTCGAGCAGGCGGGAAATCGATCCCGGCGAATCATTGGTGTGCAGGGTAGACAACACCAGGTGACCGGTCAGGGCTGCCTGGGTCGCCATGTTGGCTGTTTCCAGGTCGCGAATCTCTCCCACCATGATGATGTCGGGGTCCTGGCGCATCAGCGCGCGTACGCCCGATGAAAAGTCGAGTTTGATCGCGTGGTTCACCTGCATCTGGTTGAACGCACTCTCGACCATCTCGATGGGATCCTCAATCGTGCAGACATTCACATCCGGCTCCGCAAGCTGCCGCAATGTGGAGTACAGGGTGGTGGTCTTGCCCGAGCCCGTGGGGCCGGTAACCAGTACAATGCCGTTGCCAGCCGAGGTCATCCTGTGCCAGTTGGCGAGATCGTTGTCGCCGAGCCCGAGCTCCTCGAAGCTGCGCTGCAGCACATCGGGATCGAAGATGCGCATCACCAGTTTTTCGCCAAATGCGGTGGGCAGCGTGGCGAGGCGGAGTTCCACTTCATTTCCCTGGGGACCACGGGTTTTCAGGCGTCCATCCTGCGGCCTGCGTTTTTCCGCAAGATCCATGCGCCCGAGAATCTTGATGCGCGATGACACAGCGGCACCCACCTGGGCAGGTAACTGGTACACCGGGTGCAGCACACCATCGATGCGAAAGCGCACGTTTGACACATCGCGCCGCGGCTCGACGTGAATATCGCTGGCGCGCTGGTCGAAGGCGTACTGCAGCAACCAGTCGACGATCTTCACAATATGCTGGTCGTTGGCATCCGGCTCCTGACTGGCGCCCAGGTCCAGCATCTGTTCGAGATTGCCCAAATCGGCACCACCGGTAAGACGATCATTCGCGCCGGCGCCGCGAACGGAGTGCGCCATGCCATAGAAATCTGCGGTGTGCCGGTCCAGCTCGCGCGGGTCGGCCAACACCCGCCGAACAGATTTACGCTGGGTATGTTCGAGGTTGCTTTCCCAGCCACGCAGGTAGGGCTCACAACTGGCAATAACAACCTCGTCCCGGAGCACCTCCACAGCGAGTATGCGATGCCGCTCGGCGAACGCCCGCGACATGACCTCGGCCACTGCGGGCACGTCGATGCGCAGCGGGTCTATTTCATACACCGCCTGCCCGGTGCGTTCCCCAAGCCACGCCAGCAGGGCATCCATGTCGAGCACCGCCCCGGGCCGCGAGGCATGTTCGAGGCGCTGCTCTGCCAGGTAGACGAGGGGATGCACACGAATAGCGACGGAATGGTTGACTCGCGACATGTCGCGCTCGCTGATCACGCCGTCCTGGTACAGCTCACGTGCAAGCGTCGCCAGACTCAGTCGAGATTCCCTGTCCAGTTCGTTGTTGCGAGTTGTCATGTGTGCAAAAACCTGTTGGAAGCAGCGCCTTCCCGCGCGTGCGACATGCTATCACAGCACCCTGCGACCACGCTTGGCGATGCGCCCCCGGTTGACTAGACTGGTGCATCTGCGGGCACGGCGCCCGACCCGTTCCATGGAGCAAACATGCCCTCTTCCCATCAGCTCATCATCGATCAGTTGCAGCAATTGGTGGGCTCGCCATCTGTGAGCTCTACCGACCCCGCCTGGGACCAGGGTAACCGGGGCGTGATTGAGCTGCTCGCGGCCTGGCTCGCGGACCTCGGTTTCAGCACGGAAATTCTTGCCCTCAACAGCGACGGCAGCAAGGCCAACCTCGTCGCCACCCTCGGCAGCGGCCCCGGTGGCCTGGTATTGGCGGGGCATACCGACACCGTGCCCTTCGACGACGGGCGTTGGCAGTCTGACCCTCTGCGGCTGACGGAGCGCGACAATCGCCTGTACGGCCTGGGCAGCACCGACATGAAAGGCTTTTTCCCGTTGGCTCTGGCGGCGGCGGGAGCGTTCAGGACAACGCAACTGCGCCAGCCCCTGATCATCCTGGCGACAGCCGACGAGGAAAGCTCCATGGACGGTGCGCGCAGCCTTGCGCAGGCGGGCCGGCAGCTGGGCCGTGCCGCAATCATCGGCGAGCCGACCTCGCTGCTACCCATGCGCATGCACAAGGGCATCATGATGGAGGCGGTGACCGTCACCGGTCGCGCGGGGCACTCCTCCAACCCGGCACTCGGCAACAGCGCGCTGGACGCGATGCACACGGTGATGGGCGAATTGATGGCGTTTCGCGCCGAGCTGGCAGAGCGTTACCGCAGCGAGTTTTTCCATGTCGCCCACCCGACGCTGAACCTGGGATGCATGCATGGCGGCGACAGCCCCAACCGCATCTGTGGACGGGCGGAGCTGCATTTTGACCTGCGCATGACGCCGGCGGGTGACAATGCCAGCGTACGCGCCGAGCTGCAAACGCGACTGGAAGCCATCGGCGTGCGACACAACCTGCTGGTGGAACTGCGTGAGCTGATCCCCGACGTTGAACCGTTCGAACAACCCGTGCAGAGCGAACTGGTGCAGCTCGCGGAGAAGCTCACCGGGCACACCGCCGGGGCGGTGGATTTCGCCACCGAGGCACCCTTTATGCAGCAGCTCGGCATGCAGACCATCGTCATGGGCCCCGGGTCCATCGACCGGGCACACCAGCCGGACGAGTACCTGGAGCTGGACCAGATCAAGCCCTGCATCGCACTGCTGGAGCAATTTATCCGGCACTACTGCCTGTAAGCGCGCCGGGCTGCACGCCGCGTATGTTAAATATTGCCTTGGTGCCGGGTTCGCGCTTTCGGTACTCTTGCCCGGTTTACTCCTGAACGCAGCCTGGACAGCATCGTGACGACATCGGGTCGGGAACACATACGCTGGTTTCGCAACACCGCACCCTACATCAATGCGCACCGGGGAAAGACCTTCGTGCTGATGCTGGGGGGCGCGGTCGCGCAACACCATAACCTGCCGCACCTCATTCACGACCTGGCACTCCTGCACAGCCTGGGCGTACGGCTGGTGCTGGTTCACGGTGCCCGCGAGCAAATCGACCAGCGCCTGGCCAATGCCGGTATTGCGGGTACCTTTCACGGTAGCGTGCGCATCACGGATACCGACACGCTGGAACACGCCAAGGACGCGGCCGGCGCGCTGCGCGCACAGATCGAGGCGCTGCTGTCGATGGGGCTGCCGAATTCCCCCATGCAGGGCTTGCGCATGCGGGTGTGCTCCGGCAATTTTGTCACCGCCAAACCCATCGGCGTGCTGGATGGCGTGGACTACCAGCATACCGGGGCCGTCCGCCGGATAGATACCGAGGGCATCCGGCAGCAGCTTGCCGCCGGCTCAATAGTGCTGCTCTCGCCGCTGGGCTACTCGCCCACAGGCGAAATATTCAATCTCGCACTGGAAGACGTGGCCGTGCACTGCGCGGCGGCCATCGGCGCCGACAAACTCCTGCTGCTTGCCAGCGGCGAGGGCATCGTCGACGCCTCCGGCGAACTGGTGCGCCAGTGTGCCGTCGGCGAGATAGGCGCGCTCGAAATTCCGGATGCCGGACAACACGCACTGTTGGAAGCCGCCCGCAAGGCCTGCCTGCGCGGCGTCCCGCGCTGCCATATCATCAGCTACGCCGAAGACTGCGCCCTGCTGGAAGAACTGTTTACCCACGATGGCAGTGGCACGCTGGTTGCCAGTGACGATTACGAGCAGTTGCGCGCGGCACGCATCGACGATGTCGGCGGCATTCTCGAGCTGATCGAGCCACTGGAGCGCGAGGGCATTCTGGTAAAGCGTTCGCGCGAACTGCTGGAAACCGAGATCGGCCAGTTTCGCCTGCTCGAGCGGGACGGGCGCATTATCGCCTGTGCCGCGCTGTACCCTTTCCCCGAAGAGGGTTGTGGCGAAATAGCCTGCATCGTATCCCACCCGGATTACCGGGGAGGCAAGCGCGGTCAACGCCTGCTGGCGATGCTGGAGCTGGAAGCCCGGCGCCAGGGGCTGGATCGGGTGTTTGTGCTCACGACGCAAACCGCGCACTGGTTCATCGAACAGGGTTTTATCGAAAACACCCGGGAAGCACTGCCTGATCGGCGACAGGCGCTGTACAACCTGCAGCGCAATTCCAAGGTGTTTTTCAAACCTCTCCAGGGGTGACCACCGCTCACCTGGCGGCCTGCGTCACCCCTCCCGCAATATTACCGCTTGCCCAGCTCTGCCCTTCGGTTGTTACCAATGAAATCTGCGAATCCGGAGTCGCCATTGCAGCGAGACATTGCGCCTCGTCAACGTCCACCGCTTGCGCCGCCAGCTTGCTGAAGTCATTCTTCAGCTGCGCAAACCGGTTGCGCAGGTGAGTATCCTGTCGCTCTGAGCGCGTGTTGAGCACCTCGGCGGCCAGGCCCTGCAAGATATCGATATTGTAGTCCAGAGCTTTCGCGTACTCGGCGGACACGCTCTCAGCGCGGGAAGCTATCAGGTCGCGCACGCCCTGCTGCCAGCCGGGTTTACGCGACTCCAACAGCGCCTCGAGCCGCTGCAAGAACACTGCCCGCTCGGCCAGCCACAGCGCGTCGACACGCTTCAGCTTGCGGCTGCCTGTCATCAATGCCTCGCGCTGTGATGCCTGCAGCCTTCCCATGTAATCCTCTGCCGTGTCGAGCATGGCGTCGTAACTGTCTGCAAAAAACTCGTCGTCGTCGCGCGGGAGGTATTCCTCTTCCAGTGCTTCATGGCGCGAATCAAGTTCGGCGAGGAATTCCTCTATCTGGGCGTCGGAAAGCTGAGAGCCCAGAGCGAGGAGGCGATCGAGCCCCCGCGTTTCCAGGCGGGACCAGGCCTCTTCCAACCGGGTCACCCGCGCGGCGATATCTTCCCCACTGAGCGTCTGCTCCCCCAGCGCAGCCTCTAAATCATCCAGAAGCAACACATAGCAAGGCAGCTCGCGTGATCGATGCCAGGCCAACAGTGGTGCCAGTAACTCATCGAGGTAAGCTTCCTGCTCGCCATTCAAGTCGGCATAACCCTGAATGTACCAGGGCAAAAGAAAATCCAGGCGATTGTAGACAAAGGCGGTCCGGGAGCAGCCGGCAAGTGCCAGGCATAGGCAGAGCAGGAGACAGATTCCCCTCGCGCGGGCCATTCTAGCGCCAGACTGGCAGCGCGCGCGTGCGTGGCGCGATGTTGACAGGCTCGCTGGTCGCCACTTCAACCCGGTTGCGTCCGTTCGACTTCGCTAAATACAGTGCGGCATCCGCAAGCTTGAACCAGTGTTCCACGCTGGTTGCGCAGCCCACTTCGCAAACCCCGATGCTGAGCGTCATGCCACCCTCTGGCAGTATTTTCGCCTTCTCCACCTCACGCCGCAGTTTGTCCGCCACGCGGGCGGCCACCGCCGCGTTGGCCTCACTCAGCAGCAACACGAATTCCTCACCACCGAAGCGACACAGGGTATCGGCCCCGCGCACCCGGTGATTGATCATGCGGACAAGCTCCTGCAAGGCCCTGTCGCCCACCGCGTGCCCGTACCTGTCGTTGATTCGCTTGAAAAAATCAATATCGATTATCAGTAGCGACTCATGCCGCTTGTAGCGTATCCAGTCCTCCAGGCTTTTCGCCGCGCGCTGCTCAAGATAACGCCGGTTATAGGCACCCGTCAGGGGATCGGTGACAGCCATTGTTCGCAGGTGTTTGGCCTGCTTCGTCAGCGAGAAGACCAGCCAGGCACTGACCAGCCAGGCCAGCCCCAGCGAGAGCGTCAGCACAAATACCGCCATCGGCTGGAAGCTCTCCAGCACCAGCACCAGAGCCAGCGCGAGACTGCCCAGGCAAATGGCAACAGAGAGACGCCAGCGTGCCAGTACCGGCGCCGCCACCAACAATGGATACAGAAAATACAGCGCGTATTCCTGGCCGATGTAGAAGGCGCCAAAGGACAGGCCGATGCTGCCCATCAACACCACCGCAGACGAAGCAAGCGCCTCCCGACCGAGGCTCAGGAGTGTGATATCAACCAGCAGCAACAGCAGCATAGCCGCTATGGCGCTCGCCAGCAGCAACTCGTTCGCGTAGTAGGTGTAGGCGACCAGCGGCAGAAAAACCATGGCGAAGAGGATCAGAATGTAGCGATAGGCGCCGCGCCAGTGCTGGTCGCGCCAGTCCCCTCGTGTATCGCCATTTTCTCGCGCCTGCAGGAACAGCTTTTCACCGGAGAAGGACTTTTTGAAGTCCTTCTTCAGTTGCGGCCAGATGCCATCACCCGCTGTTACGCGCTTGCTTTTCATCGCCGAACGCCCCGCCACCTTTACTCGAACCCGTACCGGGCAGTATTCCTGTTTCTACAATACCCCAGCGGTCTGTACATGGCTATCCCGCCACAGTTCCCCGGCGTCAGGCAGCGAACCGCTCAGGCGTACTATGTCTCAGGCGGCAGCGTTCTTTTCCTGGAGGGCAGCGCGGTTAATGGCGCCGAGAATACCGTCCAGGGAAGCCTGCACGATATCGTGGCTGCGGCCGACGCCGCAAAAGCGATCGCCCTCAATATTGAGCTGGATGTAACACACAGCCTCCGCATCGGCGCTCTGGCTGAGCGCGTGCTCGCTGTATTCCACCAGCACAATCTGCTTGCCGGTATGGCGCTGCATGGCGTCAACAAATGAGGCCACAACGCCATTGCCGCTGCCGTTCAATGTCTGCACCCGTCCGCCCTGCAGCAATTCGGCCTGCAGCTTGTCTGCCCCGCTCTCACGGCTCACCTGGTAGTCGCCCAACTGCCAGCGCCCGTTGTCCGCCAGATAGGTCTGCTCGAACAGCTGGAAGATTTCACCGGAGCTCACCTCGGACTCGCGCTCCTCCGCGTAGGCCTGAACCGTGGCGCTGAAATCGATCTGCAGCCAGCGGGGCAGCTCAAGGCCATGGTCCCGGTGCAACACGTAGGCGATACCACCCTTGCCCGACTGGCTGTTGATGCGGATCACCTCCTGATAGGAGCGGCCAATATCCGCCGGGTCAATAGGCAGGTAGGCGACTTCCCAGGGCTGGGCACCATCGCGCCTGGAAAGGCATTTTTTGATCGCATCCTGGTGGCTACCGGAAAAGGCGGTGAACACCAGCTCACCGGCATAGGGATGACGCGGATGTACCGGCAACTGCGTGCACTCACGGCTGGTTTGCAGTATTTCGTCCATCTGGCCAAGCTGCAGTTGCGGGTCCACCCCCTGGCTGTACAGATTCATTGCCATTGTGATGATGTCCATATTGCCGGTGCGCTCACCGTTGCCGAACAGCGTACCCTCTACGCGATCGGCGCCGGCCAGCAACCCGAGCTCCGAGGCCGCAACCGCGCAGCCCCTGTCATTATGCGTGTGCAGCGAAACAACCAGGCTCTCGCGACGCGCCACATGCTCACAGAACCATTCGATCTGATCGGCATAGACGTTGGGCGTGCTCATCTCGACGGTCGCGGGCAGATTGATAATCACCGGATGCTCCGGCGTGGGGCTCCAGACTGCGGTCACCGCGTCACAGACCTCCACGGCAAACTCGAGCTCGGTACCGGTAAAGCTCTCGGGCGAATACTCGAACACCCACTCGGTGTCGGGATGGCGCGCCGCGCAATCCTGAACCAGGCGCGCGCCGTTGACCGCGATGTCGATAATGCCTTTGCGGTCGAGACCAAAGACCAGCTCACGCTGCACGGTTGACGTGGAGTTGTACACGTGGACGATCGCGCGATGCGCGCCCCTGAGTGCTTCAAAGGTTTTTTCGATCAGGTCGGGGCGTGCCTGGGTCAGGACCTGAATCGTGACATCCGGCGGTATGCGATCATTCTCGATCAGCTCGCGCACAAACTCGTAGTCGTGGCTCGAAGCGGAGGGAAAGCCCACTTCGATTTCCTTGAAGCCGATTTTCACCAGCTGATCCCAGAGCAACGATTTCTGGCGCCCGGTCATCGGCTCAATCAGCGCCTGATTACCATCGCGCAGATCGACACTGCACCAGCGCGGCGCCTGTGTGATCACCTGGTCCGGCCAACGCCGGGAAGGCATGGGAACAGGTTTGAATGCCGGGTATTTGCTGTGGTCGAAGGTACTCATCTGACTGTGTCCGTTTGTGTGGTTGTCGGGTGGCTGCTCACGGTTGCGGAACGCGGTGCCCTCTTGAGGCCCGGGCCAGCTCCCTGTGGGCGGGTAAGCCTGCAGGGTGAACCACAACGCATGAGGTAACAGCCAGACCAGAGTATACAGCTGCGCCCTTAGCCAGTGCGTGCAAATTAACTAATAATATCGCTGAAATGCGCGATTATTGGCTACTATTGCCTTATTATTGATTTTTATTCACTAAATTATAGAGAAAAGGCGTAAAAAGGAGAAAAGCGCATGAAGCTCGATCGAATAGACCGCCGGATCCTCACCGCCATGCAGGACAACGCGCGGATCAGCAACCTGGAGCTTGCCGAAGCAGTGGGGCTTTCTCCAACACCGTGTTCACGACGGGTAAAACGGCTGGAGGAGTCGGGTATTATTCAGCGCCACGTCACGCTCCTGGACCAGTCCAGGCTGGGCCTCAAGCTCACCGCGTTTATCGGCATCAGCATGGATCGCCACACTCCCGACCGCTTCGAGACCTTCGAGGCCGAGGTGAGCACCTACCCCGAAGTCATGTCCTGTTCCGTCGTCACCGGCCAGGCATCCGACTATCTGCTGCGTGCGGTGGTGCCCGACATGACTTACTACGAGCGCTTTCTGCTCGGCCGTCTGACGCGAATTCCAGGGGTCAGCGGCGTGCATTCCAGTTTCGAGTTGCGCCAGATATTGCAGCGCACAGCGCTCCCGCTGGACCACATCAGCGACACCACCTGGCTTGAATAGCACTTCGCGATGCGCCAGAACCGTCAGTTTTGCTGGCCTCTCCGGCGCTTGCCCGGCCCCCGTGGCTGGCCCAGTATGGCGGCCTGAATCTCAACCGCAATTACGGAGACACTATGATCGACATGGCAGGCAAGGTAGCACTGGTCACCGGCGGGGCCAGCGGCATGGGGCGCATTACCGCCCGCCGCCTCGCCGCACAGGGCGCCAGGGTCGCAATTTTTGATGTCAACGAACAGGCCCTGGAGACGACGGCCGCCGAACACGAGGCCATCACCGCGTTTCGGTGCGATATCTCCAGGCTCGAAGATGTCGAGGCAAAGGTGGCTGAAGTCGCCGCGGCTATCGGCCCCATTGAGCTGCTGGTGCACGCCGCGGCACTCATGCCCAGCCACAAACTCGCCGAGCACTCCCACGCGGACATGGAACGCTTGTTCCGCATTAATTACTTTGGCACCACCTACATCGTTCGCAGCGTGCTGCCGGCAATGACCGCGCGCGGCAGCGGCCGGATCATCGTTTTCGGCTCGATCGCCGGTGTCGCGCTGGTACCCAAAATGGGCGCCTACTGCGCCACAAAAGCCGCCGTAAATGCCTACATGGAGGTTTTACAGAATGAAATACGGGCTACCGGCGTCCGCGCCCATCTCGTCTGCCCGCCGGCGGTAAACACGCCGCTGGTTGATCAAACGATCGCAACCGACACGCCAGGCAGCATTCTCCAGGCAAAGCAAAGCGGCCGCCTGGCCGACCCGGAAAAAATGATCGACGCGATAGAGAAAGGCGTGCGCAAGGATCGCGATATCATCTACCCTGGCGAGGCGAGGCTCCTCTACCTGTGGCGGGCACTGCTCCCCGGACTGTGGTGGAAAACCGTCATGAACTTCGAGAAGTAAAGCACGGCCTTTTCTTTGCCTTGACCTGAAGCATCGGCTAGCATCGCTCGCCCATGACCTCCAGGCTACTGCATCAAGACTCTCCCTGGCTGCTCGCTTTGCTGGCGGCGCTGGTCGCGCTGGGCCCGCTGAGTGTCGACATGTATCTGCCGGCGATGCCACTGATGATGGTGGCGCTGGATACAGATATCAGTCGTATGCACCTCACGCTAAGTACCTATCTCACCGGATTCGCGCTGTTTCACCTTGCATGCGGGCCCCTGGCGGACCGCATCGGGCGAAAGCCGGTGCTGATAGGCGGCACCGGTTTATTTGTGGTGGCATGCGTCGGTTGCGCGCAGTCGACCACGGTTGAAGAATTGATGGCGTATCGCTTCGTGCAGGGAATCGGCGCCTGCGTTGGACCGACACTGGCGCGTGCCGTGGCGCGCGATGTTTTCGGACCCACCCGTGCGGCGCGCGCGCTGTCACTGATCGCCATGCTGATGGCGCTGGCGCCTGCAATCGCTCCGACGCTCGGCAGCATCCTGCTACTCTGGCTGCCGTGGCCGGTCGTTTTCCTGTTCCTTGCAGCCTATGGCACAGGAATGATCGTGCTGATCCGGGCCTTCCTTGCCGAAACGCTGCCAGTACGCCAGAGCCTGCACCCACTTGCCATCGCACGCAACTACGCAGAACTTGTTCGCGACCCGCTGTTTGTAACCGCCACACTCGGCAGCGGCATGATCTATGCCGGCCTGCTCACCTACCTGTCTTCATCCAGCTTCGTTTACATTGAGATGCTGGGGGTGCCGATGGAGTATTTCGGCTTCATATTCCTGACCTCCGTGGCGGGCTATATGCTGGGCAGTGCCACGAGTGCACGACTCACTCGACACCTGGTGCCGGAACAAACGGTGCTGCTGGGCAGCTTGCTGACCACCGGCGCCAGCGGGCTCATGCTGCTGGGTGGCCTGGTCCTGCCGGGAAATGTACTCGCGCTGGTGCTGCCAATGATCTTCTATGCGACCGGCATGGGACTGGTACTGCCCAATGCAATGGCGATTGCCCTGCGTCCCTTTCCCCACATCGCCGGCACGGCATCCGCGTTGCTGGGCTTTATACAGATGGGTCTTTCCGCGGGAGCCACCGCGCTGGTGGGTGTCTTTCTCAAGGACACGCCCGAGCCGATGCTCTACGGCATGTTCGGGATCAGCGCACTGGCGCTGTTGCTCTGCCTGCGCCTGCATCGCCACCGTGAGGCCATATACCCCTGACCCCCAGGTGCCCCGTGTGGCATACTTTTAGCGAGACATTTGTCTACGCTCATACTGGAGTACCGCGCGTGCACATTGCGAACGACGTCACACAGCTGATTGGCAACACGCCGCTATTGCGCCTGAAACAGGTCTCGGAGATGACCGGCTGCACAATACTGGGCAAGGCGGAGTTCCTGAACCCTGGCGGCTCGGTAAAGGACCGCACGGCCCTGGGAATTATCCGCGCGGCGGAACGCGCCGGCGAACTGCAACCGGGCGGTCGCATTGTTGAAGGTACGGCGGGCAACACCGGTATCGGCCTGACGCTGCTGGCAAACGCATTAGGCTATAAGAGCACCGTGGTGATGCCAAGCACGCAGAGCAAGGAAAAAATAGACACCCTGGAGCTACTTGGCGCCGACCTGCGCCTCGTGCCCGCAACCAGCTACGCCGACCCGAACCACTACATCCACACCGCAGAGCGGCTTGCGCAGGAATTGGCGGGCAAGACCGAGGCCGGCGCCATCTGGGCACGGCAGTTCGATAACCTGGCAAATATGGACATTCACGCGCGTACCACGGGCGTCGAAATCTGGGAACAAACTGCCGGCACGGTAGACGGTTTTATATGCGCAGCGGGGACCGGCGGCACCGTTGCCGGCGTTTCCAGCACTTTGAAGGAACGTAACCCCAACGTCGCAATCGGTATCGCCGACCCGGCCGGGGCCGTGCTGTATGAGTATTTCAGTCACGGCAAGCTCGAGACATCGCCCGGCGGATCAATCATTGAGGGCGTGGGCATCAACCATATCACGGGTAACATGGCGCAGGCGCAAGTAGACCACGCCTGGTGCATCCAGGATGACGAGGCGCTGCCCTACATATTCGACCTGTTGCAGTACGAAGGCCTGTGCCTTGGTGGCACCTCGGGTATCAACATTGCGGGTGCGGTGCGCCTGGCGAAAGAGCTGGGGCCGGGTCACACCATCGTGACGATACTGTGCGATTACGGCAACCGCTACCAGAGCAAGTTGTTTAACCCGGTGTTCCTGGAGAACAAGGGCCTGCCTGTGCCCTCCTGGCTGGCAATCTGACGCGGGTCAGTCTCCGAGGCTCTATTGCGAAACCGTTACAGCGCGCGCTGCGCGCTCCTTCGCCACCAGAAAGTCCGCGACCTCCAACATCTCCGCCTGGCCGCCCGCCTTGCTGGCGGTGATCAGGTACTTGCCCTCCACCATCATGGACGGCGTGCCGGTCAGCCCGGCGCCCTTGGCCGCGGCCACCGCCTGGCTTACCTGGCTGTTCACACCGAAAGAAGTGAACGCCTTGTTGAACTCTGCTTCACTGACACCATTGGCGGCGAACACTGCGGCGATTTCACGCTGGGAGGCCAGCGCTTTACCGTCCACGTGCATCGCCTGGAAAATCGCCGGATGCAGAGTCTCGGCAACACCCAGTGCATCGGCTGCATAAAACGCTCGCGCATGCAGCTCCATGTCCTGCCGCCACACGGCCGGTATATAGCGGAAAGCCACATCCTCGGATAAATCCTTCTTCCAGCGACCGACCATGGACTCGAAGGTGTAACAGTGTCCACAGCCGTACCAGAAAAACTCTGCCACCTCGAACTGCTCGCGAGGGGTCGTCTTGGCAACCGGGCGCTCAATCACCTCGTAGTGCTGGCCCGCGGAATACTCCGGCTGGTCAGCCTCCTGGGCTGAACAGGACAGGGCAAACAGTGTGAGCACAAGAGGGAGCATGATGTGTCTGAGCATGGTGTTCTCCGCTGAAAATTGTATGCGACTTGACAGGTAAGACAGCGCCGCGAGCGCGTGGTTCTGTTCTCTCCGCTGGTAATACGAGGGGGCGGGGGCGCAACCCGCCCTCGCCCGGGCCAACCCGGTTACTGCAGGCCGGATACGTAGCTCGCCACGGCTTCGATTTCCAGGTCACTCAAACCAAACGCGGTCTTGCGCATGATTTTGGTTTCCCCGTCGTTCGTGCGACCGGAAGGATCCTCGTAGCCCTTGCGGTAGGCGCGCAGCTGATCCGCGACGTACTGTGCGTGCTGGCCCGAAAGTGACGGGTATCCGGCCGGGCCGTTACCTGCACCCGAGGGAGAGTGACAGGCCATACAGGCGGGCACGTCGCGCTGGGCGACGCCGCTGCGATAGACCTTCCTTCCCAGCTCCAGCAAATCGGGGTCGGTCTGGCCAATGGTTTCACTCTGGGCCGAATAATACGCGGCGATATCGGCCAGTTCCTGGTCTGTTTTATTGTCGACCTGCCCCACCATAGTGGGCACCGATCGCGCGCCATCGCGGATATCGCGCATTTGCTTGTACAGGTACTTCTCTCCCTGACCGGCAAGCTTGGGGAATGGCGCTGCGCTGTTCCCGTCTTCTCCATGACAGGCAATACACGAGGAGCTCAGCGTTTTACCGGCCTCGGGATCGCCCTCGGGCTTGATTTCGGCGGCTAGCGCGCCGTTTGCCCATCCGAAGGAGAGGCTGAGCAGCAATACGACTTTGTTCATGTTTAATCCAGTTGGTCGATGGGCCATTGCCTACTCTGCCGGCGACGCCATATAAATGATCAGGGCCTTGTACTCATCATCCGTACAGGTTGCGCACAAGCCTGTGGGGGGCATGGCGTTCATACCGTTCTTGACGGACTCAACCAGGGTGTCCATGCCTTTTTCGAGGCGTGACTCCCAAGCGTCAACATCGCCTGTTTTGGGAGCGCCGGCGGCACCTGAGACATGGCAGGCAGCGCAGGCACTCTGGTACTTATCCGGTGCATCCGCGGCCGAGACAGCAGCGGAGAAACTCAACAACAACGCAATAAAAACTGATTTCATAGTAACTTCACCTTTGGTATCAGGCCACCATCCCAATAGCTGCATTGGCTGCCGGCAAAAAAGCTGTGGCATTATATACGCTGTTACCCACAGCGACAAAGGCGACGACACATCATGACTAACCCGCTCGAAGTCGCCGCTCCGGCCGCGCCCGACTACCGCCGGGCCCGGTTTCAGACCAGCGCGGCAAAACTGTCGCAATGCCCGCCGGACGAGGGTTGGGAAGTGGCTTTTGCGGGCCGCTCCAACTCCGGAAAATCCAGTGCTATCAACAGCTTGACGGACAATCGGAAGCTCGCGAAAACATCCCGAACACCGGGGCGCACGCGCTTGATCAATTTTTTTGAGCTCTCCGACAGCCAGCGCCTGGTAGATCTTCCCGGCTACGGCTTCGCCAAGGTGCCACTGGCGGTCAAGCAGGAATGGACCCGGCAACTGGAAAACTACCTGCAACATCGCGAGAGTTTGCGCGGCCTCATCCTGCTGATGGATGTGCGCCACCCCTTGCAACCTTTCGACCAGCAGATGCTGCAGTGGGCGCTGGCCGCCACAATGCCGGTTCACATACTACTGACCAAAGCCGACAAACTGAATCGCGGCCCCGCAAGCCAGGCACTGCTCGGCCTGCGCAGAGAACTGGCGCCCTATGGCGAGCTGGCAAGCGCCCAGCTTTTTTCAGCCCTCAAACACCAGGGTCACGAACAACTCAGAGAGACCCTGAATGCCTGGCTGACCGATATCAGCGTTTATGATGACAGCCCGCCCCTGAGCGAAGAGTGACCGGCGGCCCCCAGGGGCGGCCGCTCAATGTGCTTCATCCCAGTTGCTACCCGAGCCGGTTTCCACCAACAAGGGTACGGCGAGCTCCGCCGCAGCGGACATCAGGCTGCAAATACGCTCGCTGACCGCGGCAACCTCGTCCCTGGCAACCTCGAATACCAGTTCGTCGTGCACCTGCATGATCATGTACGCATCCGCTTCGGCAGTAGCCAGCCAGCCGTCCACCGCCAGCATCGCCCGTTTGATGATATCGGCAGCGGTGCCCTGCATGGGGGCGTTGATTGCCGTGCGCTCCGCCGCCTGAGCGCGCATCTTGTTGCGCGCATTGATCTCCGGCAGATAAAGCCTGCGCCCGTAAAGTGTCTGCACGTAACCCTGCTCTCTCGCCAGAGCGCGGGTGCGCTCCATATACTCGGCGACGCCGGGATAGCGCTCAAAATAGCGATCAATATACTCCTGCGCCTCATTTCGCCCCAGGTGCAACTGCTTCGCCAGCCCAAACGCCGACACGCCATAGATCAGGCTAAAAATAATGCCTTTGGCCTTGCGCCGCTGCTCGCCCGAAACCTCATCGACGCCGATGTCGAATACCTCGGCGGCGGTGGCACGATGCACGTCCTGCCCCTCCCTGATCGCCTGCAGCAGGCCTGCATCTCCCGACAGGTGGGCCATAATCCGCAGTTCAATCTGGGAGTAGTCGGCGGCGACGATGCGATAACCATCTGGTGCAATGAACGCCTGGCGTATGCGACGGCCCTCTTCCGTGCGGATCGGAATGTTTTGCAGGTTGGGCTCTGATGATGACAGCCGGCCGGTGGCAGTCACTGCCTGGTGGTAGGAGGTGTGCACCCTGCCGGTTTCAGCGTTGATCATGTCCGGCAGTTTATCGGTATACGTGGATTTCAACTTGCTGAGGCTGCGGTGCTCCAGCAATAGTTGTGGCAGCGGATAATCCAGCGCAAGCTCCGCGAGAACATCTTCCGCGGTAGAGGGCGCGCCCTTGGGTGTTTTCTTGATCACCGGCAGACTGAGATCGTCGAACAGCACCTCGCCCAATTGCTTTGGTGAGCCCAGGTTAAAGGCCCTGCCGGCCAGTTGGTGCGCCGCGGCTTCCAGTTCCTCCAGACGTTGACCGAGCTCCGCGCTCTGTGCGCTCAAGCGCTCGCGCGAAAGCAGCGCGCCACGACGTTCAATGCGCGAGAGCAGCGGTACGAGAGGCACTTCCAGTTCCGTCAGTACGGCGGCGAGCCCGGCCTCCTGCTCAAGCCGCGGCCAAAGCTCCCGGTGCAGCTGCAGCGTGATGTCGGCATCCTCGGCCGCGTACGGCCCGGCCTGCTCCAGTTCAATCTCGTTGAAACGGCGCTGTTTGGCGCCTTTGCCGGCGATATCCTCGAAATGTATGGTCTTCAACCCGAGATACTTCAGCGCCAGGCTGTCCATGTCGTGCCGCGTGGCGGTGGAATCAAGCACATAGGACTCCAGCATCGTATCGTAACGAATGCCGCGCAATTCGATACCGTGATTGGCCAGTACGCTGGCATCGTACTTCAGGTTCTGGCCTACCTTGCCCCGCTGCGCATCTTCCAGCAGCGGTTTCAGGCGCGCCAGCACCGCTTCCCGATCCAGCTGTTGTGGCGCATCGGGGTAGTCGTGAGCGAATGGCACATAGGCCGCCCGGCCCGGTTCCACCGCGAAGGACACGCCCACAATCCGCGCCTGCATATAGTTGAGGCTGGTCGTTTCGGTATCAAAGGCAAACAGTTCGCTCGATTCGAGTTCCTCGAGCCAGCTGTCCAGGGCCGCCTGCGTTAACACGAGGTCGTAATTGCCGCTTGACATGGCGGCCTCGGCAGGCCTGTCACCGGAGGCCAGCAGTTCATCCAGCCAGCCGCGAAACTCAAGGCGCGTGAACCAGTCGATCAGCGCCTGCCGGTCGGCCTCGCCAACAGCGAGATCTTGCACGCCCAGCGACAGCTCCACATCGGTTTTGATGGTCGCCAGGGCCTGCGACAGGAAGGCGTTGTCCCGTTCGGCGGCGAGCTTGTCACCCAGCTTCCCGGCGCCACGCAACGGCAGCGCGGCCACACGCCCAAGATCCGCATAAATGTCGTCGAGCCCACCCAGGCCCTGCAATAAAGCGAGTGCCGTTTTTTCGCCCACCCCTGGAACACCCGGGATGTTGTCGGACTTATCACCCATCAACGCCAGCAGGTCGATGATCCTGGCGGGCGGAATGCCGAACTTTTCCTGCACGCCCTGCTCGTCCAGCACGGTTTCCGTCATGGTGTTAACCAGCGTGACATTGGCGTCGACCAGCTGGGCCATGTCTTTATCGCCGGTGGAAATCACCACCGCCCTGCCCTGCTTGCTGGCGCGCCGGGCAAGCGTGCCAATAACATCGTCTGCCTCCACCCCCGGCTCGCAAACAAAGGGTAAGCCCATGGCCTTGACGATTTCGTGTATCGGCTCGATTTGCTCGCGCAACTCATCGGGCATCGACGGCCGGTGGGCCTTGTACTCGGCGAAAAGTTCATCCCGGAAGGTCTTGCCCGGGGCATCAAACACCACGGCCACCGGACTCTCGGGGTACTGGACAACCAGCTTGCGCAACATGCTGACCACGCCGCGCACGGCCCCGGTGTTCAACCCCCCTGACGTTGTAAGCATCGGCAGGGCATGAAAGGCCCGATAAACATAGGACGAACCGTCAACCAGGACGATGGGTACGGATTTTTCAGGCATACAGTACGACTTCCTTGGCGTGCAGCGAGGCCGCATCAGGGGCGTGAGGCCGGGGCCGCCGATGAATTAAAGCCCATTCGGCAGGCGTGTGCAAAAAAGCGTGCTCACTGGCGCGGCTTCGCCCGGTCAGGACCGGTGGCGGTAGGAAAGTGTTACTTTTTGGCTTTCCACGTTACTGCGCACTAAAAAAGGCTATCCGCCGATGAAAAACTGGAGATTTATAAAGTTTTTCCTGTTCTGAGAGGGGGTTATGAGCATAAAGTCTAAACCGTTGTACCAATTACCGCGTATAAATGAGTACAATCACCCCAGCAAGTGTTACTTTAGTAACGCATAGGGTAACAAACGGTAGGAGACCGACCCATGAACATCCGATTTATCACAGGCCTGTTACTGGCTGGCATCGCACTTTCCGGTCATGCCGACGAGTCGACACAGCTGAAACCGTCAGCCGCCATACACAATTACGGCGTCGCGGAGCCGGTCAGGGCTGACTTGAACACGCAGGACACACTGCGGTTTCATTTTGGAACTCAAATGACCAGCGCAGTCATCACGGACATCAGTGCTCGCATCGAAGACGATCTGGAAGCACAGATGACCCGCGAACTGGACACCCAGAAAGCCAGGGTGAAGCCGCAAACAGAGCCTTTGCTAGTGAGCAACAACTAACCCGGGGGCTCTCTAGTGCTTTGACTCCCACTGCTGCCTCAGGGCGCGGTAGGTGGTCAGCATCTTCGCCTGGTTCAGCGGCGTTTTAAAGAAGCCGTGATAGTCACCTCGCGGGTTAATCAGTACCACATTGGCACTATGATCGACGAGATAGTTCTCGCCCTGGCCCGGCACCTTGCGGAAGGGGGTGTTCAACGCGGTCGCAAACCGGTGTATGTCGAGAAACTCGCCGGTCACGCCGACAAAGTCCGGGTTGAAAAAAGGTATGTACTCCGCCAGCTTCGCAACGCTATCCCTGGCGGGATCCACTGTCACCATCACGACCTGGGTATCCTCGCGCTCGTCCGGCTCCAGAGCGCCCACGAACTCGTTCAGTAACGCCATTGTCGTCGGGCATATGTCCGGGCAGTAAGTAAACCCGAAGAACACGAGATTCCATTGACCCTGCAGGCTTGAGCGTTCAAATGCCTCACCGTGGTGGTCGGTGAACTTCAGCTCCCCGAAGCGTCTTGGCGTTTCGAGCAGGAACAAACCTTCTGCCTGCATTTCAGCTTCGGTCATGCCTCGCGGCACACTCAGGCGGTAGACAAACCCCGCAACCAAAAACAGCATGAAAACCAGCAAAAGCGCCACGGTGCGTCGTATGTTGGTAGCCTGGGTCATAGCGATTTCACCGGAAAGAGGTAGTGATCGACCAGCATTATGATAAACAAAGCCATCAGATAAATGATCGAATACTTGAAAGTTTCCATGGGCGCATTCGGGTTCTTGTCACGCAACAACTCAATAGCCCAGTACAGGAAGCCCGCGCCGAGCACCACCGCACCGAGCAAGTACAGCGGACCGCTCATTCGGGTGGCGTAGGGCAGCAGCGTGATCAACACCATTATGATGGTGTACAGCAGGATGTGCAGCTTGGTGAAGGCGACGCCGTGAGTGACCGGCAACATGGGGATTTCCACAGCCGCGTATTCCTCGCGGCGATGTATCGCCAGCGCCCAGAAATGCGGCGGCGTCCAGGCGAAAATGATCAACACCAGGAGCAGCGCATGTCCGTGGACTTCGCCCGTTACCGCGGTCCAGCCAAGCAGGGGAGGGGCCGCGCCCGCGAGGCCGCCGATCACTATGTTCTGCGGCGTGGCGCGTTTCAGGAACATGGTGTAAACGAACGCGTAGCCCAGCAGGGATGCCAGGGTCAGCCACGCGGTCAAGGCATTGATCCAGATGAACAGGATGGCCATGCCGGTACCACCAAGCACGGCAGCGAACAATGACGCCTGCCAGTTGCCCACGCGCCCACGGGCAATAGGGCGATTGCGGGTGCGCGCCATCTGCAGGTCGACCCGCTTGTCAACGAGGTGGTTCACGGTTGCGGCGGCGCCCGCGCACAGGGCAATGCCCAGATTGCCAAGCACGAGAACATCCCACGGCACCATACCGGGCACCGCCATGAACATCCCGATAATCGAAGTGAGAATCATCAGGAGCACGACGTTGGGCTTGGTCAGCTCCTTGTAGTCCCGCCAGGATACCGCTTCAGTTTGCTGCATTCAGACCATGCACCTTTAGCTGCTGGAGTTTTTCAGCAGAAACTTCAAATCGCCGATGACATCCTTGTAGGACACGCCCGCGTCGTATGACATCATAATCCAGCCTCGCGGGTCTACCAGGTACCAGGTACTCGGGTCAGCTTTCCACTCGGGGAACAGTCGCCCGGCGGCACCGGCTGGCAGGCGCACGGCCTCCGTCCCACGGTGCTCGCTCGCGAGCAAGTCGTCGAAAGAATCCGGCACCGCGCTCTCATCACTGAGCGAGTCGAGCGCCAGCCGCGTATCGGCAACGGTTGATTCACTCGCGTACATCCTCCGCAACCGATTGAAATCCTTGCCAATTCCGAGGTGAATCTGCCGGGTGAGATAGAGTTGCCGCTCGCACGCGGCGGCGCAGCGCGGCCCGCCAGGTATCAGCATTGTCCACTGGGAGGGTGTATGCTCCACATAGGGGTAGGGTACACCCGCCTGGTTGAGAATAGTCTCATCGTCAATCTGGCGCGGCGGCTGTATCAACATTCCACTGTTGGCCGTCCCCAGTGCGCCCACCAGGTCGAGATCGCCGCGCACGACGAAATACCACAACCAGGTTGCCGCCAGAATCATAATCAGTGGTATCCCCGCGATCAGCAGGAGCACCATCCGGTTATTGTTCTGCGAGTTTTCCATTGCCATTATTCCTGTCAATCGGGCAATCACCCGGGCCTGTCGCCTCGCCGGAAGCCACGCACCAGCCAGAACAGCGCCAGAACGCCCGCCATACTGAACCATTGCACCGCATAGCCGGTATGTTTCGCCGGACTCTGGTTGACCACCTGCCAATCGGTGACCAGCGCACCGGGGCTGAGAGCATCCAGGCGCAGCGGGTGAGGGTAGAGCTGCGACCCGGACCTACCCAGCGCCCTTGCCAGAACATCCACCTCCAGCGCCTGGATCTGCTTTGGCCAGCCCGCTTCGAGCTGCTGCTCTCCCAGCAGGTACGGCTCGTCCGGCGCCACGTAGAGATAGCCGGTAATGCTGACAGGGCCCTCCACCTCCGGAACCCGCGGCCGCGAGAGGCGCGCGGGATCCGCGGGGATCCAACCACGGTTGACCAGGAACAGGCGTTCGCTTCGCGCCTCCCGGAACACCGCCACAACCTCATTGCCGAATCGTCCTTCGCGCATGCGATTGTCCAGCAGAAAGTGTCGGTCATCAATGAACGTACCCTCAAGGGCGAGCGGCAGATAGGCGAGCTCGGCAACTGAAAGCCCGTCCAGGCTCTCTATCGAAAACGGCGCACGTGCCTGCTTTAAAGCAAAATCCGCCGACAGCGCAGCCTTTTCATCGGCCCGTGCGAGCTGCCAGAAACCCAGGCCCACCATCAGCGGCACCATAACCAGGCTGAACAGCGTGATGCGCCACTCCGGGCGAAAAGTCAGCGCACTGTTCATGGACTGTCCGACCCGCAGCGAGCGCCCGCAAGAAGAAGCGGGATGAACCGTTTATACTGTTCGCCTGAAAAGAGGGAGTCATCCATTGCTTAAAGCCGCGATAATTTTCTTCATGCTCGCCCTGGTCGCCAGCCTCGCCAGCGGCTTCTACTACCTGATGATTGACCAGGGCGATAAAAGCAGCCGGCGCACGTTCCATTCACTGGGTGTGCGCCTTACGCTGGCGCTCATGCTGGCCGGCCTGATTGTGTTTGGCATTGCGACGGGGCAACTCGGTCACAGAAACCCGTGGGATGCGGGGCCGCGTCCGCCGGCTTCTGCGCAGGAGGAGTAAGCCTCGCCCGGGCGGTCTCCCACCGGGTGTCGCCCTCTAGCCCGCGTACCTCGCCCTCATGATCTCCTGCGATCGCCGTGGAGCCTGTGATCGGCGATGTGCGCAGGCTAGAGGATGTAGACGAACAGAAACAGGAAGACCCAGACCACGTCGACAAAGTGCCAGTACCAGCTGGAAGCTTCAAAACCGAAGTGGTCCTCGGCCGTAAAATGCCCGCCGCGTACAGAGCGCAGTAACTGAATTAACAGCATGGTCATGCCCATGAATACATGGAAGCCATGGAAGCCGGTCAGCATGAAGAACGTCGAGCCATAGATCCCGGAGTTCAAGGTCAGGCCGAAGTGCGCGTAAGCCTCGTAGTACTCGTATATCTGCACCGCCAGGAAGATGATGCCAAGCAACACGGTCAGCGTCAGCCAGAGGTTGAATTTCTTTTTGTCGCCGTTCAGAAGCCCGAGATGGGCAATATGCACAGTGACACTTGAGGACAGCAGAATCAGCGTGTTCCAGAGGGGCAGCCAGGTGAACCAGGACTGCACTTCACTCACATCCATGGTTCTTTCCGCGCTCAGGAAAGAGCCGTTATTCGCTATAAGTTGTGCGCCGGCACCACCCACTGCCTCCTGGGGAGTCTGGGTCATCGGCCAGTTAAACTCGAAGCCCTCCCACAACAATTGGTTGGCGGCACCACTGCCTTCGCCAGCCAGCCAGGGGCCGGCTAACATGCGCACGTAAAATAGCGCGCCGAAAAACGCCGCGAAGAACATGACTTCAGAAAAGATGAACCAGAACATGCCCAGCACGTAGGATTTCTTCAGCTGCGGGCTATTGAGACCGGCGAGGTTTTCGCGAACCGCCATGCGAAACCAGACAAACAGCGTGCCCATGAAGAAAAACAGTCCGACCAGGAAAATGGACCAGGAGCTGGTAGCCTCGTTCGGGTCGCCGAACGTCATATCATTCATAATGCTGGCCGCACCAAAAATGCTCAGCACCAGACCGATCGTTGCGCAAACCGCCATCTTGCTGCTTTCGGGTACGTAGTACTTTTCGTACTCAGGGGAAGCCGGATTACTCATGTTATTTCTCCGTCAAAATTGCGCATTCCAGCAAGCCACGCCTAGCGAGCGGCGACCGCCGAATTCACCATATCGGTTACATCAAAAATTGTGTAGGACAGGGTAATCGTCCGAATATCGCTTGGCAGGTCCTGGTCAACAATAAACTGCAGGGGCATCTCTGTTGAGGTGTCGCCATCGAGCGGCTGCTGATTAAAGCAGAAGCACTCGGTCTTGTGGAAGTACTCTGCCGCGCGGGCGGGCGAAACGCTGGGGATCGCCTGCGCCACCATGGCGTTCGGCAGCGGGTTGCGGGCAAAAAACACCGTGTCATTGACCGCTCCCGGATTGACCTTCATTACATTGGTCGTCGGGTGAAACTCCCAGGGCATCCCATGGTTATTGGTCGCCACAAACTGGATGGTTACCAGGCGATCCTGGTCAACCTGCGCAGCGACAGAGGTATACGCCTCATTGGACGTTTTGCCATTGATTCCCAGGGCATCACACAGCACATCGTACAGCGGCACCATCACTACAAACACAAAGGCAAACATGGCAATGGACACCGTGACCAGCTTGATCATGGTGTCCAATACCGGGTTAGCGTTGATTCGAATCACTGGCTACCTCTTCCTCAGGAGTGAGCGTGCACCGGGTCTATCTTCGGTGGCGTTTCAAAGGTGTGGTAGGGCGCGGGCGTGGGCAGTGTCCACTCCAGCCCCTCAGCGCCATCCCAGACTTTCTCATCGCTTACCGGCTTGCCGGAGACGATCGTGGCTATCACGTTGTACAGGAACATTATTTGCGATGCGCCGTAAATGAACGCGCCAATACTCGACATCATATTAAAATCCGCAAACTGCAGCGCATAATCGGGTATCCGGCGCGGCATGCCGGCCAGGCCTACAAAGTGCTGCGGGAAGAACGCCAGGTTGAAGCCGATAAACGAAATCCAGAAGTGGGTCTTGCCCATGGCCTCGTTATACATCTTGCCGCACCACTTCGGCAGCCAGAAGTATACCGCCGCAGTCATCGAAAAGACGGCTCCCGCCACCATCACATAGTGGAAGTGCGCGACCACGAAGTATGAGTCGTGATACTGGAAGTCGGCCGGGGCGATTGCCAACATCAGCCCGGTGAAGCCGCCGATCGTGAACAACACCAGGAAGCCGATGGCGAACAGCATGGGCGTTTCGAAGCTGAGAGCGCCGCGCCACATGGTGGTAATCCAGTTAAAGACTTTCACACCGGTGGGCACCGCGATCAGCATCGTCGCATACATAAAGAACAATTCACCGGCTATCGGCATGCCCACCGTATACATATGGTGCGCCCAGACGATGAACGACAGGAAGGCGATCGCCGCCGTCGCGTACACCATGGAGTCATAACCAAACAGCGGCTTGCGAGAAAAGGCCGGGATGATCTGCGACACCACGCCGAAGGCCGGAAGAATAATGATATACACCTCCGGATGCCCGAAGAACCAGAAAATATGCTGGAACAACACCGGATCACCACCACCTGCCGCGGAGAAGAAACTGGTGCCGAAGTGCACATCCATCAGCATCATGGTCACCGCCCCCGCCAGCACGGGCATCACCGCTACCAGCAAGAAAGCGGTGATCAGCCAGGTCCAGACGAACAACGGCATCTTCATGTAGGTCATGCCGGGGGCGCGCATATTCATTACCGTCGCAATGATATTGATCGAGCCCATGATGGATGACAAACCCAGAATATGAATACAGAAGATGAAGTACGTGACCGAGGGTGGCGCGTAGGTCGTCGACAGCGGCGCGTAGAAGGTCCAGCCAAATGCAGGCGCCCCACCTTCCATGAACAGCGTGGACGCGAGCAGCAGGAAGGCTGGCGGCAGTATCCAGAAGCTCCAGTTATTCATGCGCGGCAACGCCATGTCCGGCGCGCCGATCATCATCGGGATCAACCAGTTCGCCAGCCCGACAAAGGCCGGCATGATGGCACCAAACACCATCACCAGGCCGTGCATGGTCGTCATCTGGTTGAAAAACGCCGGCTCCACCAGTTGCATGCCGGGCTGGAACAGCTCCGCACGGATGACCATGGCGAAGAAACCGCCGAGCAGGAACATACTAAAGGAGAACCACAGGTACATGGTTCCGATGTCTTTGTGGTTGGTGGTGAAGAGCCACCGCGAAAGGCCCTTGGCTGGACCGTGATGATGATCGCCCATCGTTAAAACCTCCAGTTAGCCTTTCTTGTGGTTGTAGACATCGATCGGCTGGACCATATCGCCCATATTATTGCCGAACGCATTACGCTGGTAAGTGATCACAGCGGCCATGTCCACATCGTTCAATTGCCCGCCAAACGCCTGCATCGCTGTACCCGGCACACCGTTGATGCCGACATCGAGATGTGCATCCACCTCGCCGGTCGCCACCGGGCTGCCGGCGATTGCCGTGCCGACACCGCCCTCACCGTTGGGGCCATGACAGGCGAGGCAGCTGCGTGAATAGACGCCTTTACCGCGCTCCATCAACTCATCCATGCTGAAGGTTTGCGCCATGAGTTCACTGATCTCGGCGGCTTCGGCCTGCTTGGTTGCCATCCACTCGCCATACTCTTCCTCGGAGACGACGTTCACGACGATGGGCATAAAACCGTGGTCCTTGCCACAGAGTTCGGCGCACTGCCCGCGATAGATCCCCTGCTCGGTGGTGCGCGCCCAGGTTTCATTGATAAAACCGGGAATAGCATCCTTTTTGACGGCCAGCTCGGGCACCCACCAGGAGTGAATGACGTCATTCGCCGTGACCAGAAAGCGCACCTTTTTACCCGCGGGGAGCACCAGCGGTTGGTCAACCTCCAGCAGGTAGTGCTCGCCTTTCTCGGCGGTGTTGTAGATCTCACTCTGATCAGTGCGCAAATTACTGAAAAAGCTTATGTTTTCGCCTTCTTCATTAATGTATTCGTACTTCCACTTCCACTGGTACCCGGTGACCAGAATATCCAGGTCCGCATCTTCGGTGTCGTAGAGCTCCAGCAGGGTAGAGGTCGCGGGAAACGCCATACCGATAAGAATCAGGAACGGCACCACGGTCCAGAGAATCTCCACCTTGGTGCTCTCGTGGAAGGTAGCGGGAGTGACGCCCCTTGATTTGCGGTGGTAGATAATCGAGTAGAACATCACCCCGAAAACCCCGGCACCTATGACGACGCAGATCCAGAGTATCAGCATGTGCAGGTTATAGATTTCCCCGCCCAATTCAGTCACGCCGGGCGACATGTTCATCTGGTTCACTTCGCCGCCAGCGGCGAGGGCTGCGGCGCTCAAGAACATCAGCACAGGAGCGGGCGCGAGCCTCAAGAGCCGCTTCGCTTTAAAACACATATCCCATGTCTCCATTTAGTAGAACTTTTTATACCAACCCGGGCCCTGAAGCGGCCGCACATCGGTCATCACAACGCACATGTCGGATTTCCTCCCACGCCTGACGTACCTGAAGGCCCGGCGGCAGTGGGCGCCTTGAGTGCGGAAATTTCCAGTTAGAGTGGCTATTTCAGGTGCTGCGGCAAAAGGTCGCACCGCCATCGCGCGCGAATTATAGCGGAACTCTCGCCCAAAAACATATGACTTGAGTCACATCGGGGGCGCATCCAGTGCAATCCGCACCCTTAACTCCATTGTGCCGCAGCCTGACTCCCGGCGCAAAATCACCTGGCCCGGTGACTAGCGCCGTTTCCCGTTCCCCGGGGTCATGAGCCTGACCGGCTCGGCCGGTGTCTCAACGCGTCGCGCGGCCGCGCGGTTGACGCGGGTACCCAGCTCCTGTGTGCCGGAAGGAGCATTGGCGGGCCGCGCCTCCCTGAAACCACAGCTCACGCAAAACCGCACATCTTCGTCCGGGTCAACGGCAATTTTGTCCATGGCGCTGCAGCGGGGACATACCGCTCCGGCAATAAAACGTCGCCGCGATGGTTGTTGCATAAATACCTCTCAGAGCCTGAACTGGCAAGGCCACTGTCACAGCGGTATTGTAGCAAGCAAAACCAACCCACGGGGCACCCCATGCAACACTATCCGGCAACCGGGTTACGCAGCTTCAACGGTCATTTCCCGCAGCTTGGCGACCGCGTCCTGATCGACCCCAGCGCGGTGGTTCTGGGCGATGTGATTCTGGGAGATGATGTCTCGATCTGGCCGCAGGTCGCTGTGCGCGGCGACATGCACAGTATCCGGGTCGGGGCGCGCACCAGCGTGCAGGATGGCTGTGTTCTGCATATCACCCACGCCGGGCCGTTCAACCCCGATGGCTGGCCTCTGATCATCGGCGATGAAGTCACCATAGGGCACAATGCTACGCTGCACGGTTGTCGTGTCGGCAACCGCGTTCTCGTGGGCATGGGAGCCGTGGTAATGGACGGCGTGATCGTGGAGGACGAGGTTGTCATCGCAGCCGGCGCACTGGTTACTCCGGGGAAGCGCCTGCGCTCGGGATATCTCTATGCCGGCAGCCCTGCGCGCGAGATGCGCGAGCTGAAAGCCTCCGAGATGGAATACTTTGCCTACAGTGCGAACAACTACGTCAAGTTGAAGGATCAGCATATTGCGGCACTCGGCGAGCCTTCAAGCTAGCCGTGCCTACGCGGCCTCCATGGCCGCGCGCAAGTGATGAATAACCGGGCGCGTTTCCGGTCGCACGCCGCGCCAGATGTAGAACGATTCCGCCGCCTGCTCTACCAGCATTCCCAGGCCATCAGCCACCGCCCACGCCGCCTCCCGCGCCCCCCAGCGCATGAACGGGGTAGGCGCCGCCCCGTAAACCATGTCATAGCAGCAGCTACGCTCCGTGATAAGGCTGCTCGACAGCTCCGGCATGCTGTCTGAAAGCCCGGTGCTGGTGGCGTTGATCAGAATATCGAAACTGCGCTCGCCTACCAGCTCATAGGCGCCACCCGCCACCGGGCCGCTCTCACTGAACTGCTGTGCCAGCGCGGCGGCCCGTTCGGGGGTACGATTGATGATGAGCAATTCACCCGGGCGCTCACCTAACAACGGCTCCACGACCCCGCGTGCGGCGCCGCCGGCCCCGATGAGCAGAATGCGTTGATCCCGCAGGCTCCAGCCGAGGTTGCAGATCATATCGCGCACGAGACCAACGCCGTCTGTGTTGTCGCCGTATATCCCCTGCTTGCCGTCACCACTGTCGCGCAGCGCCAATGTATTCACGGCGCCGGCTCTACGCGCGCGCTCACTGGTGTGCTGCGAAAACTCGAACGCCCGCTGCTTGAAAGGTACCGTGATATTCAGGCCCGCTCCGCCACCGGCAAAAAAATCGCTCGCTGCACGCTCAAAATCGTTCAATTCAACGCGCACTGCCCGGTACTGCATCGCCTGGCCACACTGTTTGGCGAACAGGGAATGGATCGCGGGCGATTTACTCTGCTTGATCGGGTTGCCGAAAACCGCGTACCTGTCCTGATCAGTCATGGTCCGATATCGCCGCGCTCGGCTTCTGCCAGCCAGTCGCGATCCTTGAGGTAGTATTCTGTTAACGCGGCCTCGGGAGTTCCCGGTTCCGCAACGAAGTCATACTCCCAGCGCACCAGCGGAGGCAGTGACATCAGTATGGCCTCAGTGCGCCCGCCAGACTGCAGGCCAAACAGCGTGCCCCGGTCGTACACCAGGTTGAACTCGACGTAACGCCCGCGCCGGTAGAGCTGAAAATGCTTTTCCCGGTCGCCATAAGGACGCGCCTTGTTGCGCGCCACGATAGGGCGGTACGCCGGTATGTAAGAATCGCCCACTGCACGCACGAACGCGAAACAGGTGTCGAAATCCCAGTGATTGAGATCGTCGAAGAACAGACCGCCGATACCGCGGGGCTCGTCGCGGTGCTTGAGAAAAAAGTATTCATCGCACCAGCGCTTGTAGCGCGGGTACACCGCGTCCCCGAAAGGCAGGCAGGCATCGCGCGCCACGCGGTGCCACGCCACGCAGTCATCGCCATTGGCATAGTAGGGCGTCAGGTCATACCCGCCCCCAAACCACCAGACCGGCTCCTTGCCCGGCGCTTCGGCAACAAAAAACCGCACATTGGCGTGAGACGTGGGCACATAGGGGTTGCCCGGATGAATCACCAGGGACACGCCCATGGCCTGGAACGAGCGCCCCGCCAATTCCGGACGCGAGGCGCTGGCGGAGGGCGGCAGGCTGGCGCCGTAGACATGAGAAAAATTGACGCCGCCCTTTTCGATCACGGCGCCCTGGTTGAGCACCCGCGTGCGGCCGCCGCCGCCCTCCTCGCGCTGCCAGTCGTCCGTTTTGAATTGCGCGCGCCCATCTTCTTCGGCCAGCGCATCACAAATGGCATCCTGCAGGGCAAGAAGATAGCGTTTGACGGCATCGATATTCATGCATCTCGTTCCCGGTAGCAACCGGGGCGCCATTATACTGACCGTCGGGCGCCTAGGCTCGAATAATTTCACCGCTGCGCAAATCGCGGATCACGGAGGGACGCTCCAGTCCCCCGAGTTTTCCAGGGAACAGGTAGTCAACCTGCGCGCCAAAATAGCATCTGACCCGCAGGCCGGTGCGCGCGGGCGGCAATCCGCCGGGATTCGCCGATGTCGATATCACGGGGCCGCCAAAGGCGGCACACAGGGCGGCCATGCCGGGATGATCGGTGACACGTGCGGCGACGCTGGCATGTTCACCGCTGACCCAGGGCGGAACACGACCGCGCTGTGGTAGCAAAAAAGTTTCGGGGCCCGGCCAGCTGTCGCGCAACCTGGCGCGCTGGGCGGCCGGCAGGTCATGCAGCAAAAACTCAATCTGCGCTTCGGAGGCCGCCAGTAATATCAGGCCCTTGCTTACCGGCCGCTGTTTCAGCCACAGCAGGCGCTCAACAGCCGCGCTGTTGAATGGATCGCAACTCAAACCCCACACCGCTTCCGTCGGGCAGGCGATCACGCCGCCGTTGTGCAACACCCGCGCGGCGATGGCGAGGTGCAGGCTGCTGGGAGGCGGCAGCAGTGACTGCCGCTGCTGCTGTGTTGCGGTCCCCGGCCCTGCGTTCACACACGTCCTCCTCTAAAGCGGTGTCGTCTGAGAACCTTCCGACCCGGCGAATGGAAATGTAAAGCAGTCACTGCTTGCCTGGCAAGTCGCGGGGCAGGCTCCGCGACGGCCTAGCAGCGAATGTAGCCACCGGGCACCCGCGCCACCTGGCCATCCAGTTCAAGCGCAGACAACTGCCCCAGAAGGACCGATGCGGGCTGCCCGCTGTCGGCCACCAACTGATCGAGACTGGCGACTTCGTAACCCAGCAAGCGCAGAACCAGGGGCCCGCCGGAAGGCTCGACAGCGGCGGGCGCGGGCAAACCTTCAGCGTGACACCTGAACAACGGGTCCAGTTCCTCAAGGATGTCATTTAATGACTCGACCATCTTGGCACCGTCGCGGAGCAGTTGCAGGCAGCCACGTCCACCCTCGTGCAGTACCGACCAGGGCAGGGCGAAGACTTCGCGACCCTGCTCCAGCGCGGCGCGTGCCGTGATCAACGAACCGCTGCCAGGCGTTGCCTCCACCACCAGCACGCCCAGGGCAAGGCCGCTGATGATGCGGTTGCGCCGGGGGAAATTTTCTCGCCTTGGCGGCGTGCCCGGGGGAAACTCGCTGAGCAGACAGCCGCTTTGCAAAAGCTGCGCCGCCAGCGCGGCGTGGCGTCGCGGATAAATCGTTTCAATCCCCGTGGCCATCACGCCCACGCTCACGCCACCGGCGTCCAGCGCGCCGCGGTGCGCCGCCCCGTCTACGCCCAGCGCCAGCCCGGAACACACCGCCAGCCCCGCCGTGGACAAGCCCCCCGCCAGCTGTGAAGCCAACCGCAACGCGGCGGAGCTGGCTCGCCGACTGCCGACCACAGCCACCTGCGGTTGCAACAGGGCCTCCGCCCTGCCGCGCACGTAGAGCTCTTCGGGGGGATCGTGAATTTCAGACAGGAGCGGCGGATAGGCGACGTCGCCACGCCGTATCAGCGCGACAGCATCTCCCGCCGGAGAATTGACAACATCCATACATCATCCTTGACGTCAGTCTGCAGCCTTGTAAGCCGCCACCATCCCGGGGCGACATAAGTTTACGGATTCTTGACTTTGTCCATCACCTGCAACGGGTGGCTTGCCTTGAGCACAACGGCATAGCTGGCCTTCTCAAAAGCCTCAAATACCATGGCCAGCCCGGCCCGCTTGTCCGGAAGCCTGACGTTGGTCTCGGCGACCTTGTCGAACACCAGTGGACCTGCTTGATAAACCGCCAGCACGTGACCAACGGCGAGACCATCGCGTTTGCCCCGGTTCAGCACCACGATGCTCATCTGGCCGATCTGCGAAAGACCGCCATCGACCGCGATCATGTAGGCGTCTTCAACAGGGACGTCTGGCGCGCGCGGCTGAAACGTTGCATCCAGGATGCGTTCCTCCAGTGGCAGAAGACGATCGCCGATGCGGACTTCCTCGGTAATGCGGGTAATTTCCAGCTCGGTCACCGGGTCGGTATTGCTGCTGAGGAGGCGCGCGTTGCCAATATCGGCCGCCTGGTAACCCAGCAATTCGTCCGTGATCGGGTCACTGTAGGAGCGCCCCGCGCGGTAAATTGCATAGGCGCGCTCGCCCTCGGGAAACGGGCCACGACCAAACACACGATCCCCCGGACCACTGATCAGGTGCTCCTGGTCGCCGGCGACCACGTAGGCGGAGTTATTGAATTCACTGGCGTCAACGACACGGTGTCGCATCAGCCACGGACCGATTTCGTCCAGCGGGATGACCGGTATCGCGAGATCGAGCGGCTTTACCCGCATGTTGGGCGACAACTTTACATCACGCCCGCGGCGCAGCCGCAGCCGCGGCTGGCCATCCACCCACACCAGGTACAACTCATCGCCGGGGTAGATGAGGTGCGGGTTGTCGATCTGCGGGTTTACGTCCCATAGCTCCGGCCACAGCCACGGTTCCGTGAGATACATGCCGGAGATACCCCAGAGGGTATCGCCTTTTTTGACAACATAGGTTTCGGGAACGTCGTCGTTGAGTTCCACCGCCGAGACAGCACTCCAACTGAAAAGCAGCGCCAACCCCAGCAGGCAGACAGAAAGTGACCTTATTTTCATTGTTCGCGTCCCTGTAAAGAAGCCCCATTTTATTCGGCATACCATCGGCGGAAGAAGCCGATAGCAGCAGCGTGCCGCCAATCGAAGCTGACGAGTAAACGGCCGCGCAGCAACTCGTGATCAACTCCCAGGACACGACTCCCCACCTGTCGCCAGCCAGCTGCTGGGCGTTGCAACGGGGGAGGGCGCTAGGCACCCCATAATCACTAGTTGTATACTCACCACAGTTTGCTGCCGCCGACTAACGCTGGCAAGCCAAATGTTATTAATTCACGCAGCCAATTCCGGCCAAGCCCGGGCAGCTATCCGGACCCGCAACAGCATGACAATACTGGACATTCTCGAATTTCCCGACCCCCGACTACGCACCGTGGCCGAACCGGTTGAGGTGGTCGACGACAGCATACGATCACTGGTCGACGATCTGCTCGCCACCATGTATGCCGCACCGGGAATCGGGCTCGCCGCCACGCAGGTCAATGTGCACAAGCGATTGCTGGTCATGGATGTATCGGACGACCACTCGCAACCGATGGTGTTCATCAACCCCACCGTAGAGATTCTCGACGAGGAACTGGGGGAATACGATGAGGGTTGTCTGTCGGTACCGGGGTTTTACGAAACCGTACACCGGCCACAACGCATCAGGGTCACCGCCCTGGATACCGAAGGCCGGGAGAACAGCCTCGAGCTGGACGGTCTGGCGGCCGTTTGCCTACAGCACGAAATCGACCACCTGGACGGCAAGCTATTCGTCGATTACCTGTCTCCCCTGAAGCGCCAGCGTATCCGCAAAAAGCTGGAAAAAGACCAGCGGCGCCGCGCCTGAGCCGTATGCCAGGTTCACCGCTAAGGCTCGTATTCGCCGGAACGCCGGATTTCGCAGCCGAGCATCTCAAGGCGCTGATTGATAGTAAGCACAAACTTATCGCCGTATACACACAACCGGACAGACCCGCCGGTCGGGGTCGCGCGTTGCAGGCCAGCCCGGTAAAACACCTGGCAGAGACAGCACAAATTCCGCTCTACCAGCCCGGGACGCTCAAGGATGCCGGTGAGCAGGAGAGGCTGGCCGGACTGCGGGCGGACTTGCTGGTGGTGGTAGCCTATGGACTGATCCTGCCGCAGGCAGTGCTCGATGTACCCACCCATGGCTGCCTCAACGTGCACGCATCGCTACTGCCGCGTTGGCGGGGCGCAGCGCCTGTCCAGCGAGCCATCGAGGCGGGCGATGCCGCCACGGGCATCACCATCATGCAAATGGACGCCGGCCTGGATACCGGTGACATGCTCGCGTCGGCGAGCTGCGCCGTGGACGGACATACCAGCGGCAGCCTGCATGCCGAGCTCGCCAGGCTCGGGCCTCGCCTGTTACTGGAGGTGCTGGAAAATATTTCGGATTACCAGGCCCGGGCACAACCACAAGACAACGCGAGCGCAACCTACGCACACAAAATCGGGAAGCAGGAGGGTCTGCTGGACTGGCAGCGACCCGCTCACGAGCTGGCCCGGCGCGTGCGCGCCTTCAACCCATTCCCCGGGTGTCATACCTTCCTGGGCGACACACGCATCAAGCTCTGGGAGGCAACCGCTGTCGAGAACACCACCGGTGAGAGGGAACCAGGCACCATTGTTAAAAGTGCTCCCGACGGCATCTCCGTGGCGTGCGCAGAAGGCCTGTTGTCGGTGAGCTGTCTGCAGCTTCCCGGCGGCAAGCGCCTGAATGCGCGCGAGCTGCTGCACGCACGGGGCGCCCGGTTTGCTCCCGGAACTCGCCTTGGCACAGCGCTGCCGGCAGAATCCCGGTGACCACAAGCTGCCGGGCCGCCGCCGCGCAGGTCATTGCGGCGGTGCTGGGGGGGCAGTCTCTCAACCGCGCGCTACCCGCCGGGCTTGCCTCTGTGGCCGCGACCGATCGCAGCCTGTTGCAACAGCTCTGCTACGGCACGCTGCGCGACGCTCCGCGCCTGCAAGCCCTGCTCGCACAGCTCCTGGAAAAGCCCCTTCGGGCGCGTGACCAGGACATTCAGGGCCTGCTGCTGGTTGGACTCTACCAGCTTGAAGGCAGTCGCGTGCCGGACCACGCGGCCGTTGCCACCACCGTGGGGGCGAGCCGGGAACTGGGCAAGCCCTGGGCCCGGGGTCTCGCCAACGCCGTCTTGCGCCGCTTTCTCCGCGAGCGGGAGAGCCTTTTGGCTGCAATAGATACAGCAGCAGCGAGCGCTCACTCCGAATGGCTGTATGCGCGCCTGAAACAACAGTGGCCAGAGGCCTGTGCAGGCATTCTCGCGGCCAACAACCAGCCACCACCAATGACTCTGCGCGTGAATACGCAGCGTGTATCGCGTGACGGGTATCTCGCTCAACTGGCCGACGCGGGCCTGGACGGCCGCGCGGGCAATCTCGCACCCCAGGCCGTGTACCTTGCGACGGGCACGGATGTTCAGGCATTGCCTGGTTTCAACGAGGGACACGTCAGCGTGCAGGATGAGGCGCCCCAGCTCGCGGCTGCGCTGCTCGGGGCGCAGCCGGGCGAGCGCATTCTCGATGCCTGCGCCGCGCCCGGTGGTAAAACCTGCCATATCCTCGAGCTGCAGCCGGGGCTGCAAAGCCTGCTGGCCATGGACATCGACGCCGCGCGCCTGGACCGCGTGCGCGACAATCTGCAGCGGCTGGGCCTGGGCGCCCAGTGCCTCCAGGGGGACGGCGCCCAGCCTCCAGCGAGCCTCGCGGAGACGCCCTTCGATCGTATCCTGGTGGACGCGCCGTGCTCCGCCAGCGGTGTCATTCGTCGTCACCCGGATATCAAGCTGCTACGCCGGGAGGCGGATCTGGCGAACCTGCAGCGCGAGCAGGGCAGGATCCTGCATGGACTCTGGCCGCTGCTGCGCCCCGGGGGCGTGCTGCTTTATGTCACCTGCTCGGTACTGGATGAGGAAAACAGCCAGGTTATCGAGGCGTTTCTCGCCAGCCGGCCGGATGCCAGTGCAGAACCCATCGCGGTGAACCGGGGGCAAACAACCGCTCACGGGAGACAGTTGCTGCCGGAGATCGACGGCCCCGATGGCATGTTCTACGCCATGCTGCGCAAAGCGGCATGATCGTGTGCACAATTTCGCCCCGCCGGCCCTTACAATCACCCCGGCTTTTCACTAAGGTGCAGACAGATTTGTCGCCTGAACACCGCAACGGGTTCTTCGAGTCATGAAAATCATCATTCTCGGCGCAGGACAGGTTGGCGGCACCCTCGCTGAGCACCTCGCCGACGAACAGAACGACATCACGGTGGTCGACACC
>Ga0102938_10000237_pt1 | contig 38845 bp, 34 predicted proteins | sample SalPonR2_B_D2_MG_FD_84516 | JGI IMG/M metagenome (GOLD analysis project Ga0102938, IMG submission 84516) | Salt pond soil microbial communities from South San Francisco under conditions of wetland restoration - Salt Pond MetaG R2_B_D2_MG | ecosystem: Environmental > Aquatic > Marine >...
AATGTCGCAATCCTTTGCGAGAGAAGGGACTTGAACCCTTACGCCGCAACGGCACTAGATCCTAAATCTAGCGTGTCTACCAATTTCACCACTCTCGCAGTGATTATACACAAATCATTTAGAAGGTCAACCCTTCTGTGCAGATTTGGTAGATATGAGCCGTGAAGGGATCGAACCTTCGACCCGCAGATTAAGAGTCTGCTGCTCTCCCAGCTGAGCTAACGGCCCAAGAAAAATAATGTTATACGTCCGGCAGGATTCGAACCTGCGACCTACGGATTCGAAGTCCGGCGCTCTATCCAGCTGAGCTACGGACGCATATAAATACTATAGCGTCCGCGGACGCTTAGGGGTGGATAACGGGACTTGAACCCGCACCATCCAGAACCACAATCTGGCGCTCTACCATTGAACTATATCCACCGCAATTATGTGCAAGTAATGTGTATAATTTTTTAATTTTTGTCAAGCACGACCGCCAAGATTCAGCAATTTGCAATGAGAATACTTGGCCAATATTGTCAAGCACGACTTGATATTAACGTGTTTGCTATCGTTGGGCCTTGAGAAAACAGATGGTTGAATGCCAGGCCACAGTTCGCTCGCTCAATGAATGCTCCAATGCCCGAATGAGCTTTTCGGCGGTTTCGGAGCTGTAGTTTTTATGAAGATAGGCCCCAAGTGTTTCAGGAGAGTCCCCGGGGGCAAGCCATCTCTGTATGTCGGCGGCCCGAATAGAGCGCTGTTCCTTGATCTCCTCGGTTTCCAGGGTAATATTTTTAAACCCCGCTTCCCGGGCGCCCTTTTCGAGATCAGGAAGATCCCATGCCAAAAGCTCCCCCCTTCGTGCGCCGTACAGCTGCTCTTCGATGTCGAGGAGAACTTGATGGAGTTCGGGGGCTATTGGTTTTTTTGCTTGTTTCGCTTGTTCCAGCAGCTCGGAGAGACGCTGGGCGCGTACCGGGACGGCTTCTGCCAGGAGCAGCGTGCCCCCGGGGGCACATAACTGGTAAAGGGGCCGAAGGTAGTCGAATTTGTTTTTGGTACGGCTGGTATAGTTGCGGCCGATAATATATTCAAACTGGTCGGGTGCTGCAGGGTGGGTGGGGCTGTTTGAGAGGGTCGGATGTCCGGGCTTGTCGGATTTTTCGGCGTCGGGCGAACCTCCGGTGTTGTTAGGATGCTCGGCCTTGGGCGAACTGGCGATTTTGTCTGATTTCTCGGGGTGAATTGAGCTTTCCTGAAACAGAAGGGGCTGCTCAACCTGCTCAAGCTGTTCAGCATAATGACGCAACACATCGAGTTTTTCCGTGGAGCGCACCATTCCAGTAACTCCCCCTTCAGGTACTCTACGAAGGGCCTCCCAAAGAAGAATACCGTCGTCCGCCGGCACCACCAGTATACGGTGATGCCGTGCGGGGCTTATCCGTGAGAACAGGGCTTCACGCACCGCCTCGAGGGTGGCGCTTCGGTCCTCTACGACGCGGTTGATCCACTGTTCGCGCTGCCGGTTCGGGGGGGAGTAGCTGAGAACTTCCGTGTGTTCCCGGGTAAGAGTGGCGGCAAGCTGGGCTTCGCGTCGGCGGGCTATTTGGGTCTGAATTTTCTGCTCGTAGCCTTGGTCTGAAGGATGGTAGAATATTTTGCCCTGAAGACCCGCCGGCAGATACTGCTGGGCCACCCAGTGGTCGCGGTAGGCATGGGGGTAGAGATAGCCCTGTCCGTGGCCAAAACCCTTCGCATCGCGGTTGGCGTCTTTCAAATGATTCGGTACCTCCTGTGTTCCTTCGCGCTCTACTTCGGCCAGGGCGTCGAAAAAACCCAGGCTGGAATTGCTTTTGGGTGCACTTGCCAGATACATCGCAGCATGGGCCAGATGGTAACGACCCTCGGGCATACCGACCCGGTCGAAGGCCGCCGCCGCCGACTGGACTACTCCCAGTGCATGGGGATCGGCAAGCCCGATGTCTTCTGAGGCGGAGATGAGCATTCGACGAAATACAAAGTGTGGGTCTTCCCCCGCATGCACCATCCTCGCAAGCCAATACAAGACCCCATCGGGGTCGCTTCCGCGGATCGATTTAATAAAGGCGCTGATGATGTCGAAATGGTAGTCCCCCTCTTTGTCGTACAGCACCGCCTTTTTCTGAATGCTCTGCTCGGCGGCGTCCATGCTGATATAGATGTGATCACCTTCGGCGGGAGGGAAATGGTCGGGGGTGGTTTCTATCGCCAGCTCTAGGGCGTTTAGAAGGCTGCGGGCATCCCCGGCGGCCACCTGTACCAGGTGCTCCAAGGCGCCGGCCTCGAATTCGATGGTGTAAGTTCCGTACCCGCGCTCCCTGTCCTGTAGCGCCTGCCGGGCTACAGCAAAAAGGTCTTCGGAGGAAAGGGGGGTCAGCTGGAAAATTCGGCTGCGGCTGACCAGGGCCGAGTTGACCTCGAAATAGGGATTCTGGGTGGTGGCGCCGATCAGAACCACCGTACCGTTTTCCACCCAGGGCAAAAGGGCGTCCTGCTGGGCCTTGTTCCATCGGTGGACCTCGTCAATGAATAGAATTGTCCTCTTACCGTAGAGGTCGCGCTTTTCGCGGGCGGTTTTGATCGCCTCTCGCAGCTCTTTTACCCCGGTAAGCACCGCATTCAGGGCGGTGAAGGAGCTTTTGGAGGTGCGGGCAATAACTTTGGCCAATGAAGTCTTTCCGGTTCCCGGGGGGCCGTAAAAGATGAGGGAGGAGAGACGGTCGGCCTGTATTACCCGGCGCAGCAACCGTCCCGGCCCGACAATATGGTCCTGTCCGATATACTCGTCAAGTGATCGGGGGCACATGCGATAAGCGAGGGGTTGGTTGCGCTGGTCAGTCTGTGAGGAGAAAAGGTCGTCACTCATAACTCTATAACAGTATACAGGAGAAACTCCCCCTTATTAAATGCTCTCCTTATCATTTTCTTATAAAAATAAAATATCTCTATGTGAATATCTTGTTATGGAAATAGATGTTCAGATTACGCAAGGGATAAGTATTTTTAGGCTTACAGGAGAGATGGACCTGTATAATTCCGCTGAATTTCGAGAGCTTTTTAATAGGTACTTCACACAGGGGTATCTCCACTACGTTTTTAACCTGTCAGAGCTTACTTACATTGATTCGACCGGGGTTGGGACTATTATCGCAACCTTTACTACGATTCGAAAACAAAAGGGTACTCTCTATATTTCAGGTGTCAATGGAGTCGTGAAACGGGTTATAGAGTTTACAAAACTAAACGGTTTCTTGCCGATTGTTCACACACTTGAAGATGCTCTGGAAAAAACGAAGGGGAAGGGAGTAAAAGTCGACCCGGCAGCGGATGAGAGAGTGACCGGGACAAACAGCAGTGGTATTACTCAATTTGAATCTCACCCTCTGTGTGAGAAAAAAGGGATGTTCCACAAAGAGTTTAATCTTGACTTAAAGAAGGTCCGCTATTTAAGCCGAATTATTGTACAAAACGCTCCACCCGAGATTAGGGAAATTAATCTGCTTGAACAGCAAGTGAGCGAAATTATTAAAAATGCCGTCCGTCATGGAAATAAAAATAATCCCAATAAAAAAACTAAAATATGGTTTGCCTTTGATAAGAGTTTCGCCCATATCATTGTGGAAGATGAAGGGGTGGTGTTTAATTCCAAAGGCAATGCTGTGGCAGTGAAACGCTCCTATAACTAACATTACTCAATTTTTTCCCACTCAATATCCTCTTCCAACACTTCTTCATGGGGGTATCGTATCAGCATAAAAGTTACATCATCATGATAGGGAGCATCCTCTTTAAAAGAGTGGAAGTCGTCAAGAATACGCTCACGGAGTTCCTCCAGACTTTCTTGGGAATACTCGGTGAGAATGTGATACAGTCGTTTGATAGGGTATTCTTCCCCTGATTCATTCTGCTGTTCGGTCAAACCATCTGTCACGAGCACCATTATGTCCCCCCTCTTGAGGGTGAGTCCTATAACCCCAGGGTCTAAATCCGGAGTAATTCCGACAGGCAGATTTTTTTCACTGCTTTCAATTGAGCGGATACGTCCATCTCTTAAGAGAGTAACAAAGGAGTGGCCCATATCGAGTATTTTTATTTTAGAATTTGATTCGTCAAAAAGTAAAAACACCCCGGTTAGGAATTTTTCTGCGTTAAAGGTTGAAAAGACCGAATGGTTTAGCCGTTTTACGAACTCTGTGAGTCCGCGACGAAACTCAAAGGTTTCTATGATTCCATACAGCATAGCGGTAATAATTGATGCAGCTACCCCTTTTCCAGAAACATCACAGAGTGACAGAATCCAGTCTTTTGCAGTGATCTTTTTTACCGAGTAAAAATCTCCTCCAACTCCTTTTGCGGTATTCGCCGAACCTGCTACTTCGATGTCGGCGGTGAGGACCGAGAGACGCTCCTTTACCATTCTGGTTTGAAGATTGTGGGCAAGGGTAATATCCTCTTGTGTCAGATTAGACAGGTAAATCATAAGGTCTTGGGTAGAAAACAGACCCTGGAATCGCCCGTCTCTATCATGAAGCAGAAAGAATTCGTCACTACCCTCTTTGATAGCTTTATCCAGATCGTCACTCACACTGAAAATATGTAAGTTTTGGAGGAAACTGCGGGTTTCAGATGCTACTTTCTTGACGGGTCGTTTCTTCATAACCTCCCGACCAAAGGGCCGGCTTAAAAGGGTTACCAGCTCTTTGCGTACGATAGCACCTTTACCCCGTAGTTCATTGTTTACCACACCTATTGCGGGAATCTCTTCTTTCGAATCTTGAAAGAGAGTTAACAGGTCCTCAATCGGCGTGTCCTCGTGAACATACATCCCTGATGATACAATTTTTCCAATCGACTGGCTTGGTAAATTGGTGTGTATCCTTATTCGGCCAATTTTTTCTACTGTAGTAATCATACGAAGTGGGCCTCCATCCTAAGTACTAGGGATTTTATGTAGTGAATATGAGCATGAGGACAGGTTTATGTAAGTTTTTGGTTATAATTTTATTTCAAATTGAGAACAGCTGATTTCTGATAGCTGATATCCGATAAGAGATGCTTGACCTTTTAAAAGTTTAGTGCGATTTTTTATGTAGTAGATTTCTTAAACAATAAATAGTAAGAAGGAGCATTAGATGGCCAACAGCAGAGCTGAGTTTTTAAGTATTCCCCGTGTGCGGGAGAGAAATATATTACGGAATGTGTATTTGTGGATGACCGCCGGTTTGGCATTAACTGGGGTGATTGCCGTTGGTGTAGCCGGTAATGAGTCGATGATACGGGCTCTGGTAAGCAGGCCTTTCCTCTTCTTCGGTTTGATTATTGCAGAGTTTGGTTTGGTAATGTATTTAAGCGCACGAATCATGAAAATGTCGGCTTCAGCGGCCACCATGTCCTTTGCGGCCTATTCCATACTTAATGGAATTACATTATCGGTGATTTTTTTGGCCTACACGGGGGCTGAGATTTCTCTGGCTTTTTTCACTGCCGCTGGAACATTCGCGGCGATGAGCTTATATGCGATGACTACCAAACGGGACCTTTCCGGTTTTGGTCATTACCTAATAATGGGCCTGTTTGGAATAATCATCGCCAGTGTGATTAATATATTTTTGCAGAGTTCAGGTTTGTACTACTTAATTAGTTACCTCGGGGTTTTTATATTCCTCGGGCTTACCGCATATGATACTCAAATGATAAAAACCTGGAACCAGCAGTTTGGGAGCTCCGTAAGCGAAGAGCAGTACGTGAAGCTTTCAATTATGGGGGCCCTGAAGCTCTACCTTGATTTTATCAATATTTTTCTTTTTCTACTCAGGATTTTCGGCAACCGAAATTAAACACTGCCCCGGTATCACACTGTATGCATGGCCCCGACCTGTAATTACATGAGTGCCGGGGCTAGGCTTCACTGTGACGGGTGATTTTGCTTTGTAGTTCCCCATCCGTATGGCGGATGAGCTCAGGGACTTGTCCGGCAATTGCAAGCTTGTCGTTTTTTATTGCTATAACCCCATCGATGTGATCTATACCAACAGCCCTTTCAACTGCTTTTTGCATATCCTCCTCGCTCTGGATACTGTTGCAGCATGCGGTAGCCTCAGCGTCGGCAATAGATGCATTTTTGGAAAAAACCGTAACTAGATCACAATTTCCAAAGCTCCTGGAGTGACCAAGTCGAGAAGAAGATGAGCACACGGCCAGTGGGCTCATTTCGGGGGGGATGAAAAAAGCCATGTGATGAAAGGGCGAGGCGGGACCTACCCACAATCCAAGGGTGAGCGGGAGGGTTATGGATAAAAACACATCACCGCCGTTTTCAATAATAGTTTCCCCGTCTCCCGCAGCCTGTCCGGCTTCTACTGCGAGCTGAGCAAAAGTGCCGGCCACCGCCGCCATAGGGCCTACCCCCGTAAGCTGTGAGGCGTTTAGCATACGCACAGCGCTCTCAGGAAGATCAGCTGCAGCTCCGGCCCCTTTGCTCGGTGTTTTATCTGTGCTCTTGAGATGGGTAGTGCCGGCCTCTCCAGGGGAAAGAGGTGTGAATGCTTCGCCGAAGGCGGGGTGCAGGGCGATGAACTGTTCGAGTTCGTTCCACAAACGGCGTATCCTACGGCTTACTTCCGAGGGGTGTTCCGAATGTACTCTGTATACTGCGTCGCGAAACTGAAAACTGTAAAAACTTCGACGGTTTTTCACAGGACGGGTGTTCATAGAGTGCCAGTCTCCCAAAGAGTGGAGGACACCATTAGAACACCGAGGTAACGGCCCCGTAGGGACAGTTCGGTATGCAGTTAAGGCATTCTACACATTTGTCGGAGTCAAAGCCGATTTCACGGGTTTTCGGGTTTACTATGTAAAGTGCATCAACAGGGCAGTGGGGTAGACAGTTACCGCAGTGTGTACAAATATCTTTGTCCCAGCGAAGTCCTTTTTCAGCTTCGTTTACTGTTACCCCGTTTTTGCGGATAAAATCGAGACCCTGAGAGATATGCTCTTCAGTACCGGAGACCTCCAGGACCATGAAACCCTCTTCATCGGCGGTAATACGGGCACGAAAAATATTTATTACAAGATCGTATTCTTTTACAAGATGATATACGATCGGCTTTTCCGCCAGCTGCTTATTAAAACTCAATAGAAATTTACGGGTATTCATCTGACCGGCCCTCCTTCTCCTTCACGCACAACCATTGATTTTATCTTTTTATTCTTCGGCAGTTTTTGCATAGGTTCGCTCAGGAGAAATTTTCCACTTTTAATTTCTTCTTTCAGCAATTCGGCTATGTGCAGGGCCTTTGGGTAACTTGACATAGAGGATACTTCCACCTTATTGCCATCTACAACAACTTCCCCCCGCTTTAACTGTCCGTAGGTAAGATGAGTTATTACTTTTCCGCTTTTCATTGGGTAATCGTAGGAGTAATCAATTAACTCAGCTTTGATCTCATCATCCCGTACGGTTGTATATTGAAGAATCTCTTCGTTCAGAATGGGAATAGGCACACCTACTCCTAAAGCAATAGAGACCCCATAGCCCTTCAGACTGACCCCGCGGACAAATTCCGGCAGCATTTCCTTCATGTCTGCGGTAAGAGCCAGCGTTCCTGCTCCTTCAGCGGGCACTCCGTTATCGGTACGTTCAACGTCGCTTGAGTGCTGAGTTCCTTCAAAATATACATGGCCCCTTGAACCGGCAAGCCATACCGCTGAACCTATACCGATTGTCTCATAATAGGGATCGTTCAAAAGGGGAGAGAGCTGTCCTGCGGAACTGTAGGTGAGGTTTTGCATGCGGGGTTTTAGAAGCCCCATATAGGTGTAAATAGGCCGGTCAGAGGTATTGGTGGCAACGTTATAATTCTGATAGCAGTTACGCGGATTCACCATTACCGCCTGGTTGAGATCATCAATGGTGAACATTGTGCGCAATTCTCGGCGGGGGTATTCGTCGGTGCCGTAGGACAGGGCAAAGAGTTGAAGTTCCTGGCGGGCGACAAGCTTTTCAATTACGTGTCCCCCGCCGAAGCGAAAATCACCAGGGTAGTACATGTTGGCCGAATCATTGCTCCGTAGCTGGGAAGCGCCCATAAACATATCTACCGCGGCAAGCCCCGAGTATGCGGGCACATCGTCGATCCATGCTTCGGTGATGCGAATTTTTGGAATGCTTTGACCGAAGTTAAGAAAGCAGCTTGAAGAACACATAGGGCCGAAGGTGGCGGTGGTAACTACATCAATTTCCTTCGCCGCCGCGGACAGGCCTTTTCGGTCAACGTAGTCGCTGACCTCTTCTGCGTTTAATACTACCGCAGAACCGGACGCGATTTTTTCATTTATTTCTGCATAGGTTTTCATGTGCACCCCCTTTGCCGGACAATGGTAGATGAATAGATAAATATATGCAAGCATTAGTTGAAATTGAACAAAAAACATATAAGAATTGGTATAGCTATTGGTATAGATAATAAGAAGGGGGATGATTTGAAAACCACAGGGGACTATCCTGAAATCAATGCTCGCGTGCCGGATGGGCAGAAGCCGGATGGAACTGCGTATCGGGTGTTGCTGGTGGATGATTCTATTTTTGTAAAAAAACAGCTGAATCAAATATTAAGCAGTGAAGGTTACGATATTGTTGATACTGCCGCCGACGGCAATGAGGCTGTTGATAAATATAAGTCTCTTCATCCGGGGGTCGACTTAGTTACAATGGATATTACGATGCCTGGTATGGATGGAGTGACGGCCTTGGAAAAAATTGTAGAGTTTGATTCGGATGCCAGAATAGTTATGATCAGCGCCTTGGGTCGACAGGATTTAGTGAAAAAAGCATTTATGCTAGGCGCAAAAAATTACATTATTAAGCCGCTGGAAAGAAAAAAGGTGTTGGAACGCCTTAGAAGTGTACTTACGGAATAGCGGTATTTCTCCACTTGCCGAATTTTCAGGACAAAAGGTCGAAGGGATCAGCCCTACAGGGCCCTCTGTATGTGGTGCGTGGCAAGGGCGTGCTGTATACCGTGAAAGGAGAGCTTGTTCATTTCATATCGAGTTGGTCGGCTTCCTATATCCCCGGGATAGTGAGCGTCGGAGTTTGTGATAACGGGCAGGCCGAGGGTATTAAGACCGCAATTGGGATCCATGCACTCGACCGCATCATAAGGAAGATCCGGAAGGAATCCGAGCTGCATTACAATACTGAATGCAGGTCTGTCAATGTGAGCGGGAAATACAATACCTCCGCGTTCATGGACCATCGGAACTATCCGATCGATCGAGATGTCGGTTGCCCCGATCAGGGCTTTTGTTACCTCCCCTAAAATATTTTCTTCCGCATCGACATACACTTGATCTCCGAACATATTCGCCTTACCGGTAATCTCCGGGAGGCGGGATTCAATGTAGGCCCCGAACTCCATTGCCGGCTCTTTCTTTTCAAAAAGACACACCACATGGGCTTCTTCAGAGGAGGTGACTTCCATCCCGAAAAGCGGTACGATTCCTGCCTGCAGGCAACACTCTTCAAAGGCGGGGGCATTGCGGCATGAGTTATGGTCTGTAATGGCCAGAATGTCAATATTACATGAGGAGGCTTCAGCTGCAATGCGTGCGGGGGACATCTCCAAACTTCCGCAGGGACTCAAACAGGAATGTATATGCAGATCCGCCGTAGCGTACATAAGAGTTTACTTTTTCCCCAGGGCGCCGGCGATTTTATATGATGCGGTAAACTGGTCTGCTTCAGTAGTAAAAAGGGCAATTTCTTCCTTCTCCGCGCTCTCCTGCATATCCGGGGGAATGCTGCGTCCGTTACAGAGAATTACCACCGGTATTCCAACCAGATTTGCCACGGCGACGGTATTTTTATGGCCCTGTACGGTAATTAGTACACTCTCTGCCCCGGCATTTCCCATAACATCGCTTAAAAGGTCGGAGGTGTAGCCGTCTTTTATCTCTGCATTCAGATTTCCCTCAACCTTCAATTCTCCATCGATATAGTTCTTTATTTCCGCCACTTTCATAAACTTCTCTCCTGTTATTTAAGGTTGGCGCTTTCAAAAATCTTTGATTTTTGAAAGCGCCTCAGATAAAAATATAATTGACTTTGCATGGGTGCCCCTGTCCGGTTCTGAGGTAAGAGAGAACTCATCCGATACCCTTTGAACATTCGGCAGGCCCATACCTGCACCAAATCCTAAACTTCTTATCCACTCTGTAGCTGTGGTATAGCCTTCTGTAAGGGCTGCATCAACATCATCAATGCCGGGGCCTGTGTCGTTGGCTTGTACTAACACCCTGGTGTTATCCATAAGAAAGTGAATTGACCCGCCCTTTGAATGTACCACAAGATTCATTTCAAGCTCGTATGCGCTAATTGCTATCCGTCGGGCGGTTTTGCTGTCGATATTACGGGATTTTAAAATTTTCTTTATCTCTGTTGACGCGTAGCCGGCATTCTCAAAATCATAACTGTGCACCTTAAACCACCGTTCCACCTGGCCGGTATAGGTTTCCTCGGTCGGGCCGGTTTCCCCTTCTAGGCGCTCAATTTCCTTATTTGCCTCAATTAAAAGTTTTGTAGTTATATCACGGGAGGTTACTATACCCACCAGTGTGTTGTGTTTGTTGATTACCGGAAATCGACGGTAGGAATATCGTCCGAAATAGGATATTGCAAAAAAGATCGGCATATCCTCTTCAAGTACTATAAGCTTTTTACTCATATGCTCCTCAACCGGCTCATCGATAGAGCCTGAATCGAGGGCTTGGAGTACATCTTCCATGCTTACAATTCCTAGAATACATTTTTTTTGATCTACCACCGGAAGGCCGGTTATGCTGTTGTTTTTCAGCACATTACGCACTTGACCCATTGTTGAGGTGAGGGAAGTTGTATGTATATCGGAACTCATTACATCCTTAACCTTAAGTCGGTATATAAGCTCAAGGACTGCAGCGGGTGAATCATATGTATTAATAGGTATACTTTGCATATAAACAGTATAGAGGTTTTTATCCTTTAGGTGTAGTCGCATTTCTGGAAATGCTGTTCTCCACAAATACATTTGCCTCGCTGTGGTAAAAGTGTTTACACAGGGTATGGGAGATTTCTTCATCTATTTTTCCGACTAACTCTGAGTGGAGACAATGCAATTTAGCCATAGGGCAATTTATCCGGGAGTCGTTCACATCGATAAACAGCTCATAGGGCTGAACCTCAAGGGAATCTACAATTTTTTGTATTGAATTGACGGAGGGAAACTTTTTACCCGATTCTATATCACCAATAAAGCCTACAGACAAATTTGAGCGTTCGGCCAGTAACATCTGAGAGAAGCCTTTCGCAAAGCGAGCACGTTTTAGATTCACAATAAGTAATTCTTGAACTTTTGTCATAATAACCCCTTCATGTACATAGCTTAACATAATATACTTATTGAGAGAAACAACAATTCTTTTTAGGCAGAATTATTATGTCGTCAATTATTGGATTTTTGTGAGGAGGGCTCCCATGGATCTCTCGGAACAGTATCGAGAAGCGATGGTGGAAGAACAGATTGCCGCTCGCGGTATTACCGACGGACGTATTTTACATGCATTTAAGATGGTCCCGCGGCATCTTTTTATTCCTGAGGTCGATCCCTTTTCTGCATATTCCGATTCCCCACTGTCAATTGGTTCAGGGCAGACCATTAGTCAGCCCTATATTGTTGCGAAGATGTGCGAACTATCGGATGTGCAGGGTCATGAGCGTGTGTTGGAGATAGGGACCGGCTCCGGTTATGCCGCCGCCATTCTTTCGTTTTTAGCCAAAGAAGTCTTTACCCTTGAGCTGCTCAGATCTTTGCATAGCCGGGCAGAGAAAATTTTAAAACAACAGGAATGTCACTCGGTCCATTGTATTGAAGGTAACGGGTATGAGGGGTATGAGGAGGCGGCCCCGTATGATGTGATCTTCCTATCAGCTGCTCCGAGCGAAGTGCCGCGAAAGCTATTGCAGCAGTTAAAGATTGGAGGTCGACTGGTGGGGCCGATTGGAAGGGGAGAACAATATTTGGTTAAAATACAACGTGACAAGACGGGGTTCAAGGAATCACGACATGGAGCGGTACGATTCGTTCCCATGAAATAGAGGGATTTTAGATTTCCCGATGAAATTGCTATTTTCTTGACGGATAACACGAATAGTGGTACGGTTTACTACGCTATTCGCATGCGTGATATCATTTACCCCACAACTAAGGTAGCAGCATGGAAATTGGATTTAGAAGATACAAAGATGTTTACATTGTAGATGTTCAAGGTGATATGGATCTTTATAATGCCCATGAGCTAAAGGATGTAATAAACAAACTCATCGACAAGAAAATTACAAAGATCGTTATAAATCTTGAAAGTGTAGACTACATCGACAGCAGTGGTGTAGGTGCCCTTATCCATATCTTCACTTCAGTCAAACGTAACAGCTATAAACTACGTATCACAAATGTGCACGGCTCGGTCGCAAAGGTCATAAAACTTACAAAGTTAATGGGGTATTTTCCAATTGTGGAGGATGTAAAAACAGCTCTCCATGAACTAAGTGCTTAGACTAAGGGGAACAATAAATGTCAAATACTAAAGAGATACTAGTTAACAGTAAGCATCCCTTATTTGACAAAAGTGGTATGTTTTACAAGGAATTCCCAAGTGATTTCCGCCAAGTTCGTTTTTTTTCAATGTTAATTGTACAGAAAGCTCCCGCCGAAATAAAAGAGATAAACTTGCTCGAACAACAGATAAGTGAACTAATAAAAAATGCGGTTCGACATGGAAACAAAAAGGACTCCAGTAAAAAGGTAAAAATATGGGCGTCCTTCAGTAAGTCCTATGCCCATTTAATTGTAGAAGATGAAGGCCCGGGGTTTCAGGAAGTTGAAAAATGGAATGAGTTTAATAAAAAGCGAAATGAGTGCTTTGAAAACCATAACTTTGAAGAGTTAGAAAACTACTTTTCTTATAGAACTAACGACAGTACTGAAGACGATGGCGGTAACGCTCTTTTTGCGGCTGTTGAGTATTGGGACGGCGGGGTTGTGTTTAACGATGATAAAAACGCAATCGCAGTATACAAAACCTTTAGCGAGAAAAAACGGCCGGGAATTGAGATATCAAGTTCTCAGGCATGAGAAGAGAAAAGAAATCATCAATAATAGAGTTGCCCGTATTACTCACCCTCACAGACGAGGGGGAATACTTTTTTAATCAGCGGCATCGAACAAGTGAATATATGAAGGGCCGATCTCAAGTCGACCCCGGGGCTTTGGAGCTGCACACCTACTCGGCAAAAACTTTACAGCGTTTAGTGTTTGCCGGCTATATTTCACGGCTTGAGGTGTCCAGAAGCGATTTTACCTCAAAGCGTACCGAGATTATGGACCTCGCGAAGTTGATTGCCTACGGGGTGTTGTTTAAGGAGTACTCGGTTAAGCTGGCTAAGGCACTGAAAGAGACGCCCTTAATTGTTCAGTGGAACCGCAAAAATCCCGCGAAAGCGCTTAACACCCATACCATTATGCAGAACAGTAAAGCCGCCGGGCAAGAAAAACAGTTTGAAAAGGTGAAATCCGTACTTCAAGAGGGGATAAAAGAAATCTTTACTATTCACTCGGCAGAGATCGGAGAACTATCTCAGGAGGAAGAAAAACTTCTGCATTTTAAAGCTGAAAACTTTTTGGAACAATTAAATCCTGTAATTTGGGCACTCCTTGCTCGGGAGAGAGGAACTCCGGGTTTTCGGAATACGATACAAGTGTGTGAGGATGTGGTGTGGAGTTATCTTGCAAAAACAAATATTGCGGATTATCTGAGCCTTTTAGTGCTGGAGTTGGCAACACTCTCTGAAAAAAGCTTGATGCAGAAAGCGGTTGATACTTACCTGCAGGGGAAGGTTGATATTGCCCATTTTATGAAAAACCGGGAAGACAGGGTCAAAGTATTGGAGACAATGGAAGCCCATAATGAAAAATCAACAATTTCGTGGCGCATACAGGGGCGACACGGAACTATTACCGAAACTAATCCTTTCCAAATTATGTTTTTCAACCGTTCAGTAAAAACAGATAGCGTCCGCAGGGAAATTGAAGACAAGAAACACATAGAGACCCAGGGAAAAGATTTGTCGGAGTTTTACGAACAACTTTCTATGGGTGAAGAGGACCAGCTTGGTATGTATTATCTTACATATTTACAAGAAGAATGTCGCCGCCAGGGGACCCTTTTTGATAGCTATGTGAATCGGGTTGAACAGCACGATCTCTCTTTTATTACCCTGGCGATGCGTTTCTAAGCTTATTTTTCTAAGTCTATTTTATCTTCATAATAAAAAGAGTTTGATCATCGTGTTGTTCCGCCGCTTCGGTAAAACGGTCAAGATCTTCCTGTATATATTTTGAGATTTCCTTCGCGCTTTTGTTGCCCGCCTGTTTTATTCGGTTTTTCAAAGTTTCTGTTGAGTACTCACGACCATCCGGGGAGCGTGTTTCAGGGATCCCGTCGGTAAAAAGAATAATTGTATCCCCCGACTGAACGGAAAATTTTCTTTGCTGGTACTTCTCTTTCTGTTCTACTCCAATAGGAAGCCCTGGAGTGTCGATTTCAATAAACTCTTTTTCCGTAGAGCGATAGACCAGAAGAGGGGGATGGGCGGCATTTGAATAGGTAACCTCTTTTTTTGCTTCGTTGTAGCTAAACATACTCAGGGTTGCGTAATGATCGGTACCGATCCTCCCGATAATACCGCGGTTCAACAAGGTTAAGAGTTGGGAGGGGCTGCGTTGGGGTGAAGAGATGAGCCGGATAATCGTTCGGATCATCACCATCAGCAGCGAAGCCGGCACCCCTTTTCCCACAACATCACAGACGACCACTCCCAAGTTGTCCTTATCTATGAGAAATGCATCGTAATAATCACCGCTTATTCCCCGGGCAGCCCGGGAAAATGCGGCAATTTGTGCTGAAGAAACCTCCGGTATTTCCCTCGGCAGCAGTCCCTTCTGGATATTTGCGGCAATCTCGATTTCTCTGTGCATTTCCCGTTTTTCAATCAATTCTTCATAGTTGAAAATATTGTCAATTGTGAGTGCTGCATAGTCGGCAAAGGTCTGCATATGGGTAAAATCAAGGTCGGTAAAGGTATCGCCTTCAGTGTGTTTCGTCATCACAATCGTACCTAATACCCGTTGTGAAATCATAAGCGGGGTTACTATTAAGGACTCAAGATAAAGGGGATCATCCTTATCCCGATGGAAGCCGAGGTCTCCGTTGTTGTGCTCCGACACGGAGCGGACAAAAAGAGAACTTACCTCTTCTACCGCATTTCCTATTGCGTATTCCCCTATCGTGAGCTGGGTTTCACTGGCATACTTCAAAGCACTTTCCCTGGAGTGTGCGGCCTCCTCGGGTACGGGAAAGGGAGGGATAAAGTTTCCGGAAAATACTTGAGGGACAAGCATTTCTTTTTCGCTATCCACTAAATAAAGGGCTGCCCCGTCGGCGTTGGTATTTTCAACCGCCGAGTGTGCAATGATGTTCATAATACGTTGTAATTTGGGGCCTTCAGCAAGGGAATTACTGATATCAACCATGAAGCCAAGTACCGAATTCAGCTTTTCCTGCAGCTGCGTTTTCAAAACATTGTAGTTTTCAGAAAGCTCCTCAAATTCATCCTTTGATTTGATATTAAGCTGGGTAGAAAAGTCTCCCCGTGCCAAGTGTCGCATAGCTTGTTCAACCTGGCGAATTCTGCTCCCCATGAGATGAGAGAAGCGTACGGTAATAAATATCGTGATAATGATAGTAAGGACTATAAGAGCGATTACTATTCTGGTGCTGGTTTGAATATTACGGTTGATCTGTTCCTGTATGTTAGTGGTTAATTCGATAAGACGGGATCTGAAGGTTTGGGTCTCGTCCATTATGTGTTCGCGATAATTTCTAATTGTGTAAAGCTCTCCCATGAAAGAAGGCGTTTCGGTCTCGGAATTTTCCAGCTCCAGCAAAGTACGTAGAATTCCCTGAGTGCCGATTGCCCGTCCTGCCTCCCCGGTTTGCATTTTTTGGAGATGGTCTATGGCGGGCTTGTAGTACCACTGGTAGATTTGTTCCCACCATCCGGTGAGTTCGGACATCTGTTCTTGTTGGGTGGAAGTTAAAACGGCTAAATCTGAATACTGAGTGAGTCTTTCCAGGTCCCGTTCGAACTCATTTATCGTATTTGTCCACTTTACGCTTGTTTCAATAATCGGCAACCGGGTAGTTAACAAGCCTTGGGTCTGATAATTCATTCTACGCAAGGAAGATCTAACTACATTCGATTGTACTTCAAAGTCTTTCAAATTAATAATGGAATTTGCGTAAAAAACAACCACACCTAGGGCAATGAGAAAACCGGCGACTAACACTAACTCAACAATTCCAAGTTTGGTTCGGATTCGCATACAATGACTGTCCTTATCTAATATTCAGGTAATACTAACGGAATAATAACATGGGTGTGGAATAAATGCTACTGGACGTATTGGATAAACGGGGTTACAATAATGGAACTCAAAAAGGTTAAAAACAAGGTATATGTAAGGCAGCAGTATGAATGTGGATAAGAACAGTATTGAATATGCTATTCAACGCAACAAAGTATTAACGGTCACCTTATACAGTTATCTTTGGAACGAACGGGAATATATAGATACTGTGCTCGATCGCTATTTAGAAGAGGTAGGCTTAAACGCACTTCTGAACAACATTAGTTACTGTATTCATGAAGTTGCAGGAAATGCCCATAAGGCAAACTTAAAACGCCTTTATTTTGATCTGAAGCAGCTGAATATTGAAAAAACGGAAGACTATAAAGCGGGAATGATGACTTTTAAGAAAGAAGCCCTAGAGCATCCTGAAAAATATGCCCGCCGGCACAAGATGAACGGGTATTACATCAAATTCCATTTTCAAATTGAAGAGCCCTATTTCAAGGTAGTAATCCGTAACAATGTATGTATTACCCAACAGGAACAGAGGCGCATCAACAAAAAGATCGAGATTTCCCGCAATGCCCGAAACCTTGCCGATGTGTATGCAGTTTCCGAGGATTATACCGAAGGGGCGGGGTTGGGAATAGTGATGCTCCACGTTATTTTGCGGAATCTTGGATTCAATGATGTGCCCTTCCGTATTTACACAAAAGGCGAAGAAACAATTGCCTTTCTGAGTCTTAATATCAATCAGGCCTCGAATCTTGAGCGTAATTATGCTCAACTGATGCTCGGCAATTAGACGACGTTAGAGTTAATGCGCCTACTGCATACTTCCGACTGGCATTTAGGAAAACGTTTAGATCTTTTCTCCCGAATAGAAGAACAGAAGCAGGTCCTCGATGAGATAATTCACATCGCCGACACCTATAAGGTAGATGCGGTTATTATAGCGGGGGATTTGTTTGATTCATTCAACCCTTCCACAGAAGCCCAGGAGCTTTTTTACTCAGCCCTTAAACGAATGAGCAGCAACGGCTCCCGTCCGGTTCTGGCGATAGCCGGTAACCACGATTCCGCCGATGCAATTCAAGCCCCAGACCCTCTTGCACGAGTGCACGGGATAGTTTTACTGGGGTACATCACCACAAGGGTTACCACTGTCACTACAGATTCAGGTGTTACTATCTCATCTCCGGTCCCCGGGGGGCTGCGGATTGAGTGGGACCCCGAAATTGCGGGGGCACCCCGAAGTAGGCTCAATGTACTGGCAACTCCCTATGCGAATGAACGGCGAATACAGCATGTGATGAAAAAACTCGCTCTTTCACCACTCGATACTGTGCCGCGGAGCGATTCTGATTTTATTCGGGATTTGGGGGAATTGTGGGCTTCCACTGCCGAGGGTTTATTCCGTCCTGGGGATGTCAATATTTTTGCCGGACATCTTTACGCTCATGATGCAGCTGCCGGTGGTATACAGTCGAAGGCTAAAGAACAGCTGGAGTTTGAGCTGGAGGGCTACATGGAGCGTCATGTGGAGGGTCATGAGTTTCAGGGGCCGGATATGGGCGGGCCTTTGAGCGGTATGCCCCCGGAACCGGAGGATGAAAAACCGATCCTCTATAAAGGAGGATTACCGCCGATACCTGTTTCAGCGCTTCCCAGGCTTACCCAATATGCCGCCCTTGGTCATTTGCATCGGGGGCATTGTGTGAGCACCCTGCCTATACCGGCAGCGTATTGCGGAAGCCCTCTGGCATATTCAAGAAGCGAATCCGGGCAGGAGAAATTTGTTAATCTTGTGGATATTGAGCCGGAGGAAGAGGCAAAAATACAACAAGTTCCCTTACATGGGGGGCTGGAGATTTTAAGGCCGGTGTGTGAAAGCATTGAAGAGGCAGTACAATGGCTATCGAAGCACCCGCAGGCATATGTTGAGTTGACTTTAAAACTTGATACCTACCTTAGTTCCGAAGATCGGCGCCGATTGTACGGGGCCCACGAGCGAATTTTAAGCATCATCCCGGAAATTGAGGGGGCCGAGCTCCAGGAAACGGGCAAAATCGCCGATGTGAATCAATCAATAGATACCCTGTTTTCTGAATACTATGCCTCCGAGCATCAGGGCTCCCTCCCTTCGAAGGAAATTCTTGAGCTGTTTAAAGAAGTATTGAGCATCTCGGAGGATTACAGTTGAAGCCGCTCTATTTATCGGTAAAGGGGCTGTTTTCCTATCGGCAGGAGGCGGAGGTCGATTTTACACCGCTGACCGATGCAGGCCTGTTTGGTATATTCGGCCCGGTGGGAAGTGGAAAATCCTCTATTCTGGATGCAATAACCCTTGCTTTATATGGAGAAAATGACCGGCTCAACGCCAAAGACCGCCGTAACTACAATTTAATGAACCTGCAGTCACGGGAGTTGAAAATTCAGTTTCGGTTTATCCACGGTGGTGAAGAATATCTCTTTACAGTAGAGGGAAGCAGGAACAGTAAAAACTACGATGATGTGCGGACCTTCAAGCGACGCGCCTATAGAATTGAGCAGGGCACACCGAGGGCCCTGCATGACGATAACCGGGCCTATTCGGCAGAAGAAATTCTGGGGCTTTCCTACAAGAATTTCAGAAGAACTATAATAATTCCCCAGGGAAGATTTCAGGAGTTTCTGCAACTGAACCCGAGCGCCAGACGCAGTATGATGAAGGAACTGTTCGGGCTGGAAAAATACGATCTAAAGCCTCCTACATCGGCATTAATCCAGAAGACGAAGGAGAGGCTGAGCAGTATCGAGGGAAGCCTGGCTGAACTTGAGGATGCCACCGAAGAGGAATTTGTACGCATTGAGCAGGAACTGCAGGCTTCTGAAGAAAGGGAACACGCCCTGAATGAGAAAAAGGGTGAAGCCCTAGCAGCCCTTGAAGAGTTTAATCAGCTGGAGGAGCTTTTTTCCCGCTTTGAGGACGCAAAAACCGCTTTTGAAGGGTATCGGGAGCACTGGGAGGAGATAGAACGGCGGAGGGAATCGCTGAATCGCTACGAAGAGTGTAGCCGGCGTTTTACTCTGATACTTCATCGTGTAGAGGAAAAAATTCAGGCTTATCTTGATTCTGTAAGGGGACAGCGGGAAGCTGCAGAAGAGCGGAAAAGACTGGAGAAGGCCTACGAGCAAAGCACCTTCAATCTAGAACAGCGTGCAGAGTGCCTGGAGCAGCGGGATACACTGGAAGAGAAGGCCCGGCAACTGGAAGCCCTTGCTTCAATGGGAAAAGTGCAAAATAAAATTGAGGTGTTGAACACCGAGATAGAGCAGTACTCGGAACAACAGCAAAAGGCACATGAAGCTATTGAAAAGCTGCGGGAGGAGCAGGGGCGCTTACATACACGGGAGACGGAGTTGGAGGGAGAAACTGCTCTTTTTGGGCAGATGAGCGCCTTATCGGAATGGTACAACGAGCAGAAGGAGCTTCTCCGCCGCCGGCAAGAGGCGAAACAGCAACTGGATGAGGCCCGGCAGTCCGGTAAGAGGGATATTGTCGCTCTTCATACTGCGGCAACTGATCTAAGCTCCACCCATGAAGTCCTGCTGGACAGTCTTATTGCCGAGCTCTTTTCAATGTACCGGGAGTTGGACCACTGCTTTTCCAGCACCGGAGGTAGTGGCACCGGAGGTGGTGGAGAGGCTGGAGCGATCAGTTTCGCCGAAGAGCTTGCACAGAACTTTGAAGCGGCGGAATATGCAGTGCAGGGGGCTATCCAGGGGGTTCGCCAAGATATGGTCCCGGAGGAGACCCGCAAAAGCATAGAAAAGCTGAGTCGAGATCTTGAATCCGGTCGGCCATGTCCTGTCTGTGGTTCCCCCGACCATCCCAGGCCGGCACATCTGCGAAAGGAAACTTCCCGGGGTGAAATTGAACAAGGTGAATCTGCACAGGGTGAAACTGAACAAAGTGGATTTGAACAGGGTGAATCTGACCGGGGTACTGAGAAGTCATTAGAAGAGCAGGAGAAGCGGATTATTTCGCTGGAAGAAATCCGAAACTCTCTTATTGAATATAAAGCGAAGTGTACAGGGGGCTTAAAGAGTGCGGAGGAGCGGCTAAAGGTGGTCTATCGGCTGTCCACTTCCCTCGAGGGTATTGAAAAATCGCTTCGCCGACACCGGGAACGCTTTCACTGGGAGGATTTTTCCCCTGAGGACGAGAGGGCTTTTAAGAGGGCCCAGGACTCGGCACGCTCGGCACATGAGGAGCTGGTGCAGGTAAGAGATACCCTTCGAAAGAATGAATCGGAGATTGAAGGGCTTACGGCTCAGCAGAATTCAATTAAAACAAAGCTGCAGGACCTCAGTAATGATCAAGCTGTGCTGAATCATCAATTTTCGGAGGAAAAAGCTAAAATTACTGAAGAAAATATGCGGAGTTTCAGTGAACTCTCTTCCGAGGACCTTGCTGAAAGGGCCTCAGAATGCAGAACGGAGGTAAAACAGAATGAACTTAATTATAAGGAAGCGGAAGCTCATTGTCGTGAATGTGAGCTTGCCCTAAGTCGTGCTCAAGTAAGCGAAAAGGAGCGTCGTGAACGGCGTGCTTCAATTGTCGATGAGATTAGCACCGCGGCACTTTCGGCGGCAAAAGAACTTGAGACCTCAGAGTACAGCTCTCTAAAAACCGTGAGGCGAATAGTGGCGGTAAAAAGAGATGTGGAGGGAGAGCGTGAAGAGATTGAAACCTTTAACAGGAGCTATTCCGCGGCAAAGGAGAAATTTTCTGAACTGGAATCTCAAACCAGAGAGAAAACTTACAATAGGGAGCTCCATGAGGAAACCCGACAAAAGGCGGGGAACCTAGAAGCGGAGTATTCCGAGCTTTTAAAAAACAAGGCGGTACTTCAACACCGCATTGAGTTGCTGCGAAATCGGCTGCAGCGAAAAAAGGAGCTCCAGGAAGAGAATGAGCGTACGGTGGTGCGGATAGACAATCTGAATGAGTTGTTCCGTCTTTTTAAAGGGCAGGGCTTTGTCAATTTCGTCGCCACCAGGTATCTGCACGATTTATGCGCCCGGGCGAATGAGCGCTTTTTTTATCTGACCCGAAAACAGCTCCGCCTCGAGATTAACGGAGAGAACGATTTTGTAATTCGGGATTTTCTGAACGGGGGACGGCTGCGCTCTGTAAAAACCCTTTCCGGGGGACAGATGTTTCAGGCTTCCTTCTCTTTAGCCCTTGCATTAGCCGACAGCATCCATCAGAATAAGGAGAGTTTCTTTTTTCTTGATGAGGGCTTTGGTTCCCTCGATCGCAGATCGCTCCAGGACGTATTCGATACCCTGAAGTCGCTGCGTAAAGAAAATCGGATTGTCGGGGTGATTTCACATGTAGAGGAACTGCGGGAGGAAATTCCGGTTTCCCTGCAGGTGAGTGAAGACCCGGAGTACGGCAGTCGCATTATATCCTCGTTATGAGGAAGGAGGAGCATATGCTCGGACGACTTATTCTGTTATTTACCCTTGTTCCCTTAGTTGAGCTTTTTTTGCTAATTAAAATAGGGACTATAATCGGCGCGCTGCCGACGGTGCTGATTGTAGTGGGGACCGGAGTCTTGGGGGCCTATTTGGCCAGGCAGCAGGGTTTTCAGGTATGGAGCCGTATTCAGCGGGAGATGGAGCTGGGCATGTTTCCGGCTGAAGACCTGCTGGACGGCCTGTTGATTTTCGGTGCCGGCGTAGTGCTGCTCACTCCGGGGGTTATTACGGATGTACTTGGAATATTAATTCTGGTTCCAGTGACCCGTCATTACATACGCGAGTGGATAAAGCAGAGGCTGCAGCGGATGATGGATCGGGGCACTATTAATTTCAACGGTTTTATTCGATAATTCAACAGCTTTACATAAGGTTTATTCCAGCCGGTACGGCTCAGAAGCGGCAGAAAGTTGCAGGAAGCTGTAGGAAGCTGTAGGAAGCTGTAGGAAGCGGCGGGTTGCATGAGGGTGGTTTTTTTTGTCTTGACGGAAACTAAAGAAACTATTATAGTTTCCAAAGAACCATAAAGGAGACAGGTGTGGACCAGGAACATAACATGAGAAATAGAATCCTTCAGAAGGCCTTTGCGTTGTTTCTTTCTAAGGGGTTTATCAGAGTTACTACCCAGGATATAGCCTCTGCACTGGGAATCAGCAAGAAAACACTTTATAAGTACTACTCCAGCAAGCATGAAATTGTCTCGACGGCGGTAGAGCAGAACCTGGAAGGGCTGGGGGCCCGTTTCGATGGGATAATGCAGACCAGTGAATTGGGCTTCAATGAAAAGTTCGCCCGGGTGCTCCTGCTTATTCAGAAGCAGGTCGGCGGCATCAGCGAAATTTTTCTCGAGGATATAGCCCGTCATATTCCCGGTGTGTGGGAGAAAATTGACAGTTTTCGCCGAAAGCGTGTGCTTGGGGTGCTGCATCAGTTGATGGTCCAGGGGCAGGCCGAAGGTTCGGTGCGAAAGGACCTTGACCTGGATGCAGTGCTGTTTCTGCTCTTCGGCACTATCAATAATTGTATCACTCCGGAGCGTCTCCTGCAGGCGGGGTTTCCCCTTGAAAAAATAATCAAGACCATGATGGACCTGTTTTACAAAGGGCTGTTAACTCCGCAGGGGGCAGCAGAATTTGATAAAAGCCGGGATGTAGTACCGACAAAGGAGCTGGGATATGAAGAGAAGTTTTTCATCGATTAGCCGCTTGTTCGTTTTGATGGGTATAGTAGGTGTGTTCGGTTGTACCGCCGAACAGGTGTCTGTAGACGGGACCGGAACCATCGAGGCGCAGGAGGTGGATGTGGCGGCACAACAGTCCGGTATCCTGGAAGCGATTGGGGTTTCAGAGGGTGATGCAGTGCAGCCGGAACAATTGCTGGCCCGCACTGATGCTGAAATTCAAAAATTAAAACTTCAGCAGGCCGAAGCGCAGCGGGAGCAGGCGGCTGCACAGCTCGAACTGCTGCAGGCCGGTCCGCATCCGAAGGATATTGAGTCGGCCCAGGCCCGGCTTGAGCAGGCGCGGGAACAGCTTGAACTTGCCGAAAAGGAGTGGACCCGGATAAAAGCGCTTTATGGGGAAAACAGTGTTCCCCGGAAGCAGTATGACTCCGCACTGGCTGCCTATCGCACCCGTCAGGCCCAGCATAATGGTGCCCGCGCAGCCCTGGAAAAACTCCAGAACCTGGCCCGACCCCAGGAAATTGTCTCTGCCAAAGCAGCTCTGCGGCGGGCTGAACAACAGGTATCTATTGCCGGGCGCCAGGTCCGGGACTGTTCAATTAGATCTCCAATCCGGGGAACCATATCGCAGCTGTACTATGAGGAGGGCGAGATGGTACCGGCGGGGAGAACGGTGGCAACGGTTCTTACTACAGAACAGGTCTATGTAACTGTGTATGTGCCCGGGCCTTTGCTCTCTCAAATCGGCATTGGTAAGAGTGTTGAGGTCTATGTGGATGGAATGCCGGATACTTCCTTTTCCGGAAGAATTTCATATATCAGCCAGGAGGCGGAGTTCACTCCGAAGAATGTGCAGACCAAAGAGCAGCGGGTAAAACTTGTCTATGCGGTCACGCTGGATGTGCGGAACCGGAAGGGTGTACTGAAGCCGGGGATGCCGGCCGACGTAAACCTGCTGCTGAAAAGGGAGGAGGAGTAGCGTATGAACTCCGGCAACCCGTCTGAGGCGGTGCACATCGAGAACCTTACCAAGCGCTTCGACGACCTGACCGCTGTGCAGGATCTCGACTTGCGGATTAAAGGGGGGGCGATGTGCGCACTGGTAGGCCCGGACGGAGCGGGAAAAACTACTACTATCCGTATGATGTGCGGGATAATTCCGCCTTCCGAGGGAAGTGTGCGGGTGCTCGGCCTGGATGTTCAGCGCAACCGCCGGGAGCTGAAGCATAGAATCGGGTATCTGTCGCAAGGGTTTAGTTTGTACGAGGACCTTTCGATTGATGAGAACATAGAGTTTTTCGCAGAAATCCATCAGGTAAAAGATTTTAAGAGTCGGAGAAACGAACTGCTTGAGTTTACCCGTCTGACCCCGTTTCGCACCCGCCTGGCCGGCCGGCTCTCCGGGGGAATGAAGAAAAAGCTCGCCCTGGCGTGTACTCTGGTTCACCGCCCTGAGGTTATTTTTCTGGATGAGCCGACTACCGGGGTTGACCCGGTGTCGCGACGAGATTTTTGGCTGATCCTCTCCCAGGTACTCAGCGATGGGGTAAGCATAGTTGTGAGTACCCCGTATCTTGATGAAGCCGAACGCTGCTCGCAGGTGGGCCTCTTGTCCTCCGGCAGATTGCTGGCATCGGATACGCCGTCGGGAATGCATGGACGTATGGAGGGGCACATCATTGAGTTTACCCTCTCCGATGTACGTACGGCCGCCGCGGCGCTGCCCCAGGAACCGACGCCCTGGTGCATGGAGGTACAGCTGTTCGGTGACCGTCTTGACGTCCGATGTAAGGATGTGGAGGTCAGCCTGCAGAAGATACGTGCCCGTTTTTTGGAAGTGGGAGTCGAGATTTTTGATGCCCGGCAGGTTGCCCCCTCGCTGGAGAATGTATTTATTTCGATGTTGCGCCGGGAGGAGGCGACCCATAATGATGGGCAATGAATATGCACTCCAGGTAGATCGACTGGAAAAGCGTTTCGGTCATTTTACCGCTGTGGACAAGATCTCCTTTTCAGTGAATCCCGGCACTATTTTCGGCCTTTTGGGCGCCAACGGCGCCGGTAAATCAACCACCATCCGGATGCTGTGCGGATTGCTGCCGCCCTCGAGGGGCACTGCAGCTGTTGCAGGGATAAATGTGGGAAAAGACCCGGAAGGGGTAAAGCGAAGAATCGGCTATATGTCCCAGAAATTTTCTCTGTATAACGACCTGACAGTTGATGAAAATATCCGATTTTTTGCCGGAGTATACGGGCTTTCGAAGAGCACCACCAAGCAACGACATGAATGGATTTTGTCGATGTCGGGACTTCGCGAGCGCCGCTCAAGTTTGACCTCTGAACTGTCCGGTGGTATGAAACAGCGTTTGGCCCTCGGCTGCGCGGTGATTCATTCACCTCAGATTGTATTTCTGGATGAACCGACCGGCGGGGTGGATCCGGTTTCGCGGCGGGAGTTTTGGCGGCTCATCAATCAGTTCGCCGCTGAAGGAACCACCGTATTGGTGACCACCCACTATTTGGATGAGGCGGAGTACTGCAACGATATAGTATTTATGCACGCCGGTAAAATTGTGGCGGCGGGGAGTCCTTCCTATATAAAAAGGGAGTACCGCAAAGGGGATTTCATCGAAATCGTCAGTAACCAGCCGCTGGAAGCCGTATCACTGCTGAAACAGATTCCCCAGACCGTAGATGTGTCCCTGTTCGGCACAAAAATACACCTGCATGGAACCCTGTCCGGGGAGTTGGTACGGGGAAAGCTCGAAGAGGCCGGTATTGGAGTAGAATCAATACACCCTATACAGCCCGGTCTGGAGGATGTATTCATCGGCCTAATTGAACAGTCTCGGAGTGATTCATCATGAATAGTATTTTTCCGATTGCAAAAAAGGAATTCCGGCAGGTCATCCGTGATCCGCGTACTCTGGGGGTGCTGCTGTTTATCCCCCTGTTCCTGCTGTTGATGTTTGGCTATGCTATAAGCCTGGATGTGAAGCACATAAAGCTGGGAGCAGTTGATTATGATCGCAGCAGACTGAGCCGCAGTTTGGTGCAGAAGTTTACCGCCACCGAGTATTTCGACTGGATGGGGTACCTAGAGCGTCTCAGGGACACCGATTCTCTGCTCGAAAGCCAGGCGGTACAATGCGTGATAGTGATACCGAAGGGATACTCCCGGACCATCGGCAGAGGTGAAACAGCGAAACTACAGGTTCTGATTGACGGTACCAACTCAAACATCGGTGCCACTGCGATGGGGTATGTACAGCGGATTGTACAGAGCGCCTCAATCGAGTTGCTTGAAGCCAGGGGGGGTGTAGATCTGAATGCCGGGGGAATTGACTTCAGACCGCGGGTATGGTTTAACCCGGAGTTGAGAAGTCCGGTCTACCTCATCCCGGGATTGATTGCCCTTATTCTGGTAGTTACAGCGGTACTCTCCACTGCCATGTCGATAGTGCGGGAGAAGGAGCACGGAACTATGGAACAACTGATTGTGGCTCCGATTCATCCGGTGCAGCTGGTAGTGGGCAAAACGATCCCCTATACAGTTCTCTCTTTGCTGATTGCGTTCATAGTACTGATGGCGGGCAGTTACTTTTTCGACATACACATACAAGGAAGTATCTTGGCCTTGATGCTCGTTACTTTTCTCTTTTTACTGGGATGTTTGTCCCTGGGCCTGCTGATCTCCACTATTGCCGATTCGCAGCAAGTGGCCTTCATGCTGGCAACCATAATCACCCTGCTGCCTACCTTTATTCTCTCCGGTTTTATTTTTCCCATCCGCACCATGCCGGTATTTGTCCAGGTGTGTACCTACATAATTCCGGCGCGCTACTACCTGGTGGCACTGCGGGGCATCATGCTGAAGGGTGCACCGTTGAAGGCATTCTGGTTCGAGACCGGGGCTTTGATACTGTTTGCTCTTGTTATGCTCACGATAAGTGCTGTTCGAATGAAGAAAGGTGGATTAGCATGAGTATCATTGGACATTTTCTGAAAAAAGAGTTTGCCCAGCTCCGGCGGGATAAAAAAATGCTGCCGATAGTCTTCATCGCTCCGATTCTTCAGCTGCTCTTGCTAGGATATGCAGCTAATCTGGATGTAGATATGATCCCTCTGGCGGTAGTCGATCATGATAACAGTGTGGAGAGCCGTCGCTTGGTGGATAAATTCGTGCAATCCGGTTACTTTAAGGCGGAAAAAAGGTTTCAGTCCCTTGGGCTCATCGACACTTACATAGATGAAGGTGAGATAGTGGCCGCTTTGGTGATTCCCCCCGATTTTCAGACTGATTTGAAGGGGGGCAAAAAAGTGCCTGTGCAGCTCATCGCCGACGGGGCGGACGCCAACACTGCAACTATTGCCCTCAACTACGCAGATATAATTGTACGCAAGTTTTCGGCGGAGTTGCAGCTGGAAAGCCTTCAGGCGCAAGGCTGGACGACGGCCTCGACTGAAACGGCGGGCTCCACAGTGGGCTCCACAGCGAGTCCAACTGAAACAGCGGGCTCCACAGCGGGCTCCACTGTGGGCGTGGGGGCGGCTGCCGGTTCAGATGCAGGTGCCGCAATTCCCATCGAAGTGGAACCGCGGGTATGGTATAACCCTGAGCTGAAAAGCCGCAATTTTATGGTTCCGGGGATTCTGGCGCTGCTGTTGATGGTGATTACCATGATTCTCACCTCACTGGCAATCGTAAAGGAGAAGGAACAGGGGACCCTTGAGCATCTGAACGTTACGCCTATAAAGCCGATTCAACTGATCATAGGAAAGCTGGTACCCTTTTCCTTGATTGGGATGGTGGATGTGTTTCTGGTACTCGGGGCTGCTCGGCTGCTGTTTGGCTTAGTACCGGCCGGCAGTATTATACTGTTGGTGGTGTTGTCCGCTATTTTTCTACTGTCTACTCTGGGGTTGGGGTTGCTGGTTTCGACTCTCTCAAGGACTCAACAGCAGGCAATGATGAGTGCACTTTTCTTTGTAATGCTTCCTATGATCTTTCTTTCGGGATTTGCCTTCCCGATCGAGAATATGCCGCGGGTGATTCAATATGTCACCTACGCCCTTCCACTACGGTACTATTTTGTGATTATCCGGGGAATCTACTTGAAAGGCGCAGGGTTGTCTACATTATGGGATGAATCCTTATTGCTTCTGGCATTCGGAATCATCGTCCTCGGTATCAGCATAGCCCGTTTCAGAAAGCAGGCGTAGGCTTACAAAAAAGAGAATTTAGGCATTATCCCAAATATAGTGCTCCATTTGGTCGATAATGAAATCCTTTTCTCCAAGAACGGCCTTTACTATATCTCCAATCGAAATGAGGCCTACAACCTTACTTTCGTGCATAACAGGTATATGGCGCAGTCGCTTATTGGTCATGAGCCCCATACAATAGTCAACACTTTTATCGTCGGTAACATAGAGTACACCCGTTGTCATAAGCTCGCTCACTGGGTGTTCCCAAGGGCACTCTTTGCCTTTTCCTGCGTGTGCTGCGTACCGTGCATAATCACGCTCGGAGAAAATTCCCTTCAGGTCTTCATTCTGATCGACGACCAAAACAGCACCGATGTTTTTCTCAGCCATTAGTTTGAGTGCTTCCAAGACTTTCGTCTCCGGGTTGACCGCCCAAACTTGTTTTCCCTTGTGGTTAAGAATGTCTTTTACACTTTCCATACAATTCCCCCTACACAAAACTTGTTCTATCTCTAATTTCAATTATATCGTAAAATTTTAATAGCGCAAATTCTGAATAAAAAAATGTGAAATCTTTTATCTTCCATAAAGTGTAGATGAGCTGTTACTATTACCGAGTTACCTTAAAATAAGTAGAGGTTAAAATGGAAAAATTTATAGTTGCATGTGCTACTGATGAGGGGCGACGTCTTATAAACCGGCATTTCGGTGATGCGGGACGTTACGATTTGTATGAACTTACAAAAAATTCGGCCAAGTTTATCCGAAGTATTGAAAATTCTGTTCCGGAAGAAAAGGGGCATGCGGACCCGGAGAAAGCCCAAAATGTCGGAGGCTTGCTAAAGCCCGAAGGAGTGCACGTATTGGTATCCGGGCAGTTCGGTCCGAACTTGAAAAGGGTAAAAAGAAAGTTTGTACCGGTAATCCTTCGCTTCTTTGAGATAGAAGAGGCCTTGAAGCTGCTGGAAGAACATTTTGATGAAATCGCAACACAACATGAACGGGGTGAGGAAAAAAACCATATTGTGATACGAAAAGAACAAGAGGTGAGTGAATAATGAATGATAACCCGAAATTTGTTCCCTATAAGCAAAAGGATGAGCCGGAAAGAAGAGCGGGAATAGTAAAGGTTGAAGTACCCCTAGAGGGCCTCAGTGAAAACCAGTTGCAGCTAATTGGTCACTTGAATCGTGCGGCGGATGAGATGAACAGCATCTTTGTACGGCAGTTTTATCGCAATACCCCGGAAATCAGTACTTTTCTGCAGAATATTAGGCCCTATCTTGAAGAGGACGAGCAAAATCGTCTTGATGAGTATTACACCGTACTGCATATACAGAACGGGCCTTGGTCGAGTGTTCCTAAGAAAAACCATCTGCTTCAGATTGAGTATGCAAAGGTGGAAAAGGCGGCGGCCCAAGCCGGCGACACTGAGGGTGTGCAAAAGTACAAGGACCTCTTCTTTGATGAGGTAAAATTGTCAAAAAAGGCGGAGTTCTATCCTGAGGAGTTGAGCGAAGGGGAATTGGAAAAACTGGGTGAAGAGGGAGAGAAGGTAAATACCCTTATTCGCCGGGAAAACGGAGAGTTTCGTGCAATTAAAAACGAAGCCTTCTATCGGGATTCCTGCCGAAAAGCCGCTGCGCATCTGGCTGAAGCCCGTGAATGGTCTGAAGACCCTGAGTTTACCCTCTATTTAGATGCAAAGATCGAAGAGCTTCATACCGGAAGTGATGAAGCGCGGCGTTTGGCCGATTATCACTGGATCAGGCACTCCAGCTCCGTTGACATTGTTCTTTCTACCGCCTTAGAGGTCTACCTTGATGAGTGGCGGAACGCGAAGGGTTCGGCCTGCGCCGGTGTTTTGAGCCGAAATACCGAGATGGATGCTTTATTGCAGCAGTTTGTTGATGCCGTGCCGCAGTGGGAACACAACGCCCCCTGGAGCTGGAGGAGGTCTGAGATCAATCCTGAGCAGCTTCCGAGACTGAAGTTTGTCGATGTGTGGAATTGGACGGGGGATTATGTGAGCAGCCCGCTTACGGTACTAGCTCAGAGTTTGCCGAATGACGAATGGGTCGGGAAGCATATTGGCACTGTGAATATGGTGTACAAAAATACCGGTGATGCTGTTCATCAGGTTCGTGGAAATATAATGGCGGAGGAGTTTTTGCCGAAAGAGGTGATAGAAGCTTATGGTGATACCCTCTTTTACGGAAGTCAAATTCACGCCGCCCTCCATGAAATTGGCCATACCACCGGTCGGCAGGATCCTGATCATCCGAAACAGCCCTCCCTCTATTTGAAGGATGAGTATAGCATTTTGGAAGAGGCCAGGGCGGAACTCTTTGGAATGTGGGCCGCTGGGCAGGCGGCGGAATCCGGCATAGTAACCAAAAAAGTTTCGGAAGCATGTCTGCAGTACATGGTAATTTCAATGGTGGGTGCGTTAAAGTTTAAAGCGGAACAGGCGCATAATATCGCTCGGAACATTATTTTTCATTATCTAAAAGAGCGTAGCGCCCTAGAGATAGTACAGGAGGAGGGTAAAAATAAAATACACCTTGACATACCAGCTACTTACTCCGCGGTAGAGGAACTTCTCGGAAGGGTTGGAGACATAAAATCATCCGGAGATCGAGATGCAGCTGCCCAGTTGCGGCGAGAGTACTGTTTTGAAGATCCTTTAAGGGCAGAGATAGAAAAGAGAACTCAAAAGATGCCCCTTGGAACAGGAATTGTTTTTCCTACAATCAAAAATAGAGAGGGTAAATTCGTCCGTGAAATCGAATATCCGGAGTTCACCAGGCAAGCAAAATTTATCGTATAACTCCTCGTTTCAATTCTCACTAAAGAAGAAGCCCTTAAAGCTGAGTGTACTTAGCCTTAGCTTCTTGCTGGGAATCGCTTTTTTTTGTGTACCCGCGAACCACACCTTGCAGGCTCAGGAGAATAATGAGCAGAGTTACCTGTTTCTGTTTGATACCTCCTACAGTATGGGGCTGCGTTTACCGGGTCTGGAAAAAGCTCAATGGCAGTGTGCTGCCGAGGGGCTCGCCTCATTTCTTGATACGGCAGAAGAGAACGATAAAACCCGCGGTCTCCCTCCAACTGAGTACGCCCTTGCAGAGTTTTCCGACACAGGTTCTTTTGAAGTAAAGGTACCTTTCACCACCTCAAGGGGTCCTATTGAATCGGCTATCCAAAACTTTGAGTTCTGGGAAGCAACCGATATACAGGACGCCCTTCAAAGAGCAGCTCGGTATATCGACACAACGGGGAAGGAAAAGACTTCAATAATTCTAATGAGCGATGGAATCGAGACTCGGGGAAGGCTTTATTCTCTGCCGGAATTCTCTGAACAGGGAGATTTTAATATTCCAGTGGAGTATATCCATGTCCCTCTGGCTTTTAACCCTTTAGTTGAGAAAAGACTTCGCTCTCGAGGGGAAACACCTTCGTTCTCATATGAGAGGGAAATAGTCGAATACAGGGCTTCAAGTTCAATACTCCTTCCTAGGAAAAAGCAGACGAGGTTTCCCCTCCGGTTTCCACTCCTGTGTACACATACAGGGTGGGTCTTTCTTGGTCTGCTGGTTTTATTTTTTTTAATGAAACACGCCTCCTCTTCGGATTTTCCGAAGAAAAATGTCGAGCCCCCTTCACCCCGTTATGTTATGAGGTACCTCGAATATAAGGGGAAGGAGAAAAAGAGTGAAAAGCACCTGGAGTTTCAGGGGAGCGAAAAGGAGATACCCCTCACCATCACAGCACATGGGTTTGCCCCTCCGGATACGGCCGGCGGCGATGCCCTTATTACCTTTGAATCGGATGGGTGTTTTATAAACAGTGATAAGCCCCTGCTTATAAACGGCGTGGCAGTGCGGAGAAGACGGTTTAAACCGGGAATTACAATCAAATTTGCCTCTACACACTATGATCTTTTATCTATAGAAGGACTCTCCCCTTCGGTGAGCGAAAAGGCTAAAGTAAATAAGAAGAGGAAGGCACCAAGGAGAGTGGAAAAAGGTGCGTTTATGCGCAGGGTTGCACCGTTCTGGGTGGCCGGTTTTCTCTTTTTATCAGCATTATTTATTTTCACAAATGTTATCAATGATCCGGGCACACTTCGGGGGACAAAGCGATATAATGCAACGGCACATGTGAGGTTTATGCCCTACGACTGGAAAAGGGAGTTTTTAAGTCCCCCCAGGGAAACTCAGTTAAGCACCGACGGGAGGGGCCAAAATAAATCCGTAAAGGTAATAGAGGGGGTATGGGAGGAAAATGGCTGGTCCTTTCCTGAACTATCTCCGGAGGGGGAAATCGACTATCTCTGCTTTCATGCACATCCGGATGATGAGGCCCTTGATTTCGGAGGATTACTTGCCAAGGCCGGACAGAGGGGCGAGGGTACAGCGGTAGTGTTGTTTACAGATGGAGAATCCGGTCTCTCGAGGGGCCCGGAGAGCGCCCATGGAAGAAATGCGAATGTGCTAAAGAGCACACGAGTTGAAGAGGCGAAAAGATCCCTGGAAATTTTGGGGGCTGACTTCTATATCCGCCTGGGATTACAAAATCATCCCTATTCAAGCCAAGCACAGGTTTTACCGATTGAAGAAGTGTATGAAGACTGGGGCGGCTACGGGCGGGTAGAGGCTGCGGTGGGTGCTCTTATTAAGAAGGTAAAACCGAGGGTAGTAGTAAGCCCGGATGGTCCCTCCTTGGCTAAAGAGCACTTTGAACATGAGGCGGTTGGAGAAGTGGTGAGCCGTGTTGTAGACAAATTGAGTCGTGAGGATCCTGATGTGTTGCCCCTGGTCCATATGAAATTGATTGATCCGATGCAGCAGGATGTATATGGTGCTATGAGCCGGATAAATGTGATTGAGCCGGCATGGCCGGATGTGCACTCACCCCGCAGTATCCAGAATCTTGCACTCAAGGAGCATAAAAGCCAAATTGATGCGAGGATAGTCGGCTTGGAGTATACTCCCCTGTTTGCAAGTGAATACTATCAAGTGATGGAATACGATGAATGAAAATATGCGAAATAGGGTCTGTTTTCTCGTTTTTCTACTTCTAGTAGGATTTATGGGGTGTGCCGGCGGTCCTCATCCACGTAAAGAAGACACCCACCTAAAAAGCTTCGCCACTGAAAGTACAATCGAAAGCAGTCAATTAGACACATATGTTAAGGAAAAATTTAAAGAGCGGGGGCCCCTGCAGGAAGGAGAAGTCGAATGGCGGATTCTGAAATGGCCCCAGGATAAAAGAGCGGCGGTTAGCCTTACTTTTGACGACGGCACATTAGACCAGTATGAAGTGGCGGCCCCCTTGTTAGGGAAAGCGGGAATAAGGGCAACTTTTTTTATCATAACCGGCCCCCGAGGGAGCGGGGTGTGGATGGACGGGGCTCATCCCCGGGCCCTCTTCAGCTGGAGTGATGCGCTGGAGATTGCAAAGCAGGGGCATGAAATAGGAAGTCACGGCATTTCTCACAGTGATCTGCGCCGGCTTTGGTGGAAGAGAGACCGAAAACGAATTGAAGGGGAACTTGAAGACTCAAAGACCGAAATTCTGCGGTATATACCTAAAAAATACCTTCCCGGTGGAGCAGATTTGAGTTTTAGTTGGCCCTACTGGAGGACTACGCCGGGGTTAGAACAGTTGGCCGGGGAGTATTATGTGGCCGGGCGGAGCGGAGAAGGGGTCTTGCCTCTGGAAGTGGTGAGAAAGCCCTACGCAATCCATTCTAAAAGGGTAATGTCCCATGACAGTATTGAGAGCTGGAGTCGGCATGTACAGAAGGTGAGGCAATCGAAGGGATGGCTCCTTCTGACATTACACGGTATTGATAACGGAAACCTTAAAAATCATGATATTGGGTGGCAGCCTATTAGGGAAGCAAAATTCGAGGCCCTGCTTGAGATGGTAGCGGCGGAAGATTTGTGGACTGCCCCTTTTGGTGAAGTGTATCGGTACAGTAGGGAGCGAAACCGTGCACATCTTGTTGTTGAAGCCATGTATCCCGATAGAATTTTTTTACGCGTGGAGGACGGCTTAGATGATCAGGTTTTCAATATTCCCCTCACCGTTGAGCTCTCCCTTCCACAGAGTTTAGAGGGTAATTTTGAAGGGGGGATAGTTGAAACCCTCTCCGGATTGCCTGTTTCCGAGGTTGTCCTATCAGAAAGCCCTTTACATAGAAAAGTTCTGCAATTCTCCCTTGTTCCGAAGGGTGAAATAGTGGTAATCCGGAGCAGCACCTCAACGGCGAAACTTTACAAAAGGTAGTATTTTTCCTATGGTTTATCTATGGATTTACATGCAATTCCAAGATTGAATCGACTAAAAACAATTATTCTGACCCTTATCAAATATGGTTTTGATGACCTGGTTGCCCGGCTAGAGCTGCCGGAGAAGTTGCTGAAAATGGTATCTTCATCAAAGCCTGGTGAATACAGTACCGAGAGCACCTGGCGACGGCTCAGGTATGTGCTTGAAGAGCTTGGGCCGACTTTTGTGAAGCTCGGCCAAGTGCTCAGCTTGAGGACCGACTTGATACCCCACGAACTGGCGGATGAGTTAAAGGGGCTGCAGAAGGAGGTCCCGCCGGAAGAGTTTAAAACAGTGAAGGAGTTTCTAGAGGATGAATTGGGGGCTCCGCTCACCGAGGTTTTTTCTGAGTTTGAAGAAGAACCGATAGCAGCGGCTTCACTTGCTCAGGTCCATCGGGCCAGGTTTAAAAAGGACGGCCCTCCTTCCTCCGCTGCACAGATTGCCGTCAAGGTCCAGCGACCTGACATCGAGGCTACTATTCGTTATGATTTAGAACTGCTGAGGCTTCTTGCGGAGGAAGTACACAAACATGTAGAAGACCTTCATGTATATAATTTGCCGGTTTTGGTGAAAGAGCTCTCTGGGATGATGCGAAAAGAACTCGATTTTGCATGTGAAGCGCGGAACCTACGGGCAGCTCGAAGAAATGCACGGCATGAGAAGAACCTGTACATTCCCATGGTATATCCGGACCTTTCTACAGAATGTGTACTTATCATGGAACTAGTTGAAGGGCGTTCTCTCGAACAGATCGGAGAGCTTCCTGAAAGCACACGACTTGAAATTTCACGCACCGGTATTCGGACAGCCCTACACCAAATTCTTGAGGATGGGCTATTTCATGCGGACCCACATCCGGGGAATATTATAATTCTTCCTGATGGTCGAATGAGTCTCCTTGATTGGGGTATGGTGGGAAGGCTTACCCCCGATCTGCGTCGTAAACTGCTGGCCCTTATGTTAGGGTTGATTGATAACGACAGTGACGTAGTACTGGATGTGCTTTTGGCAATTTCCGATGTGCGTATCGATTCTAAAAGGGAAAAAGTCCATCGAGATATAATGGAGGTACTGGACGACTATTTTTCTTCCTCCGTTGTGGAGACCAGTATTGGAGGTTTACTCTATAGGGTAACTGAAGTGTTTCGTCTTCATGCAGTCCCTATTCAGCCGGATTTAGCCGGTATGGTCCGTGCGCTGCTTACAAGCGAGGCATCGGCCAAACTGATGTATCCCAATTTAGATATTATTGGTGAAGCCGAGCCGTACATAAAGCAGATTATTTTGCGTCTTTATTCTCCTAACTCTCTAGTCCGAAGGGTTCGTTCCCGTGTGCTCCGTGTGCTGCATACCCGCCGCTACAGTATAGATATGCTCTATTCAATTCTTGATAAGCTCGATCGAAATCAGCTTTCCATACATATTGAACACCAGGGGCTGCACCACTTTGAACATACAATAGGATCATCAATGAACCGGCTTTCACTAAGTTTATTGACCGCCGCGATTATTATAGGATCTTCAATGATTATCACCACCGGTGTCGGGCCTTTGCTGTTCGGCTATCCTGTTATTGGTATAGTCGGGTACCTCATATCGGCCTTTTTCGGTGCCTGGATCATCATCAACATTATTCGCCGTCGCGATATATAACTGACAGATTCTAATTGGTTTTTGCTGTTGAAAAACGCTGAATTCGGAGGGAATTCAATACCACATTGATTGAACTGAACAGCATCGCCAATTCGGCAATAACCGGATGTAAAAATCCGAGCGCTGCGAGGGGCAGGGCAACTATATTGTAAAAGAAGGCCCAGAAAAGATTCTGTTTTATCGTATCAACGGTTTTACGTGATATTTTTATAGCTTCCCCGAGAACGGTCAGATTATCCTGTATCAGCACGATATCCGCGCTTTCAATAGAGAGGTCGGTCCCAGTGCCGATAGCGAAACCAACATCCGCGGTTTTAAGGGCGGCTGCATCGTTTATGCCGTCGCCTACCATACCGACGTGTACCCCTTCGCCGCGGTATTTTCGTACCATCTCCGCCTTTCGATCGGGGCTTACTTCCGAAAGTACCTCGTCGATTCCAATTTTGTCGGCCACTGTGCGTGCGGTGGTATGGGAGTCGCCGGTCAGCATCACCACGGTTATTCCCATGCGATGCATATTGGCCACTGCTTCTGCTGCTTCATCTTTCACTGGGTCTGTAACGGCGATCCAACCGGCAATGTCTCCGTCGGATTCCACCTCAATTACCGTATAACCCTTTTGCATAAGATGGGTATAAGAATCAGGCCTCCGGGGTTTTCCGATTTTGTATTCAACACCCCCAATCCGGCCCTGCATACCCTCTCCTGCGGTCTCTTTAAGATTTTGAACGTGCTGCTCTGAATCGGTATTTGAGTGGCCATAGACATGTTCTACTACCGCCGCCGCGAGGGGATGTATCGAGTGTGTTTCAATTGCCGCTACATCCTGAAGTGCCTTATTTGAAAGGGATGTTTCTACAACCTGGGGTCGCCCGCGAGTAATAGTCCCTGTTTTATCAACCAATAGGTAGCGAAGGGTTTTTATGTTCTGCAAAGCCTCACCGTTTTTTATCAGAATTCCCTTGGTCGCGGCTTTCCCACTTCCCGCGATCAAAGCCATGGGAGTTGCCAGACCGAGTGCGCAGGGACAGGCAATTACCAGTACTGTTACAAATACAAAAAGCCCTGCGGTCATCGCTCCAGGGTCGGGGTAGATCCAGAATAGATACTGGGCGGCCCATTGAAGGATAGGCTGTAACTGGGGGTACAGAAGAAACCAAAGGCTTCCTGCTATAATTGCGATAAAAATAATTGCGGGGACAAAAAACACACTAATGCGGTCAGCCAGCGCCTGTAAGGGCACCCTTGAAGACTGGGATTCTTCTACCAGCCGGATCATCTGAGAGAGAAACGTATCTTCTCCGACCTTTTCAACCTCTACTTTGATAGAGCCTTGTTGCACAACAGTCCCGCCGATTACCTGTGAATCCTGTTTATGAGGGACAGGTACCGGTTCGCCAGTGACCATTGATTCATCCACCAAGGCGGACCCTTCAATGATTTTTCCGTCGAGGGGGACCTTTTCTCCTGTCCGGACCATGATATGGGCCCCTGTTTTTACCGCATCTATAGGTACCTCTTCTATACCCCTCTCAGTGATAAGACGGGCATGTCGGGCCTGGACATCGAGGAGCGATCGTACATCCTGTGCTGCACGGTGTTTGAGCCGCGCTTCAATATAACGTCCGCCGAGGTGAAAAGTGATGATCATTGCTGCTATTGATCCAAAGGAAATTTCCTGTATACCTAGAGCACCGAGAACCGCCGTAAGCCACGATACAAAGGCACTGACAGAAACCAAAGTGTCCATATTCGTGTGACCATGTCGGAGAGCAATAAAGGCGCTCTTGATGGTACTTCTCCCGGGGACGAAGAGGAGAATACCGGCAAATAGTGCTTCCAAAGCAAAGAAATAGGGCACATGAACACCACTCATGTGCAAAACCATCAGAATCATCAAGGGTATGGTAAGAAATAGAGCGACCCCTATTTTTTTTCGTGACTCAGCAAACTGTCGTGTGAGCACATCGTCGCCTGGACTTTCTGCGGCATAGCTATACCCGGCATTTTCAACCGCCTTTTTTATATCTTCCGATTGTATATCAGGTTTTGAAACAACATACGCCTTGTGGGTTGCAAGGTTCACTGAAACAAAATCTATTCCCTCCTGTTTCTTCAGACTGCTTTCCACTCTTCGGGCACAGGAGGCACATGTCATTCCTTCTACTGAGAAGGAATGATGCTGCTGTTGGTTTTGTTCGGTCTCCGACATAATAAATTACCTCTTTCTCTAACCTTACAAAAAAGATAATAAATATGTCCGCAAATATCAAATGCAATACTCGGCTGCTATAACAGGAATTCTAATTTTGGAAGTCTTATGACTTCCAAAATTAGAATTACCCCAAAAGCTTTAAGCTAATTTACTTACCTTAAACAAAATATGAGCATTCAAAATTTG
>Ga0102938_10000238_pt1 | contig 38823 bp, 32 predicted proteins | sample SalPonR2_B_D2_MG_FD_84516 | JGI IMG/M metagenome (GOLD analysis project Ga0102938, IMG submission 84516) | Salt pond soil microbial communities from South San Francisco under conditions of wetland restoration - Salt Pond MetaG R2_B_D2_MG | ecosystem: Environmental > Aquatic > Marine >...
CGATTGCAAGCAGGGTCTGCGCGCAGTCTCGAATTCCTCTGTTCAGCATTCGGCCCTATCCGTTGGTTTGAGTGTTTCAGATGTTGGGGTGTATCCAAGTCCGACTGGTGCCGCCGAGGCAGTCTTAGGCAGTACCGGATTGTTGTTGTCTTGGAAGCAGGAGTGTCGGTGCGTGGTTGACTGCCAGCGAGAGCAAATTCCTGCTCATCTTTGAAATCCTAACCAATGTCCTAATGACTCACTGCGCTCTCGCGGGCCTTCAGGCCGCTTTTCCGTTAATTGCTACCACTCAGTGTTTGGACAGCAGCCGGTTACATATGGCTTAGATGGCCGAGCTTCGGCTGCGAGGGTCAAAGGTTTCTCCGGTCGCAACGTATAAAATTTGAATGGTGCCGGGGGAGGGACTTGAACCCTCACTCTGTTTCCAGAAACGGATTTTGAGTCCGTCGTGTCTACCAATTCCACCACCCCGGCATCGAGGGGTCGAGCTCTGGGATTGTACAGTGGACTGCCGGTCCGGTCAGGTCAGGCGGCGTCGAGGTGCAGTTCGCGTCGGCAGCGCTCGTACCAGTCACCTTCGAGCGGGGCGAAGACACAGCACTCGGTCATCTCGCCGGCGTAGATGTGGATCGTGACCGCGGTCTGTTCGCGCGACGGGTTGGCGATGGTGTGGTACTCGTGCGGCGGGATCAGGCTACCCGCGCTGCCGACGCCGGCGCGCATGGTCGTGCGCGGCTCGAGGCAGAACCGGTCACCGCGGGTTTCGGTCAGCTCGTACTGCACCACCTCGATCTCGCCCTGCCAGACGGCCTCGACGCACCACATCCCGCTGTGGTCGTGGATCGGCGTGCCCTGGCCGGCGCCCCAGGTCATCGCCATGACGGTATAGCCGCGCTTCGCATCCTTGTGGATCAGGCGACGCCCGTAGCTGTCGCCGGGGTGCTGGAAGACGCACTCGGGCAGGTCCAGCGCGCGGTTCTCGACCCGTTCGCACAGCACGTTGCGCACGCAGTCGGTGATGGCCCGGGCGCAGTCGCCGTCCATGACCGCGTCGAGGCGATCGATGAGCTCCTGTTTCCCGTCGAATTCCAGAGTGATTTCAGATACCTGCGTCATTCCAGCCACGCTGCGATGGGAGGGCCGAACTGTCCGAAGTCTACCAGAAATGCATCGTGGCCCTTGGCCGACGGCAGGGCCTGGAAGGCCACGTCGGCTTCCTCGGCTTCGAGGGCCGCGGCCAGGTCCTGTTGCTGCCAGAGCGGGAACAGCAGGTCCGATTCCACGCCGAGGACCACGGCCTTGCCGGTGAAGCTGCGGCGGAACAGGGCGCGCAGGCCGTGGTCCGTGTCGCAGGCGTCGAACAGGTCCATGGCCCGCGACAGGTACAGGTAGCAGCAGGGGTCGAAGCTGCCGACGAACTTGCGCGCGTGCGACTCCAGGTAGGACTCGACTTCGAAGCGCATGCCGAACTGGGTCGCCGGAAAATAGTCCTGGTGGCGCCGGCCGAAGCGGTCCTGCCACTCACTGGCCGAGCGGTAGGAGATCATGCCCAGCTTGCGGGCGATGCGCATGCCGACTTCCGGCCAGTCGTCTTCGGTGTAGTGGCCTTCGCGAAAGTTGCGGTCGGTGACGATGGCCTCGCGCTGCAGCGAGCGGATGGCGATCGCGAACGGCGTGGCCGAGCAGGCGGTCGAGATCAGCGCCAGCCGGTCGGTGGAGTTCGGGAAGTGCTTGATCCAGGCCAGCGCGGTCAGGCCGCCCATCGACGGGCCGACCACGGCGGCCAGGTGCTGGATGCCGAGGTGGTCGACGACCAGCCGCGCCGAGCGGGCGACGTCGTCGATGGTCAGCTCGGGGAAGCGCAGGCGCCACGGCCGACCGGTCTCGGGATTGATGCTGGCCGGGCCGGTCGAGCCCTTGCACGAACCCAGCGAATTGACGCACAGCACGAAGTGACGATCGGTATCGATCGGTTTGCCGGGGCCAACCATGTCCTCCCACCAACCCGGATCGGGGTCGCGTTCGCTCGACGCGGCGTGCGCGCCCGGCGACAGGCCGGTGAACAGCAGCACCGCGTTGCTGCGCTCGGCGTTCAGCGTGCCCCAGCTTTCCCAGGCCAGCTGCAGGCTGGACAACCGCCCGCCGCGGTACAGCGGGAAGGTGTGGCGGTGCACGTAGTAGTTGGTGGCCGGTCCCATGGCGACAAGGATACCGTCCCCGGACGGTTCAGTGCTTCCAGTAGGTCGGCGTGAGCAGGACCAGCACGGTGAAGATCTCGAGCCGGCCAAGCAGCATCGCGAAGCTCATCAGCCACTTGGTCGCATCGGTCAGCCCGCCCCAGTTGGCGCCGGCCTCGCCGAGCGCCGGTCCCAGGTTGTTCATCGCCGAGAATACCACCGACACCGAGGTGACCAGGTCCTGCTCGAGGCTGGACACGATCAGGGTCAGGATGACCACGCAGACGATGTACAGCGAGACGAAGCCCCAGACTGCATTGGCGACCTCGGGCTTCAGGGTCCGGCCCCCTAGCTTCAGCGGCACCACGGACCGCGGATGAATCAGTCGCTTGAGCTCGCGCAGGCCCTGCTTGGAGACCAGGTAGATGCGCACGATCTTGAAGCCGCCGGTGGTCGAGCCGGCGCAGCCGCCGAGTCCGGAAATCAGGATCATCAGCAGCGGTAGCGTGCCGGGCCAGAGATAGACGTCGGCGGTGGTGAAGCCGGTGGTCGTGGTGTAGGAGACCGCGTGGAACACGGCGTAGCGCAGCGATTCCCAGACGTCGCCGTACACCTCCTGGCGCCACAGCAGGATGGTGATCAGAATCGAGAGTCCGAGCAGCAGGAACGCGAACAGCTTGAGTTCTGGGTCGTTGAAGTAGACCTGGGCGGTGGCCCGCCGGAGCGCCAGGAAGTGCAGTGCGAAGTTCATCGAGGCAACGAACATGAACAGTACCAGCAGCCATTCGATCAGCGCGCTGTCGAACTGCGCGACCGAGGCATCGTGGGTCGAGAATCCGGCCGTGGAAATGGTCGTGAAGGCGTGGGTGACGGCGTCGAACAGGGTCATGCCGGCCGCCCACAACGCCAGCGTGCAGATCACCGTCAGCCCGATATAGATGGCCCACAGTGCCTTGGCGGTCTCGGCAATGCGCGGCGTGAGGCGGTTTTCCTTGACCGGACCGGTCACCTCGGCCTTGTAGATCTCCATCCCGCCGATCCGTAGCATCGGCAGGATCGCGACGGCCAGCACGATGATGCCCAGCCCGCCCATCCACTGCAGCTGCTGGCGATACCAGAGAATCGAGATCGGCATGTCGTCGAGCCCGGACAGCACGGTCGCGCCGGTGGTCGTGATGCCCGAGGTGGACTCGAACACCGCGTCGGCCAGTCCGATGTCGAGCACGAGGTACAGCGGCAGTGCGCCGGCCAACGCCACCGCGCCCCAGCAGGCGACGACGACCAGGAAGCCGTCGGCGACGCGCAGCTCGCGCCGGTTGTTCCGCAGCGGCACGTACATCAGCGCGCCGATCAGCGCGACGGTGACCAGGCTGACCAGGAACGGACCGGCGCCGCCGTCGTTGTTGGCCACGGCGAAGGCCAGCGGCGGCACGAAGCCCGCCGAGAGGAACATCAGCAGCATGCCGACGACCCGGAGGACCGGCGCATAGCTGCGCATCAGACGAACACGGCTTCGACGGCGAACAGTCGCTCGACCTCGGCGATGCGGCGCTTGTCGGCGACGAACAGGATGACGTGGTCTTCCGGCTCGATGACCACGTCATGGTGGGCGATGACCACCTCGTCGCCGCGCACGATCGCGCCGATGCTGGTGCCATCGGGCAGCGGGATCGAGCCGATTTCCCGGCCGACGATCCGGGACCGGCCGGGATCACCGTGCGCGACCACCTCGATCGCCTCGGCCGCGCCGCGCCGGAGCGAGTGCACTCGAACCATATGGCCCTTGCGCATCAGCGTCAGCAGCGCACCGATGGTGATCTGCTGCGGGCTGACCGCGACGTCGATACGGTCGGATTCGACCAGGTCGACATAGGCCGGACGGTTGATCAGCGTGATCACCTTGCGCGCGCCCATCCGCTTGGCCAGCATCGATGACAGGATGTTGGCCTCGTCGTCGTTGGTCAGCGCGCAGTAGACATCCATTTCGTCGATGCCTTCCTCGCGCAGCAGGTCCTCGTTGGCCGCATCGCCGACCAGCACGATGGTGGTGTCGACGTCCTCGGCGATCCGCTCGGCGCGCTTCGGGTCGCGTTCGATCAGCTTGACGTGGTGGTCGCGTTCGAGCCGGCGGGCCAGCGATGCGCCGATGTTGCCGCCGCCGGCCAGCAGCACGCGCCGCGCCGGGCCGGAGGTCGCGCCGAAGGTGCCCATCACGTCGCGGATTTCGTGAGTCGGCGCCAGGAAGAACACCATGTCGTCGACTTCGATCACCGTATCGCCTTCCGGGATGATCGCCTCGTCGCGCCGGAAGATTGCCGCGACCCGCGCGTCGACGCCCGGCGGCAGCTCTTCGGGCAGGCTCTTCAGCGCCCGTCCGACCAGTTTGCCCTCGCGGATCGCGCGGGTCGCGACCAGCTGGGCGCGACCGTCGGCGAAGTCGAGCACCTGCAGCGCGCCGGGGTACTCGATCAGGCGCTGGATGTGGTCGGTGACCAGCTTCTCCGGACTGATCAGCACGTCGATCGGGGCATGTTCCCGGGTGAACAGTTCGGGATGCGAAAGGTAGTCGGCGGCGCGCACGCGGGCGACCTTGGTCGGCGTGTTGAACAGTGAGTAGGCGACCTGGCAGGCGACCATGTTGGTCTCGTCGGAGTTGGTCAGCGCGATCAGCAGGTCGGCGTCCTCGATGCCGGCTCGGATCAGGGTTTCGGGGTGGGCGGCGTGGCCGAGCACGGTACGGATATCGAGCTTTTCCTGCAGCTCGCGCAGCCGTTCGGGGTCGGTATCGACGACCGAGATGTCGTTTTCCTCGCGCGACAGCGAGTAGGCCATGCCGGAGCCGACCTGGCCGGCCCCCAGGATGATGATGCGCATCAGTCGGGGCCGGCAGCGGTGCGGTGCGTGTGGGGCGGGCGCAGGCTCATTCCTCGTCCTCCAGGATCTTCTTCGGATCGATGCCCAGTTGCTTGAGCTTCCGATACAGGTGGGTGCGCTCCATCTCGACCGCGTCGGCCAGCTGGCCGACGCTGCCTCCGACCTGGCGCAGCCGGGCGATCAGGTACTGGCGCTCGAAGGTTTCGCGTGCCTCGCGCAGCGGCAGCTGGAACAGCGGCGAGTCGGTCAGTGCGGCGCCGCTGGCCTCGTCGCGCGCGGCGCGCGCCAGCGCGGCCTCGACGTCCACGACCTCGACCGGCTCGTCGCGGCCGTCGAGCAGCCCGCGGATCACGTCGACCAGCTCGGCCAGGTTGCCGGGCCAGTCGTGCTGGCGCAGTCGGTTCTGGGCCGGCAGCGGAATCGGCCGGTAGGTCAGCCCGTCTTCGGTCGGCAGTCGCTCGGCCAGCAGCCGGACCAGATCCGGAATGTCTTCGGCCCGCTCGCGCAGCGCCGGGAGTCGAGCCCGGTGCGGGCCCAGTTTGGCCAGCATCGCCGCCGGTGGGACGGCGGTGCCGGGCAGCCGCGAGGCGATGACGCGGACGCCGCGCCCGGTCTGTCCCTCGATGCGCGCGAGCAGGTCGCCGAGCCGGTCCACGCCGGCCGCGTCGAGCTGGTGCAGACGGTCCAGGTAGATCGTTCGCGGTGCGTCGTCGCGGTCCAGCACCGGCGCCCAGGCGGCGAGCGTCTCGCCGTGCCGGTCGCAGACCACGTGCTCGAACCGGCCGCCGCCGGCCTGGACATGAACCCAGCGGGCCAGCGAGGTGCATCCGGTGCCGGGTTCGCCTTCGATCAACAGGTGACCGGAGGCGCCGGCGCACAGGTCGGCGACCGCGTCACGGACCCGCTCGATCGCCGCGCTGCGGCCGACCGGTTCGAGGCCGTCGGCGTCGCCGGCGCTCGCACCGATCGGTGTCTCGCGTCGGCCCTCGCTCAATGCGCGCCGGATCGTGGCCAGCAGGCGGGCCATGGAAACGGGCTTCTCGATGAAGTCGAAGGCGCCGTTGCGGGTGGCTTCGACCGCAGCCTCGACCGAGCCGTGTCCGGAAATCATGATCACCGGGCAGTTCAGCTCACCGCGCTCGCGCCATTCCTTCAACAGCGTGACCCCATCACAGCCCGGCATCCAGACGTCGAGCAGGATCAGGTCGGCGGGATGATCGGCCAGCAGGCTGCGGGCCGCGTCGGCGTCGGCGGCCAGGTCGGTCTGGAAGCCCTCGTCGTCGAGGATTTCGCCGATCAGCTCCCGGATGTCCGGTTCGTCATCTACGATCAGTACGCGTTCGGGCATCGGGCGGGAGTCCGGGAAGGCTCGGATCGCGCCAAGGATAGCGCAGATCAGCCTGGGGCAGGCGCAGGCACCGGCAGCTCGAGGGTCAGCCGGGCGCCGCCGTCGGGTGGATTGTCGGCCCGGATCCGGCCGCCCATCGTGTCGACGATGCGATGGACGATGGCCAGGCCCAGCCCGGTGCCGCGCGGCTTGGTCGAGGCATAGGGTTCGAACACGCGGTCGAGCAAACCGGGGTCGAAGCCGGGGCCGTCGTCGACGACCTCGAGCACCAGCCAGTCGCGCGCGTCGTGAGAGCGGATCGATGTCCGGACCGTCAGCTGCGGCGTTCCGTCGGGGTGGGCTTCGCGCGCATTCTGGATCAGGTTGTTGAGGATCTGACGGAACTGGCCCGGGTCGCCCAGCGGCCGCGCTTCGCCGGCTGCCGAATGCAGTTCGACGGTCACGCCGCTGTCACCGGCGGTCCATAACTCGACGACGTCCCGGACCAGCGCATCGACGTCCAGGGGTTCGCGCCGGTTGACGCCCGGCCGGGTGTAGTCGCCGAAGGCGTCGACCAGTTCGCGTAGCGCGTCGACCTGGTTGATGATGGTCCGCGTCGCCCGGTCGAGGACCGGCCGCCGGGCCGCGTCAAGGGCCGGTTCGAGCCGCATCTGCAGGCGCTCTGCGGCCAGCCGGATCGGGGTCAGCGGATTCTTGACTTCGTGGGCCAGGCGCTGGGCCAGTTCTGCCCAGGCCGCCTGGCGCTGGGCCTGGTCGAGTTCGGTGACGTCGTCGAAGACCACGACCTGACCGGCCGCGCGCTCGGCGGTCCCGGGCAGCACCGAGCCGCGGCAGACCAGGGCCAGCGCGGCGTCGGCGCGCTCCAGCTTGATTTCCCGGCGCCAGGCCGCACCGCCCTGGTCGATTCGTCGATCCACCTCCTCGAACAGCGCAGACAGCGCCGGGTAGCGCTCGGCCAGTTCGCTCGGGGTCCGGCCGTGCACGGCCGACGGTTCGAGTTCGAGAATGGCCATGGCGCTTTCGTTGACGGCCTTGAGCCGGCGCGCGGCATCGAAGGCCAGGACGCCGGCCGACAGGCGCCCGAGCACGGCCTGCAGGTAGGCGCGCTCGGTGTTCAGTTCGCGCTGGGTGGTTTCCAGCTCGGTGGCCATGTCGTTGAACGACTCGACCAGGAAGCCCAGCTCGTCGCGGCTGGGCACCGTCAGTGTTTCGGGGAACTCGCCGCGCCGCATCAGTTCGGTCGCGTCGGCCAGTTCGCGAATCGGTCGGACGAGCCGCTTGGCCGCGTTGAACGCCAGCAGCATGGCCAGCAGCGCGGTCATCGCCAGCACCAGCGAAAGGATCAGCACGAAGCTCTGCTGCAGGCGCTGGCGCAGGAACGCCACGTTTTCCTGGCGGAAAAACGCGGTTTCGATGCGCTCGGCCAGCCCGGCGAAGTCGTCGGGCAGCGGGAAGATGCCCTGCAGCGCCCCCGGTTCTCCGAACGCGCCGTCGATCGGCATCAGGACCCGGACCTGCAGGCCCTCGTCGACCGGTTCCGCGGCCGCCCATGTTTCGCCGCGCGCAGCCTGCGACAGCGCGAAGGACGACGGCAGATCGGCGACCAGGCGCGACGGGTCGATGTGGACCAGGGCCGCGACCTGTCCGGATCGGTCGAGCAGCGTGAGTTCGGCCGGTCCGGCCGACGAGACCTGGCGGAACAGGTAGTCGAGCCGCCGGTCCTCGTCGCCGGCGGCCGGCATGCCCTCGACGATTCGGCGCATTCGATCGCGGGCCTCGCGGGTGCGCAGGTCGATGAACAGCTGGCCCAGCTCGATCGAATCGGCCAGGGCCGTCTCGGTCCCGGCATCCAGCCAGCCGGCAATGGTCTCGGTCAGGAACTCGGTGGAAAACAGCCAGACGATCACCACCGGCGGCAGCGCCAGCGCGACGAAGATCGACACCAGCCGGGCCCGCAGGCGAGCGCCGGGCCGTCCTTGGCGCACGTCGCGGATCAGCCGGAGCAACCGGATGGCGATCGCTCCGAGCAGCACCAGCAGCGCGATCCCGGTGACCAGGAAGATCCACAGGCTCATCCGGCCGAGCTGTCCGGATTCCTGCTCGACGTTGGCGACCAGGAACAACGCCGAGAGCAGCAGCCCGGCGAAAGCCGCCAGCGGCAGCGCGCGGAAGACGCGCTTCAGGACGGTCCGAAGTGCCATGTATGCCAGGTGCCGCCAGGGTGCCATTCGGCGGAAAACAGGGTCGGCAGGTGCATCGGGGCCGGCAGTGCGTCGCGGTTGATTCTCGCCCGGACCTGCAGCTGCAGCGGGCGCTGTTCGGTCGCCGCCCGGGTCAGGCCGGTCGGCAGCTGGCGCAGTTCGGCCAGCGCGTCGCGCAGCAGCCAGAGTCGCGGGAAGGTGCGCGTCGTCGCGCCTTCTTCGACCTGCCACTGTTCCAGCAGCGGCAGGTAGCGGATGCGCAGCGAATGGACCCGGGTCTCGAGCTCGTGGGCCACCGGGCCGTAGCGGCGGCCGAGCCGGAGCTCGACATCGATCTGCAGCTCCACGCCGTGCTCGAGGGCTTCGCGAATGGCCGGTCCGGGTCGGAAGGCAAGACCGGTATCGACGACGAGACGGTCGTCGACCCAGCGCACCGTCGGGTCGAGCGCAAGCTCGCCCTCAGGCGTCGTCGGGGTGCAGCCGGCGCAGAACAAGATAGTAGAAACCATCACGATCCAGGCTGCCCGGCAGGATCTGGTGGCCGGGGTCGACCGCCCGGCTTTCGGGCAGCTCGAACGCGACGGCCTCGGCATCGGATTGACGTTCAAGAAACTCGCGGCCCCGGTCTCGATTCTCTTCGTGCAGTATCGAACAGGTCGCGTAGACAAGCAAACCGCCGGGCTTCAGCGTGGTCCAGAGGGCGTCGAGAATCGCGTCCTGGATACGAGCATTGGCCTCGATGTCCGATGCCCGGCGCAGCCAGCGCACGTCGGGATGGCGCCGCAGCACGCCGGTGGCCGAACACGGCGCGTCGATCAGGATGCGGTCGAAGGGCCGGCCGTCCCACCACTCGTCGGGTCGCGACGCGTCGCCGACCGCGACCTGTCCGGTCAGGCCGAGACGCGTCCAGCCGGCGTCGATCCGGGCGGCCCGTTCGGCGTCGTTGTCGATCGCCAGCAGCTCGACCTCGGCGTGCTCGAGGATATGTGCGGCCTTGCCGCCCGGGGCCGCGCAGGCGTCGAGCACCCGCTGGCCGTCGGCGAGGTCCATCAGCTCGACGGCGGCCTGGGCCCCGGCATCCTGGACTGAAAGGCGGCCCTCGTCGAAGCCGGGCAGGTCGCGGATCGCGGCCGGGCGATCGAGCCGGATCGCATCGGACAGGAGGGGGTGGAGCGTGCAGGGCACGCCGGCCGATTCGAGCGCGGCGCACGCGGCCTCGGGCGTCGTTCGCCGGCGATTGACGCGGAGCCACGTCGGCGGCGGTCGATTGCCGGCCTCCAGAATCGATTCGGCCGCGTTCGGCCAATCGGCCCGGATTCGATCGATCAGCCAGCCGGGCATCCCGAAGCGCTCGACGTCGTCGTCGCGGTGTGCATCGGCCGAGGGTGCGCGCAGTTCGCCGCGCAGCACGGCGTTGACCAGGCCCGCCATCGGCGCGGCGCGGCCGGCGCGAACCGCCTCGACCGTGGCATGGACCACCGCCGGCGCCGGCTCGCGGGCCTCGTCGAGTTCGTCGAGCGCAACGGCGAGCAGGAGGTGGATCCATCGATTGCGCCGGGGCAGCGGCTTGCGCAGCCGCGCGCGAACCCGCGCGTCAAGCGCCGGCCAGTTGCGCAGGACCCGGTTGCAAAGCCGCCGGACCTGGGCGCGGTCGCGGGATCGGTCGAGGCGTGTATCGAGGTCGTCCAGCGCCTCGGTCAGGGCGCGGCCGCGGTCGAGCACGTCGACCAGTGCCTGCGCAGCCGCCAGTCGGGGTCGGGCGCCGGTCGCGGCCACGGTCGGATCCTCAGCCACGCCACTCGGGGCGGGCATTGAGCCAGTCGGCGACCGACATGCGTCGCTTGCCGGGGGCCTGCAGTTCGAGCAGCGAGAGCGCGCCGCGGCCACAGGCGACGCGCAGTTCGTCGGGTGCGCCGCGCCCGGTCAGCAGCTGGCCCGGCGCGGCGGCACCGACGTCCAGCTCGACCGGCCGGGCCCGGAAGATCCGGATCGGCTGGTCGACCAGTTCGGTGAACGCCACCGGCCACGGGTTGTAGGCGTGGATGTGCCGGGCGACCGTCGCGTCGTCTGCGGTCCAGTCGATGTGGGCGTCCTCCTTGAGGATGCGCGGCGCGTGGGTGGCCTCGGCGTCGTTCTGGGCGACCGGTTCGGGCAGCGTCCCGTGGGCGCGCCGGGCGAGCGCGTCCCGCAGCAGGTCGGCGGCCAGCGCGGCCAGTCGGTCATGCAGCTCGGCGGCCGTTTCCTCGGGTCCGATCGCAAGCTCGGCCTGGATCCTGACCGGCCCGGTATCGAGGCCGGAATCCATCTGCATCAGTGAAATCCCGGTCCGTTCGTCGCCGGCCCGGATGGCCTGCTGGATCGGACTGGCGCCGCGCCAGCGCGGCAGCAGCGAGGCGTGCAGGTTCCAGCAGCCCTGCTTCGGCCAGTCGAGCACCGCGGCGGGCAGCAGCAAGCCGTAGGCAGCCGTGACCAGCAGGTCGGGGTCGAGTTCGAGCAAGGCGGCCCGATCGGACTCGCGAGTCAGCCGCTCGGGCTGCAGCACCGGGATCCCGAAGTCGAGCGCGCGCCGCTTGACCGGGCCGGGTCGCAGGCTGCGGCCGCGTCCGGCGGGCCGATCGGGCTGGGTCAGAACGGCGAGCACGTCGGCTTCGGACCGTGCAACGTCCAGCGCCGGCACGGCGAACTCCGGCGTGCCGGCGAAGACCAGTCGCGGGCGGGGCATGCTTCGGGTCAGAGCGCCTGCGAGGCCGGTTCGCGTCGGGCCTGGCGAAGCTGCTTCTTCATCCGGCGTTCGATCACCCGGCGTTTCATCGGCTTGAGGTAATCGATGAAGACCTTGCCGTCGAGGTGGTCGATCTCGTGCTGGATGCAGACCGCCATCAGGCCGTCGGCCTCCAGCTCGTAGGGATGGCCGTCGCGGCCCAGCGCACGCACGCGGATCGACTCGGCCCGCTCGACTTCGGCATACTCACCGGGTACCGACAGACAGCCTTCCTCGCAGATCTGGCTGCCGTCGCGATCGATGATCTCGGGATTGATCAGGACGTACGGTTCCTCGCGGGTTTCGCTGACGTCCATGACCAGCATTCTCACGTGACGATCGACCTGAGTGGCAGCCAGTCCGATGCCGCGCGCGGCGTACATCGTCTCGAGCATGTCGTCGGCCAGCGCCCGGATTTCATCGTCCACTGTATCGAGCGGGCGGGCCACGGTGCGCAGGCGCGGATCGGGGAATTGGAGGATGGTCAACTGGCTCATGACATGAACAATGTGACTTAAGGCTCAGAAATACAATGAATACGAGGGTGGAAAATCGCCCGCTTATGAGTATGATAGCGCAGGAAGGTGACCAAGAACCGCACTGATGCGGGGCTGATCGCGTGTCGGCGTACCTGGGAGGAATCCAATGAAGAAGCTGTGTCTGACGATGATCGCGTTGCTGGTGGCCCTGCCGCTGGTGGCCCAGGACGTTGAAATCCGGGAAGATCATCCGGGCGAATACGTCGTGCAGGAGGGGGATACGTTGTGGGATATCGCCGGCCGGTTCCTGACCCGGCCATGGCAATGGCCGGCCATCTGGCAGGCCAATCCGCAGATCGACAATCCGCATCTGATCTACCCGGGCGACCGCTTGACGCTGATCTACGTCGACGGCCAGCCGCGTCTGGTCATCAATGCCGAGGTCGACGGCACCCGCCGGCTGGGTCCGGAGATCCGCCGCGAAGACGCCACCGGTCCGATCACCACCGTGCCGCTGGGCGCGATCGAGCCCTACCTCACTCGGCCTCGTTTCGTCGGGCCGGACGCTCTGGCCTCGCTGCCCTACGTGGTCGCCAACCAGGACGAGCGCTACGTCGCGGCCCAGCCCGATTACAGCTACATCCGCAACCTGCCGGAATCGCCGGTCAACGGCGAATACATGCTGGCCCGCGTGACCTCGCAGTTCGAGCGCGTCGAAACCGACGAAGGCACGGTGATTCGCGAGAACGAACTGCGCGCCAACCGCGGTGCGGTCCCCAGCGACCAGCGGCCGGTCGAGGTCGGCGCGAGCAGCGGCTGGAATCCGTTCCGGCGGTTCGGAGCGCGCGGCGACGTCGTCGGTTACGGCATGTGGGAAGTCGCCCGGGTGCGGCTGGCGCAGAACGGCGATCCGGCCACGGTCGAGATCGTCGATGCCGAGCTCGACGTCCGGGCCGGCGACTACCTGTTGCCGCTGGACCCGTACCTCTACGACCTGACGTTCTATCCGCGCCCGCCGGCGCAGCCGGTGCCCGACAACGCGCGGGTGATCGGTACCTTCGGCGGCGAATACGGCGTCGGTCACTACCAGATCGTCACGCTGGATCTGGGCATGAACGATGGCGTCGAACCGGGCATCACGTTTTCGGCATTCCGGCCGGGCCGCATGGCGGAAGACGGCTTCAGCCGCGGGCTTCGCGGTCGTCCGGCGCCGAGTGGCGACCTCGAGCGCTCGGTCGAGCTGCCCGAGCAGTACGTCGGCGTGATGATGGTCTTCCGGACCTTCGACGAGGTCAGCTACGCGCTGGTCATGGACGGCAAGCGCGCCGTGCGCACCGGCGACCGGATCGCACACCCGGATCGGCGTCTCTGAGCGTCGGCGAGGGCAGGGCGAGCCCGCGGGCGGATGGCGGCCGATGAACGACGACGGGCCTGGCTGATTCTTCACCAGGCGCCCGGCCTGGGCGCCTCCGGCCTGCAGGAACTGATCCAGCGCGATCTCGACCCCGCCTCGTTGCCGGGTCGAGCGCGTTCCGCGTTGCTCGAGCTCGGACTTTCCGAGCGCCTGGCCCGGGCGTTGTCCGATCCCGATGACGAGCGTCTCGCGCAATCGCTGGCCTGGCTGGCGTCGGCGCCGGCGCATCAGCTGATCGCCTGGGACGATCCGCTCTATCCTCCGCTGCTGAAGCGGACCGGCGACGGGCCGGCGGCGCTGTTCGTCAACGGCGACGCCGAGGCCCTGGTCGCCCCGCAGGTGGCCATCGTCGGTAGCCGCGCGGCCACCGCCGGCGGACTGGAGATCGCGACCCGGTTCGCGCGGGAGCTGGCCGGCGCCGGACTGGTCGTGACCAGCGGGCTGGCCGCCGGCATCGACGGCGCGGCTCACCGCGCGGCGCTGGCCGCCGGCGGCCGGACCATCGCGGTGGCCGGCACCGGGCCCGATCGGGTCTATCCGGCACGCCACCGGGACCTGGCCCACGAAATCGTGGATAATGGTTGCGTGGTCACCCCATTCGCCCCCGGCGTCGGTCCTCGACCCGGTCACTTCCCGGCGCGCAATCGGATCATCAGCGGAATGTCGCTGGGAACGGTCGTGGTCGAAGCCGGCGTGCGCTCCGGATCGCTGATCACCGCCCGACTGGCCGGGGAGCAGGGGCGCGAGGTGTTCGCGGTTCCCGGTTCGATCCACAACCCGGTCGCGCGCGGCTGTCACCGGCTGATCCGCGACGGCGCTCGGCTGGTCGAGCGGCCCGAGGACGTGCTCGAGGCCCTGGCGCCGCTGGCTGGCGAACTGGCCGGGTCGATCCGCGACCTGCTCGATGACGCTGCGGGCCGCGATGCCCCGGTTCGGGACGAGCTCGGCGAGGCGGAGCCGGGGATCCGGGCCGTGCTCGACGCGATGGGCCACGACCCGACGCCGGTGGATGTGATCATCCAACGCACCGAATTGACGACTTCGGCGGTATCGTCCATCCTGATGACGCTCGAACTCGAGGGCCGGGTTCAGGCACATGCGGGCGGACGCTACAGCCGCGCCGCAACCGAAACGGAAAGGAACTCATGAAGGAAAACGTGCTCGACCTGCTGATGTACCTGTTCGAGAACTACATCTACGACGAGCCGGAAAGCGAACCCGATCGCGATTCCCTGAGCGAATCGCTGGAGCAGGCCGGCTTTTCGAGCACCGAGATCGACCGCGCCTTCCGCTGGCTGGACGGGCTGGCCGAGCAGCGTCAGCTCGACGACGTGGACCTGGAGCCAGCCGGCTCGATCCGGGTCTTCTCGGCCGACGAGCAGCGCCGCATCGACGTCGATGCGCACGGGTTCCTGATCGACCTCGAGAATACCGGGGTGCTCGACGCGACGCGCCGTGAGCTGGTCCTCGACCGGCTGATGGCGCTGGAAGCCGACGAAATCGGTCTCGAGGACCTGAAGTGGGTCGTGCTGATGGTGTTGTTCAATCAGCCCGGCCAGGAAGCGAATTATGCGTGGATGGAAGACATGATGTTCGAGGAGGACGGTCAGTTTCGACACTGACCGTGCTCTGACCCGCAACGCCGCGGCGCCCGGAACGGATCCGGAGTCGGGGCCCGGCACAGACCGAATCCTATGGCGAAGAACCTGCTCATCGTCGAGTCGCCGGCCAAGGCCACGACCATCAACAAGTACCTCGGCAAGGACTTCGAAGTCCTGGCGTCGTACGGCCACGTCCGCGATCTGGTTCCGCGCGAGGGCGCAGTCGATCCCGACCACGACTTCTCGATGAAGTACGAGATCATCGACCGCAACAAGAAGCACGTCGACAGGATCGTCAAGGCCGCCAAGAAGGCCGATGCCATCTATCTCGCGACCGATCTCGATCGCGAAGGCGAAGCGATTTCCTGGCACATCGCCGAAATCCTCAAGGACAAGGGCGTCAACAGCGACAAGCCGGTCCAGCGCGTGGTGTTCAGCGAGATTACCAAGAAGGCGATCGAACACGCGATGGACAATCCGCGCGGCCTGGCCGGCTCGCTCGTCGATGCACAGCAGGCGCGACGCGCTCTGGACTACCTGGTCGGGTTCAACCTCTCGCCGCTGCTCTGGAAGAAGGTGCGGCGCGGCCTTTCGGCCGGCCGGGTCCAGTCGCCCGCGCTGCGGATGATCGTCGAGCGCGAGGAGGAAATCGAGAAGTTCGATCCGCAGGAATACTGGACGATCGAGGCCGACCTGGGCGCCGACGAGGACGACACCTTCCAGGCCAACCTTGTCCGGCTCGACGGCGAGAAATACCAGCAGTTCGACATCACCGACGCGGCCCGTGCCGAATCGGTGCAGAAGCAGATCGAAGATGCCGCCGCCGGGGTCTTCGAGGTCGCGCGAATCAACAAGCGGCAACGCCGCCGCCGCGCCCAGCCTCCGTTCATCACCTCGACGTTGCAGCAGGAAGCCGCGCGCCGTCTGCGCTACACCACGCAGCGCACCATGCGGCTCGCCCAGCAGCTCTACGAGGGCATCGACATCGGCCAGGGCAACCAGGGCCTGATCACCTACATGCGTACCGATTCGGTAGCGTTGGCCGGCGATGCGATCAATGAAATCCGCCAGGTCATCGAGCGTGAGTTCGGCGCCGAGACCCTGCCGGACACGCCCAATTTCTACCAATCCAAGAGCAAGAACGCCCAGGAGGCCCACGAGGCCATCCGCCCGACCTCGGCGGCGCTGACCCCGATCCGGGTCAAGAACCACCTGAATGAAGATCAGTACCGTCTCTACCAGCTGATCTGGAACCGCGCGGTGGCCAGCCAGATGGTGCCGGCGGTGTACGACACGGTGGCCGCGGAGTTCGACATCGGCGAGGCGACCTTCCGGGCCAATGGTTCGACGCTGGTCAGTCCGGGCTTCCTGAAGGTCTATGCGGATACCAAGACCGAGAAGGACAATCGTCTGCCTCCGCTGGAGGAGGGCGACCGGGTGCCGTTGCAGGCGATCCGGCCCGAACAGCATTTCACCGAGCCGCCGCCGCGCTACTCCGAGGCCAGCCTGGTCAAAGCGCTGGAAGACCACGGGATCGGCCGCCCGTCGACCTACGCCTCGATCATCCAGACCCTGAAGGACCGCGAATACGTCGAGCTCGAGAGCCGCCGCTTCACGCCGACGGCCACCGGCCGGGTGGTCGGGAAGTTCCTGACCCAGCATTTCGAGCAGTACGTCGACTACGATTTCACCGCCCGACTGGAAGACGAACTCGACGCGATCTCGCGGGGCGAGCACGACTGGGTGCCGCTGCTCAAGGAATTCTGGCAGCCGTTCATCGATCGCGTGCACGAGAAGGAAGAGTCCGTCAGCCGACAGGAGGCGCAGCAGGCGCGCGAGCTCGGCACCGATCCGAAGACCGGCAAGCCGGTGATCGTCCGGCTCGGCCGCTACGGGCCCTTCGCCCAGATCGGCCAGGCCGAGGACGAGGAAAAGCCGGCGTTCGCCGGTCTTCGTCCCGGTCAGAAGATGGAAACCATCACGCTCGACGAGGCCATGGAGCTGTTCAAGCTGCCGCGCGATCTGGGCGAAACGCCCGAAGGCGAGCCGGTCCAGGCCAACATCGGTCGGTTCGGCCCGTACATTCGTTATGGTCAGCGCAATTTCGTCTCGCTCAAGGAGGTCGACCCGCTCGACGTCACGCTCGAGCAGGCGCTGGAACTGGTCGCCGAGCACAAGCAGATGCTCAAGGACCGGATCATCAAGACCTTCGAGGCCGAAGGCATCGAGATCCTGAAGGGTCGCTATGGACCGTTCGTGACCGACGGCAAGCGCAATGCCAGCGTGCCGAAGGACGTCGAACCGGCCGACCTCACGCTGGAGCAATGCCAGAAGATGCTGGCCGAAGCCCCGCCGAAAGGCAAGCGAGGCCGCTTCGGCAAGAAGAAGGCCGGAAAGAAGTCCGCGGCCAAAAAGGCCACGAAGAAGAAGACCGGCAAGAAGAAGGCAGGCAAGAAGAAGGCGTCGAAGAAGAAAAAGAAGAAGGTTTGAATGCAGGGACGAGGGGAGAGGGACGAGGGGCGAGTGAACTGCGGCGCCGATCCGCATCCCTCGACTCGTCCTCTACCCCCAGCCCCTGCACTCGTCCCTCGTCCCTTTCCCCTCGTCCGTAGCCAAAGAGCCTAGCCAAATGCCCACCTCCTCCGAAATGGTCCGCCTCGTCGAGGCCGAGCTCCACGCGCTGCAGGACCGCCTGTCCCGCGACTTCGAAGCCTGCGACGGCCGGGCGCGGTTCCGCGAGGACGCCTGGACGCGCGAAGAGGGTGGCGGAGGGCAGACGCGGGTGATCGAGAATGGTGCGACTTTCGGCAAGGGCGGGGTGAACTTCTCGCACGTCACCGGCGCGTCGCTGCCGGCCGCGGCCAGCGCGCGACGGCCGGAACTGGCCGGGCGCAGTTTCCAGGCGCTGGGCGTTTCGGTGGTCATGCACCCGGTCAATCCCTACGTGCCGACCAGCCACGCGAATGTCCGCTTCTTCATCGCCGAGAAGCCGGGCGAGCCGCCGGTCTGGTGGTTCGGCGGCGGTTTCGACCTGACTCCGGTCTATCCGTTCGAGGCCGACTGCATCGAATGGCACCGCACCGCGCACGATCTCTGCGCACCGTTCGGCGACGATGTCTATCGGGCCCACAAGGCCTGGTGCGACGAGTACTTCTACCTGAAGCACCGCAGGGAAACCCGAGGCATCGGCGGGTTGTTCTTCGACGATCTGAACGAGTGGGGCTTCGAGCGCTGCTTCGATTACATGAAGGCGGTCGGTCACGGCTACGGTGACGCCTACGTGCCGATCGTCGAACGCCGCAAGGACATGCCCTACGGCGAGCGCGAGATCGAGTTCCAGCGCTATCGCCGCGGCCGCTACGTCGAGTTCAACCTCGTCTACGACCGCGGCACGCTGTTCGGCCTGCAGTCCGACGGCCGCACCGAGTCCATTCTGATGTCGCTGCCGCCGGTGGCCCACTGGCGCTACGACTGGCAGCCCGGCTCCGATACGCCCGAAGCGGCCCTCGCGGAGTTCCTGGTGCCGCGCGACTGGCTGGGAGAGGGCCCGTGAATCGACGGCCGAAGCCGACGGCGGGCGCGCTGTCCGAGTGCGTGCAGGCGGTCGGACGGGAACCGCACTCGCCACCCTGACGCTGACGCGTCTGCCAATCGGCGCCTTCCGGATCTTCATCGTCGCCGCCGGCGTCGGCAATGCCGGGGCACGGTCGCGCTCGGCAAGATCATTGCGGCGATGGCTGAACGGATGGGGCTGGAGCCGCTGATGGCCGGCACGGCGCTGATCGCGGCGTTTTGCTCGGTGCTCGTCGAAAAGCCCCCGACGGCCGGCCGCATGATCGGCATGGTCGAGGACCCCGGGCTCGCCGGAATGCAGCCCGAGCTGCTCATCCACGAAGCGCTGATCGGCGGTGGTCCGGGGTCGAAGAGGCTGTCGATCGGACCGCCGGCTGCCATCCTGCTCGCCGTGCCGGTGCCGATCGCTCGGGCGGGTCCGGTCGGCGTTCCGCTGCCCGCCGTCCGACCCCGTTCCAACCTTTTGCCGCGTTGGCGCATCCTTGAGGATATGGATGTGCCGATCGACCTCGCACTGGATGCGCGAACAGACGTCCCCGCCGCTGCGCGCGGCGACCGCGACGCATTCGAGCGGCTGTATCGGGCGCACGCCGCCGGGCTGTACCCGGCGCTGTGGCGGCTGGCCGGCGGCGACCGTACTCGCGCCGAGGACTGGCTGCAGGACGCGTTCATCCAGGCCTGGAGCCGGCTCGACCAACTGAAGGACCCGGCCGCGTTTCCGGCGTGGATCCAGCGGCTGGCGGTCAACGTCGCGCTGTCCGAACGGCGCCGTTCGGGCTTCCGGGTGGCCTCCGAGGCCCCGGATAGAGCCGCACCCGAACCGCCGTGGCCGGGCGCCGATCTCGACCTGGAACGGGCGATCGCGATGCTCCCGGACCGCGCCCGCCAGGTGTTCGTGCTGTTCCACCTCTGCGACCTCGGCCACGCCGAGATCGCAGAGCGAATGGCGGTCGAGATCGGCACATCGAAGGCCCAGCTGCATCGGGCCCGGACGATTCTCAAGGAGAAACTCGCATGACTTCGCCCGATTCGAGAAACGACGCCGACGCCGCGCTGGACCTGCGCATCGCGGCGCTGGCCCGCAGCGCCGAACCCGGCGACCGGGTCTGGACCGGGATCGCGGCGCGGATCGAACCCGCACGGCGCGCCGGCGGGCGCCGGGCGGCGACTGCGGCCGTGGCGCTCGCATTCTTGATCGTCATCGGGTTCGGGATCGTCTTGGTTCAGCCGGGCCCGCAGCGTTCCGTGACGATGTCGGACCCGGCCGTGCAGCTGGTCCGGGCCGAGGCCGAAGCGATGCGTCGGACGGCGCCCGCCGTCACCGCCGGCTGGGTCGACGAGCTGCCGTGGGCCGAGGCCTGGGCCGACGCCTGGGCCGGCAACCAGGCCGCGATCGACGAACTGGAGGCCGCGCTCGCGCGCGATCCCGACAACCGCCTGCTGCTGGAATTCCTGGCCGAAGGCCGCCTGCGGCAGGCACGACTGATTCATTCGGGCCTGGCCCGTTCCCCCCAAACGAGGATGACCTTATGAAGATCTCTCCCTGGACTGCCGGCGCGGCCCTCGCGCTGCTGATTCCGCTGGCAGCGCTGCCCGCGCGGGCCGATGACGTGAGCGAAGTGCGCGAGGCGCGGCCGGATGCGGTCATCGAGTTTGCCGGTGTCACCGGCGAGTTCACGATCGTCGGTCGCGAAGGCGAGCGGCTGGAACTGACCGGCCGGATCGGCGACGACGTCGAGGCCGTGACCCTGGAAGGCGACCCGTCGCGCTGGACGATCGAGATCGAGATGAAGGACGGCGGCAATCGAGGCTGGAACTGGTCCAGGGGTCCCGATACGGTGCTGGAACTGGTCGTGCCGCCCGGCGTCGACCTGAGCGCCGGCGTGGTCAGCGCCGACCTGGAGGTCCGCGGCCTGCGCGGCCCACGCCTGGACGTGCGCGCGGTCAGCGGTGACCTGGTGCTGAGCGGCAATTCGGTCGAGCGTCTGCTGGCCGAGACCGTCAGCGGTGACCTGGAGATCGACGGCGGCGGCCGGGAGAGCAATGTCCTGAAATCGGTCAGCGGCGACATCGAAGCCACCGGGCTGGCCGGGCGGGTGCGTGCCGAGACGGTCAGCGGCGACACCGAGATCGACGGCGTAGAGATTTCCGAATTCAACGCCGAATCGGTGTCCGGCGATCTCGAACTGACCCTGCGGCCGCTGGCTCGCGCGACGATCGATCTCCAGGCCCATTCCGGCGAAATCGATCTTGCGCTGCCGGGCGGAACGCCGGTCGACCTCGAGGCCGAGACCTTCTCCGGCGACCTCGAGAATGGCTTTCGTGCCGACATCGAGGAGTTCCGCGACGATGGCATGACGGTGCGGCTGGGCGACGGCAGCGTGCGGATCCGCGCGCAGACCTTTTCCGGCGAGTTCCGGTTGCGCGAATCCGGCCGCTGAGTCGGCGCCGGAGCTCGGGTCACTGCGCGCTCGCCGGCCACTCGGCGAGCGCGCAGCTCGGGTTCTCTGCCTCAGCGATACCGCTGTCGGTAGTCCTGCCGGCCCCAGTACAGGATCAGCGCCAGGCCGAACAGCATGCCGCCGAGGTGGGCGAAGTGGGCGACGCCGGCCATGGTGCCCGTTACGCCGAAGAACAGCGTCAGCGCGCCATAGCCGATCACGAACCATTTGGCCTTGATCGGCACCGGCGGAATCAGCAGCATGATCCGCTGGTTCGGGTACATCATCCCGAACGCCAGCAGCAGCCCGAAGACCCCGCCCGAAGCCCCGATCGTCGGATAGATCTCGCCGGAAACGGCCGCGGTCAGCAGCTGGACCAGCCCGGCGCCGACGATGCAGACCAGGTAGAAGATCACGAAGCGCTTCGTGCCCCAGGCCTGTTCGATCGGCAGGCCGAACATGTACAGCGCGAACATGTTGAAGAACAGGTGGCCGAGGCCGCCGTGCAGGAAACCGTAGGTCAGCAGTTGCCACGGCGCGAAGCCGGTCTCGAGAACGCCGGCATCGGAAAACCGGATCAGCTCGGGCGTGGCCACCGGCCACAGCGCCATCAGACGCAGGCTCTCGATCGGGTTCATCGACTGCAGCAACCAGGCCACCACGGTGATCCCGAGGATCACCAGGCTGGCGGGCGGATTGGACACGCGCTGCCGGATCATTCCGGCGGTACCTGCTCGAGCAGCGCTTCGAGGCCTTCGCGGCCCTGGGTCGGCCGGTTGCCGGTGGCCAGTGGCCGCAGTTCATCGATGCGCGCGGCGTCCGGGAGCGATTCCCAGTCGGTCCAGCTCCGGCCGATGTAGCCGATCAACTCGGCGATCTGCTCGTTGGAGATCTGGCGCATCGGCGGCATGTAGCCGCGGTAGGTGCGGCCGGCGACCTCGATTTCGCCGCTCAGGCCGCCCAGCACCACCAGCGCGACGGCGTCAGGGCCGAGATCCAGCCATTCGGAGCCCGCGATCGGCGGAAACGCCGGCGGCTTGCCGCCGCCCTCGTTGCCGTGGCACGAGGCGCAGAAGCGCAGGTAGGGCTCCTGGCCCTGGGCCAGTTCTTCGCGGTCCGGCGTGCAGGCAGTGGTGAACAGCAGCACCACGGCGAGCAGGGCGGCGCGTCTACAATAGCGGGCTCGTCGTTCGTTCGTCATTGCAAGGAAAGTCATCCGGTGTCCGAGGAATCGTCAAGAAAGCGGGTCACAGTCTACGCGGCCTCCAGCCACGCGCTGTCGGCGAACTACTTCGATGTTGCGGCCCGTCTCGGCCGCGCGCTTGCCGAAGCCGGCCATCCCATCGTCTACGGCGGTGGCGGCACCGGCCTGATGGGCGCGATGGCCGATGCCGCACTGGACGCCGGCGGCGCGGTTCACGGCGTGATTCCGGAATTCCTGACCACGCTCGAGAAGGGCCACCCGGGCCTGACCTCCATGGACGTGGTGCCGAACATGCGGATTCGCAAGGAGAAGATGCTGATCGACAGCGCTGCGGTGGTCACCTTGCCGGGCGGCTGCGGCACCTTCGAAGAAGTGTTCGAGGCCATGACGCTGAAGCGCCTCGGCCAGTACTTCGGGCCGATCGTGCTGGTCAACGCCGACGGCTACTACGACAAGCTGATCGAATTCCTGCAGCACAGCGTTCGCGAGAAGTTCATGAGCCAGTCCCACCTCGACCTGTGGCACACCGTGGAGCGGGCCGAGGACGTGCCAGATGCGCTGGAAACCCTGGAACCCTGGAGTGCGGACGCGCTGAAGTTCGCTTCGGTCGACGCCGATGATGCGAGCGCTTCGGGCTGACTTCCAGGCACTGCTGCGCTTTCTCGAGCGCCTGCCCCGGCCGATTTCGCTGGCCTGGGTCATGCTGGGCCTGCTGCTTGGCTGGTGGATCTACGTGCCGGTGCACGAACTGCTGCACGTGGCCGGCTGCCTGCTGGCCGGCGGTGAAGTCAGCCGGCTCGAACTCGCCCCGCTGTACGGTGGCGACCTGCTGGCCCGGGTCTTCCCGTTCGTCGTCAGCGGCTCCGACTACGCCGGCCAGCTGACCGGCTTCGACACCCGCGGCTCGGACTGGATCTACCAGGCCTGCGTCCTGATGCCCTACCTGCTGACCGTGTTCCCGGGCTTCTGGTTGTGGCGTCGCGCGCTGGACGTCGTCGCGCCCGGTCCGGGTGCGATGCTGGCCGTCGGCGCGCTGCTGCCGGTGGTCGCCGCGCCGTTGATCTCGCTGACCGGTGACTACTATGAATCCGCATCGATCATCGTGTCCCGGCTGTTCGCCGGGGTCGCCGGCCGCCCGGTCGAGGCCTGGCGCAGCGACGACGTGTTCCGCCTGGTCGACCGCTGGGCCCTGGACTGGACCGCAGCCGACATTGCGGCGGTGGCCGGCGGTGTAGTGCTGTCGCTGCTGCTGGCGCTGGCCACGCAATCGCTGGGCGCCTGGCTCGGCCACCGTATCGATCGACGACCCGAGGAGACGACCCGATGAGCACCCAACCCCGCATCCTTCGCGTCGCGTTTGCCGACGGCACCCGCTGGCTGACCGGGGGCGCCGACCTGCTGGCCCGCGGCGGCGGCCTGATGCTGCGCGTCGCCGCCTGGCTGGTCTTGATCACGCTGATCCAGGTGATTCCGGTGATCGGCGTGCCGCTGCTGGTGCTGATTTCGCCGGCGCTGACCGCCGGCATGCTGGGCCTCTTCCGCCGCCTCGACGAGGGCGCGGCGGCCCGTCCGGACCAGCTGTTCGACGGGTTCCGCGACACCGCCGTCCGCACTCGCCTGCTGGTCCTCGGCGGCCTGCTGCTGCTCGGCATCCTGGCTGCGGTGATGACGGTCGGGGCCTGGCTGGCGCCGCAGATGGACCTCGAGGCGCTCAGCGCGCTGATGAACGATCCGCAGGCGATGGAGAACGACCCCGACCGGCTGTTCTCGCTGTTCGAGGGCGTCAACCTGTTCGGCGGCCTGGCGCTGGGCGCTCTGGTCATGGGCGTGGTGCTCGGTGCGCTGTACTTCGGCGTTCCGCTGGTGTTCTTCTGGAACTGGCCGGTGGTGGCCGCCCTGTTGTGGAGCCTGCGCGCGGTCCTGGTCAACTGGCTTGCGTTCCTCGGTTTCGGCCTGGTCGTGTTCGGCCTGCTGTTCGCGCTGGGCTTCGTGTTCCTGCTGACCGCCGGCCTTCTGGCGTTTGCGCTCGGTCCGGCCGGCGATTTCGTCGGCCAGTTGCTGTCGGTGCTGGTTTCGCTGTTCGTCCAGCTGTTGTTGGCTGCGGCCCAGTGGCGTGCGTTTCGCCAGGTGTTTCCGTCCGGCGACGGCGCCGGCCCGGGATCCGACGTCGAGACCGATAACGATCCGGACCGCGGCGCGGTCGACGCCTGAGCGCGGCCGTCGCGTCAGTGCATTCGGCGGCAGCTGTCGATCAGGCGGCCCGGCGAACGCGCCATCATCGCCAGCGCCAGCTCCCCGCAGCTGATCGCGTCAGCCAGCGCGTTGTGCGCATTGCGACGGGGCAGGCCGTATTGTCGTCGCAGCGCGTCGAGCGTCAGGCCGCCCGATTCGGCGTCGTCGCCTCGGCGCTGGCGACGCATGCGTTCCCAGGCCAGCGTGTCGAGCATCGGCGTGGGCCAGCCGTGGCCCCGGACACGTCGGCAGGCGCGATCGACGAAGGCGTGGTCCAGTTCGGCGTGGTGGACCAGCGGGACCCGGCCTGCCAGCGCCTCGAACAGGCGGTCCAGCGCCTCGGCCAGCGGCCGGCCGGGCAGCCGGTCGCAGTCGCGGATGCCGTGGATGATGGCCGAACCACCCACGCCGGCGTCTCCGCCGTCCTCGCCATCGGCACGGACCAGCACGTGATCGCCATCGCCCGGCCGCAGGCGGCCGCGATCGATCGGCGCCCAGCCGAAGCTGACGATGCGGTCGTGTTCGGCATCGAGCCCGGTCATTTCCAGGTCGAGTGCGAGCAGCGGTGCGTCGTGCAACGCCAGCTCGGAATCGGGAAGCGGCGCGTCGAGCCCGGCCGCGGCCCGCTCGCGCAGCAGGCGCTGCCACGCCCGCCGGGCCAGGAACCTCACAGCACGTAGCGCTGCGCCAGCGCCTGCTGGGCCTCGCGCACGATGCCGAAGGCCGAGCGCAGGTAGCGCCGGTGCAGCCCGGACAGCGACGCCGGGTCGACCAGGTGGTCCGGGGTTTCGCCGGCCCGAAGACGCTGGACCTGGTGGCGAAGCCGGATGTCGGCGATGAAGCGCAACGCGTGAACCAGGTCGTCGGCATCGCGCTCGGTGACCACGTCGGCCTCGGCGGCGGCCCGCAGGCGTTCTTCGGTGTGGACTTCGGGCAATGCGCCCTCCAGCGCGTGGACGCGAGCCAGGTCGACGATCGGGATCACCCCGCGCTTCTTCAGGTTCAGGCCTTTCGAGGCATCCCCGCCGGTCTCCTGCACGAACTGGCGGAATACGCCGATCGGCGGGCGGTGAGTCAGCGAGCCGGCGGCCAGGAACCGGCGGAAGATCTCGCTGGACTTCGCCTGTTCGAGGACGTTGCGGCGCAGTGACTCGGCCAGCGCCATGTCGCCGTGAACGGCGCGCAGGTCGAAGAAGATGCTGCAGTGCATGACCGACTTCGGGTCGGGTTCGGCCATCCAGCCGGAAAACGTTTCCTGCCAGCGCGTGCGGGTCATGCGCCAGCGGCCCTTGGCCATCACACCGCCCGGGCAGAACACGTAGCCTGCCGCGTCGAGACCGTTGCAGACCCGCTCGGCCAGTGCCTGGAACCAGGCCTCGCCGGCGCGATTGTCCGCGCGATCCAGCGTATCGTCGATCAGCAGTCCGTTGTCCTGGTCGCTGATCAGGCCCTGTTCCAGCCGAGCCTGGGATCCGAACGCCAGCCACGCGTACGGGACCGGCGGAGGTCCGAGTTCGGCTTCGGCCAGTTCGATCAGCCGGCGCGTGGTCGCATCGGTGATCAATCCGGCCATCCGCCCGAGCTGCGTGACGTCGGTGCCGGCCTCGACCAGGCCGGCCAGCAGGGCCGGTCCGCTGCGTGCGCTGCGCGCCACCGCATCGGCATCGTCGGCGCGGGCCAGATCGCGGACCAGCCGCAGCGGGTGCGGCGACTGGGTGCGCATCAGGTCACCGGCCGAGACCACCCCGGCCAGCCGGCCATCGGCCATGACCGGCATGTGGTGGATGCCTCGGCGGACCATTTCGACCAGTGCGGCCTCGATCCGGAGTTCGTGATCGACGCAGGCCGGTTCCGGCGTCATGACCTGCTCCACCGGCATGTCCGGATCGAGCCGGACGGCCACGACCCGGCCGCGCAGATCGCGGTCGGTCAGGATGCCGACCACGCGGTCGTCGACCACCACCGGAAGGCAGCTGACCTGGTGCTCGGCCATCCGCCCGGCCGCCTCGGCGATGGAGGCGTCGGGCCCGATCGAGACCGGCCGCCGAAGGCCCAGGTCGGCCAGCCGCGCGCGCCGCGCGCGCCTGTCCTCGACGCGCCGGAGCCGGGCCCCGGGGGCATCGGAAAGAAACGCATCGAACTCCGGCACGCGGTCGGCCAGCGCGCGGACCGCGACGGCCGGCAGGTGCCAGAGCAGGCAGTCCTCGAGCGCGCCGACGCTGTAGGGCACCGGCTGTTGGCCGAACCGGATCGGGTGGCCGAACAGTTCCCCTTCGCCGCGCCGCTCGAGTACCCGACCGTCGACGTCGCGCAGTTCGACCGCTCCCGAGCGCACGATGTACAGGCTCCACGGTTCGTCGGGATGGGTCTCGCCGGTCGCCGGCGCCACCGTGCTCCCCTGCCGCAGGTACTGGATCTCGATCGCGCGGGCCGCCGGCTCGACCGCATCGGGGTGGTCCTCGAAGGGTGCCACCTCGGCCAGGAAGCGCGTCAGGTCGTCCGGCAGATCGTTCATGGATGCGATTCTCCGCGAGAAAAGGCCGGCGGCACAAGGATATCCCTGACCGCCGCAAGCGGGGCCGGTGCGCGGGGCGAACCGGTTCGGTGGGCGGCGTGGCTCACTAGTGGCTGTGCGCTCCGCCGGCACCGCGCGGCACGCGCACGTCCTCGATCATCTCCCGGATGTGCGCCGGCGGCGCGGCGGTCAATCGGCTGACGGTGAAGGCGACGGTGAAATTGATCAGCATGCCGACCACGCCGATGCCTTCCGGCGAGATGCCGAACAACCAGTTCTCCGGCACGTTCTCGGCCAGCGGCGCGAAGAACACGCCCTTGAAGTAAAGGATGTAGCCGAAGGTGAACACCAGGCCGGTAATCATGCCGGCGATCGCGCCTTCGCGATTGATGCGGGTCGAGAAGATGCCCATGATGATCGCCGGGAACAGCGAGGCCGCGGCCAGGCCGAACGCAAAAGCGACCACCTGGGCCACGAAGCCGGGCGGGTTGTAGCCCAGGTACCCGGCCACGCAGATCGCCACTGCCGCGGCCACCCGGCCGGTCATCAACTCGCCCTTGTCGCTCATCTTCGGGACGAAGATGCTCTTGACCAGGTCGTGCGACACCGCCGAGGAAATCACCAGCAGCAGTCCGGCCGCGGTCGATAGCGCCGCGGCAACGCCGCCGGCCGCGATCAGCGCGATCACCCAGTCGGGCAGGTTGGCGATCTCGGGGTTGGCCAGCACGATGATGTCGCGGTCGACGCTCAGTTCGTTGCCTTCCCAGCCGCGCGCCTCGGCGATCGGTGCGTAGTCGGGGTTGGCGTCGTTGTAGTACTGGATGCGGCCGTCGCGGTTCTTGTCCTCGAAGCCGAGCAGGCCTGTCTCTTCCCAGGTCCGGAACCAGTCCGGGCGCTCGTCATAGGCCAGCGCCGCCGTTTCGGGCGAGCCGCCCGGCCAGATCGTTTCGACCAGGTTCAGCCGCGCCATCGCGCCGACCGCCGGGGCAGTGGTGTAGAGAATGGCGATGAACAGCAGCGCCCAGCCGGCCGAGCGGCGTGCGTCGGCTACCTTCGGCACCGTGAAGAAGCGCACGATGACGTGCGGCAGGCCGGCGGTGCCGACCATCAGCGCCAGCGTGATGCAGAACACGTCGATCATCGACTTGCTGCCGTCGGTGTAGGCGCCGAAGCCGAGGTCCTGGATTACCTGGTTGAGCCGCTCGAGCATGTACATCGACTCGCCGGTGATCTCGCTGCCAAGGCCGAGCTGCGGCAGCGGATTGCCGGTCAGCTGGAACGAGATGAACACCGCCGGCACCGTGTAGGCGAAGATCAGCACGCAGTACTGCGCGACCTGGGTGTAGGTGATCCCCTTCATCCCGCCGAGCACCGAGTAGATGAACACGATGCCCATACCGATCAGCAGGCCGGTGAGGATATCGACTTCGAGGAAGCGCGAGAACACGATCCCGACGCCGCGCATCTGGCCGGCCACGTAGGTGAACGAGATGAAGATCAGGCAGATCACCGCGACGATGCGGGCAGTCTTCGAGTAGTAGCGGTCACCGATGAAGGCCGGGACGGTGAACTTGCCGTACTTTCTAAGGTATGGCGCGAGCAGAAGGGCCAGCAGCACGTAGCCGCCGGTCCAGCCCATCAGGTAGACCGAGCCGTCGTATCCGAGGAAGGCAATCAGGCCGGCCATGGAGATGAATGAAGCCGCCGACATCCAGTCGGCCGCGGTCGCCATGCCGTTGGCAATCGGGTGGACACCCTTCCCGGCGACGTAGAAATCGCTGGTGGTGCCGGCGCGCGACCATACCGCGATCCCGATGTAGATCACGAAGGTGAAGCCGACGACGAGGTAGGTCAGGAGTTGCAGGGACATGGTCGTCTCCTCAGTCTTCGTGGACGTCGTGTTTGCGGTCGAGCTTGTTCATGCGCCAGGCATAGAAGAAGATCAGGACCATGAAGGTGTAGATCGAGCCCTGCTGGGCGAACCAGAAGCCCAGCGGATAGCCGAACAACTGGATGGAATTCAGTGGTTCGACGAGCAGGATGCCCAGGCCGAACGAGACGATGAACCAGACGGCGAGGCAGCCCGCCATGAGTTTCAGGGTGGCGGTCCAGTAGGCCTCCCGGCTTGTGTTCTTCGACATATCGATCCCTCCGTCGTCGATGACAGTACGCCGGCAATGTAGCAACGGGTCCGGCCGATTACCCTTCGACTTTGGTCGACTGCCCGGTGCGAAGCGCGCTGCTATGATGGAGCGCAACGGCCGGATCGAGGACCCCGCACCGACGATGTTTTCCGCGCCGTTCATCGCCCTGGTCTCGCTGGCCTATGTCGGGCTGCTGTTCGCGATCGCCTGGTACGGCGACCGGCTGCCTGCCGGCCGGATCGGGCCGCGGCTGGGCGGGGTGATCTACTCCCTGTCGCTGGCCGTGTACTGCACCTCGTGGACCTTCTTCGGCGCGGTCGGCAGCGCGGTCGACAATGGCTGGCTGTTCGCGGCGATCTATCTCGGACCGATCCTGGTCGTGCTGTTCGGGCACGATCTGATGAAGCGCATCCTGGCCATGACCCGCGACCATCGGTTGACGTCGATCGCCGATTTCGTGTCGTTCCGCTACGGCAAGTCGCGACCGCTGGCCGTGCTGGTCACGCTGGCCGCCGCGCTTGGGTCGATCCCCTACATCGCGCTCCAGCTCAAGGCCGTGACCATGGGCCTGGTCGCCATCGCCGACGAGCCGGCCGGTCTGTCGGAGTCGTCGCTGGCTCTGCTGCTGGCGCTGGCTCTGGGCGCGTTCTCGATCTTGTTCGGCGTACGCCGGCTCGAGGCCAGCGAGCACCACCGCGGCATGGTGCTGGCGGTGGCCTTCGAATCGTTGGTCAAGCTGGTCGCGTTCGCCGCGGTCGGTCTCTGGGCGCTGTACGCGCTGCTCGGCGGCGTCGGCGGCATGAACGAGGCGCTGCAGGCCAACGCCGAGTGGCGCGAACGCTTCCTGCCGGAGTCTCTGCCAGCCGGTTTCTGGATCCAGACCCTGCTGGCGGGCGCGGCCATCCTGTGCTTGCCGCGGCAGTTCCAGGTGACCTTCGTCGAGAACGAGCGGCCCGAGGACCTGGTCACCGCGCGCTGGCTGTTTCCCCTCTACCTGCTGCTGTTCACGCTGCTGGTGGTCCCCATCGCGCTGGCCGGACTCCAGCGTTTCGGCGGCGGGAACGCGGATCTGTTCGTGCTGACGCTGCCGATGGCGGCCGGCCACGAGGCGCTGACGCTGCTGTCTTTCCTCGGCGGGTTCTCGGCGGCCACCGGCATGGTCATCGTCGCTACCGTCGCGCTGGCCACGATGGTGTCCAACGACCTCGTCCTGCCGCTGCTGCTGAAACTCCGGCTGCACCACGGCCGCGATTTCGGCCGCCTGCTGTTGACCAGCCGGCGCATCACCATCCTTGCCCTGGCGCTGGCCGCCTGGCTGTACTACCTGGTGCTGCAGACCACCGACCGGCTGGCCGCGATCGGCCTGATGTCGTTTGCCGCGGTGATCCAGTTCGCGCCGGCGTTGGTGCTCGGGGTCTACTGGCGCCGGGCGAGTCGAGAGGGGGCGATTGCCGGCCTGGCGCTCGGGCTCGGCAGCTGGCTGCTGCTGATTTTCCTGCCGTCGATCGCGCCGGGCTGGCCGGCCGGACTGCAGCCCGGTCTGAACGCCGCGACGCTGGTCGCCCTGGGCCTCAACCTGGCGGCACTGGTGGCCGTGTCGATCTGGGTCCGGCGCCGGCGCCCGATCCTGCCGATGCTGCTGGCCGAGCGCGACGGGGCCCGCAAGCTGTCCGTCGGCGACCTTCGTCGGCTGGCGGGCGGTTTCATCGGCCGCGAGCGCGTCGACCTGGCCTTCGCCGGCGCGCTGGGCAGCGCGCCGGGCTTGTCCGACGACACCCCGGCCGGGACCGAACTGATGGGCTTCACCGAGCGCCTGCTGGCCGGCTGCATCGGTTCGGCATCGGCCCGTACCGTGCTGGCGGCGGGCTTGCGCCGTCGCGGCATGGAGCGCGGCGAAGCACTTGCGCTGCTGGAGCAGACGTCCAGCGCGATCCAGTTCAATCGCGATCTGCTGGAGGCCACGCTCGATCACATCAGCCAGGGCGTCAGCGTGGTCGACGGCGACCTGCGGTTGGTCAGCTGGAACCAGGCCTACGTCGAACTGCTCGACTACCCCCCGGGGATGGTGCACATCGGCCGACCGGTCGAGGAGTTGATCCGCTACAACCTCGAACGCTGGACCGACGCCAGCGCGGCGAACATCGACGCGGCGGTCGACCGGCGCCTCCACCACATGCGCCGCGGGACGCCCTACGTGTTCGAACGTCGTCATCCCGATGGACGAGTGATCGAGATCCGGGGCAACCCTATGCCCAAGCGTGGCTACGTGACCACCTATACCGATGTGACCTCGTACAAGGCCAGCGAGGCGGCGCTGAAACGGGCCTACGCGACGATGGAGCAGCAGGTGTCCGACCGCACGGCCGAACTGAACGCGGCCATGGAGGCGATCAGCGAGGCCAAGCGCGAGGCCGAGACCGCCAACCAGAGCAAGACCCGCTTCCTGGCCGCTGCCAGTCACGACCTGCTGCAGCCGCTCAACGCCGCCCGGCTGTTCTCGTCCTCGCTGAGGCAGTCGTCTGATCGGTTGCCCGAAGAAGAGGCCCGGTTGGCTCGCCGGGTCGATCACAGTCTCGGCGTGGCCGAAGAGTTGCTGTCTTCGTTGCTCGATATCAGCCGCCTCGATCAGGGTGCGCTCCAGCCGAACTGGACCACGTTCCCGCTGCAGTCGCTGTTCGAACGGCTGGAGCGACAGTTCGGCGCGCTTGCGCAGAGGCGGGGGCTGAAGCTGCGCATCCGACCGTGCCGATTCCGGGTCCGGTCCGACGCTCGACTGCTCCAGCGCGTGCTGTTCAACCTGGTCGGCAACGCGCTTCGCTACACCCGCGCCGGTGGCGTGCTGGTCGGGGTCCGGCTGCGCGGCGACCGGGTCGTGATCGAGGTCTGGGATACCGGGCCGGGCATCGCCGAACACGAGCAGGCCCGCATCTTCGAGGAGTTCGAGCGGCTCGACGACGGGCGCGGCAGCGAGCCGCCCGATCCGTATGACCAGGGCCTGGGCCTGGGGCTGTCGATCTGCCAGCGGATCAGCCGCATGCTCGACGCCCCGCTGACGCTGCGCTCGGTGACCGGCCGCGGCACGGTGTTCGCCGTCGAAGTGCCGTTGGCCGGCCGCGTCGAGCAGGTCCCGGCGGCCACGGACGCTGAAACGACAACGGCTCGTGCGCACGCGCCGCATGCCGATTTCGATGGTGTGCACGTGCTGTGCATCGACGACGACCCCGACATCCTGGACGGCATGCGCGCGATGCTCGAGCGGTGGGGCTGCAGCGTGGCCACTGCCCGCCGGCGAAGCGAAGCGCTGGCGGCCTGCGACCCGACGCCCGACGTGATCATCGCCGACCACCACCTGGGCCGCGGCGAGTCCGGGCTGGAGGTCAGCGACGCGGTGCGCGAGGCCATCGGTCACCACGTGCCGGTGCTGGTAGTCACCGCCGACCGCGACGAAGCCCTGGGCCGGGACATTACCGCACGCGGCGAGCGTCGACTGTTCAAGCCGCTCAAACCGGCCGCGCTGCGGGCGGTGATGAAGCACCTTCTGAGGGGCTAGCGGGAAGGGGCGAGGGGGCTGGTGTGTGACTAGGGGCAAGCTAGGGGAGAGAGGTTGGTGAGGCCAACGGGTCGGGTGTTGGTTTGTACTAGTCCCTCGTCCCTGGCCCCTCGTTCCTGGGGCCTCACTCCATGTCCTGCTTCCTCACGCCCAGCCGATTGAAAAGGGTCACGGCCTGGGTCCGGTTGTTCACGCCCAGTTTCCGCATGATCGCGGTCATGTGGGCCTTGACGGTGGCTTCGGTGATGTCGAGTTCCCAGGCGATCTGCTTGTTCAGCAGACCCTCGCCGAGCATGCACAGGATGCGGTATTGCTGCGGAGTCAGGTCGCCGACCTTCCGGGCCAGTGCGGCCTCCTCGCCGTCCGCGCCGGCCGGGTCGTAGCCGTCCGGCAGCCAGGTCTCACCGGCCAGTACCCGGTCGATGGCCCGGCTGAGCGTCTCGGCGTCGGCGGACTTGGACAGGAAGCCGGCGGCACCGTCGGCCAGCGCGCGCTGGGCGATGCCCGGGTCGTCGTGGGCAGTGATCATCAGCACCGGGAGTTCCGGGTGGTGGCCGCGCAGCCAGGACAGGCCGGACAGGCCGTGGTTGCCCGGCAGGTGCAGGTCGAGCAGGATCAGGTCCAGTTCGGCATCCCGGGCGAGGCGTTCGGCCAGCGCGTCGAAGCTGCCCAGCGCCTCGATCGTGCAGTGCGGGCGGTGCCGACCCAGCGCAGCGCTCAGCGCTTCCCGGAACAGCGGATGGTCGTCGACGACGACCAGACGTTCCTCGGCTCCGGCGGGCGGGGTATCCATGGCCGGATGATAGCGGCTTCCGGCGCCGGGCACGAGCCGCACCCGGCATTGCGGTTCGTCAGCTCGAACCGCGCCGGTGGGCGACCAGGTGATCGACCACGTCCGGGTCGGCCAGCGTCGAGGTGTCGCCGAGCTGGTCACTCTCGTCGGCGGCGATCTTGCGCAGAATGCGGCGCATGATCTTGCCGGAGCGGGTCTTGGGCAGGCCCGGCGCCCACTGCAGGTGGTCGATGGTGGCAATCGGGCCGATCTCGTTGCGCACCCACTGGACCAGTTCCTTCGCCAGCTCGTCGTCCGCCTCGCGGCCCTCCATCAGCGTCACGTAGGCGTAGACGCCCTGGCCCTTGATGTCGTGCGGGAAGCCGACCACCGCGGCCTCGGCCACGGCCTCGTGGGCGACCAGCGCCGATTCGACCTCGGCGGTGCCCAGGCGGTGGCCGGAGACGTTCATAACGTCGTCGACCCGGCCGGTGATCCAGTAATCGCCGTCGGCGTCGCGTCGCGCCCCGTCGCCGGTGAAGTAGTAGCCCTTGTAGGCCGAGAAATAGGTCTCGCCGAAGCGCTTGTGGTCGCCGTAGACGGTGCGCATCTGGCCGGGCCAGCTGTCGGTGATGACCAGGTTGCCCTCGGCCTCGCCGTCCAGGATTTCGCCCTCCGGGCCGAGCAGCGCCGGCAGCACGCCCGGCAGCGGCTTCGTCGCCGAGCCGGGCTTTAGCGCGGTCGCGCCGGGCAGCGGACTGATCAGGATTCCGCCGGTCTCGGTCTGCCACCAGGTATCGACGATCGGGCAGCGCTCGTCGCCGACCACCGCGTGGTACCAGTGCCAGGCCTCGGGATTGATCGGCTCGCCCACGGTTCCCAGTATCCGCAGCGATTTCCGCGGCGTTGCCTCGACCGGAGCGTCGCCCTCGCGCATCAGCGCGCGGATCGCGGTCGGCGCGGTGTAGAAGATGTTGACCTGGTGCTTGTCGCAGACCTGCCAGAAGCGGCTGGAGTCGGGGTAGTTCGGCACGCCTTCGAACATCAGCGTGGTCGCGCCGTTGGCCAGCGGGCCGTAGACGATGTAGCTGTGGCCGGTTACCCAGCCGACGTCGGCGGTGCACCAGTAGATGTCGCCTTCGTGGTAATCGAAGACGATCTCGTGGGTGTAGCTGGCATAGACCAGGTAGCCGCCCGAGGTGTGCAGCACACCCTTCGGCTTGCCCGTCGATCCGGAGGTGTACAGGATGAACAGCGGGTCCTCGGCGTCCATTTCCTCCGGTTCGCAATCCGCGTCGACGTGCTCGAGCGCCTCGTGCAGCCAGTGGTCGCGCTCGCTGTCCCAGGCCACGGCATCGCCGGTGTTGCGCACCACCAGCACCGCATCGACGCGCTCGGCCGCCTCGGCGTTGCTCAGTGCGGCATCGACGTTCGCCTTCAACGGCGTCGAACGCCCCCCGCGCCGGCCGAAGTCGGCGGTGATCACGACGTTCGAATCGCAGTCGATGATGCGACCGGCCAGCGCATCGGGCGAAAAACCGCCGAAGACCACCGAGTGCACCGCGCCGATCCGGGCGCATGCCAGCATCGCGATCGCTGCGTCCGGGATCATCGGCAGATACAGCGTCACGCGGTCGCCTTTCTTGACACCCATCCGTTTCAGCACGTTGGCGAAGCGGCAGACCCGATCGTGCAGTTCCCGATAGGTGATCTTCGCGTCGTGCGCCGGGTCGTCGCCTTCCCACAGGATCGCGACCTGGTCGCCGCGGGTGGCCAGGTGGCGATCGACGCAGTTCGCGCAGACATTCAGCGTGCCGTCGTCGTACCAGCGGATGTGCAGATCGTCGAGATCGAAGGAGACGTCCTTGATCCGCGAATACGGCCGGATCCAGTCGATGCGTTTGCCGACCTCGTCCCAGAACGCTTCGGGGTCGGTCCGGGCCCGTTCGGCCAGTTCATCGTAGGTCGATGCATCGACATGCGCGCGGGCGGCCAGCGCGTCGGGGACGGGGAAGAGGTCCTGGTGAGGCAGGGCGTCGGACATGGTTCGGCTCCTTGATCTCGAACGTCGGTTCAGCGTCGTTCCAGTGTCCACCAAGCCGGCCCGGCAAGTAAAGACGAAACCCGCCACCGCCGCTACGACTTTGGTCGCAGCCCTTGCCGTGCGTCGCGGGCAGGGCATTCGACCAAAGGCGAATTGCTGGCCGATGAAGCGCCCCCGCATGATCGGCCCGAACCCCGAGAACGAACCGGCCGCACCGCGCGGCCCCTGGGAGGAAGCCGATGAATCCGAACCGTATCCGACGGCCCACACCGCGTATCGCCTGCTGGCGGCTGAGCCTGGCTGTGGCGATCTTCTGTGCCGCGCCCGCTCTGGCCGATGACGGCCGCGTCGCGGAGCTTGAAGCCCGCGTCGCCGAACTCGAGGCGCTGGTCCAGCAGCTGGTCGACACCCGCAGCGCGCCATTGGCCGCGGCTACGGCCGACGACGAGATGGAGGAGGTCCGCGCCGAGACCGCGGCCACCCGGCAGCAGGTCCGCGAGATCGTCGAGAAGATCGACCCGCTGCTCGCCGCCGCCGAAGAGAAGGCCGACGGTCCGTCGTTCTACTGGGGCGGCTACGTCAAGACCGACGTGATCGCATCGCGCTACTCCGATGGCGACCTGGCGCCCGGCTCGATCGGCCGCGACTTCTACATTCCCGGCACCATCCCGGTCGGCGGCACGGAGGAAAGCACCGACCTGGATTTCCATGCCCGGCAGAGCCGCATCCATGCCGGCAGCCGCTGGCAGATCGGCGACGACCACCAGCTCGGCGCCTACATCGAAATGGATTTCCTGGTCACGCCAGACGGCAACGAGCGGGTCAGCAATTCCTACGAGCCGCGGATGCGGCACGCATTCCTGACCTACAACGAGTGGCTGGTCGGCCAGACCTGGTCGACCTACATGGACGTCGCCACGCTGCCCGAGGTGCTCGACTTCATCGGTCCGGCCGAGGGCACGAGCTTCGTGCGCCAGACCCAGGTCCGCTTCCAGAAGGGCAACTTCGCCATTGCCGTGGAGAACCCGGAAACCACGGTCACGCCGTTCGGCGGCGGAGGCCGGATCGTCACCGACGACGGCCTGGTGCCGGACCTGGCCGCCCGCTACACCTGGAAGGGCGACTGGGGCCATGTCCAGCTCGGCGGCCTGGTCCGCCAGCTGGACTACGAAGACCCGGCCACCGGTATCGACGATTCCGCGCTGGGCTGGGGCCTGAGCCTGTCGGGCCGGATGACCTTCGGCCGCGACGACCTGCGCTGGATGATCAACCACGGCGACGGCCAGGGCCGTTACACCGGCATCAATTTCGCCAACGGCGCGGTGCTCGACGGCGCGGGCGATCTGGAGGCGATCACCTCGACCGGCGGATTCGCGGCCTACCGCCACTGGTGGAACGAACAGTGGCGCTCGACCGCGGTGCTCAGCTACATCGCCGTCGACAACCCGGTCGCGTTGACCGGCCTGGGTGTGAGCCAGAACGCGTGGAGCGGCCACGTCAACCTGCTCTACAGCCCGAAGCCGCCGCTGACCTTTGGCATCGAGTACATCCTGGCCGAGCGCGAGATCGAAAGCGGCCGGTCCGGCTCGATGAACCGGCTGCAGTTCTCCGGCAAGTACGCCTTCTGAGCCGCCACCGGCCCCGGGGACCCGGCCGGATTCCGCGCCACCGATCGCCCAGCGGCCGGTGGCGCGCTGCCGCTCGGGCTGGGAATCGGCGGCCACCGCCCCCATCCTTCCTCTCGCGACCGGCCCGCCGAGCTTCCAAGCGACCTGTCGGACGACTTGTCCGACGACTTGCCTGACAATCGGCATCGCCCCATTCGATATGGGATAATCCGGCGCTTTCCGCCTCGCGGATCCGCAGCGTCGGACCGATGGGGTCAACACCAACGAATCCGTCGATCATCAAGGAGTCCCGCCGCCATGCTGGAAACCCTGTCCGAGTTCCTGATTCCATCGGCAATGGCCCAGGCGGCCGGCGAGCAGCCGAGCCTGCTCGGCTCGCTGCTGCCGCTGGTCTTCATTATCGTCATCTTCTGGCTGCTGATCATCCGGCCGCAGATGAAGCGCAACAAGCAGCATCGCGAGCTGGTCTCCGGCCTGTCGGTCGGCGATGAAATCGTGACGGCCGGGGGGTTGCTCGGCAAGATCACCGAGGTCGGTGACAGTTTCCTCGCCGTCGAACTGGCCAGCGGCACGCAGGTGAAGCTGCAGAGATCCTCGGTCAGCCAGGTCGTGCCGAAGGGCACCTTCGATGCCGCGCCCTGAGCGCGAATCCGCTGTTTTGACGGGATCGCCGCCGAGCGGCGGCGACGGCCCGACCTTCGCCATCAGTTCAGGACTCGTTCCACGATGAATCGTTATCCCGCTTGGAAATACCTGGTGTTGATCGCCGTGCTGGTGATCGGCGTGATCTACGCCGCGCCCAACCTGTTCGGCGACGACCCGTCGGTGCAGGTCTCCTCGGCCCGCGGCTTCGAGCTCGACCCGGCGCTGACCGAGGTGGCCACCGATGCGCTGGCCGAGGACGAGCTGCAGCCGCGCGACACCACCTTCGAGCCGGAGCGCTTGCTGATGCGCTTCGGCAACCCCGAACAGCAGCTGCGCGCCGCCGACGTGCTGCGCGATTCGCTGGGTGATGCCTACGTCGTGGCGCTGAACCTGGCCCCGGCCACGCCGGGCTGGCTCGAGGCGCTCGGCGCCGAGCCGATGGTGCTGGGTCTGGACCTGCAGGGCGGCGTGCACTTCCTGATGGAAGTCGACATGGACGCGGCCCGCAGCGCACGGCTGGAAGCCTTCGTCGACGACATCCGCAACCTGCTGCGCGACGAACGCATCCGCTACCGCTCGGTACGCCGCGAAGGGCAGACCCTGGTCGCCGAGCTGCGCACCCTGGAAGACCGCGACGAGGCGTTGGCCCAGATCACCGGTGAGCTTCCGGAACTGGAGCTCGAGGCCGCCGACGGCGCGGAAACCTTCAACATCCGCGCCACCGTGCTGCCCGAAGTCATGACCGAGATGCAGCAGACCGCGCTGCAGCAGAACATCACCACGCTCCGGAATCGGGTCAATGAACTCGGCGTCGCCGAGCCGATCATCCAGCAGCAGGGCGCCGACCGCATCGTCGTCCAGCTGCCCGGGGTGCAGGACACCGCCGAGGCCAAGCGCATCCTCGGCGCGACCGCCACGCTCGAATACCGCGCCGTGGACGAGGAGAACGACCCGTTCGAGGCGCAGCGCACCGGTCGCGTGCCGCCACGTTCGCAGCTGTTCTTCGATCGCGAAAGCAACCCGATCCTGCTGTCGCGCAGCAAGATCGCGACCGGCGACGAACTGCTGAATGCAGCGGCAGGTTTCGACCAGACCTCGGGTTCTCCGATGGTGTCGGTCACGCTCGACGGAGGTGCAGCTCGCCGGATGCTGGACTTCACCACCGAGAATGTCGGCAATCGCATGGCGGTAGTCTTCATCGAGCGCCGGCCCGAGACGCG
>Ga0102938_10000239_pt1 | contig 38780 bp, 31 predicted proteins | sample SalPonR2_B_D2_MG_FD_84516 | JGI IMG/M metagenome (GOLD analysis project Ga0102938, IMG submission 84516) | Salt pond soil microbial communities from South San Francisco under conditions of wetland restoration - Salt Pond MetaG R2_B_D2_MG | ecosystem: Environmental > Aquatic > Marine >...
CCGCGCTGAACCTTCTGCCCACCGCGGGAGAGCAAGTCCCCACCTGGTACGCCGACCCCGACGACGCCCACGTCGCCGCCCTAGACAACTTCTGGACCGAAGTCGGCAACGCAGCCGCAGGCGCGCGAGAGGATGCAAATGTTTTAGAAGCGGTGGGAGGAACCACTTCACGAACGGCGATAGTCGATGCCCTAGCGGTGCGGCAATCGGACAATGCGCCGGAGCCAGATGGCAACTCCGGCAATCTGTCGGCTTGGGAAGGCAACGAGGAGCAGGATGAATCGCAAGCTCCGACACAGATCGCGCTCGACCAAGTGTTAGCTGAAATGAAGCTCCTTCAGCTATCACCGCCGGACGCGGCTCAAAGCAAAGCGGACTTCCAGAGACGCGTCATGTTTCTCGTCGGCCAGCAAGACCAAACAGGAGGGATTTGGCAGCGCGTGAATCAGTCAGGGTTGTTCGCTTACGGTGGTTCGGGTGGTCCGAAAATCGACGACAATCCGAAGGACCATATCTCAGAAGTGTTCATCCACGTTGGTGGCGGTTCCGCAGAGAAGGTTCGAGATGAGATCCTCCGCAAAGTGACACCTGTTACCGGGGCAGCCGTTTCTCCCGATGCGTACGTCGACCAGGCCATTGCGAGAATCAAAGCGAACCGGATTAAAGTTGGCCGGGACCTAGAAGTGGTTATCCGCTCCATAGAGCGTGCCCTTCCTGGAGGGGAAGGGGCCATTTTTCTTGAGAGGGTTCTCAATGGCACGGTCCTAGAGGAGTACGGCCCAGAAGTTGCCGAAGCTTGGGCGACGTTGCAAAATCTCCCGAAAACTGCCTGGGACGAGCCTGGCAGGACCGGTGGCATAGCCGTTTCTGTCGTATTCTTAAGAAAACTACAACGTCGGTTGGCGAGGAAAAGGTGTCCGGGCGAGGAAAAGGTGTCCGGTACCGTTTTTTTGAGCTGCATGGTATTTCCGCCGAAGATGGGGTTTTGAAACTTCATTGTCCTCTGCTGGAATGCGTTACATGGGGTGTCCCAGACGTGCTGGCACAAACGGGGACGCGATCGTGCCCAGCACTTTCGCGATGGGATGGTGGACTACTCGACTGATCTGCCCCATGGTACGGCGCATCCCGATCCGCCGGGCCAGCCACTGCGGCGAGTCGGTTTTCTAGGGGCGGAGCTGCTGCGTGATAACCCGATCGTCGAAGGGCCCCGTCAAGGCAACCACGCCGGTTACCTGCAAGACGGCTCGTTGTCGCCTCCCCCCTTGCCGGTCCCGGTCTCGGCGGGCAAGGAGGTCGTGCATCGCCGCCCAGAGCTCGCCAGTCGCTTGGCCGAGCGGCTCGAGCAGGCCTAGCTTTCAAACTTGCGCTCCGACGGGACAAGCCCGTTCGGGGGCGAAAGAGTGATAAGGAAGAAACCGGTCAAAGAATAACCCTCCGAAACCTGAAAACGGTACCGGACACCTTTTCTCCGGACAGGGAAATGGGCCGCTTCGGTCACTACATTGGGCTAACTCAGACTCAGCGGTATCATGCCCACTACAAAACGACCGGAATGGGGCATTTGTATCAGGGCCGGCTCAAATCGTTCCCCGTCCAAAGCGACGAACACCTCCTGACGGTCGCACGGTACGTCGAGCGAAACGCTTACGCTGCGGAGCTATGGACCCGACCCGAAGACTGGAAATTCGGCAGTTTGCACCACTGGCAGCAGAAGACAAAAGCATTCACGCAGCGGATATCTTCGTGGCCGATCCGTCGGACACCCAATTGCGTTCAGCTCGTCGCGGCAGATTTCAGTAAATCGGAGCGAGACCAGCTAGGCTGGAGTGTTAAACGCGGAGTCCCCTTTGGGAATGAAACATGGGTGGAACACATTGCCAGAAATTTCGATTTGGAGTCAGCCATGCGCCCCCGTGGACGCCCAAGGAAGAAACCGGGCAAAGAATAACCCTCCGAAATCTGGAAACGGTACCGGACACCTTTTCTCTGCCGAAAGCTGGAAACGGTACCGGACACCTTTTCTCTGCTGAAAGCGAGGTTCCGATTCGGTTAACCAATTTTGACTCCGGTTGTGCCCACCCCCTCTACCCCATGCTTGCCTCCTCTGCGGCAAAATGCTTGTTAGGCGGCTGTTCAAGACTCCTTGATTGATTCCACAGAGGCCGGCGAACGATCAGGGAAGATTGTTCGTATCTGGTTCGGCTCGACGCTGACTTACCGACCAGGAAGAGGGGCCGGACACCACCTGAGACGGCACAAAACTCGCGGCCGATTAGGCAATTCTTGCCGATTGTGCTGTTTGTAAGCAAGCCGAAGATCCGATCCTAACCGTGCTGCGTGTGTTCGTTGATGGGAGATTTTTTCCACTTCCGCTTCCACATGCCTGCCCTTCGGCTGTCGCTTCGGAACAGAATCTCAGTGCCACCTCATCCCTTCACACTACTCTCGAGTCCTTTTCAACGACTGGCGTTCTGCCTGTTGGCAATGGTTTTCGTTGGCATGCTGCAGGCCGTTGGCGTTGCACAGGGTACCGAAGGGATTACCGAGCGTGAGGAGGCTGGCAGCTCCAGCGCCGCACCGCAGCAGGTGCTGTGGCAAGAGGTGTTTGCTCAGACGGCCGAGCATCGCTCGGTGGCCGCAGGCACAGGACTGATAGCAACGGAGCGTGTCCCCGACTTGTCGGCGGTACCGCGGCCGATGGTATCTCGAAGTCGATCGACAACTGCGGATGACAACCGATCGCGTGCCGTCGAGGTCGCGTCTCCGGGCAATTCGTCATTCAGTGGAGGGCTTGCGTTGACGGCCGCAGAGTCAGAGGCTCCGGTGCACCCGCTGCCACTGCCTACCGCCCCAGCGCCAGACAATATTCGGGTCACCGGTGAAGGGCAAACGTTGTCGATCAGCGCTGTGGAAGCATCACTCAGTGGCGTGCTGACGATGCTCGCAAAACAGCGGGGTTTGAATATCGTTTCCGGTGACATCGACGACCAGCGGATCACCGTGAATTTGCAGGACGTGACGTTGGACGACGCCTTCAACGCGATCTTGGCGGTAAAAGGTTATACTTGGGCTCGGCACAACAACATCGTGATCATCTCGAATTTGACAGGCGAGAACGCATCGGCGGCGGCACAGGGCCGTGAAGTTCGGGTCTACAATTTGAACTATGTGACGGCTAGCGGTGTGGAGAGCGTGGTGACCGGCCTGCTCTCCCCGGTGGGCAAAGCCTTTATTCAGCAAACCAGTCCCACCGATCAACGGCAGACCCATGAACAGCTCGTTGTCGAAGACTTGCCGGCCTATCTGAACCGTATCGAGGCCTATCTCGCCCAAGCCGATATTCCCCCGCGTCAGGTCTTGGTGGAAGCTCACGTATTGCAGGTCAGTCTTCGTGACGAGCTGCGACATGGAGTGAACTTTAACCAGATGTTACGCGTTGCGGGATCGGAAATTCGGCTGGAGACGCCTGGCTTTGCCAGCGATGTCGGGCCGACGACGGTGCTGCGACTGCAGGGCCATGACCTAACGGGATTGATCGAAGCGATCAAAACAACGACCGACGCCAAGACACTTGCATCGCCGAAAGTCGCAGTCCTGAACGGGCAAGAAGCTCGTATGCAAGTCGGCGGCCAAATCGGTTATCTGCTCACCACCACGACACAAACCAGCACGTTGCAAAGCGTTGACTTCCTTGACGTGGGCGTCATTTTGAGTGTGACGCCGATCATCACCGATGACCAACAAGTGCTGATGCAGGTGCGTCCCCAAGTTTCCACCGGCCGGATCAACGCCACCACCCAGTTGCCCGAAAGTGAAACCACCGAAGTCCAGACCATGGTCATGCTGGCCGATGGCGAAGCGATGGTGATCGGTGGTTTGATTCAGGAGATCGACAATGATGCTCAAAGCAAAATTCCGTTATTAGGGAGCATCAAACATTTGGGCTGGCTGTTTCAAAGACGCCAACGGGAGCGAGAGCGGAGTGAAATCATCATCGCGCTCGTGCCGCGAATTATTTCATCGGAACCTTATTGCCGCGAGTTAAACCCGGCTCAAGTAGATCAAGCGAGCACGCCGCTTTTGTACGGGCCGTTAAGGCCGGTGGATCGTCGGATTTGGGAACCCAAACTAGCAGACCCCTCGCGAGGCTGCCGTCAGCCCGACTGTCAGCTCGAAGGCTGCCAAGGCGACTGCACGTCACCACCGGCAGAGCTACAATTCTGAACTGTTTGTTTTTGAAATCGTGGTTCGCATAAACCCTTTTTAGCACAACCTGTGCGGAGAATTCTGCGATGGCAGACGAATTGCCAATTCCGGATGACGTGAGACACTTATTAGAGAAACGCGAGCGTGCTGAACGCCGGGAGGCGGAGCGTCGCCTGTTGCGAGACGACGAAGATGCTGCGGACCAACCGAATCGTCGTTTGGGCGAACGCCGACAGAAGCGACGTCGTGACCAAGATATTGACGGAGCCTAAGGCAAGGCTTCGGCACGCCAAGATCCAGGCACGGCAACCAATGTCGATGCGGGACTATTTTGAGGATCGTGGATGATTGCGTCATCCAATTCGAAATCCTGCGTGGTGGTGGTAGTGGTGACTTGCCACCTCGCATGGTTCAACGTCCCGGTCCAGACGGGCGTGTGCTCGACTTGCACCCGTCCCCACTGGCGGGACGCTTCGGCGGTCGCGACAAACCGCTGCAAGCCTTCTCCGGTGCTCTCGAGCTCCAATGTGATTTCGACCATTTCCTCACTATCGGACATCTTCAGCCAGACTTCGCTGGTCAATGGTAAACCACTGACCAACCGCGACGTCACATCTTGCTGGACGCCCGAGGATGCGGTGTCACGATCGCGGATCTCCAGTCCCGCCTCACCCGTGTGAGCGTCATCCTCCACATCAAGCGAAGTGTTCGCGCCTAGCCGACTCCAACCTGTCAGGCCATTTTCGATATCCCCGTTGATCAACAAATTGCTGGGGTCGGGAAACGTCGAGTAACCTTGAGGTGGATTCGCATAAAGCCGCGGGTCGGCAGCTAGGATACTGGGAGCATCGATGACCACTTCTCCGTCAGCCCACAGGCAACCGCGAATTTTCTCACTCGCTTGAATGGTCGTCACCGAAGTGAAACTTTGGAAGGCAGGGTCCCGAATGATATGAAACAGGCCTAGCAGCGACGCGGTGTATTCATCGGACAAGTCGCTATCGAAAGTGCCGTAATAAGGTACTGACACGGGATTAAAATTCACCCCGGAGTTGGCTTCCACCAATTTCCCCGAGCAGCTGATCGAGACGGGGCTGTCATCACTGCTAGTTGCATCGACCAACAGCGCCGGATAATCGGCGCGGGCGGCGCGCCAGACGACATTTGGCCCGATCTGCAATTGCGAACCGCGGCTCATTTGGATCAACAACGAACCAACGATTCGACAATCGCGAATTTCCAACGTTTGATAATCCCCCAACTGAATCAGATAGACGCCGTCGGGATTGGCGACGCTGTTAGGGGTTGGTTTTTCCTGTCGCGACACCAAACGGTTTTCCAGCAACAGCGTTGAACCACTGCCCAGGTCGCTGCTGGGAACGACCGTTGCCAGCGATTGATAGACTGAAAAGAGCACGCTGCTCGGGCGCGTCTTGGGTCGAGGCAACAGTGTGACCGTACCGACGACTTGATCAGGGATATCGACCGAAGTCGCTTCGAGATCTCCGAGCAGCGTGCCGGCAGAGATCTGCGCATCTTGATTCGTCGTCGCAGGACCGTTTCGCACATCGACCGAACTAGCGATACGCAGGGTTCCCCCGGCGTGGACTGCCGACCGCAAGCCATCCAGCGGGCTGCCGCTCGGCCAAGCCAAGACACTAAACACTCGCTCGCTTTGGCCGATCTTTCCGGCTCCGTAAATCCGCACGGGATCTTCCGCATCGTTGTCGATTTGACCGTCATCGGGATCTTCCAATTGCCATCGAATCGTCCCGCGCCCCAAAGCAATGGGCGTCGTGTAATTACCATCCACACGATCTCGATAGGCGGTTCGCCAGTCGTGGTCGTTGCCCAATTTGACCAGCGCGAACTCGACTGCCGACGCGGCCAACACGGCGGCATCATTCCAATCGCGTTGCATCGTCGCGGTTTGCTGGTCGACTTGCATGCGTTGGAATCCAGCGAAAGCCACCACCGCCACGATCATGGATGTGAACAACACAATCATGTAAGTCGATCCGCGACGCTGATAGATCGAGCGACTTGGGGTGGCGTGTCTAGGCAGCGAACTGATTACCCGAAACCGCCTCTGACCGCGTTTGCGGTCAGCCATCGGACATTGTGCCAAACCGATCATGGTGTCTCTCCCACCGCAACCGGATTAAGCAAGCCGGTGCCGGTATATAGCGACGGGCTTGCCGGATCGGCGCGCAACCGCACTTGAACGCCTCGTACAAACGTCGACTCCACGCCCGGCACGACTTCCAACACCCCTCGGCGGCCTCGCAAACGGACTAATGAAAACACCTGTTGGTCGGGACCTTCGACTTCGATCGCAATGCGTTTTAGATCGGTAGGCACAGGACTTACTTTATCGGGCTGAACCAAACTAACGTATTGCACCTTGACCCTTCTTTGATAACCGTCCTGCCCAGCGAGGGGCTGACCCGACTTGCCCTGAACCGTTGCCTCCTGCCAGTCGTCATAGTCGTCGATGTCATCAAAACCGATTCGGGTTTCGCCCGCTTCACCGAACTCTGGCCCGAGTCCCGGCTGGGTCGAATCGGGATCCGCGAAAGACACCTGAGACATCTCGGTCAACAGATCATGCGCGAGCAGAGCTTTCCGGTCCTGCTGTGTTCGCAAGCCATGACGGAGGATCAACGAACCGGTGGTCACCATCGACCCGGTCAACAACAGGCCTACCAAAAGGGTCGAAATCGTAACCTCCATCATGCTGAAGCCACGACGGCGAGGCGTCTTTAGCGGCGGCAGAACGGCGATGCGCAGCAGCCTTGCTCGAGTGTCGTTACGGGGCTGGTTTACCATTGCGGTTCGCCTCGCGTTCGGTAGCTACCGTAGAGGTAGAACCGCAGATCGTGGCCCGCCCCCGAAGGCATCCAGGAGGCACCTTGATTGAGCGATTCCAGACGCTGCGTGCCGCCCAAATTCACCGCGTTTTCCAGGTCGTAGTTGACCCACATTTGAGGCGATCCACTGGTCGATTCCAGCGTGATGCAGACCCCGCGGTCGGTTCGCAATTCGCCCGTGGCAGCCAATGGAATTTCATACCACTGATAAGCCTCCGCGGACAAGTTCGCACTGTGGATGCCGTAGGTTTCACCAAATAGGTAGCTGCTTGGCGAGTGGTTCGAGTCCGCGCTCAGCAATCGAAAGCGAATCTCCCCGTACGTTTCGGGAGCGTATCGTTTGAGCCGACAAAAAAGCCTAGTCAGCCGCCAGCCGGTGGCGTTTCGCGGTAACGTTGGCACAAACGTTTGGCTGTTCCATTGACTACTGCTAACAACCGCTTCGAAACCATGGTCGCTGGGACGGAGATCGGCCGCCCATTGGAGCGAACGTCGCATCAGCTCGCGTCCCGCGTCGGTTAATTGATTAATTTGAAAACCGTTGGCTCCCCAGGGCAGCATAACGCGGCGACCGGCCGACCGATGGACTTTTCGATACGAAACACAGACCGACACCCGAGCCGCCTCGCCGCCTGTCTGCAAGGTTCCACTCCACTGCGTCATTAAGCCTCCGTGCGGGCTGACATTGGACATTCTCGACCGCCCTCCCGTATTCTCAAATCGCATTTGAACGCCGACATCCAAGCCGATCGCGAGCCAATACGTTCCTGGTTCCAATCGCTGCGGTTCTCTGAAGCTTGCCGAGACCCAACGATCGACTCCGTAAGCCGATTGAAAAGGCTCTGCTTGAGCGAGCAACGTTCCCGGCTCGCCGTTGTTGTCACTGTACAGACCAAACCTGACGACACGTGACGCCTGCACTCGCATGCTGGCGTGGATTTGCAGCAGATCCGCGTGATCCTCGAGAGTGAACTGCGTTGCCGCAGTGGAATCGTTGAAATCCCAATAGTCGGTCAAGTTGTCAAAGACCGTTGTTTCCCCTGCCGTTCGCACCGCATCCCCACTGGGGCGAATCAATTCGTCCCCTTGCCGCAAGACTGCCAGAGCGGGCTGTCCCTCACGACTGCCAAGCACGCGCAGCCCCGCAGCGAGTTGCGAAGGATCACTCGGTAGGTTGCGAACCGACTGACCGATGTGACCAATCTGAATGGTCTCCCCAGGCAACCATCCTTCAGTCAAAAAGTGTGTCCCCACGTTGCTATCGAGATACTCCCGAGTCGAGGCGTTCCCAAGTCCCGACACCATCCCCAACTCATCGGTCAAATGCGATTCTTCACAAACCAAGCCAATGGTCGCCGCCGTTGCTTTGGTACCGAGTGTCGAACTGAGCACGGTTTCGGAGACATAGATCACGTCATTGCGGGCCGTCGCTTCCTCAAACTCGGTGGCGGTTACGGACGCACTGATCGGCTCGACAATAAACCCCCAATCCTCCATCCAGCTCCGCTTAGTTGCTTCCTCCGAATGGAGGCTGTCACCGTCAACAACAACCAACAACACCTTGGTTCCGAAATCGTCTGGCCGGTCGTCTTGGACCATCAATAAGACTTCATCACTTTCCACCTCCTGTTCCGTCTCCGCGGGGCCATAAGTTGCCAACAAGTAGGAGAATGAAAAATCATCGAGTCCTTCGGCCAGCACGGTGATCTGGGGCAAATCGGGTGATTGACTGGAGATCAAGGTTCTCCTCAGTTGCCCCGTCGTGCTGTCTAGCCACTCGTAGCGAATGGTCTCTGCCTGTTGATCTCCATCGCGATCGGGGACCGTGAATTCAATCGCTTTTTCGGAGCGTTCGCGGAAGGTTTGAGCCAACCGGATATCCGCGGCAAGCGACTCACTTTCCCTGGCCAACTGACTGGTCGCACTGCTGGGACTGTCACTTAACTGCGTCGCACGGAGAACCAATTCAATGGAAGACAACAGTCCGAGCATCAGCAGACTGACGATGGTCAGTGAGAAGGTCATTTCCAGCAGCGTGAACGCCAGTCGTGTAGTGCGTGGAGTCAGCGTTGATGTCATGGTAGCGTGACCTCGCCACTATCGGCATCCAACACCACCTGCCGGATTGACTGGCCGGCGGAGACGGTAAACAAGCCGGCTCGATCGGGTTTTCCATAGATGTCAAATTCAATGACCGCGGTGCCGCCCAACGAGACGGAATACGGCTCCAGCGTCAGATCCACGGTGTACCAAGTCAGAGGATCGAGTCGATCGAAATGGACTTCCGTCCGGCCCGGAACGGACAGTTCATCAAAGCGGTAGAAGCCGTTTGCATTGTCATCAAAGCACCGGAAGATCACAGGCCGACTCGAGACGCGGGCACGGACGGCAGCAAAACGCAGGTCGGACGCGAGACGCTCTGCCGCGGCTTCCACTCGAAACGCGGCCAAGGCAGCCGCATAGCGAGGCTGTGCGGCGGCCGCGATGATTCCCAGGATCAGTACTACAACCGTTAACTCGGTTAACGAAAAACCCTTACGTCGCCACCGTGGACGATCCCAGGGCCCTTCGACTTGGCGTTGAGATTGAATCATCAGTCGTACACATTCTCAAGCGCCGTGAGCGCTGCGGAGAGGGCATCCCAAGGTTCGGACACGCGTTTCTCGTACAGTTCCGCTGAGTCCTGCACCCATCCACCGGCGTGATTCTCCTGACAAATTTCTTCAATCTCAGGTAGCGCCGCGAAGAATCCCTTCACCGCTTCGGGATCCCACTGGGCCCCGGAACCATCGCGCAAGATCTGCTTCGCCTTTTCCGTATCCATCGCTTTTCGATAAGACCGTGTGCTGGTCATCGCATCATAGGAATCCGCGACCGCTAACACGCGACCATAGACGGGGATTTCTTCTCCCGCCAAACCGTGCGGGTATCCGGTACCGTCGTAAGCCTCGTGGTGATGTAGCACACCCGGCAAAACGTACTCCAATTGCTTGACATGCTTCAGGATGGAGTAGCCGATCTCGGGATGCTGCTTGATAACACCATATTCCTCTTCGGTAAGCTTACCAGTCTTGCATAGCACGTCGTCAGGAATTCCAATCTTTCCGATGTCATGCAACAGACCGGCCATATATATCCGTTCGCATTCGGTCGCCCCCAGATTCATCTTGCGAGCGATGCGTTGGGCAATCGATGCGACCCGATCACTATGCCCGCAGGTGTAGGCATCCTTGGCATCCACCGCATTGATGAGTGCCCGGACAACACCTAACAACAACTCCTCTCGTTCTCGAAATAGTTGTGAATTCCGAGCATGCGTCCCCAACATAATCGCCGCCGCGTTGACCGCTCCCACCTCAAAGGTTCCAAACTCCCAACCGCTCAAACAACTCGCGTTCACTCGCAAACCATCGGCATCACTGCCCAGCACGGCTCGATTGGCGGCAACCAACCAACCAAAATCGACTCCGGAACGACAAATGCGCACGATGATAAAATTACGAAGTCCAAAGGTCTCCGCGGTGAGCTCGTGAAAACGGGACGCATTGCGCACCACGGGTCGACCCGGCTTCACCTCGCAGGTTTCAATCAGCTCGACCCATGTGGCCATATCAATCGGGGAACTTCCCACGGTAAACGCACATTCGTAATCTTGCGGACTGTGGCCGTGTGCCGTCCGCCGAATTAATGCGAGGCTCTCGGCGTTAATCAATTCTCGCAACGTAGGCAGGACCGAGTTGCTGACACTCACAAAGTCGCTTTTGACATCGCAAACTTCAATGTGTTCGGCAAGCCCGCGCAGCCAAGCCAATTCCTCAAAGTCATTGGTGACCTGATCGGCATATTCGGCCAAACAACCGCGGGCGTCTTGCAATTCCGCCTGGCTGTCAGCTTGCTGCATTGTGCTGGCGGCGAGTTGTGACACCAATTCGCTGCGACTCTGCTGCGTCAGTCCGGCGACCAATAGGCACATTGAAGCATGCTGCGGGACGACTTGGATTACCAGCTCCGACACCGCGTCGCAATCCTCTAAAGTTTCAACCGGATGAGAGACAACGGTGGGTTCAAAATACTGTTCTGCGATCGGCGCGGTAAAGCCAGCATGCCAGCGTGCAAGATGCCGTTCGACGTTTGCATCGGTGGCGTCGTGCGACGGACCGACTAGATGAAATCCATCGTCGGTCTGCATCCAGATGGAGAACGGCGCGTTGAAGCGTCTGCTGAAAAGCACGCGATACTGCTCCACCGCGCCAAGCACTTGCCCCGGTAGCGTGGTATGGATGTCATTCATCATGAGTAACCGATTCAAAGCGTTCCAACGGCGGTCGAATTCAGGTAGAGCAAGACGACCAACCAATACCGCGGGTTTGGCATCCTGACTTCTTAAAGCGATTTTCTGCTTCGAAAGCCTAGCTCGTGAAATTGCAAGCTTCGCAGTATTGAAAATCGAAAAAACCTGTTTGCCTGGACACTAAGTGAAACCTAGATTTCGACGAAAGCTGGCTAGAGTCCTCTGTTCAGGCTTTCGGGGACTTGGGTTGCAACCGCTGCGACAAAGGGTTTCGCGTTGGATGCCAATTTCGCAACAAAACAAGAGGAGACAAAAGAAAATGTCCCGACCGAAAAAATCATTGAGAGCTCGCCTTCAGCACGGATTCACATTAGTCGAACTGGTAGTGGTTGTACTGATTTTAGGGATTTTGGCTGCCGTCGCGGCACCACGGATGTTTGACACCGCCAACAATGCTCGAGAGAGCACTACAAGACAATCGCTGGCTGTCGTTCGCGATGCAATCCAACTGTACAAGTCGCAGACTAATGCTTATCCAAGCGCCGCTGCGACCCTGCCGACAGACCTAAAAGCTTACCTCAGTGGGCCTTTTCCTCGCAGTCAGGTCGGCAACCAAAATGCCAATGTGCGTGAAGCTTCCTCGACCGCGGAGATTACAGCCGCAAGTGGTACCGAAGGCTGGGCCTACTACCCTGCCACGGGCGAATTTATCGTCAATCACTCCGATCACATCGATTGGTGAATAGAGACAAATCCATGTCAGACATAGCGAAAAGAATCCTTGTAGCGGAAGACAACCGAGTCCTCTCGGACGTACTTCGCTTCAACCTAGAACGCGCCGGGTTTGTGGTCACCGTTGCCCGTGACGGCCTCCAAGCAATCCAACAACTTCGAAGCGTCTGTTTTGATTTGTTGCTCACCGACTTTCAGATGCCGGGTGCCAATGGCGAGCAGCTATGCCAGCTAGTTCGAGAAGAATTAGGTAACCAAGAATTGCCAATCATGATCTGTTCGGCCAAAGGCTTGGAGCTAGACAATTCCGAATTGAAGGCAAAGTGGCAGGTGTCAGCGGTGATTTACAAGCCGTTTAGCATGCGTGAAATCGTGCGACTTGCCGTCGAGGCGACCACTGCCACGCCTGCTTTCCAGGCATAGTTTTCCGCAGGTGTTGGAAAGTCGATCCTTGACAGCCGATTCGTGATACCACGGTCGGCTGCGGGGCGAGCGTCATCCCCACAGCCGAGGACTTTGCGATCCCGTCGGTGAACTTGGTATGAATCACGTCCCAGCACCAAAACCGATCAGCAGAGGCGTTTTTCCCTCCTCACCGATCTCCCTCAGCCCGCCTGCCTACGATGTCGCGTCCCAAAACCTATTCGCTCACGCATCAACTGATTGACAACCACTTGGCAATTGGGTTGGCTTGCGTGTTCGCCGGAACCATCATCGCGATACACATGGCGTTGTGGGAGGCGATCAGTCAATTGATTGCCGTCGCCGTGGCGGTCCCGTTGGTTTTATTGCTGATCGGAGCCGCCGTGCTGCGCCGCAGCACACGCGTCCCGGGGACGATCGACGAGCAACTTCGCCAATTGACTCAGCAAAGCATTACCGAAGGAAAAGTAGCGATTCGAAGGGTCTTGCAACCGGTCAAGGAAGCGGGACCGGTCGCTTCAGGTTGGAACTATCTGCTGCGCCGATTGACCGATCAAGAAGTAGGTGAATCGCTGCAGACGAGGCTCTCCGAAGTCTTTGGCGCCGCCAGCGGTGGACGCTGGGAGGCCGCTTTTCAGTGCCTGCCCGATGGAATTGCGATCACCGATGAAACGGGACGCATTGAAGCGGCCAACCCAGCCTTTTTGGCGACATTGCGGTTGCCGAACGATCGCGAACTGGCGAACCAGTCGATTCACGACTTACTGGCAGCTTGGTCTCACGACGAAGACAACCCGATCCTGGACCAATTGCAAAAATCGACCTTCAAGCTGACCGGCGATTTGCGTCGGACCAAAGAGACTTTGGACGGCGTGCTCCGAGTCTCACGCCAGCCTTTGATCGGTTCCGTGGCCACCAGCGCCGTGGGGGAAGGTCAAGTCTGGACCCTGCGTGACGTCACTCAAGCACGCTTAAGCGATGAAATGCGAAATCAGTTCGTCTTCACGGCAACTCACGAATTGCGGACTCCACTGGCCAACATCAAAGCGTACGCGGAAACGCTGGCCATCGATGGAGACATCGACGTTGAACGACAAAAAGGCTTTTATAACATCATCAATGCCGAGGCAACTCGCTTGGCACGTTTTATCGATGAACTGCTGGACGTCAGTCAGATGGAAACCGGTGCGATCAATGTGGTCCGCCACGAAACCGATATTGAACGCCTGCTGCACGACGTGATGGAGACAGTCCAGCCACAGATCAAACAAAAACATTTGCTATTCGAAAGCCGCTTTCCAGCCAAACTTCCGAAGATGTTGGTCGACAAAGACAAACTTGGCGCTGCCCTGATCAATCTGCTGGGCAACGCGGTGAAGTACACCCCGGAAGGGGGCGAAGTGCGAATGATCGTGGAAGTCGAGCAACGTCAACTGGATGTTCATGTGGAAGACAATGGCATTGGCATTCGTCCCGAGGAACTGGACCGGCTGGGTGAAAAGTTTTTCCGTAGCGAAGACGAGCGGGTTCGAAACATCCCCGGCAGCGGTTTAGGGCTGGCCTTCGCGACCGAGGTGGCACGTTTGCATCGCGGTTCGCTGAGTATCACCAGTGAACTGAATCAAGGTTCCCGTTTCACTCTGTCGCTACCGGCTGAAACGGAGGACGCGTGATGTTCGAACTGAACCAACAGGGCGCCGTCTGGGTACTTCGAGGCGACCAGCCGATTCACGCCGAATCGATTCCCGAACTGCAGGAATTGGCTGAAACCTGTGCCGAACAAGGCCAGCCTAGGTGGGTGCTCGATTTGCAAAATGTGCCACTGATCGACAGCGCGGGATTGGAATGGCTGTGGGATATGCACAAACGGTTTCACAGTCATGGCGGGACTTTGGAGATCGCCGCACCGACGCCGCTCTGTCGAGAAATCCTGGTCGCGACGCGGGTTGCCGATCACTTTGTGATTTTTGACGATGTGGTCACCGCTGTGGGGAGCTTCGCACAATGAGTGCTTCTCCCCTGCCGACCAGCACCGGAATCCTCACGCGGCGCAGGATGTCCAAACGGCCTCCATCGCTACCGGTGCCGTCCAACATTTTGCTCGGTGAACGCCTAGTGCGGTCGGGCGTCCTGACTGCAGAAGAATTGAAAGCCGCCTTAGCACAGCATTCCCAAAGGAATTCCAAGTTAGGTGAAACACTATTGGAGTTGGGTTTTGTCGATGAAGCGACGTTGCTGCGCGCCTTGGGACAACAGTTCGGTGTGCCTGCGGTCCGCTTGCGCGACGGCTTGATCGATCCGGCGGTAGTGCGTTTACTGCCGCGTGCCAAAGCTCAACAGCTCTCCGCGATCGTGATGTTCCGGGTCTACGACACCCTAACGGTGGCGATGGCCGATCCGCTTAACCTGCGGGACCTTGACGAAATTGAACGGATCACCGGCCTGCACATCCAAACGGTGTTGGCGCTGCGCGACGCGATCGAGAAATCGATTCCTCGGTGCTACGAAGACGATTTCTCGGTCGACGCGATCAGTGCCGACATCTCTCCTGGATCGGTCGAACTGCAAGCCGACACGGTCGACATCAACCTCGGTGACCTGAATTCACTGGCTGATGGCAGTCCGATCATCAATCTAGTGAACTTTATGATTGTCACCGCGCTGCGCCAGAAAGCGAGTGACATTCATGTTGAACCTGGGCATCGCCACACCACCGTGCGTCTGCGTGTTGACGGACAATTGCGTGAAGCTCTGCGACCGCGGAGGGATTTTCATGCGGCCCTGGTGTCCCGATTGAAGGTGATGGCAAAGCTGGACATTGCCGAACATCGAGTTCCTCAAGACGGGCGCATCCATGTGCTGGTTGAAGGTCGTGAAATCGACCTGCGTGTTTCCACGCTACCGACGATCCTCGGTGAAAAGATCGTGATGCGCGTACTGGATCGCAAAAACGTGACGTTCAACCTGGATGAATTGGGCGTGCCGCTGCCGCTGCTGGACAAAGCCAAGAAGATGCTGTCTCGTCCGCACGGACTGATTCTGGTCACGGGCCCCACCGGCAGCGGCAAGACGACCACGTTGTATTCGGCGCTCGAACTGATCAAGTCGGTGAACCGCAACATCGTCACGGTGGAGGACCCTGTTGAATATCAACTGGAACAGATCAATCAAGTCCCTGTAGGGCTCTCCAAAGCGTTGTCCTTTCCCGCCGCGTTACGATCGATCTTGCGACAGGACCCCGACGTGATCATGGTCGGCGAAATTCGAGACGCCGAGACCGCGGCGGTCGCTATTCAGGCGGCGTTAACGGGTCACCTTGTGCTCAGCACGCTGCACACTAATGACAGTTTCAGTGCTGTCACACGACTGTGTGACATGGGCATTGAACCGTTCAAAATTGCCGCTGCCCTGGTCGGGGTGATTGCTCAGCGACTGGTCCGCACGATCTGCCCGAACTGCAAGACGACCTATTATCCCGCTGCGGACTTGTTGGCGATGATTGGATACACGGGAGATTCACGACGTCAGTTTGTTCGCGGCGAGGGCTGCCGAGAATGCTTTGACTCGGGCTTTCAAGGCCGCATCGGCATTTACGAAGTCCTCTCGGCCGAACGTGAGATGCGAAAACTGATCAGTCGCCAAGCCGAGTTAGACGAAATCCGTGCCTGCCACTCCGAACACGGCGGCACGCTGCTGCTCGAGGAAGGAATTCGAATGGCAGAAACAGGACGCACCAGCCTGGAGGAAGTGATTCGCGTTGCGCATTTTGATTAGCATCGCTCGTATCACGCATAACATAAACCATGCATTTTCAATACACCGCCAAACAGCGCAACGGACAACTGCAAACCGACACGGTGGAAGCGGACAGCTTGGCTGCGGCACGGCAGTCTCTCCGGCGTGACGGGTTGTTTGTGATCAGCCTGCAGGCGACAGACAGTGGGTTCTCAAGCACGAGCACATCTGGCAATTGGCTGCCGCAACGCAAGCTGATTCGTCAAACGGATCTGCTGATGATCCTGTCGCAGCTAAATATCATGTGTCAATCGGGAGTTGACTTGGCCGACGCGATTAAGAACGTTGCCTCGCAGGCTAGTAAACCGGTGATCAGGTCGGTACTGGACGCGGTGCATACCGACATTTCCGAGGGCATTTCATTTTCCGAAGCGCTCGCACGACACCCACGGTTTTTCGATCGCACCTTGGTGTCGGGCATTAGTGCGGGCGAACAGAGCGGCAACTTGAATGGAGTTCTCAAGCGTCTGACCGAACGGATCCGCGGCGACATTCGCTTACAAAGCACCGTCTGGTCGATGCTGCTCTATCCGATCGTGCTGTGTGTGGTAACGATGCTGGTGCTTAGCGCTTTGGTATTTTTTGTCCTGCCTCAATTCGCCAAGGTGTTTAGCGACCTTGGCCGACCAGCGCCGCCGCTGACGCAGTGGATGCTCAACTTCGGTGCAGCGGTCAACAATCACCGTCTGCTGTGTTTGGGAGGACTTGCCGCCGCAATCGTACCGACGGTCTGCTTGCGAAAGACCGTATTCGTACGTCGCTTCCTGGATCACGCCACGCTCCATTTCGTACTGATCCGCAAATCAACGCGAGCCTTGCTAACCGGTCGCAGCTTTCGGTTGCTCGGTTCGATGTTGGAAAGTGGCGTACCTTTGGTCGATGGCATTCGGCTTTGCCGTGACGCCATCCCCAATCAACTGTTCCGAGACATGTTCGAACGGGTCGAGCACGATGTGTTGCACGGCGAAGGAATAGGCAAGCCACTGCTTGCCGCGGATTGCTTGCCGGCCGGCGCGGCCCACATGGTGGCCACTGCCGAACGTAGCGGCAAGCTGGGAGAAGTGCTGCAAAGCGTGGGAGAGCATTTCGAGGAAGAAGGGGAACGGAGCGTCCGCGACTTGGTCAAGGTGCTCGAACCGACAGTGATTGTCGTGCTAGGAGTGATTGTGGCCGGTGTGGTTCTGTCCGTGGTGCTGCCCTTGCTCGATGTGTCGTCGGTACACCAATAACACTGCCGCCAATCCATTCACCAACGTTTCCGCTTAGCAATGAGCGATAAATAAGTGTCGGGTACCTTTTGTGCGAAGCACCCGAAGAGCGAGTTCCTCGCAAAAGGTACCCGACACTTTTTTGTCGCACGATCCTTAGCCGCTTCCTTCACCACTTCGTCCACCGGAAATCCTTAGTCCCATGAGCGTTGCTTTTCCCATTCCAGCCTCCCCTCCCAAACGTAGGTTTCCGCTGAAGCAACCTCTTGCCAGCGATGGGTTGATCGGAATCGATATCGGAACGTATGCCATTAAAATCGCGCAGCTTTCACGTCGCGGAACAGCGATGCGAGCCTCCGCACGCTGGGTCTTGCCCCTGGACGAAGCATGCCGACCAACCACCCCACGGCGACTCGCCGCGACAATGGAGTTCTTTCGTTCGGAGTGGCCCGAACTGAAGACGATGTTCCGCGGCCACCGAGCAGCGGTAACGCTACCGATCAGTTGCACTCCGCTGCGTGTCTTGGAGATTCCCGATGGCACACGGGGAGAGGTTGAGTCGATGGTGCAAAGTGAATTGAGCGATGAACCGGCACTCAGTGAACTGTTTGCATTTGATTGTTGGGAAGCGAAACCTCCCGCAGGCGGGACGACGAATCTGACGGCGATTGCGGTGCCGCATGAGGCGTCACGAACGGTTGCCAACGCACTGCTGTGCTGCGGCTTGGAATGCCAACGACTCGATGCCCTTCCCTGCACACTCGCCCGCTCCACCGACGCAGCGGAACGGGCCTTGGCCGACACCCCCACACCCCCTCGCTCGCTCGCCGCGATTGACTTGGGCATGTCGACCGCTCAACTGGTTCTCTGCCATCAGGGACAACCCGGCTTTTGCCGCACCTTGCCCGACTGCGGTTTGGCAACGCTGTATGAAACGCTGGGACCGCGTCTGCAATTGACTGCGGACGAATGCGACCTACTGCTAACCGGCGTAGGTGCCGTTGGTACGGGTGTGCCGCCGCTGGTGGCTTCGACGATTGGATCGTTAATGACACCGACCATCGAAACCCTTCTGTACGAAGCTCAACGGACACTGAACTACGTTTCGCATCAATACAGTGCGCGGTACCCGACAAGAATCTGGCTCTTCGGTGCGGGCGCAAGAGTCTGCAACCTGGCGAGCGTGCTTTCGGAGCGGTTGGAAATGGACGTCCGAAGCTGGAGCGGCGACAGCGGCATCAGCGAGCGTGATGCCGCGTTGTTTGGCCCGGCCTACGCGCTGTCTGCTTCATGTTGGGAGGCGACCTGATGCGAGTCAATCTGTTACCTCAGGAATTTCAATTCCAACTACTGCTTCGTAGTCGCCTTCGTTGCTGGACGATCTTGTGGACACTGTGTGCGTGTATCGCCATGGGCATGACGGCAATGAGTAGTTGGCGACTGCGGCAGCTGAATTGCCAGGTGGCCGAGATCCGTGAGCAGAGCCAGCCGATTGCGGCCCAGAAACAGCAGACCACGCAACTGAAAAATCGCTGGCTGCAAGTCCAAGCCCAAACCGTGGCGACGGAAGAGCTTGAACTGCCAGATCAGACGCTGGTCTTGTTCTCGGTCCTTGCGAGAAGCGCCGCCACCAATGACGGACAGATTCAAATCCTGCGTCTCAGCATGCAGACGCATCCGTTGCAGGCAACGCTTCACGCGGTCGCCGAGGACGACCAAAGTGTTTCACAGTTTCTGGCCAAACTGCGTGCCTACGGGGTATTCACTCGCGTCGATCTGAAGTCTTCCGGCGAATGGTCGGGCGCCTCCAAAGGCAGTCGACAATTTCATGTGGAGCTCAAACGCGAATGCTGAAATCAATCCTTCATCCTTACGCTCAGCGTTGGCCACTAAAGACCGCCTCCTGCATCATCCACGGCTTTGGTGCGGCGGTCGGCGCGGCCATTTTGACGAGTGGCTTGATTGGCCACAACTTCCTGCAGACGCAGCATGAACAGGCGAGCAAGCAATATGAAACGTCGGTCGCGTTGATCTCCGCTGCCGATCAACTGCAGACTGAGTTGCAAGCGATGCACCGCCAACTGGCAGCCGCTACGGAACAGCAAGCACAGGCTAGGGCTCGCATCCCAAGCGTTGCCAATGAAATCGAATTCCTCGAAGAACTGTCACTGCTCGCCGATGAGGTCGGTTTGCAGATTCGCGATTATCGGCCTGGCCTCCGCCAGGAATTTCCGACGCATCAGGAAATCGAACTGACCCTGCGGGCGGAGGGAAGCTACCCAAAACTGTGCCGGTTTCTCGCGGGCCTGACCGAACTGCCTCGCGCATGCCGAGTCGCCAGCCTGAATGTGGTCGCACCTTCGGCCAGTCAACCGAAGCTGCTGATTGAGATGAAGGTCTCGCTCGCTTACGGACTGAAGTCAGCCACCACGATTTAAATCTCGAGTTTCCCCTGAACTGCAAGGCCTTTCCTGGATGCCCATCGAAGACGAACGCAAGCGACGCAATGAACGGCTGAAAATGGCTGCCATTCCCGCACTGGCTGGGATTCTTGGTGCGGTTCTCTGCTGGCCGGATGCCGCCACGGAAACGGTTCCGGCGCTGCGAGACAGAAAAGTGGAAGCGACGATAATCTCTCGCAAATCCCCCCTTCCCTTCAAGTCGACAACGACCGCGGATTGGCCGCCCGTCGAGCTGTCAACGTTATTGATGCTCGATCCGTTTGCCGCTCCGCCAGCGGCGGGCCCTCCGCAAAACCGAAACGCAAATGAAAATTCGGTTTCGGCGCGACCAGCAACCGCCGGTGACAACGTCGGGACCGCAGCGCCATCGGAGGACTCGACAAGCGAGCAAACGGAAGCCGAAATGGCGACCAAGGAAATCGATTACCGGGACATTGGAACGTTACGTGCAATCGTCGAAGGAGCTTCCGGACGACTTGCTTTGATCGACGATCACCAGATTGTCGGCGAAGGCGACGTGATTGGCGAAGGACTGCGGATTGTGAAGATCACTGCTTCGGAGGTCTTCGTACGGGCCCTGCCCCAACCCTAAACGGGGCTCTCGCTAGCATGCCCGCTTTTCGCCAACTTGCCGGGGCGTTATCGTCAGGAGTACGCCTTTCCCGACAGCAGGTGACCCTGCTTTTCCTCAAATTATGGAGCCCTTGCAATGGCTTTCTCCCTACCCGATCTGCCGTACGCTCACGATGCTTTGGAGCCTTCCATCGATGCCCGCACGATGGAAATCCATCATGGCAAGCATCATCAGGCGTACATCACCAAAGTGAACGACGCCATCGCTGGCTCCGATTTGGAAAGCAAGTCGATTGAAGATCTGATTTCGGATCTATCGGCCGTTCCCGAAGCAAAACGAACGGCGGTCCGCAACAATGGTGGCGGACATGCCAACCACTCGTTGTTCTGGACGGTGCTTGGCCCTGGAAAAGGCGGCGCTCCGTCGGGCGATCTGGCTGCTGCGATCGACAGCACCTTCGGCAGCTTCGATGCGTTCAAAGAGCAGTTTGCAAACGCTGCGGCAACTCGCTTTGGCAGCGGTTGGGCATGGCTGATCGTCGACAGCGGAAAACTGTCGGTCGGTAGCACCGCTAACCAAGACAGTCCCTTGATGGGTGCCGCGGTTGCAGGCGTTTCCGGCACGCCAATCCTGGGCTTGGATGTGTGGGAACATGCCTATTACCTGCACTACCAAAACCGTCGCCCCGATTACATCAGCGCGTTTTGGAACGTGGTTGATTGGGACGCCGTGGCTGCCCGCTTTGCAGCGGCTTAAGCGAGCCCTGTGGTGTGTCTTTAAAACCGAGCACCCGAATCCTATCAAGCGATGATCAGGCCGCTGTCCGGCTTTCGGACAGCGGCCTTTTTTTGCCCCCGTTTTCCTACAGCGGGCAACGGTGTGCCTGCAACGCGGCCCGAGTTGACGGATTAGAATGCCCTCCGCGACCAGCGAAGAAGTCCCCCGCCGTGGCGACGGGCTCCTTCCCTCCCCACCACCTGTCTCGTCGATTGGATTGCCATGTCTCGCCCGCTCTTTTCGTTTTTTTCTGGGCTGCTTGCCAGCGTTCTGCTGATCGGTTGGCTTCCCGCTTGTTGGCTACTAGCCGATGGACCGGCCGATAACCAGACCGGCAACGTTCGTCCGATCCCGCCACCGGGAATCGCAGTCGACGGCGCTCAAGCGACCACCTGGCTGGTCACCGCGGCGCGACTCGACAAAGAACTGGCGGCTGAGAAACCGGCGGGTATCGCGCCTCGCGACCCAAGCTGGACCGACCGCGCTGCTGCGGTCGCAACGCTCACCCGAGCGGTTCGGATGGCAATCGACTTGAACGGCTTCCACTCCCCCGCGGAACTGGAATTCGCCGACACGTTGCTCACCACCGCGGACGACCGTTTGACGCACTTAAAGGCCCAGGCTTCGACGCCGCAACTGCTGGGTTTATCCAACACGGCACAACCGACACCGCAGCTGGTTTACAGCGGCTTTCAATCGCAGCTCGACGATTCCTATCAACCCTATGGATTAGTCGTTCCTGCCGGCTGGTCCCCCGACTCCGATCGTCCTTGGCGACTGGACGTGTGGCTGCATGGACGGGGTGAAAAAGTTCTGGAAGTAGGATTCCTGCGGCGACAAACCAAGAACGCCGGTCCTTACGCGTCCAAGAACACATTTGTCCTGCATCCTTATGGTCGATATAGCAACGCTTTTAAATTCGCCGGTGAAAGCGATGTGCTGGAAGCGATCGCTCACATTCGACGACAATTCAACATCGATCCTCACCAAATCAGTATTCGTGGTTTTTCGATGGGCGGAGCCGGTTGCTGGCAGCTCGCCGTGCATTACCCCGACCTCTGGTTTGCGGCCAATCCTGGAGCGGGCTTTGCAGAGACTCAACAATTCTTGAAAACCTTTCAAGGCGAAGACTTCCAGCCAACCGCATTCCAGCGACCGTTACTGCATTGGTATGACTGCCCTGATTGGGTGACCAATCTGAAGCATTGCCCGACGGTGGCTTACAGTGGCGAAATCGATCGCCAGAAGCAGGCCGCCGATGTGATGGTCGCAGCCATGCAGGCGGCAAAGATGAAACCGGTGCATGTGATTGGCCCCCAAACGGCTCACAAAATTCACCCAGGTTCCAAGGCCGAAATCAGCCACCGAATGGACTTGTTGGCCGCCACGCCTCGGCCATCCTTTCCACCGGATCTGCACTTTACCACCTACATGCTGCGTTATCACCGCCTGCACTGGGTGTCGATCGACGGTCTGAAAGCGCACTGGCAAAAAGCGGAAATCGAGGCGTCGGTGGGGCCTCAAGCGATCACCGCCACCACGAACAATATTTCACGGCTAACGTTTTCGTTTACCGAGCAAGAAAATGCGTTTCCGACGACCGCTTCGATAGCGATCACCATTGATGGGCAAACCCTCGCTGGCCCGTCGGCCCAACGCGACCATGCTTGGCGGTGCACGTTGGCTAAAGCCCCCCAAGGCTGGAGACTGGAAAACGATCCCGACGCAAGCGTTCCAACGTTGCGAAAGCGACCTGGCCTGCAAGGCCCGATCGATGACGCCTTTATGGATCGATTCCTGTTTGTCGCGCCTAGTGGCTCCAGTCATCACCCCGCCGTGGAGACTTGGACTCAAAACGAATTTGCCCGAGCCAAACAGCAATGGCGATTGCACTTTCGAGGCGACGTGCGCGAAACGCGAGACAGCAGCGTCTCCTCGGCGGACTTGAAAGAGAACCATCTAGTGCTCTTTGGCGACCCCGATTCGAACCAGTTCTTGCGCGACATTCAAGATGAACTGCCGGTTCGCTGGACTGCCGCGTCGATCGAGATCGGCAAGCAGTCCTTCGACCGCGCCTCCCATGCGGTTGTGATGGTCTATCCAAACCCGGCGAACCCCGATCGTTACGTGGTACTGAACAGCGGCTTCACGTTTCGCGAGTTTGCTTATCTGAATAATGCGAGGCAGATCCCGATGCTGCCTGATTGGGCCGTCATCGACATCGGCGAGGGAGCCAATTCGGTTTATCCCGGCAAGGTGGTCGCAGCCGGATTCTTCGATGAATCCTGGCAGCTACAAGAAACCGAATAGCCGCCGTTGATCAAGAGCGGGGGACGCGGTCGGGTAAGTGCGGCTGCCGAAGAAATTGACATTGACGCTAGCTAGGGGATCGGCTTAGGGTTTCGCTCGAGTCAAGAAACGGCGAAGGAATGCCGTTAAACTTTGCCGAATAATTCAAATCGGTCGATGCTGCTGGTCGAAACACCTTGTGGGCAATGAATACTCACGCTATCCGCGATGTCGATCGACTTGCGAAGCGTTACTTTCACCACGATCGGGGTTTCGCTCAAGCCGATTGCGGTGGCACACTATCAAGGATGAATCTGATGCGTTACCGAACCCATGCACAACGAATGTTGCTGGCCGGATGCGCCTTTGCGGTCGTCGTATCGACCGGATGTCGCGGGGGCATGAAAAAGCCCAGCCTGAACAGTTTTGGCTGGGGCAAGAAACCTTCCGCTGAAACCATCGCTGGCACCGGTCCATCGGCTACCTATCCGTTGCCTCCTTCACAGAACGCAACACCGAACGCCATCGCATCGGTCGCTGGCGGGACGACCGCTCCCCCGACCACCAATGGCTTTGAGGTCAACACCGGCTATGCCGCCGCACCTCCGGCCTCTAGCAACCCCGCGGCCGCGACCGCGAATGGTTTTGCGGGTGGACAAGCGGCACCAGCGGCCACCACACCGGGTTATGGCTACGCTCAGGCGGCCGCAGCGGGTGGTTACCAATATGGCGGCGGCGCTCCGAACACCGCTCAGCAGACCGCTCAACAGACCGCTCAGCCCGCCGGTTACGGGCAGATGCCTAACAGCTATGCACAGACCGCAGGTGGCAGCTCGGCTCCCGCGGCCAATGGCTACGCCGCACCCGGTTTTACCGCTCCCGCTTCGGCTTCGGGTTACCAAGCTCCGACGACCAACTATGGCAACGCTGGCGGGTACACTCTACCGGCTGGCTTGGCCAACTCCACGCCGCCGAACATGGCGCCTCCGTCAGGTCCCGCCGCAACGGCGCCCGGCAGCAACCCTTACCCCAGTGGCCCCGGTGCGGCGACATCGCCTGCCGCTTCGACCGCTACGGCACCGCCCACATATGCTCCCTCGACCGCGAAGCCTCGAAGTGGCTATCAGCCGGGCAGCACTTCGACCGGCGGCTCGTACCCGGGCGGATTTGGTGCTCCAACGCGCAGCAATTACGTCCGTTAGTCGTACCCCTTGCAGAAGTCAAATAGCAGGACATGGCCAGTCGGTTTCGACTGGCCATGTCTCGTTTTGAGCCTTTCCCAAAAGAGTTCTTGGAGCTTTGTGGTCGAGGCCCGCATGGGGATGCTGGCCGAATGAAGTCGAATGCTGAGCGGTCCACTGCGGTGGCTTGATCCCCGGCGGCCCGCCAAGGGCTTGCCCCGGTAGTCCAGAGACCTCCGATCGATTATGCTCTTCCTCTCGTTATGTTCTAATCCTCACCCTACGCACCCCCCACGTTTCCCATGGCTCGTCGAGTCGTAAGCCGCAAAGACAAAATCGTTGAAGCCGAAGCCGTCGAGGCAGAAAAAACGGCCCAAAAGTCGAAGAAAGCCAAGACCGCCAAGCGTAAAACCAAGGCAAAAACCGCCACGGATGTGCGCATGAAGATGTATTGGGGGGTCTTCAGCCAGAGCTTAAAGCGGATTGCGGTGTTCGAATTCGACCAGAAAAAAGAGGCCGAAAAACGAGCCGCCGAGCTGAGCAAGGGAGGCAAAAGCCCCCACTTTGTCCAGAAGGTCAAAGAGGAAGTTGGCATCGAATAAATCGCCGAGTCGGCTTGCCTACTTTGCGAGCAATTCGAGAGCAGCAGCGGTCATCGACAGCACGCCGGAGCGTAACGTTGGCTCTAGGTCGGGGTAGAATTCCGAGGAGTGCAGCGTGGGCAGGGGGATTCCCCGTTGCTCAAAGCTTGCCATTCGTTCGGGCAAGACAACGCCCAAGCGGTACATCAAGATCGGCACTCCGGCACGGCCATAGCGGCTGAAGTCTTCGCCTCCCATGGCGGGTTCGGCCCCCAGCACCCGGTCACTGCCGAGGGTTGTACGGAAAACCTCTGCCAGTCGACCGGAGAGGCTGGCATCGTTCTCCAGCGATGGCGTTCCCTCGCTGATGCGAACTTCCGGCGGAGGTGCCTGATTGGCTTGCGCGATCGCCAGAGCACGACGTTTGATCGCGTCTAGAATCTGCTGGCGAACTTTCTCAGAATAGGTTCGCACGGTGATCTCCAGCTTGCACTCGTTACCGATAATGTTGTGCTTGGTGCCACCGTGAATGGACCCGACCGTCACCACCGCCGGTTCGATCGGCTTGACTTCGCGGCTGACAATCATCTGCAACGACATCACCAGCTCGGCCGCTTGGGTAATCGGGTCAACCGTTTTGTGCGGCGTCGACCCGTGGCCTCCCCGCCCTTTAACGAGGATATCGACACTATCGACATTGGCGAGCGTGAAGCCGGGCTGGACGCGAACCACACCGGCTGCCGTCCCACTGTCGACGTGCAAGGCGACTGCGAAATCAGGTTTGGGAAAACGCTCGAAGAGACCGTCTTCAAGCATCGCCTTGGCTCCCGCTCCACGCTCTTCGGCAGGCTGGCCGACGAGCATCAGCGTCCCGTTCCAAAGCGATCGGTGTTCGCTTAAGAACTGCGCCGCCATCGTCAGATTTGTCATATGAATGTCGTGGCCACAGGCGTGCATGATACCTGCCTGTCGACCATCGGGGAGCGTTGTCAGGCGGGTCGAAGCGAATTCCAGTGGCGTCTGCTCGGTGACCGGCAAAGCATCCAAGTCGGTTCGCAGCATCAACACCGGTCCGTCGCCGTTACGTAGGAGGCCCACAATACCATGGCCGCCGACTCGAGCGGTTACTTCATAGCCGCTATCGCGCCACATTTGGGCCAACATCGCGGCGGTTTGCTCTTCTTCAAAAGAGAGTTCGGGGTGCGCATGCAGCCACTTATAGAGGTCATAGCCGGCCATTTTATGGGCGTCATACCAAACCGCCGCGGGCAACGCCGTGGGCAGCGTCGCGGGCTGGGCCTGCTGGGCGTGCAGTGGCGAGACCACCATCCAGATCGTCCAACCGACGATTCCTAGCGGGGCAAGATTTCGGATCACTTGGAGAGCTCCTCAGTGGCGTCAAAAAGACCAGTCTACTCGATTCGATCCGCTTCCGTCGACGCGCGAGACTCACCGCTCAAGGTTCTTCATTGGTCACCGCGATGATCGTGCCCATCAAATAACTTCGCAAGCTGGCGATCACGCGATTGGCACAGGCGTCCAGTTCACGACGCCGACGATCACGACTTCGCAGGGGCCGTAGATTGACATCGACGGCGGTTTGGGTCATGCGTCGAGGCTTGGTGGCATCTTGCACTTTCAATTCCGACAACTGCATGCTGAGTTCGAAGGAAATCCGGTGGTCGACGCGTCGCCGTCCACCCACGGTAAACAAGACATTCAGCCGCACCATGACTTTACGATCACTGACCGTCACGACCTCTGCATTGTGATCGGCGATGAAGCCGCGTAATTTTTCGATGGCTAGGTCGGCTGGAACCGGAGTCAGCACGCGCACTTCGGTGGCGCGATGCTCCGCGGATTCGAACCATGAGAACCAACCACCTAGCCGACTCGGTTTTGGCTCCGGCGTGTCCACGTCGGCCGCCCGTCCGGCCCCCAACTGAATGACCCGATTACGTCCACTATCTTTGGCTCGCAGCAAAGCGCGGTCGGCTCGAGCGAGTACTGTTTCCGGGGAATCTCCCGCTTGAAATTCGGTGACGCCAAAACTGGCCGTCATCGCATTGCCTTCCAATGAATCGATCGGCGTCTGTTCGATCGCCGCCCGGATCGATTCAGCACGTCGCGTGGCCGTCGGGTTATCGCTCGAGGGACTGATGATGCAGAATTCCTCCCCACCGTAACGACAGACGATGTCTCCGTCGCGAGCATGGGCTTTCAACACGCGTGCAAAGCTGACCAATGCCGCGTCTCCCGCTTGGTGACCGTGCACATCATTGATTTGCTTGAAGCGATCAATGTCACAGATGATTAAACCGAAAGTCGGGCCGCCATTGGTCGCCAGTTCGGTTAACTCGGCGAGGGCTGCATCGAACTGTCCACGATTGTCGACACCCGTTAATGCATCTTTGGTGGCTTTCTCATGCAAGTCGACCAATCGCTCTTCCAAACTGGTTTGACGTGACGCGTCGTGCAGCACCGCCATGGCACCCTGGATACCAGATGCGGCATTCACTACCGCTGAAACATGTAGATGCACCGGAATGTGCTTACTATCCGAACTACGGATGCGTAATTGACGACTGCTATAGACACCGCTGCGCAGACATTGCATGAGCGGACAGTTGGCAGCTTCAAATGGTTTGTTGCTATTGTCACACATGCCCAACAATTCGGGAGCCCAAATGTGATCGCAGACAGCGTTGGCAGAAACCCCCGAAAGTCGCTCCAAGGATCGGTTCCAGCCAATCACGATGCCATTGCGGTCGATAAACACAACCCCATCATGCATGTGATCAAACAGTTGGCGATGATACTTTTCGTGATGGGCCTTAGTCGCCGAGAGCGACGTCGTGGAAGAGTCCAAGCCGTTACCGATCCCCCAGGGACCTTCGTTCCGTTCGCTCGAAAGCTGCCGCAGCCACCGCGTGACGACCTGGGCTTGCAATGTTTCCGGATGAGACTCCAGCATTCGGCAGTAGTCATGCACCAGCTCCGGATCGAATTGCGACCCACTCCCGCCGAGCAACTCACCCATCGCCCGTTCGCGGCTCATCGCTGGCCGATAGACATGGTCGGTCGTCATCGCGTCAAAGGCACCCACGATCGCCAGCATCCGCGTCCCCAACGGCAAGGCTTGGCCACGCGGCGAATCGTCCTCACGACGACTGTCATACCAGGCATGGCTGTAGCGAACGATGTCCAACAAGTCGGCATCGTTGGTGCAACCACTTAAGATTTCGCACCCCAACTGAGGATACATGTCCATCGTCAGTTGCTCGCTGACGGTCAGCTTGCCAGGCTTGCGGAGCACCGCGTCGGGAATCCCGATTTTGCCGATGTCATGCAGCAAGGCCGCCACTTCGATGCGGTCCCTCGAGTCGGCAGGCAACTGCAGACGTTCCGCCCAAGCAGAACAGCCAATCGCAACGCGGAGACTATGAGCCGCCGTGGGAGGATGTTTGGCCCGCAGCGCGTAGTACAGCGCCGTCGCCATTCCCAAGCGGACCATGGCCAGCCGGTTTTCAAAGGCAGCGTCCCGATTTACCGGCAGCACCCCGGGCCGACTTGCTTCGGGAACCATGGCGCCGAGTTCAGCTAGCAAACCAGGAATCGGCTTGTCAGCTTCGGGCTCGTCGCCAGTGGATGGAGCGGAATTTGGGTGGGCAGTTGGTGACATTCCGATACGGCCATGTTGCGCGTGATCGATGAGAATAAGAGAATGCAGAAAGGTAAGTCACGATTTGCCAGCGAGCAAACAGAAAAGCACCCCAAAAATGGGGTGCTCCCGCCATACTTAGGCCCCTCTGTCAACGTCTTAATCTTCAATATGCGACCGCAAACACCCAGCCGCCAAGATGCAGGTGGTTGCTGTTGCTTTCGCCAAGCTCGCTTCGCTACTCTCCACTACGTCGTTTTCCACCGCCAGGAGCAAACTGGCTTGGCGGCTCGCGCAAGCTGCCTCGTGGCTCCAGCACTCCACGCGGTGGCAGAACCTACCGCGCCTGACCTGTTCTCCGTAGAGCGAACTCGAACCATGACCTCCGATCGCCGTCCCCAGCTGGCTCAACGGCGACGGAGAGTCATCTATGCTCACGGGCTGGAACTCCAGGGGAGCGAAGTTCGCATTGCTGCGAAGCGTCTCCGCGAAGCCCGCAAACCGACGGCGGCTTACGGATCGCGAGTTCACCGTCGTCTGCGAGCGCGTTGGTTTGGTTTGGTACCGGTGCGGCGGAGAACCCTCGCGCTAGTGGTTTCGGTCGTCGGGGGGCTGGCCTGGCTGTTGACCTTCGCCCACTGGGCTGCGATTGGTTGGGCTCCCCTGGCATACGCCCCTGAACTGGCACGCCCCTTTCGGCTCGATCGCCCCGACAGCTTTGGCACCTGGCTGGGCACCCTACTGCTCTTTTCCGCTGCCGGCGCCGCACTGCTGATTTACCAACTGCGCCGTTATCGCAGTGATGACTTTGAGGGACGTTATCGCATTTGGCGGCCCATTATCCTGCTGTTGGTACTGGCGAGCCTCGATTCCGTCGTCGGCCTGCTGGACTGGGGCGGGCACTTACTCGACGCGGGCCTGGGCCAACGCAAAGCGCTCGCCGGGAACGACTGGATTCGCTTGCTGCTGACCATTGGTGGCGCCGCCCTCAGCCTGCGACTGCTGGCTGAAGTCTGGCAATCTCGTCTAGCAACGTTCAGCGTTGCCGCGGGGATGCTCGCCTTTGCCTACTCCGCACTGGTGCACTGGAATGTCCTCACAGTCCAATCCGCCCTCAGCAGCACTTTCTTCAACGCCGCGCCGCTGCTCGGAAAGACGTCCATCTGGATAGCCATGGTGGCCTACCTGCGTTTGCTGTATCGAGATGTCCGAGAGATCAACGAAAAAGACCGGTTGGCCGACCGAATGCGCAGTTGGAAAATGCCGCGGCTGTGGAGAGCCGCCGCGGTAGAGACCTCCGAGACACCGGTTACTGGCTCCAAAGAACCAGCCGGCCGCCGCGTTCGCACTTCCAAACCGGTGGCAAAAACACGCCCAACGGCCGCACCAACAAGCTCCGAAACCGAGGAGGAGTCATCACCACCACCACCAGCGCCCCCACGTGCGCGCCGTTGGTTTAGTAGAAAGGAAAAAGCCAATTCGTTGGGCGACGAACCTGTCGAGCCGACACACGATGAACCAGCACAAAAAGACGACCCAGCCGACACCGTGGCAACCCCAAAGCCTCGCGGATCATGGCTTCCACCCCCCCCTTGGCGGCGCAATAAACCAGCCGCCGAACCCACCACTGCGGACACGACATCCGTTGATACTTCGACCGACGCGGCCGAGGAGGATGCCGATAAGCCACCCAAAAAGTCGTTCCTCTCCAGGTTCTCGTTAAGACTACCGCCGCCGACGGTGAAGCAAGCACAGGAGGACGATGAAAGTATTGCGGAAGCGGAAGCCGCAGCCGAAGAAGCTGCCCCGGTGCGAAAAAAACGTTTCGGCCTGGGCCTGTTTGGCAAAGGTAAACCCGAATCGACGCCCGACGATGCCGAAGCGACGGAGACGAAGGACGAGGTAGCGTCCCGGCGCAGCAAGGCCTCGGAACCGCGAGGTAAGTCGCAATCGGAGGTCAGCCGGTCGCCTGAGGGCTCGGGCACCGAAGACGAGGAAGAAATCGACCCCGAATCGATCGACTGGGCGTCGCTTAGCAAAGCCGAGCGTCGACGATTGAAACGTCAGCTAAAACGTCAAGGCAACGCGGCGTAGGGTGGCTTCGAAGCAGGTCTTTGGAGCGCCGCGCCTTCTGGCCAACCAGGCCACCAAAATGTACACTCGGGCGTTTGCTTAGACCCGCCCCACTTCTGATCCGAACCCCAAAGCTTTTAGTTGCACATGTTTTACGTACTCGTTCTGCTGGCCGTCCTGACCCGCTTGATCCCGCACCCCCCGAACTTTGCCTGCATTGGGGCGTTAGGGCTGTTTGCGGGTTGCTACATGAAAGGTCGGATTGCTCCGCTGATCCCTTTGGCGGCAATGTTGGCAAGCGACGTGCTGGGGCATATGCTGAAAATCGACGGAATGGGGTTCTATTCTCCCATAGCAATGGTTGGCGTCTACGCCGGCTTTGGCCTCGCCGCTTGCCTCGGACGCTTGCTGCAGCAGCAGCGAGGACCGCTGCGGATCGCCGCTGCGGCTTGTGCTAGTTCCGTGATCTTTTTTGCGATCAGCAATTTTGGCGTCTGGGCCAGTGGCATGTATCCGGCAAACTGGGAAGGCTTGGTCGCCTGTTACGCCGCGGCAATCCCCTTCTTCGGCTATACCTTGGCGGGAGATTTGATTTATGGAGCCGCTCTGTTCGGCAGCTTTGAATGGGTTCGTTATCGCCTGCCGCAGCACTACTGGGGGGGACGCGCGGTAGCCTGATTGCCATGGCTGCCCGTTGCGATTCGTAGAACCGTCAAACTCGCCGCGAGTTTAACGGTTGGGGCAAATATGCCTCAGTAATCGAATGATCTTGTTCTACCGCAGCATCTAGTTTCTCACGCTGTGCCGCCGATATCGCTTCTACGGTTCGTGCTTTCAGTACGACCGTCGAACGATACTCAGGCGTGAGAACAAACACGGTGTCCAAGCGAAAACGAGCACGTTGGTGCAATTATCTCATGTTGGCGGCGACCGTTGCGCAGACGGGTTGCAGCATTGCCCAGCGGATTCCGCCGGGACCCCATGACACGCGGACTTCCTACCACGACAACGTGGGACTGGAAATCGAGTATCCACAGGTTTCTGCCTGCACCGACCAACCGCCTGCAGCGGCGGTCGCGGCCACAGCGCCTCACGCCTTTGAGGACCCGGCCCAGTTGCCCACGATGGAGCTTTCGCTAGAACAGGCCGTGCAAATGGCCGTTCGCAACAGCCCTACGCTGCGTACGCTTGGAGGCACCGTGGTGCCGCAACCGCAAGGCACGGCGACCATCTACGATGCTGCATTGGCTCATGCCAATCCACAGTTCGGTGTCGAAGCCGCTTTATCGGAGTTCGACGCTCAGTACAGCGGTCAGTTGTTCTGGACCAAAGTCGACCAGCCAACCAACATCGAACGGGGTGGTTTAGGAGCGGCTTTCAATCCGACAGCCGTGCAAGAAACCAATGCCGTTTTCAACCACCAACTGGCCAAGCAAACCGCTCAAGGTGGCAGCTATGCCCTCCGGCACGTAGTGAACTACAACCGCACGAACCGTCCCTTCCGCCAATTCCCGAGTGACTTTGTCGGATTCATCGAAGCCGAATGGCGGCAACCGTTGATGCAAGGTGCGGGCACCTACTACAACCAAATCGCCGGCCCCAACGCCCGAGTTGGTCAGTACAACGGAGTTCTGATCGCGCGGATCAACGAGGACGTCTCGTTGGCCGATTTCGAAGCTGCCGTGACCAACTTGGTGGCCGAGGTTGAGCAGGCCTACTGGAACCTCAACGAAGCCTACCGCCTGCTCGAAGCGTCCCTCCGCGGACGCGAATCAGCGCTGCAAACCTTCCAATACCAGCAAGTGCGATTGGAAGCGGGAGCAGGACGGCAGGACGAAGAGGCCCAAGCCCAATCGCAATTCTTTCAGTTCCAAGCAGTCGTCCAGAATGCACTGGCGGGCCCCGATGGCCTGTACTCGGTCGAGCAACAACTCCGTTACTTGATTGGCTTGCCCGCTACCGACGGGCGGCTGATCAAACCGTCGTCGGAGCCCACCAATGTCGAAGTCGTCTTTGACTGGGACAGCGCGCTCAGCCAAGCCCTGACGCGGCGCGTTGAAATCCGTCGCCAAAAGTGGAACATCAAGCGGCGCGAACTGGAACTGGTCGCCGCGAAACTAAACCGGCGACCGCGACTCGACTTCCTCGGCCAGTACCGCTGGAGAGGTTTGGGTGATCACTTGATCGGTGATGCTGATGCCAACCCGCTCGACAACCTGTATGGCTCTATCACCGGCGGTGACTATCAAGAGTGGCAAGCCGGTCTGGAACTCTCGTTCCCGGTGGGGCTTCGCGCGGCGAGCACCGCGGTCGCCCATGCCAAACTGAACGTGGCACGCGAACGTAGCCTGCTGAGCGAAACGGAACTGCGCATCAGCCACGATCTGTCCGCGGCAGCACGCGAACTGCAACGGGCTCACGTCTTGCTAGAGACGAACTACCACCGCTGGCAAGCCGACATCGAACAACTGGAAGTGCTCCGCCGACGCTACAAGGACGGACTCGATAACATCAACTTCTTCTTGCAAGCTCAGCGCCAGGTGATCAACAGTGAAACCGATTTCTACCGCGCAATGACTGCATACAACTTGGCCATTCGCGACCTGCATCGTCAAAAAGGTACCTTGTTGGCATACAATCACGTGATGCTGAACGAAGGCCCGTGGGCGGCGGGTGCATCTCAGGACGCGTACGAGCGAGGTCGCTTTTTCCAACCACGACGCGATCCGTCGGCGGTTGACGCACCGCCTCCGCTCAGCACCGGGCCGTTCGATCCCTCGGCTCCGGCCACTCGCGTGGCAGCCTTCGACGCTTCACCGGAAATGATCTACGAACCGACGCCCATGATCGAGCCGCCGGTGATTGTTTCTCCACCGGTCGCCCCTGTGCCACCGGTCGTCTCTGAACCGCCCGTCCAAGCCGAACCCGGCACCGGAACGATCCAAGCCGAACCCGATGCGATCGACGACTTACTGAATAAGTACCGTGCCAAGGAATAGCCACCGTCACGGTGAATGCTTCGGCAACCTTGGTGGCGGCAACCTTTACCGCCGGTAAGGATTCGCTGGCACGGACGTCCGATGCACAACGGGAGCGACCGACTTGAGCTGGCTTCGCAGGCCGGTCCGAGGCTCCGGCAGTACCTCGACCTCTGGCAAGCCTTGGCCGTCGTCGCTCGGCAGTGCCTCGACATCCGGAAAGGTCTCCAAAATCGACTCGTTCGAAGGCACCAGTTCGATTCCTTCGGCTTCACCAGCATCGTAGTAACCCGATCCGGTCGCTTCCTCGAGGATCATCGGTTCGCCATGCGGCATCACGATTTCAGCATCTTCCACGATCGTTCCCGCAGGAGCATCTACCGGTCCGCGACGCACCACGCTGGGGCGGGTGACCCCGTACTGCAATTTCTTGCCAGCGGTCCGCTCTCGAGCTCGCTCGACAGCGTCCCAGTAGGCCTTCTTTGGCCATGGGCCTTCTTCCAAGGCAATCCCGGAACTGTGCAGCAGCGTTCCTTTGAGATAATGGATATAGCTGAGCGATTTGTTGTATTCCGCAAGCGCTTGATAGTAGGTGATCTGTGCCTGCGCCAATCGTAGCTGGCTTTGCAGGACTTCGTTGACGGGACTCAAGCCACCGCGGTAGAGCGCCAGTCGCGCCTTGACTTCGCGGTTGTACGACGCCAACTGCTGTGCAGTCGTTTCGATCAGTTGATAGTGGCTGCGTTGTTTGCCAAAGGCGTCACTTAACTGACTAACCAACAGCCGTTCCTTCTCGCGGAGAAACTCGCGATTACGAGCCAACTGGAGTTGTTTGTTGCGGACATCGGCCAACGGACGGCGTTGCCCAAAGGCCGACGGGGTGACCTCCAACCGGGCTCCGACTTCCTGGTAATTCCCACTGGTCAATTCCCCCAAAGCGGACGACCCGGCAAAGGGTGCCGGCACGTTACTGCCATTGGGTGGCCCCAGCGTATCGCCGACACCGACCCAGCGGTACAGCAACGAGAAGTTGACTTCCGGCAGCAGACGATTCTTGGCTCCGATCAATTCCAACTCGGTCTTTTTGATTTCGGTCTTCGAATTGCGCAGTTCGGGGCTGAGGTGCAGCATCTCGCAAATCGATTCGGTCCAGTCAAAGTTAATGCGTGCCATCGAAGGTTCATCGATCGGGCGAATCAACTTGCCATCGGTTGGCGCGATGCCCATCTTCTCACGCAGGGCTCGCTCGGCACCATATACGCCAAAGCGATCCAGCCCCGGCACGTTCGATCCTGTCAGGGCCGATTCCAACTGGCTGCGAAACTGGAAGTACTGTCCTTCGGCTTGCGCAACGTCTTGCACGGTGCCCTTGCCGCCCTCAAGGTTTTTCTTGGCGTAGTCGGCCGTCGCTTGAGCACTGTTGCGACCGATCATCGCCGTTTCCACATTGCGGTAGGCGACATACAGGTCCCAGTAAGCGACTTCGATGTCACGGACCAAGTTGCGAACCGAAATTTCAAAATCGGTCAACGTGGTATCTTCGTTCAAACTGGCCAGCACGACCGGCAGACGGTTGATCAAGGTCCCGCGGTTCCGCATCAGAGGATGCTGCCACTGAGCCTCCAGGACGGCCGTGTAATCGCTACCAACTTGACGACCGACATCGTTTGTCTGGACGTTATTGCGGGAGTAGATGATCTGCTCACGCAACGTGACGACGCCCCCGGTCGCGGTGCGTTTGCTGATCGCGGCCTGCTGCGTACTGTCGAAGGCCTGAAACTGCTGTGGATTGAAAACGTTGCCGGGGCCGACGTTGCGCACCCGGTCGGTGGTGCTGAGATTAAAGAAGCCGCTCGCCTGGGCATCAAATTCCGCCAACGCGTCTTCCACGCCACCCACCTGATTGGCGCGAGCGCTGTTTCGCGGCAACAAGCGGTTACCTTGGCTGTCGACCGTCAGCGGAGTCGACTGCGTGGTCGTCTGCTGAATCGCCACGTCGTAGACCGAACCGAACTGTGCCGCCTGTCCGCTGGTTATCTGTGCCGCCACGTTTTGACGTTGCTCGGCAGTCCCACCCACGGTCACGAAGAACTTGCTGTTGTTCATCGCGATCGAGACACAGTCTTCGAGCGTCAAGTCAAGATACTCGAACTCGTGATTGTCAATCGTCAGCGGTGGCAGCGATTCGGTCGCCTCCGCCAAGCTATCGACCTCGACATCGGGATACTCGATTGCCGAAGCAGTGTCCAAGTAGTACTGCAGGTTCGGAGATTCGTTCAAGAAGAACGGCTGCGTAGGAGTGCAACCGATCGACGTAACGACAATCAGAACGAGCTGTAAAATAGCGGCGTAGCGAAACAGCCGACGATTCATCTTAGGCTTCCTTGCCAATGTCCCTGCCAGGAACCGGCGAAGTTGCCGGGTCACAGCGAAAAGACCATTCCGTGGAAGCCCCCCTTTCGAATAGACAGCGTGCCTGCACACAAGCACCCTGTTCATCCGCCCGAGAGAAGGTATCGGCACCAGGCCTGGCAGACTTTGACGATTAAAAAGGATTTCCTGGCAAAATTCGCCAAGCTGGGCTGAACCCGTCCGACAAGTTAGAATTCGAAGGTTTTAGGCATCGCCGCCAAGCCGGCTGCCTTGCTTTTTCGGCTCCCCTCGCACTGCATTGCTATGGCTTTTCAAATCGACGCGGCTGGCGCGCTACTGCAAACCAATCTTCCGCTTCCCAAGCGGAGCGGCAAGGTGCGCGATGTCTATGACCTCGGCGAACAACTATTGATCGTCAGCACCGACCGGATCAGCGCCTTTGACTGGATCCTCCCCACAGGGATTCCCGGCAAGGGCCAATTGCTGACCGCGATGAGCCAATTCTGGTTCGGCCAGCTCGGTTTCCCCAACCATTGGATCTCGGGCGAATTGCCGCTGGAAGGTCTGGAGGGCATCGATCCCGCCCCGCTCGAAGGCCGCTGCATGGTCGTTCGCAAAGCGAGCGTGGTACCCTTTGAATGTGTCGTCCGCGGGTACTTGGAAGGGAGTGGCTGGCGCGAGTACCAGCAGACCGGTGCCGTTTGTGGGATCGCGCTGCCCGCTGGATTGCAGCAATGTGATCGATTGCCCGAGCCGATCTTCACGCCGGCAACCAAGGCGGAAGAAGGGCATGACGAAAATGTCTCATACGCAGCCATGGCCGCGGTGATCGGCGAAGAACTTGCCCACCAATTGAAAGCCGCCACCTTGCAGATCTACTCGCAGGCGGCACAGCATGCCGCCCAACGCGGAATCTTGATCGCCGATACCAAATTTGAATTCGGCATCGTGGATGACCAACTGATCTTGGTCGATGAAGTGCTGACTCCCGACAGCTCGCGTTTCTGGGCTGCCGACCACTATGCACCGGGACACTCCCAGGCCTCGTTCGATAAGCAGTTTGTGCGGGAGTGGCTCAGCGAAACGGATTGGGATCGCAACAGCCCACCGCCTCCCTTACCTCCCGACATTGTGGCTCGCACACGAGAGAAGTACCAAGAGGCTTACAACTGCTTGACCGATTCCACACCGGCTGCCTAAGCAGGTTTGCAGGAATGATTCCGCGAAACTCTGCTTAGCCGTTTTGGCGATAGCCACGGTTGAATCCAGGAGCCGCAGCTATCGCCAAGGCGGCTCATGTACCGGATGACTCCAGTCTGCCTGCTTAACGCGGAACGGTCGCCTCGGTGGTGCCCGCTTCGCTAGGCAGGGTCGCCTGGGTTTCCACTGCTGACGACGCCGGGTTAGCCGGTTCGTTTAAACCCAACGTTGAGGCGGCTTGATCGCCGTTTTCAAAATCGATCACGACCGGCTCGGTGCCAGGTTCGAGTTCCATCACTAAACCAGAGATTCGCCAGCCGGCCGATTCATTCTGCATCGCCCACACCACTTGATAAGTCGATTCGGTGCCCTCGGGGGTCGGTTCAATCCAGAGCGAATGGACCAGTGCCGCCCCTTCTGAATCGGGTACCGGTTCGCTGCGAGTCACCTCGAATCGCGCGTCGGGCGAGCCCATCGATCCCATCTTGAGCCCGGTCCGTTGGCACTCGGCCTGGGCGCGGGCGGTCAACAGTCGCGACGCTTCGACTTGCGCTGCACCACCGCGGCGCACGCGATCCAAAAATTCACTGACCACGGCGGTAGGCGAGGCTTGATTCGCTTCGCCGGTGGTTGGATTGGAAGCCGGCGTCGCCTTGGTGGCTCCGCCGTCGTTGTCAGCCGTCGGAGCTTCAGAGCTACAACCTACCAACGTCATCGCTGTCAGAACCGCACTCAGAGTCCATCCGAACTTGAACATGTTTTACCTATTTCTCTGCCTGAAGGGATTCATTCGGCGCGCCCACCGCCGGAGCAGCCGCTTGCCAGAACCGTGATTGATAGCGATTGTTGTTAAGACAAGTGACACCTTCAGGTCAATGCCGATTTTCGGCTACAGTCGCGGCGCAAAAAGGTGTCCGGAACCTTTTTCGAGGAACTCGCCCTTCGGGTGCTTCGCACAAAAGGTACCGGACACTTTATCGCTCACAGGCCACCCGCCGCTGCTCAGGCCGCCCGCCGCTTCGCGTTGATCGGCAAGCCATACTGTCGAGCATTGCCGCGCCGGCCGGCCGGCTCCACCGCCCCCGTTTCCCGCAGCACATAGG
>Ga0102938_10000245_pt1 | contig 38438 bp, 33 predicted proteins | sample SalPonR2_B_D2_MG_FD_84516 | JGI IMG/M metagenome (GOLD analysis project Ga0102938, IMG submission 84516) | Salt pond soil microbial communities from South San Francisco under conditions of wetland restoration - Salt Pond MetaG R2_B_D2_MG | ecosystem: Environmental > Aquatic > Marine >...
TTCTCGTTGCAGAATGGCTTTCACGAAGATTTGAATCATTTCGAATACTCCTGTATCCATCTGTGTGGATAATGGTGGACTGGATTCAGTCACTTGGTCATCTTGCATTTCCCTGGGCATACCTTGCGTACTCGCAGTATACTTTCACGTCCTTCATCCAATCTGTATCCGTTTTTGGGGTTATGGGAATTACCTTTATCATGGTGGCCTTTAATACGTCGGTGGGGGAGCTTGTGCAGTATTACAGGGATGAGAAACCCGATAACAGGCTGCTTTTTCGATCAATTCCTTTTCGGCGTGTGGTAGTTATACTACTTGCAATTGTGATATTGTGGTCATGGGGTTTTGCCAGAATTGCCGGCCCCAGGGGTGATGGGAAGCCTGAACAGCGTGTTGCCATGGTACAGTCATGTATTTCTCCATGGGAAAACTGGAACATGAACAAGTTCATGTACCTGAAAACGCTTGAGAAGCTGACAAAGAAGGCCATGGAGCATGATCCTGACGTGATAATCTGGTCGGAATCGGCAACACTTGAAAGCATATCCTTCGATTTTTTCAACGGGCAACCTGGTTTATTTGAAAAGAAAGTGCTCGACCTGGCAGCGGAGCTGGAAAGACCCCTGCTTACCGGCGAGATAGGTATTATAGTAGATAACCTGGTACAACGGTATTATCCACAGAACAACATGGTGCACATTAACGCGGAGGGTGATGTGGTGAGCACTTATCCCAAGAATCACCTGGTGCCGATGGGAGAGTGGTTTCCCTACCAGAAGTGGTTTCCTTTCGTGCAGCGAATAATATACGCCTTCGGGGGATCAGCCTTTGTTCCGGGTGACATGCCCATGACCTTTAACGTAAATGGGTACAAAACCGGAAACCTGGTATGCTACGAGAACATATTTTACAGGATGTGCCGAACCTACGGAAGAAGGGGGGTGGACTGTTTCGTAAACATTACAAATCTTGGATGGACAGACAACCCAACCGGTCATATGCAGCACTTCGCATTTTCAGTTTTTCGGGCCATTGAAAACGGCAGATGGTTTTACAGCGCCGGAAATACCGGTTTTACCGCCTTTATCGATCCATACGGACGAATAGTTTCGTCAATACCATTGATGAAACAGATGTATTGTATTGGCAACATAGACTTCTCAATGAACCATGATACACCCTACCTTGTAATCGGTGATATGCTGTTGTATGCAGCAATACTATTTGTGCTGATGACTGCTATCTTCGCGGGTTATGCTCATTTGCGGGAGAAGCAATAACAGCTTGATGTGACTTCATGAAAATGATATACTGTAGCCTCACGGCATGAGTTTCACACTGCCGGCATGACTGGGAGTGGTGTATGCGAATAATATATTGTACCGATGTACACGGGGCATTCGAACGGGTAAAGGATCTATTGTATGATACCATTGCTGATATTTATATAATTAGTGGCGATATCATCGATATCCCTTTTTATAATATGGAAAGTGCTATTCGTTACCACGAACTGCAGACGTATTTTCACGGCATTCAGCGCCAGATGGAAAGGGAAGACATCGTAGTTGAAGATTTCGTTGACGAACTGCTGGAACTGCCTACCTCCACAGAAGAGATACAGGAAGCCGGTACAAAATTTCAACAGTACACAATACGGGCCAGGCGTGTGATGCAGCAGAAATACAAGGTGCTTGAGAACCTGTTCTCATTAAAAACACAGGCTACAATATATACACTCCCTGGAAATTACGACATGGACTTTAAGTTCACTTCTCTTCATGAACGGGATCTGCATATGCACTGGTACCAATTCGGCGATCTGAAAATAGCCGGGTATGGTGGTGCTGATATCTTTACAGCGGGTATCCCTGAACGATACGTTGTGCCATACAGGGCGGGTATCGGTGTTGATGACCGTAAAAACGAGATGTACAAGTTCTTCAAGGCAGTTAAGCCCAACATTATCGTTACCCATCAGCCTGCCCATGGCATTCATGACTGGTTGTCCCCCATCGGGCCAAGTGGATCACCGGCTTTGCGTACGTATTGCGAAAACAATCCTGTGCTTTTGTGCTGCACCGGGCATATACACAGGGCATGGGGATTCAAAGAATACGAGGGCACCGTCTATCTTAATCCCTCGCCATTTGGTGATGTTACCATGGTTAGTGGTGATGTGTCCGAAGGTGGGTTCTTTTACCTTGTGGATATAGAAGACGATGTGGTGAACAGCATTACGTTTAAAAAAATATTTAACGGCCGGGTACATGATATTGCCGAATATACGCATGGTAAAAAAGGCTGGGAAGAACGCATAATAGATCAGCATCGGTATAACGCCAGGAAACGAAATGAAAATGTAGACATGAAGGTGGAGAAATATTCCCATATTCCGGAAATTGAGCTTTTCAACGAAATAAAGAATTTTTTCAGAATGTTTCAGACAGGGGAGACCGAGCAGCGTGTTGACCGTCTTGAAGAGGTGGTTAAACGTCTTGAACCGAAAATTGAGAACCTGGCAATGGACGTTGTTGGTTCAGTAAACGTCGGACTTTCACAGCCAAGTTCAGATATTGACGTGGTATTATATCTTCGATGTGACCGTGACTGTCCCGACGATGTGAACGATTGTGCCAGTAACAGGAATGCTGAGAAAATGATACGTGATGCCCTGGAAGAAGAGTATAATTTCGAGATAATTGACTGCGTAAATCTCAACGAAGTGGAAAAAGGAATACGGCAGAAAAACTATGAATCAGAGGTGACACAGAGATTTGTCGCATACCGTTCTATTTGCAGACCGATCAATTACAGGGTAATCGCACCGGTAGAAGACCTGCTTAACGAAGATATTGAGTTCAGAAAGGAGCTTGAGGGAAGTATCAGGTCATATTTTCAGATATTTGTTGCCACCACCAAGCATGTAAATTCTTTTACAAAGTATGAGAACAGGCTCAAAACGATTGGTATTCACCTGCCTGATGCCATACGCGATAAAATACGCATGTATCTACAGCAGAAAGAGTTGAAAGAAGAATGATTCATTTTAGAAAATTGGTTGCATGATATTCATAAATATGCATATAATGCAACCATACATGTAGCGCGAAGGATCTGGCGCGTTTGCTATGAAAGGGAGGTCAGGAAATGAATGGTGATGTACTGATTCAAAATATTATTAATCTTTTTGTTATCGCGATTATACTTGAAGCCGCCGTTATGGCTGTATTTTCAATGTCAGCACTCAGGGACGCTTCTTCATCCCGTCCTATTGAGGCAACCAGGGACGCCATAATTATTGTGATCGCTTTTTTTCTTTGTTACAAGGTTAATGCCCTGCAGATATTCAGGGGGACAGGATTGCGATTCCCTGATATACTTGACGTGGTAATCAGTGCCCTTGTACTGACGCGGATGACAAACTTTGTGAGAGGTTTCATGTCCCGCTTCAGGCAGGAGTGAAATATAGTCTGGACAATAAAATTCTAAGGCAGATACATATTTGCCTTAGCTCATCGTTTAGTTGCTGATGAGAAGCACTACGGATTCTTGAGCTGGTCTTTGTGTAGCAGGTACAATCGTACTTCTGTTATACCTGGTTTACTTTGTGTTCAACCCCGGCAGCCTCGCCTTCCATTACCTCGTTATACTTATCAAGAATAGCGCCGGTAATCATGTCCCTGGCTTCCTGGGTAATTGGGAAAAAAAGGTCGATATATTCACCGTTTTTCCTTTTGTTGGAAGGCATTCCGATGAATATGCCCTTATCACCTTTTACAATTCGCAGGTTTTTTACTACGAATTTGTCCATAAGAGTGATGTTGGCAAATCCCAGTGTTTTCCCAAGGTTTTCCTTCGGGAAAACCCTGACTTCGGTAATCATGTCATTCATGTGACCACCACCGTACCCTAAAAGATAGTTGTTGTCATCTGATTGTAAGACATAAAGAGCATGTAAGTCAAGAAAAATATTACATTAAAGAAGATTTCATTTTATAGTAAAAAATGTTGCCGAAATCGGAAAAGACTTGTTATATACTGTAGCAATACCATATGTAGCAGTGAAGAAAATATTAAGCTTATTGTTTGCAAAAGCCAGGGGATTAATATGCGTCGGTTGATCAATGTGTATTTTAAAAGAATTACATTACTGGTAATATGTATAATTATAACAGGTGGGTACGCTGTTGCTGCATCGTCACCAACAATTGCCGTGCTGAATTTTACCAACAATACCGGCAGTAAAGGGATGGATTATCTTTCAACAGCACTTGCCGACTCAATCTCGGCCACACTGTCACAGTCAGAAGATATACAAGTGGTGGAAAGATCCAGGTTGTCAAGTGTGATCAACCAGGTGGAACTTGAGCAAAGTGGAATGTTTAGTAAAACTGATATTAGCAGGGCAGAAAGGATGACAAACGCGGATGTCCTTTTGCTCGGGTCATATAGCGGCACTCCTTCCAGTATTACCCTTATTATAAAAGCAGTTGATATCAAAACAGCACTGGTTTTGAACGGCAGGGTTGTAACAGCCCATCTTTCTGAGCTTTTCGACAGTGCAAACCAGGCTGCCGGTATAATCGCGGCAGTGGTAAGCACAAAGGATGTTGGACGACTTACGGTAAGTACATCACCTGATGAATGCGATATATATATCGACGGCATGATGGCAGGTAAGTCTCCCCTTATTGAATATAAACTGCCCGCGGGCGAACACAGGATACGTGCGGTAAAGAAGGGATATATAGATGACGAGGTAACACTGGCAATACGAACTAACGGATCAGCAACATGGAACCCGGTATTGCCGGAGAAACAGGTGCTCAATCGCAGTGAATTCAGTGTTGGTGTATCAGCCCTGATACCAGCCAATAGAGATCTGACCCCTTCACCGGTGTTCCTTGCTGCTATAGGCCATAACTTTGACAGGTGGAACATCTCCGGTGAAATAGGATTCAGCAGGATAAGTCATGACCAGGTTTTCCAGCACCTCGGAAGTGAGGTTGAACAGGACAGGTGGTATAATTATACTTCGCTGAACGGTCATATCGCATACATATTATATACGGGATGGAAACTTGTCACCCCGTATGCCGGTATCTTCGCGGGATATGGTAAATTAGTGGATTACCGGAGTAATGAAGCGTATGAAGATGGTGAAGAAAAACTGCGAAGTCATAACCTGTTAAGCCTTGGAGGTCGACTGGGGGCTAATATACTTAGCCTTGGAAAATTCAGTCTTTTTGTAGAAGGCAGGTATTATTATACACCAACCCTTGTAACCCGCGATGAATACCAGAGCCAGGGGGTGCTGGGGGGGCTTATTAAAAGCGAACAGGAATACAGGTTCAACTATGTTACCATGGGTGGCGGGTTGAAGTATTATTTTTAGCAGTAAGAGGTGAATGAAAATGAAACGGATAATATCGGTATTACATATAGTTGTATTACTATTTGCTGTAGGTACCTGCATGAGCTGTGATGCAGTGCCGGAAGACCAGGAGCCTGTCATATTCGATGACGTGGAAAGGATTGAGCTGGATGGCTATGATGGCACTACATTTACTTTTGGTGTACCCAATGAGGTCTCAACAGTTGTTCTTGGTTTGTTCTTGAATGAGAGAATACAAACCCAGGGACAGAATATTACAAATGAAGAAGATTTTGCAGGGGGTACTCGTACAGGTCTTTTGGATTATACAAAAGGCGAGGTCAATAAGTCAGCATTGTATGAATATGACCCTGTTACAAACGATTTTGATTCAAGTTCGCCTTATGCGCCAGTTGGTACATTCTCATACTGGTGGGCAGTTTGGGGTTATGACTCAGACGGCAATCTCACCCATGCCAGCGAACAGGTAAATGATAATATTACTTTTCCATAGAGAGAATGCTAGAATAAACAGGCCCGGACAGGCAGTCCTGGAGTTTACAGGCTTCGTGGGAGTACGACAGGGGCACAATAACACCAACTTTTTAACTTGACAAAACCCCACCCCGCAAACTAAGTAAATACCCGTTAAACTACCGGAACAGGCAGAGAATATCTGTCTTAATTTTTTTTGGAAAAGCCGGTAAAATCGTCCTATTTTCATATATTTAACCTAAGGAATGCATAGATGTTTGAGAATCGTAATTATTGTGGAAAGCTGTCATCTGATGATATCGGGAATGAAGTACTTGTTGCCGGATGGATAGACAGAAAAAGAGACCTTGGCGGTATAGTTTTCCTTGAGCTTCGCGATGTTACCGGTATTGTACAGGTAGTATTTGACAGTTCCAGTATACCCGAAGAAACCCGTCGTGCCGAAAAGGTGCGCAGTGAGTTTTGCGTACTGGTAAAAGGATCGGTGGTAAAGCGGACAGAAGATACGGTTAACCCCAACCTTACTACCGGTGATATCGAGATAAAGGCTGAACACCTGGAAGTGCTTGCTGAATCAGAAGTGCCCCCTTTCCCAATCGATTCACAGGACAAGCTGAGCGAAGAGATTCGACTCAGGTACCGTTTTCTCGATTTGCGGCGGGCCGAGATGCGTGATGCCGTGATCAACAGGCACAAGGCTATGCAGGTGACCCGGCAGTTTCTTTCCAGTCATAATTTTTTTGAAATAGAAACCCCCATGCTGAACAAGTCCACCCCCGAGGGGGCGCGTGATTTCCTGGTACCCAGTAGAATAAGCAGGGGTATGTTTTACGCGCTTCCCCAGTCACCACAGTTGTTCAAACAGATTCTCATGGTGTCAGGGTTCGACCGTTACTTTCAGATCGTCAAGTGCTTCAGGGACGAAGACCTTCGAAATGACCGGCAGCCCGAATTTACCCAGGTAGACCTGGAGATGTCATTTGTCAGCCCCGATATGGTTATGCGGGAAATCGAAGGACTGCTGGTTGAGATGGTAGGGGCCATACAGGGCAGGGACATCCCCACACCCTTTCCCCGGATAACATACGATGAAGCCATGAGCAGGTATGGCAAGGACGCCCCCGACACAAGGTTCGGACTTGAGCTTACCGATTGCACAGATATTTTTGGTGAGTCGGGTTTCAAGGTTTTTCAGTCTACCCTTGAAAACAGTGGTATCATCAAGGCCATGGTTGTCCCCGATGAAGGGAAAATATCCCGCAAGATGATGGATGATTACATTGAATACGTAAAAACCTACCGGGCAATGGGGCTTCCCATGGTTCGATATAATAACGGTAATTTTGAAACAGGTATATCCAAGTTTCTCAGTGATGATGAGAAAAAGACACTCGTTGAAAGGCTTTCCCTTGAGGGGAACGTTCTGGTGATATTCTCCTGTGACCGCAAACAGGTTGTTAATGACGCATTGGGCAATCTACGTGAACATATAGCAGAACAGATGGAGATGGTGGACGGGGACGCCCTGAATTTCCTGTGGGTATATGATTTCCCACTACTTGAATATGATCATCAAGATGAACGCTATTATGCCATGCATCATCCATTTACCGCTCCAAAGCCTGATGATGTTGATAAACTCGACTCACTTTCACCTCAAAATGTTGAACACATTCGGGCCCAGGCCTATGACGTGGTGTTGAACGGCATGGAGATCGGTGGTGGATCTATCCGTATCAATAAAATGGAAATGCAGCGCAAGATGTTTAATATACTGGGAATCTCTGAAGAGGAAGCCCGGGTTAAATTTTCATTTCTTCTTGAGGCCCTTCAGTATGGTGCTCCACCCCATGGCGGGATAGCACTGGGGCTTGACCGAATACTTATGCTTCTTCTAAAAAGAGAGTCTATTCGCGAAGTTATTCCATTTCCCAAGACCCAGAAAGGGCAGTGTCTCATGAGCAACGCTCCTTCACCGGTTGCGGCGGGACAGCTTAAAGACCTCTCCATCAAGGTGGTTGAGCCATAAATGACTGACGAGATGTTTGAAGTAGAGGATGTGTCAATCTACAAACGTATTTGTGGATCACAGGATAAGAATATTAAGGTCATTGAACAAATTCTTGATGTGAAGATTATCCCCAGGGGTACAACCCTGAAGGTTGACGCCGAGCAGGAAAAGAAAGAACAGACCATGTCTCTTCTGCACCTGATGGGTGATTACCTTCACATGAAAGAACCCGGTTACGAGTTTGACGAGTTTGACATCAAGTACCTGGCGAATTCAATCGCCAGGGGAAAGAAGGTTGATACCGATGAAATAAACAGGCTTAAAATAGTGGTTCCTGAAACGGGTAAATCAATTATGCCCCGTACCATGAACCAGGCTGAATACATTTCATCCATTCAGCAAAGCCCTGTAACCATCGCCATAGGACCGGCCGGAACGGGAAAAACTTATCTTGCAGTTGCAGTTGCGGTAAAGTATCTTATTACGGGAAGGGTTGAACGAATAATACTTACCAGGCCCGCGGTTGAAGCCGGTGAAAACCTGGGCTACCTTCCCGGTGATTTTATACAGAAAGTAAACCCGTACCTGCGGCCGTTGTATGATGCCCTTTTTGACCTGCTGCCCTTTGAACGGGTGAGCCGTCTTATAGAGAAGGGTACAATTGAAATCGCACCACTGGCATACATGAGGGGGCGAACACTGAATAAAGCTTTCGTAATACTTGATGAAGCGCAAAATACAACATCATCCCAGATGAAGATGTTCCTCACAAGACTTGGCAATAATTCTCGGATGGTGATCTCTGGTGATATAACACAGGTTGACCTTCAGAAACCGGGGCATTCGGGGTTACTGCAGGCCAGAAAAATTCTAAAAAACGTGAAAGAGATTACCTTCATCGAGTTTAAAAAGGAGGATATCTGTCGTCATCCGATCGTAGAAAAAATAATAGCCGCATATGAGCAACACGCCGGGTCGGATTGATACATCCAGATATACTATGCTGACAACACTTAAAATACTATCCCGTGGAATACGATTCGCCTTCAAAAAGCGAAGCATTCGTATGTCATTTGTGTATACCCTTGTAATTATCATTATTGCAACAGTTTTGCTGTCCCTGAACATGCGGGGATCAACCTATGAGTATAATATTGGTGATATTGCAAGGGAAGATATTCGAGTTCCCCGTGACATAGAGTACCATGTAAAATCTGAAACGGAGATGGAAAAGCGGCGTGTATCAGAGATGGTACCACTGGTTTTCGACAAGGATCAGTCAGTTCTTGAAGATAAGCTGAAGGTTGTACGGGTTCTTTTTTCACATGTATCAAGGACATTGAAAGAGAACCCACCTTCGGGAACGGATGACAGGGCATTTCAGCTAATATCGTTGAAAAATGATCTTCCTGAATACCTGAAATATCCCGATCGGGTTCTATTCGCACTCTTAAGATATAAAGATACAGAAAATCTTCACAAGATAACTAACCGTATACTCATTTATGTATACGATATGGGCATACTTGAAGAACCGTATAAAAACCCACTCAATCTGAATAATTCCAATGTAACGATTCGTACAGTGAACGCGTCAGGTACAAGCAGGGAGGTTTCAAAGAAGCTTGATGAGCTGAAGACCATCGACCTGGTAAAAAAAGATCTTTACGGCATTTGCTATTCTATTGCCCCAAACCTGCCAAAGGATGTGTTGTACGGAGTATACGTTGTGGTAAAGGGGATGCTTACCCCCAACCTTGATTTCAACAAGGAGGAAACCAGGCGACGTATCAATGAAACGGTTAACTCGGTGAAGCCCGTTGTTGGCAAGCTTAAGAAGGGGCAGTCCATCGCAAGGGAAGGGGATACCATTACCACCGATATGCTTCGTAAGATTGAAGTTCTGAACAAGCATACGGCATATACTAACATTAATTATATTCTCGGAGTGCTGCTAGTACAGCTTGGATTTCTGCTGATCTTTGGCTATTTTCTTATTGCCTTCTATAACGATCTCATAGTCGACAACAAGATGCCTCTTATTATATTCACCCTTGTGCTCTTTTTCATGGCATACACCTTTATACTGGCCCAGTCTGAAGGATTGCTCTTTGGTGACCTTGTATTCGCACTGCTTCTTCCCATACCTTTTATCACTATGATACTGGCCATTACCTATAATATACACATCGCGATGCTTATCGGGATATATATAATATTCTTTACCGCGATGATTACCCGTGGAGATTTTACCGCCATAGTGCTTGCCTTCAGCTCGGCACTTTCCGGTGTGTTCGTAGTGGGAGATGTTGAGCGAAGAAATGACTTTTTAAGGGGCGGCTTCGTTATTGGATTGATAAATGCTTTTATCGTGATTTCAACCGGACTGATAGAAGAACGAACTTTTCAGGACATTCTCAGGAATATCGAACTGGCATTTGGAAACGGCATTATCAACTCTATCCTGGTGCTTGGAATATTTCCCGTATATGAAAGTATTTTCGGGATTACCACCAAGTTCAAGTTGTTGGAACTGTCAGATCTTAACGCCCCAATATTTAAACGTATGCTGATAAAAGCCCCCGGCACTTACAATCATTCGTTGATGGTTGCCACAATGTCTGAATCTGCCTGCAGGGAAATCGGGGCCAATTCACTTATGGCACGGGTTGGAAGTTATTATCACGATATTGGGAAAATTGATGACGCGGCGTTTTATATAGAAAACAAGGTAAGTGATCCGAGGGCAAAGAAGCTATCTCCTATTGAATACAGCAAATTGATTGTATCTCACGTAGAAAAAGGAGTTACCCTTGCAAAAAAACACTTACTTCCGGAACAGGTGATCGATTTTATTCGTGAACATCACGGCAAGACTACCATGACATTCTTTTACCACCAGGCTCTGGAAGCGACGGATAATAACGGCGAAAATAGTATCAAGAAGTCAGATTTCGAATATCCAGGTCCCCGCCCCAACAGCAGGGAAACAGCGGTTGTCATGCTGGCCGACTCTGTAGAAGCGGCATCACGTTCGTTGCATGAACCAACTCCTGCGAAACTGGAATCGCTGGTTCGCCGGATTGTATACAACAAGCTGAACGAAAGTGAACTTGAGCACTCCGACCTCACCATGTCAGACCTGAATCGTATACAAAAAGCATTTTTGCAGGTATTATACGGTATATTCCATACACGAATTCAATATCCAGACAGACAGGACCTTGAAGATCTTGAAGACAGGGTGAAACAGAAGCAGGATAATGGAAATTAATATATTTACAGAGGGAAACCTGTCCCTTCCGTATATGAATATTGATGAAGAATTCTGCAGACAGGTTGTGTCAAAGGTTCTTTCAGCAATGGACACCACCGAAGTGGAAGTAAACTGTATTTTCACAGATAACAGCACAATCCGGAATATTAACAGGGATTATAGAAACCTGGATCATCCTACCGATGTTATATCATTTGCTTACCGGGACAATCCTTTTCCCAGTATAGAAATGGAACAGGAACCACTTGGCGACATGTATATTTCGCTGGAGAAAGCAGTTGAACAGGCAACAGAATTCAAGGTTACTCTCAACGATGAACTCTGCCGCCTGATAGTACATGGCCTGCTGCATCTTCTGGGATATGAACACGAAGATGTTGCTGATGAAGAAGCCCGGCAGATGCGGGAGGCAGAAGACCGGTTACTTGACATGCTGGAGGCATGAACTCTACACCCCTACCTTTTCCATGAGAGATGACTGCAGGTTGTCTATCTTCTTATCAAGAATGTTCTGCATCTCTTGCATGTTTTTCCCTTTACCTTCACGATTCACGCTGAAATAGAACTTGATTTTTGGTTCTGTGCCGGAAGGACGCATCGTCACCTTGGAACCGTCTTCGAGAAAATATTGCAGCACGTTGGATTTGGGAAGACCTTCAAGCTGAATGGTTGTTCCCGTAGAAACCCCGGTATTTATACCTGCGTCAAAATCAGAGATTGATACAACCGGAATACCATGCAACTCATGTGGCGGATTAGATCTGAATGATTTCATTATTGACTGTATTTTCTCCATGCCCTCCATACCTTTAAGGGTAATTGATTTCAACCCTTCAAGATAATACCCATATTTCGAATAAATCTCTTCTAGAAAATCATTCAATGAGCGTCCCTGTTCGCGAAGCCAGTCGGTCATTTCGGCAAAAAAGTAACATGAGCTTATAGCATCCTTGTCCCTCACGAATGTCACTGGAAGATACCCGTAGCTCTCCTCGCCACCAAAGATGAACCGGTGAGAACCTGTTTTGTCGTACTCATACATCTTTCTGGCGATCCACTTAAAGCCCGTGAGAACATTCTCTGTCGTAAGGTTGAAGTCTGCGGCAATTTTTTCCTGTAGATCAGTTGTTACTATTGTTTTAACGATTACCCCATTGCCTGGCAGATCTCCTGATTCTTTCAGCCTGCTGAGAATATAATATTCAAGCATCGTACCAATCTGGTTGCCGTTGATCAGTATGTATTCGCCATCATTGTCCCTGAAGGCTACACCCATCCTGTCAGCGTCTGGGTCTGTTGCCAGTATGATGTCAGCATTTTTCTGTCGTCCAAGTTCAAGAACCATTTCCATGGTGGGTCTTTCTTCGGGGTTGGGAGATTTTACCGTGGGGAAATTACCATCCGGTTTTGCCTGCGCGTCTACAACATGACAGTTGGTAAAACCGAAATGCCCGAGTACTTCAGGAACCAGCCGGTAACCGGTACCATGAAGAGGAGTATACGCAATCGTAACATCGGATTGCTGTTTGTCCCGAAGCGCGAATTTCTCCAGGTTCTGAATGTAACTCTTAATAATGTCATCGCCGATGGGAATTATTAAACCATCACTGACAGCATCATCATACTCCTTTTTTGTTATATCCAAAATCGATTGTATTTTATTAACTTCGTCGATTATTTCACTATCCTGAGGCGACACCACCTGGGCCCCGTCCTCCCAGTATACCTTGTATCCGTTATATTCTGGCGGATTATGGCTGGCGGTTATGGTGATCCCCGCCATGGTTTCAAGTTCACGAATGGCGAAAGAACACAGGGGTACCGGCATGATATCATCGAATATGTATACCTTGATCCCGTTGCCGGCGAAAATCGCGGCTGCCTCACGGGCGAATTCATCAGACTTGATTCGTGAATCACGTGCGATAACCACTCCCCGTGACTGTCCATTGTTCTGCTTAATATAATTTGCAAGTCCCTGTGTTGCCATCCCAACGGTATATATATTCATCCGGTTGGTTCCGGCGCCGATAATTCCACGCAAACCACCCGTGCCGAATTCAAGTGTTCTGTAAAAGCGATCTGAGAGTTCTTTCTCGTTACCCTCATCAAAGAGTTTCTTTATTTCGTTTCTTGTTTCTTCGTTGTATGGTGTATCCATCCATTCTTCTGCCGTATTTCGAATCGCCTGGTCCATATCTGCTTCTCCTGTTAATGAAATTCTCTATTCTCATCATTAAAATAATTATTATTGCATTCAACAATTTTTTGATGTTTCTTACACAGTATACATAAAAATATGATTGCATCAAGCAGAATTGGGAACCAGAATTACATGTGATGAAAAAAGGGAATAATTTTTTAATAAAATCGCGGGAGTTTATTTCTTCCGCCCGGCTGCTGCGTAAGGGGGACAGGGTTCTTCTGTCACTTTCGGCGGGTAAGGATTCCATGGCAATGCTGCACCTGATGGATAACCTGCGTGAAGAGTATGCACTTAACCTTGGTATATTCCATTTAAATCATAATATACGTGGAGCTGATTCAGACGCTGATGAAGATTTCTTGCGGAAAATGGCGGAAGTGTCAGGTATACCGCTGTATTGCAGGCAGTATGAGTTTTTGTCGCAACAGTCCTCAGGCATGTCTTTTGAGGATTACGCACGTAAAATCCGTTACCGGTTATTGTCATCCATAGCTGCTGATGAAGGATTCACCCGCATATGCACCGCCCATAACAGTGATGACCAGGTGGAAACCATATTAATGCGTATCTTAACCGGCACAGGTCTTTATGGCCTTAGTGGAATTTCACCTTCACGGGACATGATTATACGTCCATTGCTGTGGGCAACTGCCGAAGAGATATATTCATATCTTAAAGACAACGGCATACAGTGGAGGGAGGACAGGTCAAATGCTGAGAATCATTACCTGCGGAATTTCATACGAAACAGGGTTTTACCACTTGTCCAGTCACGAATTCCTTCTACCAGGAGCGCCATCCTGACACTGGGCGAAAATGCCTCAGAACAGCAGCAACTACTGAACCAGTTGGTAGATAATTGTTATCCAGACCTTGTTCGTGTAAGAGATGATGAGGTGATTATTCAATACGGCCGCATTGGTGAGAACAGGCCGCTGTTTACCCATGTGTGCGCCCGGCAGATACGTGAAAAGTTTCATCAATATGTAAGCAGGGGAATGCTTCTCGAGATTTACAGAAAGGCCCATGCAGCACAGGGACACGCCGAATTGTACAACGCGGATGGTTTGCGTGTAATGAAAAGCCGCCATCATGATGAATGGGTGGTGGTTATTTCAAAGAATACCAGGGTTCAAACCCGGGATGAATGGGAATACCTGGTTTCTCCTATACGTGAGAAGGTCTGTACTATCAGCGAAGTTAAAATTGACCTGGAAATACGGTTAGCAGATTACAGTGAATATGAAAATAGAAGACACAACCCCTGTTGCGGGTATGTTGATGCGGGTACCGGTGAAAATCTTGTCATACGAAATAGACGAGATGGAGACAGGATAACACTTGAAAATGGAACAAGAAAGCTCAAGGAGTTATTTATTGACCTCAAACTGAGCCCGGTTGAGAAACAAGAAGTTCCCATTATTGTAATAGACGGGGAAATTGCCTGTTGCATGCTTTCAGTTACGGGAAAAAGTGATGACAGGGTAGCAAAAAAATTCAAGGTTAAGAAGGATTCAAAAAAAATACTTGCTATATGTACCATCCCTTCATAACTGTAATTGTACAGGGTTGTTATCTGCAAGTAAAGGGTTAAATGCCATCCTTCCGGGATGCCCGCCGTTGTTCAATATATGACGCGACAGAGTTCATAAAAACCTTGTGTTTTCTATGTCAAAATTAAATAATTGTGTTACATTATAGTTTGATACTGTAAAAATTGATAGATTATAACTGACCGCAGGAGTTAATTAATGAACAAAGCTGGTAAACAGATAGCGCTGATTCTGCTGATCATTGTGCTTGCTATCGCAATATTCAGGATGAATGATTTCAATAAACCAAAGATTGAGCAGCTGCAATACAGCGATTTTATAAAAAAAGTATACGATGATAAAGTCAATTCGGTTACCATCGTGGATGGTAAGAAGATCAAGGGAACGTATACAAAAGGTGACAAGATATACTTTTTTGAGTCAATAATTCCTTACGATGATCCAGACCTGATGTCAATGCTGATAAAGAACAAGGTTGAAATAAAAGGTGAAGAAGCAGACGAGAATTTCTTCTTGAAAGGTATAGTTAATTTTCTTCCATGGCTTATCTTTTTTGGTCTCATCTGGTTTCTCATGATACGGCAGATCCAGAATACAGGTAACAAGGCCATGTCGTTCGGAAAAAGCAAGGCGAAGCTGCAGTCTGAGACAAAGATTAAGGTTACCTTCGCTGATGTGGCAGGTGTACACGAAGCAAAAGAAGAATTGACAGAGGTTATTGATTTCCTGAAAGACCCCAAAAAATTTATAAATATTGGTGCCCGGATACCCAAAGGAGTACTGTTGATGGGTACACCCGGTACGGGTAAAACTCTTCTTGCCAGGGCTATTGCCGGTGAAGCAGGCGTACCGTTCTTTTCAATCAGTGGTTCTGATTTTGTTGAGATGTTCGTGGGTGTGGGTGCTTCACGGGTAAGGGACCTGTTTGAGCAGGGTAAACGAAACGCCCCGTGTATAATATTCATAGACGAGATAGATGCCGTTGGACGTCTTCGAGGTGCAGGACTGGGTGGTGGACACGATGAAAGGGAACAGACACTCAACCAGTTGCTTGTGGAGATGGACGGTTTTGAAACCAATGAAGGTGTCATAATAGTGGCTGCTACCAACAGGCCTGATGTACTTGATCCGGCCTTATTGCGACCTGGTCGATTTGACCGGCAGGTCGTGGTTGATGTGCCCGATATCAAGGGAAGGGAGAAAATACTTGCTGTACACAGCAGAAAGATTCCCCTGTCAAGGGAGGTGGATCTGAAAGTGATTGCCCGTGGCACTCCCGGTTTTACCGGTGCAGACCTGGCCAACCTGGTCAACGAAGGTGCTCTTCTTGCCGCAAGGAGAAATAAGAAGAGGGTGGGTATGGCCGAGATGGAAGATGCCAAGGACAAGGTTCTTATGGGACCTGAACGTCGATCAGTGCTCATATCCGACGACGAGAAGCAGATTATCGCCTATCACGAATCAGGCCATGCAGTTGTTGGCTACATGATGGGAAATGACCCTGTCCACAAAATAACGGTAATACCAAGGGGCAGGGCCCTGGGAATGACAATGCATTTACCCAAAGAAGAAAAACATCTGCACAACAGGTCATACTGGAAGAAACAACTGGCCAGTCTTTACGGGGGACATGCAGCCGAAGAGATTAAATTTAATGATATTACAACCGGCGCAAGCAATGATATCGAGCGTGCAACGGATATAGCCCACCGAATGGTATGTGAATGGGGAATGAGTGAGAAGATGGGTGCACTGGCATTCGGCAAGAAAAACGAACAGATATTTCTGGGCAGGGAAATAAATCAGCACAGGGATTACAGCGAAACAACCGCACAGAAGATTGACGAAGAAGTGAAAGAAATAATTCAGGAAGCAAGGGAAAAGGCTATTAGTATCATCAGGGAAAAGAATGATGTATTTGAGAAACTGGCAACCAACCTTATTGAAAGAGAAACCTTGAACGCTGAAGAAATTCAGCTTATCATGAATGGTGAGGAATTGCCGCCTTTAATGGATAACGGTGATGATAAAACCGGAGAAGTAAGTAATGAAATATCAAAAAAATCAGCTGCTGATAAAGATACAGACGGTACAGAAGATGCCGGTTCAGCTGATGAAGCTGAAAATAAGGACGAAGTTGAATCGTTACAATCCTGAGATTCAAATGGTTAGGTTATAATGATTGACGACGATCTTGACAAATTACTTTCAGATATTGACGAGCAGAACGAATATTCAAGTTCACGTGAAGCCACAAGAGAGTTTCAGCAGAAACAGGTACGCAGGCATGACAATGTCGTTCCCCCGGAAGAAGACGGAACTGATCCGAAAGAATCCTTTTTAAAGAGAATTGAAAGGATTGATTACGGTAATGCTTCTGAATTTCACGATAAGGGGATTACGGGGGCAATACGGTATCACATTGACCAGTGCAACAGGTTCAAGGATGCCATCACCTATTTCGATGCACCTGAGGGTCTCCAGTCTGTTCTACGGAAATATAATTATACCTTTGTTCGTTATCTTGAAAATATCGAACGTTATTTTGACAAGTATGTTATTGAGTTAAACAGGGACAATCTCCGAAAAAAGGCGCAAAAGGATTTCCCTCTGATGTTTGAGGGATATGAAGAAGAGAATAAGATTAATTTTTTACTTCTTAAAGAATTGTTTGTGCATCTTCGAAACTATAACACACTGGTTAAGCGTGAATGGATTGAACTTGGAAAGAGTATCGGTGTAATCAATTTTGCTGATGGCGGCAAAGCACTTTTTCAACAGCTGGATAATATTGTAGCCGAGAGCACTGGATATTGCAAGCAGACAGATGTTTTTCTTCACGCGGTGGCTGCCCTTCTTTCCCTGCCCGCAGATGATTTTGATATTCTTGAAAGAGATATGAACAACCGGCTGGTATATCATGATTATTTCGATTACAGCATGGAGAATATGTATTCTTTTGTTCCGGAAGTCAGGGAAAGTATTAATAAGCAGGGGCAGGTAGATGAGTATAGAAAGGAGCGTTCACAAACTCAAGATTCAGAAAAATTAGAAGATAAACTGTCAGAACCCGGTACCAGCAAGAAAGAGCAGCAGCACAATGCTGATGCTGATAATGATGTGCAAGATGATTTCGCTGAACCTGGTGTGGAAACGTATACAGTGTCATCAGCTGTCAATTTTACCGTGAAGGGTACACGTCACTGGAATACACGTGAACCATATATTATACACATTGACCCGGAAAAACTTGGTGATGATTACAGGCAGATGAAAGATGCGTTTTATTTTACCATGTCAAATCTTTCTGACGATGCGTTAAAAGGCGAAATACGGCGCAACCTGGTGAAATTTAAAAGTGGTAGTGATACAGATGTTTTATCCGGTTACGAAGAATTTCTTTCCAGAAAAATATCGTCATTGTTTAATGAAATTATGGATGAGTTTAATATATCCAAAGAGAATCAAAGTCTTTTTTTCTATCACCTGGGTCCCGCGACTGTGCACAGCATTCTACTGGCAGAATTTAAAAACAATGGGTATGGTTCATGCTTCAAGTACGAGGAAGGCAACAGGATAAAGCGATTTCTACCCACAGAATTCATTAAAGAAAATGTATTGCGATGGTTCGAAAATAATATTAACAGCCTTGATCTGCAGTTTGACAGTATAAATAATTTTGACTCAATGAGAAAGATGGTGACAAGAAAATATTATTCTGAGATAGACCAGTTTAACAAACGAGTGGACGAGGTTATTCGACGTATGGATCCGGAAGCTCAAAAAAAGATAGATCGAAAAAAGTTTATCAAGCAAAAGGCACCATTGCGGTTCTCGTTGATGCAGATGATAATTTATAACCGTTTTGTAGAGAAAACCGCGTTTAAATAACTCACTCCTAAAATATTGCGTATAACGACTCATAAGGAAATACATTACATGATACAGGTAAAGAAATACAAGGGTGATGAAAATTTTCAAACACTGCTGGAAGAAAACGGTTGCAGAAAATCAATAGACTTTGCCAAGGCTGCTATACTTGGCGCGCAGACATCACCAGCGGCTTTCACAATAGATAATGTAATGCTTGAATTATTCGATGATGCGGAAATACCCCATGCAGACAATGAAGCCTGGATACAGCTTGAGGCACTGTGGTATCAGCTGTATGCTGTCCAGAGATTTCCTGATTGCCCTCATATAAAACCCCAATTTCAAGAAAAAACACGTGATAATTATGTTCAGTATGTTCAGAACCAGGTTGAGGCTGGTGAAGAATACCTGAGATACCTGCATTTAGGAAATATTGATGCCTTCAGGGACGATCCAAAAGTCGATAAGGTATATAAAATATTTTCAGGTAATCTTCAGCTTTTACGGACACTGTGCAAAAGTATGAACGAAAAGTGGGATGAAAATGAATTTGCCGATGATACATCATTCCTGGAAAAACTTGAAAAATTTGTAAGGGTTATGTGGGACACAAAGATAACCCTTAAGGAAAAATCAAAGCAGAAAAAACTGGAAAAAAACAGAAAAAAAACAATAATTGAAAAAATTGAAGATGAATTTGGTCATAAACTGCAACGGAATGACCCATGTCCCTGCGGTAGCGGCAAAAAATATAAGAACTGCTGTGGCAGTAACTAACAGTTTATATTCTTACGATAAAATTGCAAGAATGTGTTTGGTTCGCAGTCCGTCAAGTATAGTGGCATAATTCTGATCACTTCTTACTGATTCAAGGGCAAGGTGTAAATCTCCTGCTTTTGCAACATGCAACGATGCTTCCTGGCGTGCCATGGTGATAAGATCAAAATCATTTACCACATCCGCGAACTCAAAGCTGCTTACGTAACCATGTTGTCTTGTGCCAGTAAATTCGCCTGCTCCCCGGATTTTAAGGTCTTCTTCCGCGATAGCAAATCCGTCATCTGTTGAAGTGAGAATGTTGATACGGGTTTTACTTTCTTCCGGTAGATCATCAGGGTATATGAGCACACAAAAAGATTGATGCGCACCCCTGCCAACACGTCCGCGAAGCTGATGTAGCTGTGACAGTCCGAATCGTTCAGCGTGATGCACCACCATGATGCTGGCATTGGGAATGTCCACACCTACTTCTATTACTGTTGTTGATACGAGCAGCTGAATATCCTTATTGTGAAAATCCCGCATTATTTTTTCTTTTTCTTCTGCGGGCATTCTTCCATGAAGAAGGGATATGTTTCGTGCGGGAAATATTTCGTTTTTAAGATGTTCATACGTGGCTTTCGCGGATTTCAAATCAACTTTTTCAGAATCTTCTATAAGAGGTAGAACATAGTAAACCTGTTGCCCTTTTGACATGTATTTCTCGAGTGAATTATATACTCCTTTCAGCCTGGATTCCGGAAATGACATGGTTTGTATGGTAAGCCTGTTTGCCGGTTTTTGCTTGATTATGGAAATATCCAGATCACCATATAGTGTAAGTGAAAGAGACCTGGGAATAGGAGTTGCTGTCATTACAAGAAGATCAGGTGAAATGCCCTTGGCACGTAACATGGCTCTCTGGTTCACACCGAAACGATGTTGTTCATCAATAATGATAAATCCAAGATTTTTAAAATCAACACCTTCCTGTATCAGCGCGTGTGTGCCAACAATAATATCAACATTGCCATCCCTGGAGGCGTTATATATTCTCTTTTTTTCAGCCGCGGATGTGCTGCCGGTGAGTAGTTCTATTCTGATTTCATCGGGTATGAGATTGCGAAAATTGTTATAATGTTGAACTGCCAGAACCTCTGTGGGTGCCATAATTGCTACCTGTTGTTTTTGTCCAACCGTTGCAAGCGCTGACGCCATTGCGACCACTGTTTTACCTGAGCCTACATCACCCTGTAAAAGACGGTTCATTGGAAATGGCGAGGCAAGATCTGTGTGTATCTCATTGATGGCTTTTTCCTGGTCGTTTGTCAGGGTAAATGGCAAATTTTCAATAAAATGTTTTATACACGATGTATCAATTCGTGGTTTATCGTGCATATTCTCCAGTTTCGCGTATTCACGTGAAAGAAGGAGATAGTATTGAAGAAAGAACAGTTCGTTAAAGGAGAGACGTCTCCTGGCCTGCTCGGCAGCATCAAGAGAATCCGGGAAATGAACCTGCCATATAGCATCTTTTAACAACGGCATTTTAAGTCTTTCAAGCATTGATTTCTCAAATGGCTCATGAATTTCATCAACAGTGTCTGATAGAGCCTGTGAAATTATTCTTCTGAAGCCGCGTGAATCAAGACCTTTCATCTTTAGTTTCTCAGTAGATGGGTAAAGGGGTACGATGCGGCCTGTATTAATCGTAGTACTCTCATCACCCTTGTCTATAAGGTCAAATTCAGGATGTACAATCTGCCTGGTTCGAAAATAGTCGATGCGGCCGGAAAATACAACAGTATCTCCAGGGTTGAATATCTTTTGAAAATAGTACACACCACCAAAAAATATACCCGCCAGCGAGTCGGTGTCATCACTGATCATTACCTGTAAAAACTTTTTTCTATTACCCTGAACTGAAACGCTGGTAATGGTTCCCGTGATGGTTACTGTTTCGTTGACAAAGCAGTCCCTGATCTTTTTTCGCATTGACCAGTCGAGGTACCGTCTTGGAACATGGTACAGCAGATCCTCGATGTTTTCTATGCCTGTCTCGTCTTTCAGAATATCAGCCTTTTTAGGGCCGATCCCTTTAAGATATTGCACACTGTCTTTGAGCAAATTATTCCTCTTCTTCGGCAATATACATAACAGAGTCCGGTATCTGCACATACCTGTTGTCAGAGGTGTAAAAATATGTATAGCTTCTACTCTCTTTCCCGGATGTTATCTTACGAACTTTTGTCCAGCGTTTAACAATTTTACCATCATAGCTGAATACTGTAATTGTCAGGTTCTGACCCGTAACGGTTTCAATCTGGCGTTTAACTATGTTTCTTTGTTCGTAGGTAAAGAAATACCTGAAGTAGAGAAAAAGCCCCGCGATCAGAAGAATGACTGCGATAACGCCGGCAATCTTTAATTTATTACGCATATGCACCTCCGGTGATTCGATAGATGAAGTGATAGTACTAACCAGTAGGATTGTAACTGTCAAGAATCAATTATAATATGAACAGGGTTAATGGAATATGAAAATTTAAAAAAAATAATATTGTTGACATATGTGTAATTTAGGATGAATAATTTGTTCTAAAGAATATGGAGATATTTTTATTAATGGAGGAAAGTATATGAAGTCATATCGTACATCGTATCTTAGAATAGCCGTTGCTATACTGGTTGTTCTTGCGTTTAGTTTTACCCTGGCTTATGCAATAGGCCTGGGCCAGAAAGTCAGCAATGTACAGGTTAGGGACGCTGAAAATAACCCTGCGAAGATTCCGAATCTTGGCAACAAGGTGCTGAGTGTTTTCTACAATGATGCTGATGCCGCTGACCTTAACGATCCACTTGCAGATGCATTGAAAGCGAAAAAGTTTAATGAAGCAAAGTACCAGGGGATTGGAATTGCCAACCTAAAAGATTCCAAGGCGCCAAATTTTATCATTCGTAAAATTGTGCAGGGCAAGATTGAGAAGTACAATTCTACAATTTTAACAGATCCTGATCTAATTCTTGCAAAAGCATGGAATCTTGGCAATTGTAACAATACATCTGTGGTAATCATTATTCGTAAGGATCGAAAAGTAAAATATGTTAAGAAGGGTGCCGTAAGAGGTGCTGAAATAAAGAAAGTTGTTGACCTCGTTGATGTATTGATCGGCGCAAAATAATATCAATCCCATTATTAGAAAGTCTTTGTTATGCCCCGTTATTTGACAACGGGGCATAACTTTTTTATATTGACAAATACAGTGTTATTACTATTGTTGCATAAAATTTAACATAAAGGATGTGAAGTACTAATGCCTAGTCCTCTGGAAGTAGAAGTACAGGACGGTGACCTGGAACGAGCGTTTAAAAATCTCAAAAAGCGAATGGCTTTTGAGGGTATTTTCAAAGAGCTTAAAAGAAGAAGATACTATGAAAAGCCAAGCCAGGAGAAAAAACGCAAAAAGGAAGAAGCCGAACGAAGAAGACTCAAAAAAATGAGACGATTCGAGGCTCAAAGCCGGCAGCGTAAACACGGTAGCGGCCGCCCCAGGCAGAGATATCAGTCATCTGACCGACCCTCAAGCGACAGGCCCAACAGTGAGAGACCCTCATCTGACAGGCCTCAAAGACCGCAGGGTACAGATACACGAAGCAGTGCAACTGATAGCAGCAGCACCAGTTCTGAAAGTTGATGAACATTAGCACTATAAATTGAAACTCAATTGACAAAAAATCCGGTATATGCCGGATTTTTTGTTATACTGAATATATATGATTAAAACAAACGCACATACACCACTGGCTGAACGTCGAAGGCCGCAAAAAATGGGAGATTTTATCGGCCAGCAGCATCTTATGGCACCTGGCCGTATACTGCGTTCCATTCTGGAGAAAAAGACAGCCATGTCCATGATTCTCTGGGGTGACCCGGGTACCGGAAAGACCACCCTTGCAAGACTGATTGCCGCCTATTGTGATATGGAACAGTATTTCTTAAGTGCCATATCCGCAGGAGTGGGTGACGTACGCAAGGTTATCCAGAAGGGAAAGGAGAACCTCTCAGAGGGCCGCCAAACCCTCTTGTTTATTGATGAGATACATCGGTTTAACAAGGCGCAACAGGACGCGGTGCTGGGGGCGGTTGAATCGGGCGATATAGTTCTCATCGGTGCCACCACGGAGAATCCGTCATTCAGCGTCATAAGCCCACTGCTTTCCCGAACCCGTGTTGTCCGCCTGCATCCTCTAACTGAGGAAGACCTCATGGCGGTACTCAAAAATGCCCTTGCACATGATGATGAACTTAAAGACGAAAATATTACCTTTCAGGATGGGGTAAAAGATAAGCTCGTACAGTTTGCCATGGGAGACGCAAGAAGGCTTTTGAATATACTGGAAACGGCTATCTTTATGGCTGATGGTAAAACCATCAGCGAGCCTGTATTGATGGAAGCCTACAAGGAAAGTACCATCGCATATGACAGGGCTGGTGACAGGCATTATGATACGATATCAGCCTTCATTAAGTCAATGAGAGGCTCTGACCCTGACGCTGCAGTATACTATATGGCAAAAATGCTGGTAGCAGGTGAAGATCCGGTGTTTATTGCCCGCAGAATGGTGATATTTGCATCCGAAGACGTGGGTAATGCCGCGGTAAATGCCATAACAATGGCAATGACTACCTTTAACGCGGTAAAAAATATCGGCATGCCCGAGGCAGAAATAATACTTTCGCAATGTGCCACCTTCCTTGCCGCGGCACCTAAAAGCAACGCCTCCTATCTTGCCATAAAGAAAGCAAAGCAGGTGGCAGCGGATACGGCCTATGAGATACCACTGCATATTCGAAACGCCCCCACGGGACTCATGAAAAATATGGGATATGGAAAAGGGTATAAATACCCACATGACTTCGAAGGACATTTTGTAGATGAACAATACCTTCCTGATGAGCTAAGAAGCACGGTATTTTACCGTCCGGGTGATGAAGGTGGTGACAGGGCAATACGTGACAGGCTTCACAGGCTCTGGCCATGGAAATATAACAACAAGGAGAACACGTAATGACCAACAATTTTCGTGAACAATTATTTCAGAAACTATTCACACAATCCTTTGTATACAGGGACGATCCTCCCTTTACTCTGGTATCGGGAAAACAGAGTCCATATTATTTTGACTGCAAGGCAACAACACTTGACCCAGAAGGACTATTCCTGGTGGGGAAGGTGCTGTTTGATGCCATAAGGGACGTAGAGGCAGACGCACTTGGTGGACTTACACTGGGAGCTGACCCCATATCACTGGTAACCACCCTTGAAGGCTATCAGAACAGAAGGGCACTCAACCCTTTGATCGTTCGAAAGGAAGGGAAGAAACACGGTACACAGAAATGGATAGAAGGAAGTCTTGAAGGCGTAAAGAAAGTAATCGCTATCGACGATGTTATCACCACCGGCGGTTCAACCATTACCGCAATCGAGCGGTTGCGGGAGTCAGGTCTTGATGTGGTAAAAGCAGCCGTGCTTATTGATCGTGAAGAGGGTGGACGTGAAAACATTGAGAAGCTGGGAATCGAGGTGATATCTCTTTTTACCAGAACGGATTTTGACAGGGCAAGAAAGTAGGGGAATTTATTTAATAAGGTAAAAAAAAGGTGAGTGTATTTATCACTCACCTTTTTTTGTATCTGTAATGACAGATTAGAAATAGTACATGATCCCCACGTTAAACTTCATAACAGATTCATCATTCTGCTGAGCGATATCAAGCCACGCGTAACGAAATTCAACGGTGAGCCACATTGGGCCGGTTATAGCAAAATCAAGACCTGCAAACCCTTCAAGACCAGCATCTGAATCTTCTTCTTCATCAGTACCTCCACGATCACCCTCGTAGTAATTAAGTGTTGGTCCGAATCCGAGGAATGGAGCTATAGCTTTTCGGTCCATAAAATACCAGTACCAGTCAAGATGAATACCATAGACATCAATCTCAATTTCAGTATCTTCATTCTCAAGCTTGTAATAGTCAAATCCGGGTTTGAAGCGAAGTGACCTGAACAGGAATGTGCCAACGTCGAAGTACACACCAAAATTCCATGTGTCATCGAATTCGTACTCATCTTCAAGATCGGCACGTACATTGACGTAGCCACCCTTGATCCCGATGCCCCCTTTAGCAAAAACTTCGCCGGCAACGAATATCACAAGTAATGACAGAATTAAACATAATACAGACTTTTTCATGAAAAACCTCCGGAAATTTAAACTGTGTAATTAAATACAACAGACAATACATATTAACTTACACAAATTGTGCGTGTCAATTATTATAAATGGGGGAATTGTTAATAAAATGTAAAATTATTATACACAAGACAAGTTATTCCAAGATCATACCACGAAAATACACGTCAACCAGGTCGCTTATGGCCCGTTCAAGATCAATGTTTTCGTCAATTACGGCCCACTGGTAGAGAAGTTCTTTTACCGAACCAATAATGCCATGAGATATCATCACCGTGTCAATGGTAGATATGATCCTGTTTTCGTCCTGAGCCTTGCGCATGTAGCCTGTAGACATCTGTACGATTTTGTTGAAGAAGTCATTGATACGGTAGGTGAGTCCCCTGTCCAGTCCCATCATTTCGCTGAGAAGTAGTCGAACAAACTGTTTCATCCTGGTATCAGCGATGAGTGCCCTGCTGACGTTCATGTAGGTTTCCTTCATTTCTTCAACGGGGCGGGGAACCGAGATGTCAAGAACCTTGAGTGACTCGTACAGCATGGAAAAATATGATTCAATAATCCTGTCAAGAACATCCTTTTTCCCTTCAAAATGAAGATAGAAGGTACCCTTGGCCACACCGGCAGTAGTGACAATGTCTTCAACGGAGGTGGAGTGGTATCCTTTCTCCGCGAAAATTTCCATTGCAACATCCATTAGCTGGGCCTGCCTTTTAAGTCCGTCACGTCTTTTTTGCCTGAGTTTGGGGGCCATGTAAAAATATCTCCACGTGAAAAGTTAATGTTATATTAAAAACAGTATATGATTTTGTCAATCAATAGTATAGTTAAGAAGTGGCAGGATGAAATTCTAACTAACCGCGAATAATAACATTTCTCACCCGAAGATATAAGGGCTCGGGAGATATTTCAATGGCCATGTCAATATATCTTTTGGCAGAGGGGATATCACCTCCCCGATAGGCGTATTTTGCCATTATGTAGTTCAGGCGGTGAAATTCCGGATCGCGTTTTGATGCCTTTTTTAAGACCTGAACCGCGTTGCCGTACTGTTTCTTCATGGCAAGAACTTCCGCAAGGGTAACGTAGGCATATATGAAATTTGGATTCAGATCTATGGATTTTTCAATGCACGACTTTGCCTCGTCAAGCTTCCCCTGTGCTATCCAGGCCAGTGCCATCTCGTAAAGGTCTTCTGATTCTATGTAGTCGTATTCAGTTGCAGACATGAAATTTTACCATAATAGTAAGATCTGTTATTAATTTATATCACGGAATGTTTTTTGTCATAAAAAAATTATTGATAGCCTGGAGGTAGTGAGTTGTTGAAGCGTATGCCGTTGTTTGAATGTATGGTGATTGTAGTGGAATAGGCACGTTCAGTGAATGCGGAAAACCTGATACGATACCACCCCGGTGAAAGTGTTTTTATGGGATCGGTATTATTTCCACATATTCTGATTTCCCTCGATATATCCCAGTTGCTGCTGTAATTGCGGGCAAGGGAAGAGTACTCCAGCTTGCGGTTTTTCGATGTAGTAAATGGTGTTACATTGATTATCTTTTCAACTATATATGCGGTGCGAAGAGGATGGGTGGTATCATCTTTTATATCTGAAAGAACTGATGTCTTAATACATTGCTCTTTTTTCTTTATTGAAAAGAAAACCTGGTAAGTGAGGGAACCATCAATGCTATCCATGCTTTTGTATGCGTTACTCATTATATCGCTGAAACTGTCCTTCTGTGAGTATGTAATCTGTGAAGATACACATGAGAGTAGTGGAAATAAAAGTAGTGCGATAAAAAAGGGTAGAAGGATTTTTGAAAATAGTTTGTACATAATCAATACTTATTCAGTGTCCGGGTATCTTGCGCGTATTGAATTTATAATATCAGTACATTCAAAAAATACTTCTACAAGGTCGGGATCGAATTTTTTACCAGAGAGGTCTTTAATCTCTTGAAATACCTGTTCTTCACCCCAGGGTTCCTTGTATACCCGCCTGGATATAAGGGCATCATATACATCCGCAAGGGCGACAACCCTTCCGAAAATCGGGATTTCTTCACCTTTAAGGGGAAGTGCCTTATCGCCATCTTTCGTTTTTTCCAACGGTTTTCCAGTGACCACATCAACATGGCCGGGATATCCGGTTCCATCCCAGTTTTCATGATGGCGCAATGCTACAACAGAGGCAATATCGTCAAATTCAGATTGTTTATCGGTAAAAAGCCTGGCCCCCAGGTATGTGTGTCCTTTTATAATCTCATATTCTTCATTGGTAAATTTGGCCGGTTTTTTCAAAATGAGATCAGAAATGGCAACCTTGCCCACATCGTGAAGCATGGCTGCCATTCTAAGTGTGTCCCTGTTCCTGTCTATCTCGTCCTTGGGTATATCCAGGTGATAGGCCCATCGCTCATATAGTTCAACCGCGTATGATGCAACCCTGTTTACATGAGGGCCGGTCTCTTTGGGATCTCTCAGTTCTGCCATGCTGATCATTCGCAGCAGGAGTGCCCTTGTCATTCTTGCCCGTTGCAGCACAATACTTGCATTGTTGGCAAAATGGATGATGTAAGGTTCGTCATCACTGTCAAAGGCAACAATATTGCCATTCTCATCCTTGGCGTTGATTATCTGCAATACACCAATAATATCACCGGTTGTTGTTTTCATGGGGACAGTAAGCATTGAACGGGTTGTGTAATGAGAAATATCATCGTAGGTAGAATCAAAGCCGTATGGGGCATCTTCGCTGATCTGGTATACATCGGGAATATTCAGTACGTCACCGGTTGATGCCACGTATCCGGATATGGATTCACGGTTAATCTTCATCTTGAAAGTAGTGTATATGAGTTTTCGCCCCGGGGGAAGTTTGCGTTGAAGCGTATCATTTTGAGCGTGACTGAAATGCAGTTCATCACCATCACGAATGAATAATGTACCGGCATCCGCGTTTACCACCATTCGGGATTCATATAATATTCTTTCCAGCAGAAGATCAAGGTCTTGTATTGTATTCAGTTCAGAACTTAATCGTATTATTTCTTCAAGCCGGGCATTTTCGTTTTTCATTATTCTTAAGACTTCTCCTCTTTTTGGATATCAAGGATATCCATTAGTAATTAAGGTTAATAGTCATATTTTAATAGTTCATGTATAGATGTTTTATATAGAATAATATATATGATATACACGCACAAATCAATATATTACATTATCGATTAAAAAATGTCAGAAATGAAAGATTCTTTTTAATGTTTTTTTAAATGATAATATATTTACTTTTTTAAAAAATCTCAAGAATAGTGATATAATAATTATGAACATCTAAATTATACTGTTCTATATACTAATGCAAAGGACAAGAATTAACTATAATGTAAAGCAGGAAGGTGACGATATTAATACTAGTGAAGTGATAATGAAACGATTGCGATAAGGCACGATGAAAATAACAATATTCTATTTTGATCCCAACGTTAACAGGATGTTTGTAGAAAAGACTAGCGAAGAAACCGGTGAAAAATCGGTAGTTTTGTCGTCACCGTATAACTTTGTGATGAGAGACGAGATTGTTGCCAGGGTGGTTGACGTAGATGATGCGTCAGATGTTAAGTACAACCTAGATAGTGGATATACTTATAACAAAACTGAGAAGTTCAAGCCATTCAAGGCAGGTGAAGGAATTCATTACGATGAATTCGCCGGATGTTATCGTGCCTCTGGTTACGGTTTTGTAATATTTGACAGGCAGACCTCCAGGATAAAACTTAAACCAGCCCTGCAGGTCAGTAAAAACAAGGTTAAAGCGTATTTCATCGTATTTCCCACCAAGTTCATGAAAATACCTTCTTACAAGGATATTGAAGATGAACTGATGGGCAGAAATATTGTGGCAGTCCGTGACAAGGATGAAATAGAACAGGAGCTTCAGCAGGTAAACCTTGAAAAACCAGTTCTGCACAGAATTTTGGTTGGGAAGGGCAAGGATCCTGTTAATGGATACAAGGAGTATTATCTTCCGCTGTTAGAACTTCAGAAAAAAGCGGGTAAGTTACTTGAAGATGGTAGAATAGATTTCAAAGAAGTTGGTTCCATAATTGAAGTAAGTAAAAGCCAGGAGATATTACAAAAGGTACCTGAGCAAAAACCTGAAGATGGGTATGATATATTCGGAGATCCCGCCCCCGCGGAGATAGTTGAAAAAAATGGCTACCAGCTTGGCAAAAATATAGTTCCGTCTGATAGTGATGAAATGATATATGTTTCGGCTATTGATGGATGTCTTGATGTTGATAACCGGAAAATATCAGTTTTACCAATAGCAGTGATAAAAGGACATGTGGATTACGAGACAGGAAATATTGACTTCAACGGTTCAGTGCATATAATGGGTTCAATTCTTCCGGGGTTTTCCGTTAAAGCCAAAGGTGACATCGTGGTAGAGAAGAATGTTGATGACGCATTCCTGGAAGCTGATGGTGATATTACAGTACACCTTGGTATTGGTGGAAAGGGAGATTGTGTAATACTATCAGGTGGTTCAGTACATACCAAGTATATTATAAATGCTAAAGTTGAAGCGGTTGATCTCATAGAGGCAGAAGATTCAATTATTAACAGCAGGGTAATAGCAAACGATGCCATACATGTAACCGCCAAGCACGGGAAGATTATCGGAGGTGAAACTATTGCAAGGCATGAGATAAAAGTAAACGTGGCAGGTTCACCCCAGGAAACCATAACTGATCTTACAACCGGCAGAAGTCTTTTTGTTGAAAGGGAACTTGCGGTGCTTCGAAAAGATCTTGAAAAATCAAAGGCAGAAGTTGATGAAACATTAAAAAAGATAAAGAACAGTTTCGGTGAAGAGGTGTTTAAAAATCCGAAAGAATTTATATCTATACTACCACCTGTTAAGAAAAAAAACTGCCTGATCCTGCTAAAAGAACTTTCAGAAGGAAATAAAGGGCTTAAGGTTATGCTTCAGCAGAGAGAGGCAATAGAAGAGAAATATAAACTTGAACGCGATCCAACTATAACCATAAATGACAAGGTATATCCCGGAACGGTTCTTTCCATCAAGAAAAGCAAGCGGAAGATAGAGAAAGAGATGTCAAACGCTAAATTCTTCGAAGATCCTGAAGAAAAAGTAATTCGTTTTTCTGCTGCCAATTGACAACCCCTGATATTAAATATATAATTTATATAGTTGAATTTAATTTGACAAAATTTATCGCAGGTAAATAGTGTACAGCACATATCACCTACAGGAGGAAACATATGGGAATGCCAGGTGTATGGGAACTGGTGATAATCTTCTTCATAGTACTGATAATCTTTGGTGCAGGCAAAATTCCAAAAATTGCCCGTGATATCGGTGGTGGAATCAAGGAATTCAAAAAATCAGTTACCGATGACGGGGACACAGGTTCCGAGAAGAAAGACTAATATACAATGATTACCACAGAGTCTCAGAGAAACAGAGGTAGTATCTACAAAGATTACCGCAAAGATGCTAAGTACGCAAAGGGGGCAAAGAAAAGAGAAAAGTATATTATATTTTAATAATATTCCCTCTTTGCGATTCTCTGCGTCCTTAGCGACTTTGCGGTAAACATAAACTAATCCATTCTCTGTGTCTCTGAGCCTCTGTGGTTCTATTTAATTTTTACGGGATGAAAAAGTGCTGGTTCTTTCAGGAGCAAAAAGCCTTCTTGCAAGACATATACTTCCCGTTGTAAGGGATAATTACAAGGTAGTTGCCTTTGATGATGATAAAGGAGCTATTGATGACGCGGATTTTATACATCAACTGCTTGATGAATCCAACCCCTCCATATTCATAAACTGTACTGAATTTTCCCTGGTGGAAGACTGTGAGCTTTACAGGGAAAAAGCATATTCTATTAATGGGTTTGCTCCCGGAATATTAGCAGATATATGCGCTGAAAGAGATATTTTGCTTATACATTTCAGTACCCCTGCCGTTTTTTCAGGTGAGAAGGATGCTTCATATTCAGAAAGTGATACTCCACAGCCATATAATGTATTTGGTGATTCCAAGCTTCTTGGCGAGAAAAAGATTGAACAATCCGGATGCCGGCATCTTATTATCAGGGTACCGGATGTATATGGAAGAAAAGATTCATTCGTTCATGCTTTTTTCAGGGACATGAAGAATGGGAAATCCATCGAAGTTATACAGAACCACCGGAAAAATCCCACATATGCAGACGATGTAGCCCATGTTCTGCAGATGCTGCTTAATAAGAACGCGGAAGGACTTGTGCATATGGCCAACCCTGGTGATTGCACAATATATGAATTTTACAAAAAGGCCCATGAACTATATAAAAAACTTGATATGAATCATGTTGATTTCAACGTACAGGAGATACCTTTTGAAGAATTTATAACTCCTGTTGACTATCCTCTTAACAGTCTGCTTGAACCTGCCCGCTTAAAAGACGAGTTTTCATTCACACCGGATACATGGGACAGGGCACTTGAACGTTTCATGACACAACATGCCCAAGAGTTGTCAGTGTAATAAAAAAAGCTTGCCAAAATTTCTTTACTGCAACAGTGTTACAAATTAGAAAATGTTGTTATATTTGATACATTAATTAGTAATAATTATGTGAGTGATTATGCATAAGACACTGGACATACATAACATGGTTCTGGCGGTAATATTTTCAGCTTTCGGCATACTGGTACCCATGCTATTTCATTTGCTTGGACTTGGTTCAATATTTCTGCCCATGTTTCTTCCCCTGGCGGTGGGAGCGTTTTTTCTCAGTCCTCTCAATGCGCTTTTACTGGGTATCTTTACACCGCTAGCATCGGCGGTTTTAACCGGAATGCCGCCATTTTATCCACCAATGGCACTTATCATGATGGCCGGGCTGGGGGTGTTTTGTGTTCTCATATCTTTATTGTCCCATCATACCAGTTTCCCACGGGTAGCAGTTCTTTCATTAGCAATTATCGCTGAACGCCTCGTTCTTCTGCTGTTTCTGGCGGTGGTGATGCCGGCATTGAAAATTTCATTTACCGCCTTCAGCTTGTACGAATTGCTGAAAGGCATGCCGGGGATTATCCTGATACTTGCCACCGTGCCATTCCTGGTAAACCGTGTAAAACAGGTGATTTCTCACCGATCACTTCGATTATTTGAACACTCACATGAAGGTAATAGTATTTATGAAAAGTCACATTGATCATCACCTGGAAAGTAAAAATTCTTCAAAAACAGATTATTTCAGTGAAATCGGGCATGACTGGGACAACATCGTGGGTAATGATGATGAACGCGTTCGGGCCATCGGCGAAGTGTTTCATATGATTGATATGGCACAAAACAATACCGTGCTGGACGTGGGGTGCGGTAACGGTGTATTAATACCCATCATACAGTCATATATCGGTAACAACGGAAAAATAATAGCGGTGGACGCTGCTGCCGGTATGATTGAAACCGCAAAAAAGAAGCACGAACATTTTGGCAACATTCAGTTCCGTGTTGATTCCATTGAAACCATAGACCTGCCGGAAAATCATGTGGATATTATACTCTGTTTCGCGGTATTCCCCCACATCGACCATAAAGAAGACGCCCTTAAGCGGTTTCATGAAATACTGAAACCCGATGGAGCCCTCTACATATTTCACATGTCGGATACATGTTCACTGAATGATTTCCACGGTGCACTTGACGCCCCTGTAAGAGGTGATCTCATGCCCGAACGTGACGAGCTTGAAACCATGCTGAATACGGCATCATTCACCATGGACAGCTACATCGACAAAGAAGGACTGAACTTCGTTAAAGCAATTCCAATGCCATGATATTGAAGTTAATAACCCTAATGCTTTGCCTGCTCCACGTGGTGCTGCCGGTTGGCAATATACCTTTATGGTTGTTACTGAATATAGCGGCAATATCAATATTGTACGTACTCTCAGAGCTTACATTCAGCCAGTTAATAAAAAGAAATATACTGATAGTCTCTTTCGCCCTGATGCTGGCTTTCTTCCAGGTAGTATCTTCAGTAATTGCCGGTACGCCCGTTGATCACGAGTTCATGGGTGTTACCTTCGCCAGGATATTTTTTGTGTACAACATGATCATGACTTCCATGGCGTGGATGGGAAAGAGCGGTTTTCTATGGCTGGTACATACAGTAAAATCAGAGCGAATACGGCTTTTTTTACTTCTCTTTTCACGAACGGTGCACATGTTCATAAAGCGTAACAGTCACATCATCTTTCAACTGCAGTCAAGAATTGACACGGGCAGCAGAAAGAAATACCTGGTTCCCCGTTATTACGTGCAAAACCTCGTTGCCGGCGAACTCTATTCACTGCAGCATTACCAGGCAGGACTGATTACCCGGGTCCACGGAAATATTTCGGTGCTGCCCCCTGACACAATATCAAGACGCCACATACCCGCAGCACTGTGCATCATGCTGCTCATGGTATCCGGCATCATCATCGTGTTTATATAGGAGCAATACGTGAATCCTGGCAATTATGACATATACGTACATGACCTTTCATACCGCTATCCCGACGGAAGACTGGCACTGGACAGCGTGCATATGCAGGTGGCGCCCGCATCACGGCTGGTGCTGGCAGGCCCCAACGGAAGCGGTAAGTCAACCCTGCTGCTTCACCTGAACGGCCTTCTGGATGGCCCGGGTGAGATCAGCATTGCAGGTCTTTCACGAACACAAAAAAATATGGGTGCCATACGAAAACGAATCGGCTATCTTTTCAGCCAGGTTGAATACCAGTTCATTATGCCCGATCTTTTAAATGACGTAATGCTCAGCGTGCCGGACGTGATTGCTGACCTGGAACAAAGGAAGCACATCGCAATGGGCTGGATTGAAAAACTTGGACTGCAACACTATGCCAACAGGAGCCCCCTGGATCTATCATCAGGGGAAATGAAGCGAGCGGCCCTGGCAGGAATACTTGCCCGCGAACCTGAAGTAATCTTGATGGACGAACCCTTGAGTAACCTTGACCGCAAAAGCAGCATGATGCTGATTGATATTTTGTCCTCACTAAAACAGACAATGGTGATCGCCACCCACAGGGAAATCATCGCACGTGAATGTGCCACCCACATTGCTTTCATGAGGGAAGGACGTGTGGACGAGGTTATGCCGGTAACCGATGCCCTGGCCACCCCGGCAGCTAACGAGGTATTGTTTTAACAAATACAACATGAATGTTTTTCAAGGTGATTCATTATTTGAAAAAAGCTTTCATTTTTTTTACGTAAGATATATCCTGTGAAATTATGACCCCGGCTACCATAACGCATGATGACAATCTCGAATTTGCAACGGAACCCGTGTATGAAGAAACTGAAAAGCAACCAGTTACGGTTGAAAACCAAAATGCACTTCCCCAACAGGTAAAAAAACGACTGCGTAAACTGGCAGAAACTTCACCGCTCTCCAAAAAGCAGGTCTACAGGTTCATGGCATGGACAGAGCTTGATCTTCTTCGTAAAGAGAATGAACAGCTTGATATCCGTAGACTTTTTGAAGCGTATTGCAAAAATGGAAGCAAATACTGGCTGGATCCCTCACCATGGCTTAAAGAGCTTGACCGCGTGCTTGAACTCTATGCAGGTAAAGGACCAGAACGGCAAAGGGTGCTTTCACCATTTGTTGATCTCCTTGTAGAATGCGCCCTCAATGATATAAATCCAACGTCTTTTCTTCAGTACATCATGCATCCACGCCTTGGTATCGACAGTGACTGGCGGCAATGGACAGAACGGCACCTGCAGCCTTTGACTCTTATTTTTGGGTTATTAAAGAAGTTGAGTGAACACCCACCTTTTGACAGGGCGGTACTTGGCAGCGGAGGAAACCAGCTTACAAGGGACGTGGTGCTTGTAAAGTATGGGGGAAAACCTCTTTCGTTTTATTCAGAAGTGGACCTGTCGAATCCTGTACTTGAGGAACGCTACCTTAAGGCATGGCAAAATCTTAACCTCGATAATGCATTCACCATCTTCTTCATGAAGGCCAATGTCCTTCATTTTATGTATTCTTTTTCGGGCAGGATAAGCTTCCAACATTTAATTGCCATACTTGAACAGATGCCCCGTATAGAAGAAGGCTTCAGGGAGAATTTCCCTTCCGACTGGTTCGATATAAACGTTTCAGCCATCCCGCTGAGCCTGTATGATTACGATATACAACGGTCCATATCACAGAGAAAAGACAGGGGATTCAAGAACACGGATTTTGTAAGGGAACTCAGGGCATACATGAAGATCATCATCTCCCTGTTGCAGACAAGTGCGGGCATATACCTTTGCGGGTTTTTCGCTAAAAGGCTCACTGCACTGAAAAACCCTGATATTGCAGATACCTTTGCATCGCTGGTGGACGTTCTTCACGATAACGGCGGTAAGCATATTTACACCTGGCACGTTCGTCAAATTTTACGAAGAAAAAGCGAAGACCATGCTGCCTACATACAGTACATCGTTGACAATGGAGGCTCTGACCCCGCGTACCCGGCTCCACGTGACGTCTTTACCGATGTGGATGAGGTCTATTACCATGAAAAGGATAGCCTGGATGTACTTGGACAGCTGGGGATCACCATGGAAGACATCGCCCGGTCATCCAACAGGAACATAGCCAGCCTGGACAGGAGAGAAGTTACCCCGGGGATGATACTGAACGGTTACATGTACCGTTACCCGGAAAAGAAGGAAGTGATAGGGTCTTTTATTGATGAGATATGTGGCGGTGACGACAGGAACTGGACCCCTGAACGTGTTGAAGAAATTGACTCACTGGGGCATGCCCTTCATTATCCCATTTTGAAGCGGGTAATCAGGGGATTGGGCAGCCTGTTATTTACCGGTACAAAGTCGAGATCGTTTACCGGCCTTTACCGGAAGTACAGCAGTGAAAGCAGTAAGTACTTCCGTGATGCCAGTGTTTCATTTAACCTTTCCTCCATTGATTCCTCAAAGTATTCATCCATTGATCATAAAATACGTCAACAGGTGCGGAAGCAGCTGGACTTGAAGACATTTCACCTGGTATGGGAATGCCTGATGGAAAATGGAACCAGGATAGATGGGCTTATCCGTCACATGAACAGGATGTCATCAAGCCTACAGCAGCCGGTGCAGAAACTACAGGAAGAGATAATAGAACTCACCCGTGACCAGGATGCCATTGATGAAAAATTACAAAAGAAAATCAGCAAAAAGGAAAAGTCCCTGGAGATACTGCAAACACAAAAGTCTGAACTTGATGCCGTGATGGACCTTTTTGAGCAATCGCCGCAGGAGGATATCAGGTTTCTACTCGTTCTGGTGGTGGCAGGGGCAAAAGGTAAGACCGGTGATGAATTCACCAGGGAACTGGCAGGATACATGGTGCACCGGTATGGCTCTGACCCCTCTATTACAGACCGGTTATTTTATCTCAGGGAAGACGTGCCAATTGAACTGTTAACCTTTGAACAGGCCGGGTGGATCATCAACACGGTTGAGGTACTGGCTCGGCATTTGACCAATGATGTAACCCGAATACTTGAGAAATACAGTGACAGGGAAGAAGAGATACTGGAAGTGACAGCTCCCTTTCTTGTGACACGATCCAAACGCCTGGACGAAGACGCGTTGGATGCGGCCTTCAGGCACATGTTTTCGTATAACAAAATGACCGGCCTGCTGGCACAATGGCAGGAAATAATTGAGGAGAGTAACCTGCAGGAGAAATCAAGGCTGGATTTCAGCATCTTCACCTCACGTACGCCACTGGATGCCTATTTTGGCGACATGGGAGGTACCTGCCTTTCGGCGCATCCGGAATTTTCACAGCAGCCCGGTTTTATAAACTGCAGGATGGTATCTCACCAGGACCGGGCAATCGTTGGAATGGCGCTGTTGTACCTCTCTCCTTTTACACTGCACGATTATGATCCCAATTCAAGGGGGTTCTGGCATGCCTTTGCCATAAATCCCCTTCCTTCACTGGTGAACAGCCTGACGAAGAAGAACCAGCTGGCAATATACCTTCATTTTCGTACCCTCTTTGAAAAGGTTGCGGTACAAAGCGGGTACCCGGTTGTTCTTTCCGGCCTCACCACTATGGGTATCATTTCAAATAACGATTACCTGGCGGGAAAAATTATTGCCCTTGAGAAAGGGTGGGGTGCTTATGAAACACTGCACGCAGTGGGCCTTGACGTCTATTACGATGAAAGTGATTTTGCCCATGGACTGGTGATCATTGATCCGGTAAGAAATCATGGAATACATTACGGGAATGGGTAAAAAAAACGAGTACCGTTTCCGGTACCCGCGGGAATGTAAATTGGTAAAAGGGTTTGACTTAGAAGGTTGCAGAAACGCCCGCCAGCATGTGGAAACCCGGCATGGGGTATTCAAGAAATTCGTTACTTGGCGGTGTTTTATAGATAGCGTATGTTGCGTATTCCCTGTCTGTTATGTTGTTAAAATTAGCAAAAATCTTGTAGTTTTCAAGGAATGAATATGCAATTTTCGCATTCAGGATGAAGTAATCATCAAGTTTCTTCTGTTCAACGGTACCAAAGAA
>Ga0102938_10000246_pt1 | contig 38385 bp, 26 predicted proteins | sample SalPonR2_B_D2_MG_FD_84516 | JGI IMG/M metagenome (GOLD analysis project Ga0102938, IMG submission 84516) | Salt pond soil microbial communities from South San Francisco under conditions of wetland restoration - Salt Pond MetaG R2_B_D2_MG | ecosystem: Environmental > Aquatic > Marine >...
CCCAATCGCGCCACACGTGCATGTAGCGATAACGATCGTTTTGGTAGCCATCGGTATCGGCATAACGTGCGGCATCCAACCACGGTACGGCCATGTGTTCGCCATACCGGGAGGACCTCAGTAATCGGTCGACAAGTTTCTCGTAAGCATATTCGGAAGAATCGTTGAGGAACGCGTCGACTTCGGCGATGGTCGGCGGAAGGCCTGTCAGGTCAAACGTTAGGCGGCGAATGAGTGTCGTGCGGTCGGCTGCTGGCGACGGGGTAAGTTGCTGCGACGGAAGTTGGGCAAGCACAAAAGCATCGATTGGATTCCGCACCGTGGCATCGGCTGGAACGGCTGGCGGGATGGGGCGAACGGGGGAACGAAACGCCCAGTGTTCCGCATACGGAGCCCCCTGCTCGACCCAGCTTTCCAGCACCTTTATTTCCGCGTCGGTGAGTGGTTTCTTGGTCGAGGCGGGCGGCATTTTTTGGTCTGGATCGGTCGCCCGTACTCGGCGGATCAACTCGCTAGCCGAAGCTTTCTCCGCCGCCAAGACGTGTTCCGCGTCGCTTCGCTGGTCCAGTCGCAAGCCACCCTCGCGTGTTTGAGGATCGGGGCCATGACAGTTCCAGCACTTCGATGCAAGGATCGGCTGGACATCGCGGGAGAAATCGATCGGTGGATCCGCAGCAGGGGCTCCGGTGACCACGGAGGCGATCCACAGCGTCGGCAACCAAAGATTATTTCGTAACATCACAGCCAGTTCTAGAAATGGGATACGTCGCTCAGGCGAACAGTTCCGAAACGACCGTCCCGTCGACATCGGTCAGCCGAAAATCACGGCCGCCGTAGCGGTAGGTCAGCCGTTCATGATCGAGTCCCAGCAGGTGTAGCACCGTCGCATGGAAATCGTGCACGTGGACTTTGTCGTGTGCCGCATAAAACCCAAAGTCGTCTGACTCACCATAACTAAAGCCTCCTTTCACACCGCCGCCGGCCATCCAGTAGGTAAACGCATGAGGATTATGGTCGCGGCCATTTTTGCCCTGGGCCGTCGGGGTGCGACCGAATTCGGCACCCCAAATAACTAGCGTATCCTCCAGCAGGCCGCGCTGCTTCAGATCAGCTAACAATCCGGCGATCGGCTGGTCGACCTCGCCGGCTAACTGGGCATGTTTCTTTTGAAGATCACTATGTTGGTCCCAATAGTTATGCGTCACCTGCACAAACCGGACGCCCGCTTCTGACAAACGTCGCGCCAACAAACACTGACGACCAAAGTTGTCGGTTGGCCCGTCATTGATTCCATACTGGGCAAACGTCGTTTCGGTCTCCTGCGACAAATCCATCAGTTCCGGCGTTTCGGTTTGCATACGAAAGGCGAGTTCGAAGGACTCCATTCTCGCCGCAATCTGCGCGTCCAGTTCGCTGGTTGGGGATCGGTACTGGTCCAGTTCACGCATGAGTTGCAGTTGCCTTTTCTGCAAGGCATCCGATGTCGTGCCGGAACTGACCAGGTTTTCGATCTTGGCGTTTTTCATCGGGGCGCGGGTCGAGCCGATGCGGGTGGCTTGGTGAATGGGGGGCAAGAATGCCGAACCAAAGTTGCGTACGCCGCCGTGTCCGAGCGTCGGATTGATGGTGATGAAGCTGGGAAGATTGGCGTTCTCGGTCCCCAGGCCGTAGCTGATCCAAGAACCCATGCTGGGCCGTACAAAGGTGTCCGAACCGGTGTGCATTTTAAGCATTGCCCCACCGTGGGCTTCATTGGATCCATGCATCGACCTGATGAAGCACAGGTCATCGGCATGCCGGCCAACATGCGGAAACAGGTCGCTGACCCACGCTCCGCACTGCCCGTATTGTTTAAATTCCCATGGGCTGCGCAGCAGATTGCCCGTTTTAGCAAACTGCACGCGCGGTTTATCGAACGGCAACGGTTTGCCGTCCTGTCGAATCAATTCGGGTTTGTAGTCGAACGTGTCGACATGCGAGGGACCGCCATGCATGAACAGGAAGATCACCCGTTTGGCGTGGGGGAACCCATGCGGAGCAGCATCGGTCGGTCTGACTTGAGCCACCGCCGGACCTGCCAGCATGTCTGTCAGCGCCAAACCTGCCAAACCAATCGTCCCTTGCAGCATGTAGCGGCGAGGAATGATCGTTGGCAGGGGCGGTTTGGGTTCAATCGACATAGCTAAACGCACTCCCGGCAATCAGGGTTCTGCAAAGACTAGCCCAAACGGCTTGCGGGCCCGATTCGTTGGGCAGGTGAAGCATCCCGTCGGCAATGAACTTCAGTGACAGTTCGACCTCTTGTTCGCTCGCCGGACGGCCATGTAGTTTCAGCCAGAGTTGCTCGATTCTTTGCACATCGTTCAGTTCGGCATCCAGCAACTGTTTGGCCAGACGCTCGGCCTGTTGATGCACCAGCGAACTGTTCATTAAAAAGAGCGCCTGGTTGGGGACGGTCGTCACCGACCGCTGCTCAATGTGGTTGGCTGTCTCCACGTAGTCAAACGTCGACAGCAGATCGAGCAAAGCCGCACGGTTAATCGTCAGATAGACCGTCCGGCGCGGTTGTTCGCTGCCCACCGGTGGCCCGCCAAGACGCCTGTCCAACGAGTCGCCGGCAACGTGGATCGCGTCCCGGAGGGGTTCTACTTCCAGGCGGCGTCGATTTTGTCGCGACAGGAACTCATTTTCCGGATCGGCTTCTTCGTGCGGTCCCGGAAGGCTGTTCATTTGATAGGTGCTGCTGAGCATGATCAAGCGATGCATCCGTTTGAGTGACCAGCCATCGTCGATCAGACGTCGTGTTAACCAGTCGAGTAATTCGCGATGCAGTGGAGGATCGCTTTGCAGGCCAAAATTCGAAGGCGACCGCATCAGTGGTTGGCCGAAGTGCCACATCCAAACGCGATTGGCCATGACGCGTCCGGTCAACGGGTGGTCGGCGTCGGTCAGCCACCTTGCCAGTTGCAGTCGTCCGCTTTCATCAGTGGGGATCGGGGGTAAGGCGACGACTTGGTTTAGTCTTGCCGGTACGCCTCGCGGCGTTTCCTTTTCGGCTGGAGACAAGTGATTGCCTCGGAGATGGACCGGCAAGTTCGTTGGGGTGCCTTCTTCCACTGCCATCGCGGAGTCGAACGCCGGCATCGCTTCGGTCAGCGTCTTCAGTTGCTCGCGAGCCTTCTCGATCGCTTGCTTCGTTGCCTCGGGGTACTTGGTTTCCGGTTTTTCGGGCAGCTTATCGACGTCCGCCGCGGACAATAACGCGTCGTTTGCCGCTGCGATCTGCTGGTCGAGCGATTGTTGTGCCGCGTCTATTTTTTGCTGATGGGCAGTGCGCAGTTCCGCGGTGCGTTGGGACGGCAGGTCGCGTTCCATCCACTCCGAGACGAAGTTCTGATTCTTCATCGTGCGAGTGCTGGCAAAGATCCCCGCGAGTGCGTAGTAGTCGGGCGCAGAGATCGGATCGAACTTGTGATCGTGGCACCGCGCGCACGCGACCGTCATGCCTAACATCGTGCGCGATACCGTATCGATCTGTTCGTCGATGATGTCGATCTGCATTTTGGCTTTGTCTTGTTCGGCTAACATCTTAGGACCAATGACCAGCATGCCGGTGGCTGTTAAACGGTCCCTGACGCGCCTTTCGTGCGTTTCGGGATCGAGCTGTTTCGTTGATTCATCAAGCAGATCGCCAGCCAATTGATGTGTGATGAATTGGTCCAGTGGCAGGTCGCGGTTGTGCATCTCAAACACCCAGTCGCGATATCGCCAAGCGTTGGGCATCTTGTGATTTTCATCGGCACCATTGGTGTCGGCATATCGCACTAGGTCCAACCAATGTCTTCCCCAGCGTTCACCGTATGCGGAAGATGCCAACAGTCGATCCACGACACGAGCGAAACTGTTGGAGGAATCATCGGCAAGGAAGTTGGCGATCTCTGCCGAAGTCGGCGGCAAGCCGGTTAAGTCAAACGTGGCGCGACGAAGCAGTGTGTATTTGTCTGCCGCAGTAGCCGGTTGCCAGTTCCGAGTTTGCAATTTCTGGAGCACGAACGCGTCGATAGGCGATTGAATCCAAGCGTCTGTTGTGTCGGGAACCTGCGGCAAAGCAACCGGCTGAAAAGACCAGTGAGTTTGGGAGGCTGGCGAATCGAGGCCATGTCCCGTTTCAGCAGCGTCGCTGCGGCGGGGTTCGGTGCGAGGATCAAAGGCTCCGCGTTCGATCCAATCCACCAAGTCATCGATCACCGCTTCGGGGAGTTTTCCCTTGGGAGGCATCTCGAGCGATTCATATTTCACGGCGTCGCTGAAGAGACTGGCTGCGGCATCTCCCGGGACGACCGCCGGTCCGCTGTCCCCACCTCGCTGCAATCCTTCGCGACTGTCGACGTACAGGCCGCCGCGGACAATCTTCGCATCCTCGGAATGGCAACTGTAGCAATGTTCGTGCAGGATCGGGCGAATCCGCGTCTCAAAGAACCGTTCCTCTTGTTGCCGGTTTGCGGGAGACAAATCCTTGGCCGGCAATGACGGCGCAACTCGTGTCCCGACTCCGGCGAGCAGCAGCATTGCAACAACGGCGGTGGGAAATCGGAGTCGAATGCTGTGACCCATGGCAGGCGCTGGGGGTGTGGAAGGGCAGCGAGGAGGTGGGGAGCGGCGTCGCCGCATTTCTGATTATAAGAGCAATCCTCTCCACATGCGATTTCTATTGGCAAACTTATCGGCCAGCGCAGCGAAATAGCGGTAATCCTTCGTTCGCCCACAAGGTCAAACCGAACGCCTGATTTTGGTACGATAGGCGGATCAGCGTGGTGTGCTGAAGCGATGGGTGCGGGGGCGATTTGCCCGGCGGTCCGAAAAAGTATTCCAGGAATCGAGCCCGAGCGGCTTTCGCGAACCGAGGAACCTAATCTGCGATGGTGCAATCGTCCCACGATCGAAACGGCAGTGTGCTAGTGCTGACCGACTTAGATGCAAGCTTGCTGAATGAGCAGGACTACAGTTGGGCGGGCGCGACAGCCGCGTTGCAGTTTTTGGCCGAGCAGCGGATTCCCTTGGTGTTGGCATCTAGCAAGACCTCCGCCGAGATGCAGGCACTCGCGCGGGAGTTGGATCTCGCAACGCCGCTGATTTGCGAAAATGGCGCGGCGATCAACTGGCCAGATGGGCAATCGACCACTTTGGGAGTGGATCGCGTCATCTTGCTTGAGCAACTCGATTCGCTCCGCCCACAATTTCAATTTCGCTCCTTCCGCGACCTCGGTGTGCCGGGGATTGTCGAGGCAACCGGATTATCCGTAGCACAAGCCACGTTGGCCAATCAACGGGCCGCGACCGAACCACTGCTGTGGGAAGATGCGCCGCAGCGAATCGAAGCTTTTGCTGCCGAGCTGAAAACGCGAGGATTAACGCTGACCAAGGGAGGGCGTTTTTGGGCGGTCGCGGGCGATAATAACAAAGCCCACGCGATGGCGCAGGTGGTCGCGTGGTACCGTGCCCAGACGAACGACGATATGGTTACGGTGGCGATTGGCGACAGCCCCAATGATTTGGCGATGCTTGCCGCGGCGGACTATGCGATTGTGATTCCGGGTCAAGATACAGGCCCGAAAATCGAGTTGATTCATCCGCGGAAGACGATTGCTGCCAAGCCTGGTAGCGAGGGTTGGGGATCGGCAGTCATGTCGGTTGTCAAACCACTAGTGAACCACTCCGACTGAAAAAAATCATGGCAGACTTTGCACAGGGCGGCCTGATCGGGACGCTTCACAATCTAAGAAACCGGTCCGTTGAAGATCTGGAAGCCGAACTGATCGACGCCTCGGAGGAGACTCCGATGACATTGGTGCTGCCTTGCTTGTACAGCGAACTGGAAGGGCCCGCGATGGGCCCGATCGTTGAAAAGTTGAGCGAGATAAAATACCTCAAGGAGATCGTGATCGGCCTCGATCGCGCCGATCGAACCCAGTTTGATCACGCTCGCCGGTTTTTCGAACGGTTGAACCAACCGCATGTGATTCTCTGGAACGATGGGCCGCAAATGCGGCAAATCGACACGACGATCGACCAGAAAGGGCTTGCCCCCAGCGAAGCGGGAAAGGGACGCAACGTCTGGTACTGCATGGGATACTTCTTGGCGGCCGGGAATTCCAAGGCGATGGCGTTGCACGATTGCGACATCGTGACCTACGAACGGGAATTGTTGGCGAGATTGTTTTTTCCTGTCGTTCACCCCGCGCTGAACTATGTGTTTTGCAAAGGTTACTACTACCGCGCCGCCGAGGGACGTTTAAATGGTCGCGTCTTTCGGTTGCTCGTCACCCCCTTGATTTTGGCGATGAAGATGACTCTCGGCGCCAACAATTACCTGGATTACATGGGCAGTTTTCGCTATGCCTTGTCGGGCGAGTTTGCGATGCGGAGTGAAGTCGTCTCCTCACTGCGAATTCCCAGCGATTGGGGATTGGAGATCGGTACGCTCTCGGAAATGCATCGCAACTACGCACCGCACCGCGTTTGTCAGGTTGACATCGCGGACGCCTATGATCACAAGCACCAACCCGTTTCGCACGACGATCCAGACGGCGGCTTGCACCGGATGAGCGTTGATATTTGCAAAGCCTTGATTCGCAAACTGGCGGTGAACGGAACGGTCTTTTCGCCAGAGCTGTTTCGGACGTTGAAGGCCTGCTACTACCGGACCGCGCTGGACATGCTGGACCACTACTACAGCGACGCCGTGATGGCCGGGTTGCGATTGGACCGGCACGAAGAATCGCAAACGATTGAATTGTTTGCTCAAAGTTTGATGCAGGCAGGTGAAAGCTTCTTCGCAAATCCCAATGCGAGTCCTTTCATTGCCAGTTGGTCGCGCGTGATCAGTGCTTTTCCCGATATCCTGCCAGCAATGAAAGATGCCGTCCACGCCGACAGCCGTTTGGCTTTTTAAAAAGTGCCGGCCACACTATCGGTTGTGCGAACTATTGGTGATCCATAGGCACTGGTAGGGGGCGACGGTAATCGACTCGTACATGCCGGGCATCGGTTGGCCGCTCAAAATGTCGGTCCAGTGATCGGTGCTGATCAGGTTTAACTCTTCCAGCGATAGAGGCTGAGGTTGATTGGTCAGGTTATGCACCGCAAAAATGCTTTGCTGGCGATCGATGCTTTGCCGCCAAAACCCAAAGAAATGATTGTCCAAAATGAGAGTGAATTGAGTCGCCGCAGGATGAAAAGCAGCTTGTTCGGCACGCAGACGCAGGCGGCGAAGCAGCTCCCCATGAACGCGTGCGGTGGCGGAAGACTCGTCTTGCAGCAGACCCTCTAGCTGTTCGGCATCCCAGCGATGGCGATTGATGGAACGGTTGCGGCCGGTCGTTTGGACGCCCGCCAAGTCATTAGGGGTCGCCAGCAGGCTGTGGATATAGATCGCCGGAATGCCTTCGATCCCCATCGCGATCGTTTGGGAACAAAGAAACCGGTCGACTTGAAAATCATCGCGTCCCGCAAACGTGCCACGCATGGCGTCGAAAAAAGAAATATTCAATTCATAAACACGCTCGCCGCCATCGGGTGTCCCACGCGAAGAGACCAGTCCGCCAAACGACTTGACCGTTTCGACCACCTGAGATTGTTCTTCGTCGGACAGCAAACCTTCCGCTGGACGCATGCCGATCCCATCATGGGAAGCGGTAAAGTTGAGGTAGGTACAGCCGACCGGGGCTGGTGGCATGCTGCGCATCCAGCGTTGCAGATAAGCCGCCTTGCCGGAGAGTAAGGCGTGCAGGATCAAAGGGGCGAGACTGAAGTTGTAGATCACATGCGCTTCGTTGCGATTACCAAAGTAGGTCAGGTTCTCATGGTTGGGGACATTGGTTTCCGTAATCAGCCAACTGCCTGGAGAGGCGTGATCGATAATAGTCCTCAGCAGGCGGACCACTTCATGCGTTTCAGGCAGATGAATGCACGAGGTCCCCAAGCGTTTCCAGAGATAGCCAATCGCGTCGAGCCGAATAATTTTCGCGCCGTTGTCGAGGTAGGTTCGCACCACCTCGACCATCTCCAGCAAGACCTGTGGCTTGGCAAAATTCAAGTCGATTTGGTCGTGACCGAAGGTACACCACACATGCTTTTCGCCGACAGGCGTTGGGGTTGGGCGAAGCAATGGCGAGGTGCGCGGTCGCACAACCGTTTGCAGGTCGGAGTCGGCGTTCAACTCGATGAAGTACGACGCGCCGGGCTCGATGCCTGCTTGGTAATTCTGGAACCACTGATGTTGTGAGGAGACGTGGTTGATGACCAGATCAAACATCAACGCATGGGTTTCTCCGAGTCGCCGAATGTCTTGCCAATCTCCAAGTTTCGGATCGACACGGAGGTAGTCGATCACCGCGAATCCGTCGTCGGAACTGTAAGGAAAGAACGGCAGCACATGGACCGCCGAAATGGCATCGCCAACGTGATCCCGCAGGAACTTTCGCAGCGTTTTCAGAGGAGCTTCATCGGCGGCCAACAACGAGTCACCGTAAGTCAGCAACAGGCTATCACGCTGCGACCATGGCTCGGTTGGCGGACGGGCCGGCAGCGCACTCGGTTCCGTGGAGGGTGGCCTTTCAATACGCTGCGCAATCTGCTCGGCCAGAACTGTGCTGTCGGATTGCGGGTACAGCACGTTCAGGTGCTTTTGGAGACGTTCGGCAAAGGTGGGTGCTTGAGCGGCGTTCATGAGGTTTCACATAACGGAGTTACAATTTTTACGACCGCCTGAAACCACTTTAATTCGTGACCCCGGTTAACGTGAAGCCCCGTTAAGGCCGGGGAGTTTGCTACCGCGCTCGCGGGTGGGCTTTCTCGTAGATGGCTCGCAGATTCGCGGCGCTCACGTGGGTATAGATTTGGGTCGTCGCCAAACTTTTGTGCCCCAGTAACTCCTGAACACTCCGGATGTCCGCGCCGCGATCGAGGAGGTGCGTTGCAAAACTGTGACGCAACGAGTGGGGGCTGATCCGGTGATCCAGCTCGGCCGTGGCGATGTGCTTTTCGAGTAAACGGCCGACGCTCCGTGTCGTCAAGCGTTTGCCAAATCGATTGACAAACAATGCCGTGTAGCCCCCTTTGGCTGATTCGGCGGGATGCAATTGGCGGACTTGACGATACCGGCTGATGGCGCGGATGGCGAACGAACCGAGTGGGCTGATGCGTTCCTTGCGGCCTTTTCCGCGAACCTTAATGATTTGCTCGTCGATGTCCAAGTCATTATCGCACAAGCCGACCAGTTCACTAACACGGAGCCCTGCACTGTAGATCGTTTCCAGGATGGCACGATCGCGCAGGCCAGCGGGATCGGTTGCCGGGGGCGCTTTCAGTAAGCGATCCATTTCCGGGTTGGACAGGACCAGCGGCAGCTTGCGCTGGCGCCGCGGATTACGCAGCGGCTTAGCCGGATTGGTCGACGCCAATCCTTGTCGCTGTGCGTATTTGTAAAAGCTGCGCATCGAGGCTAGCTTTCGCGAAATCGTGCTGCGTGCGTAGTCGGCCTGTTGCAGCGCGGACTGGAACGCCCGAAGATCCTGAGGCGTAAGTCGATCGACCACGGCGGTTCGCCCTGGCTCCTGCTCCAACCAACCGATCAAGCCTAGCAAGTCTTCGCGATAGGCTTTGATTGTCAGCTCGGATGCATTCCGCTCGGTCGCCAAGTAACGCAGAAATTGCCCGACCTCGCGTCGCATGCTAGCGTCGTCCTCGCAGCGATGCATTCAGACGCGCAGGCTTCTCGAGAGGTTCGGTCTCGGGCACCGCCTCACGAATCTTCCGGCTCAGCATGGCAGCGTCGTACCATGAAAAGTCCAGCTCCGGATTTGCTGCAAACCGAGCTAAGGTCCGCAGCGTTTCATCCCGGTTATTGTCGTCGAACAAAAACATGTAACGCTCTTCACCTTTAACCAAGGCGAGGACGTTGATTTCGTTTTCCATCCGTGGTGGCCCATATGCTGGCGTCGCGTGATTATCACTGCGATCTATATCGTCCAATCGGCCATCGCAAAATCAAATCACTTCGATCCGCCCCACCACGCGCTTCAAGCATTTCGGTCAAATGCAGGCGGCAACAAAAACGGACAAAGTCATCAGTTCGGCTAAGGTGAGCCTGCCAATTCGTAGAGCGTTTATCGTCGGAAACCGAGACGTGGTTGGCTAGTCGTTCGGTGAATTTGCTATCAGCTCCGTCGTACAATCGCGTGTGCGTCAGCACCGGTTCGTGCTGTGCTTCCGCGACCGGTCGGAAGGGCTGCGGGGCATCCGGTATCAGTCCGCTAGGGTCGGGCCACTCGGCCGGCAGCATCGTTTCGGATGTTGGCAAAGCGACCGGTGGCAGCATCGTTTCGGCTATGTTTGCCGCTTCGGTTGGTGCCGTTTCAGGTTCGATCGCAACGGCGGGTTGGACGGTCGTTTCTAGAGCTTCGCCAATCGCGCCGGGCCCGCTTGATGGCTCCGAGGGGAGGACGACTGTCGGAGTCTGCGTGGCAAGTTGCTGACGTGCGAGCTCGAACTCGGTCGCGAGCACCACTTCCGAAGGAATGTCTTTTTCGGCTTTCGTGCCCCAAGGCAAGCCGTACCCAGGTGGAATCGGATGAAAGCCGGGATTGGCTGCGTACCAATGCACGGTCATACCCATTCGCGGTGGGTAATACGAAGTGAAATCGGTTACCGAACCCTGGACGACGGCGTCCACACCCAGCATCTGCGCAAAAGCCTGGAAGTCTTGTCCCGTTCGCGGAGGTCCATAGATCTGTGAATAAACATCCAGTTGATTGCGGACGACACCTACCGGCAAGACTTCAAAACCAGGAACCGATTGAAGCGCCGCGTAGTAGGCTTCGGTGACTGCCGTTGGATCGAGCGTCGGTTCCGAACTCTGATTGAAGAATGGCAGAATCGCGATCCGCTTCAACTGAGGAAACGGATTGTGAATCGGCGTGGCATTGCGCACATCGGGAATGGCGCTGCAGCCACCGCAGGCGACAGCCAGGCACAGCATCAGCAGGCTGTGATAAAGAGAAGGCGAATTTAGATGCGGACCTGAATGAGGCATGGATCACCGAAAACCGGATTCATGCGCACAGTACCCCCACCCCCCGTGGTTATCTATCGTCCTGGAGGGTCGCCTACTTGAACGACTATGCGGAATTCTCGCGAGATTGCCGCCCGCATTTGCTAGCGTGGCAAATAGTCGACAAACACGGGAATGAAGATCGTGTTGTAATAAGGGTAACGCGACGTCATCGAAGGGGTGATCACTCCGGGCGGTCGAGATGGGTGGTAGCCTTGGCGCAGGGCGGCCTCGATATGAGCCGCCCGTTGTAGGTGCTGATGCCAGGCGAGTGCTTGACGCCGTTCCGCTGGCGACGGCAGGCTGTTAACCGGCGTGTCTCTTTCCAGGCTCGGGCTGGGCTGGTCAAACAGCTCCATGGTATCGCTTCCCCGAACCATCGCGGCGTCTTGGGCGCTCACGTCGGAAGTCGACACAGTGATCAAGCCGCACAAGCAAGCGGCTAATAAACAGATTTTCCAACGTGCAGTCATCGGACGACTCTCCGGCTTAGGATTCAACCAACGCTTTGGAGAGCATCGGCATTCCCCCCAGCGAAACACGATGTTGCTCGTTAACGCGAGCGACCATCATGCCCTGCCGGTCCGGTCGTAACGTTTGAGTAACCTACAACGCTAAAAAGACCCCCGTCCCCTTTTAGCCTCGCTTGGGCCGGGGGACTTTGGTGCGACCGCCACCGCTTTGGCTGCGGCGCTTTTGCTGCCGGCCGACCGAGCCGCGTGATTTGCCGCGTGAACCGGAAGTGTATTCCACCTCGGCCAGCGGTTTGCCGATGGCGTCCTTCAATTGCAAGACGCGGTCACGTAGTTGCGCCGCACGTTCAAAATCAAGATTTTCGGCTGCCTCCAGCATTTCTCTTTCCAGTTCGTCGACATATTCGACCGTGACATAGCGTCCATCGCGATCGGCTTGCGCTTTAGCGTTTCGTTCCCGTTGTTTCTCCGCATCTTTTTCGATGCCCGAGCGGATCGATTTTCGCACCGACGCGGGAGTAATGCCGTGGGTTTCGTTGTACTCTTTTTGAATCGCTCGCCGGCGATCGGTTTCGTCAATTGCCGACTGCATGGAGGCGGTGATTTTGTCGGCATATAGAATCACACGAGCATTCACATTCCGTGCTGCTCGACCGATGGTTTGGATCAAGCTCGTTTCGCTGCGTAGAAAGCCTTCCTTATCGGCATCGAGGATCGCCACCAAAGAAACTTCCGGTAGGTCCAAGCCTTCTCGCAACAGGTTCACGCCGATCAAAGCATCAAATTTTCCTTCCCGCAATTCCTGCAACAATTCCACGCGTTCGAAGGCGTTCAATTCACTATGCAGCCAGCGGCAGCGGACATTTTGCTCTTGCAGAAACGTCGCTAAATCTTCGGCCAGTCGTTTGGTCAAGGCCGTGACGAGCACACGTTCATCGATCGCCGCACGCTTGCGAATCTCTTCGAGCAGATGATTGACTTGGCCTCGCGCCGGAATCACTTCGATAATCGGGTCAAGCAAGCCAGTGGGGCGAATGATTTGTTCAATGACTTCCCCGCCACTCTGCTCCAGTTCATATTCCGAGGGAGTCGCCGAGACGTAGCAGATCTGACCGACGCGTCGTTCCCATTCCTCGAACTTCATCGGCCGGTTGTCTAACGCACTGGGTAACCGAAAGCCATGATCGACCAGCGTCATCTTGCGCGATCGGTCTCCGGCATACATGGCGCGGATTTGCGGAATCGTAACGTGGGACTCGTCGACCAACGTGATGAAATCATCGGGGAAATAGTCGTACAGCGTATCGGGAGCCGCACCGGCCGGTTTGCCGGCTAGCAAGCGACTGTAGTTTTCAATCCCCGGGCAATGCCCAACCTCTTGCAGCATTTCCAGATCAAAGCGGGTGCGAGCTGCCAACCGTTGGGCTTCGAGCAGCTTGCCCTGGGACTGAAACAGCTCGAGTTGCTCGGCGAGTTCCGACTTGATGGCTCCGATCGCCGCGGCAATGCGATCCTCGCCCATCACAAAATGTTTGGCCGGATAGATGAAGACTTGATCGCAGGTATCGATGACCTCTCCTGACACCGGCTTGATCATCGAGATTTGTTCAACCTCGTCGCCCCACATTTCAATGCGGTACGCGAATTCTTCATAGCTGGGCCATAGCTCGACGCAGTCCCCCCGGACGCGAAACTTACCACGCTCAAACGCGACGTCGTTGCGGTCGTACTGGACTTCGACCAATTTCATCAGCAAGTGATCGCGGCGCGTTTGTTCGGACTTGCGGATGTGCAGCACCAGTTCCTTGTAATCCTGTGGCGAGCCCAAGCCGTAGATACTGCTGACCGAAGCGACGATCACCACGTCGCGGCGACTGACCAGCGAGCTGGTGGTGGCCAAGCGAAGCCTGTCGATCTCCTCGTTGATCGAAGCATCCTTTTCGATGTAAACGTCGCGCTGCGGGATGTAAGCTTCGGGTTGGTAGTAGTCGTAGTAGCTGACGAAGTAATGGACGGCGTTGTTGGGAAAGAACTCTTTAAACTCGGCGTACAACTGGGCGGCTAGGGTTTTGTTGTGGCTGAGCACCAACGCGGGACGCCCGAGGCGAGAGATCACATTGGCCATTGTGAAGGTTTTGCCGGTACCGGTTGCACCGAGCAGCACCTGAGTTTGCTTGCCTTCGAGAAAGCCGCGTGTGAGCGAGTCGATCGCGGTTGGTTGATCCCCTGCGGCCGGAAAGGGACTGTGCAGGTCGAACGGGGCTGGGCTGAGCTCAGTTTCTGGCATGCGTCAAACGACTCAGGGGATTTGATGAGAACAACGAGATCAGAACGACGGAGTATCCTCGACGTGTTTTGCAGTATTCCGAAGACCGACCTTTGACAGTGTTGGCTAGCGTCAGCCAGCGAGTTCGCCAATGTTATCGAACCGATCAGCAGGTAAGACTGCGACTGTGGTCTATTCTAGCGATTCTGCCAGATTTTGGTGGGACGGAAATCGTCCGATGGGGCAGAAAGGAGTTGCAACAAAGCAGCTCAGAGGCTCCGCAAGGGCTTAGCCAACTTGTCGGCTGAACAGCAACAGGCACAATCCGCCCACAAGACCGGCGATTATCCAGCCAGGGTGCAAGCTCCAGCGTCGAATACCATGACGCGTCGCCAGTTGCTTCACTGCCAACGCAGCGGAATCGAGATCGACGCCAGTTTCTTCCTGATAGGTTGCCACGGCGTTGGACCAATCGCCCACCGATAGCAAATGCAACACAAGTTCGCGTTGTTCATCGGTCATTTTGAATCCTTCACAATCAGACCATTAACTAACCCGCCAAAAAACCATGCGGGTGGCTGCTCCCTACCGCTCCGCACCTGCCTCTCTCAGTGAGATTTTGCCTATTTCCTCTACTCTGACAAGTGGTCCTCCACAGCGACTGGCAACATCGATTTGGGCTCGGCCAGTCGGCCGTGTTTGGCCGGGGCTCTAGTTCGTTGGCGAGGTTACGTCGTGAACACTCGCTCCTCGCTTGGGGTCGAGAACAAGGATTGCAAACCGCTGCACATTGTCAAGCTCGGGAGCACTTAGGCTGGCGTAGTCAAACCGACCGCGAAGATCGGTGTAGCCGTCTTTGTAGAAGCGGACTTCGCCATCGGCAGAGCGACCATAGACTTTCACGTAGGCACCGGAAACGGCCGCCCGGGTGTTGGCATCGCTGACCTGGAGTTGCCCAAACGCTTCGGAGACAAAGGTCGACAATTGACCGCCGTAATAGAGCGCCGTGCTACGAGCCGACCCGCTGACAACTTCTACCAGCAGGGTTTGGTCGGCAAACTTGGGATCGATTTCCAGCGAAGTGATCCCGTCGCCTTCTAGTTTCACGGTGCGGCGTTCACTCGCTCGAACGGTGGCCATGCGTCCGAGGTCGTCTCGGACAAAAGGTGTCTTGCTGAACAGCAATTCTAGATCGACACCATACAAACGCACGGTTGCTTCGTTGGTGTTGCGGTGCGTGATGCGGAGCGTGCGGCCGTCGGCGACCACTTGCAGGCTTGGCTGTTCATAAGCCGCGTTGGCTTGGCGTCGTTCGCGATCGATCATCGCCAGATCGGCCGCTTCTTCGGAGACCAGTGGATCACGATCCTGCAGCACTTGTTGTTGACGCAGTTGTTCGGCCAGCATGTCAAAACGTTCGCGCCAGCGCGGCACCGGATGCTGGGCATGTTTTGCGGCGAGGCTTGCCGCGGTGTCCGGGTCGCTGCGATGCAATGCTAGGTAGGCGGCCAAGTAATCTCGCTGCAGCTTCATCACCGTGTCGGCCGGCTTGGTCGCTTCAAAAGCCTCGATGGCTTCTTTCACGCGGTTCTGAATCAGCAGGTAGTAACTCAACGCCAACTGCTGTTCGGTGGAGGGCTGTTGCTGGAAAGCCAAGATCCGCATCAAACTATGGTACTGTTGGTAGAACTTGCCGTTGAAGATTTCCGGTTGTTCACGTAGTGGATGGACGCGAGCGCGGATCAGTGGCGCGTACTCGAGATGCTCGTACAGCGTCCGCTCGATTGGTTCGACCAGCAGCAATTCCGACGTCAACACCGGACCGACCGATCGAACCAACTCTTCACGTTGCGCGAGATAGGTCTGCATGCCCGCCTGCTCACGGTGGTGAAAGGCATAGGCTTGCAGTTCGAGCATCGTCACCCGTGCCGAGCGTAGTGCAGCAGTGACCACGTCATAGACCGCCTTGTCTTTCATGCGCGGCGCAATCTCCAGCCAGTTCAGGCGGTGTAGGTTGGCGTTGTTGAGGAACGTTTTGATTTGCTCGACCGTTCCAACGCGCGCCACCGATTCCCAAGATTGCTCGTCCGTCTTCGTTGGCGTATCGACCACGGGGAACGAACGTTCTGGGCCACGTGCGATCGCTTGCCCGTCGTGAGAAACACAAACCGGATAGTGCGAGTAGGTGCCGGCGGCTGGAAAGTAGAAGCGATACTCCCGTCTCTGGACTGCGAAGGGCTCCAGTTGGATCGTGGCGCTGTCGGTTGCCAAGCTGCCACCCAAAGGCAAAGCTCCTTCGGGAATCTGCCAAAATAGATCGACGGTGCGTGGCTGTGGCGTTGGGTTGGTGACCACCACTTGCCCTAAGTAACCAACGCGGGTGAGGTATTCCTCCGGTGCGACCTGGACTTCGACTTTTTCGTCATCAGGGCGATCGACACCCAGCATTTCAAACCGCTGGGCCACCAGCAGGCTGGCATCCCCTTCCTGTGCCGTGAGGGAAACCAGCCGTTTCGTGATCACCGCCACTGGGTGTTCGGGCACGTAGGCCGCTGGTGGAGCTTGTTCGGCATTCTTCTCCGGCAGCCCAACCTCGCCAGCTTTGAGCGGCAGACCGCAGACCGCGAGAGCCATCAGCGCCGCGTGACGGGTCGCCGTGGGTTCCAATAGATGTTCGCTGAGCCCATTGGTTTGTTGACCTCGGGCCCAGTCCAGCCAAAACCGATTGATTTCTATCAATTCCGCGTCCGCCGCGGCTGTCCGCACGTGATCCCACTGACTTTCCGCCCATTGCTTCGTCGGATCGAGTGGTTGGAAGAATTGTTTTTTACGCGCCAGACCGCGCGATTGGAGTTGCCGCCGGCTCTTTCGATCGACACTTTGTTTGTCAAAGAACGCATCGGCATCTGCCTGCGGGGCTGCCGCACCGGTCCCACGACCAAAGCCGAGGTCCATCGCTTCCTCTTCGGCGATTTCCATCCCGTCCATCGGCATGGCACCGTTCATTTGAAAGCTGTTGCTCGCTTTCTCTTCCAGTCGCAGCCCCCACAAACCCGAGTCGACCGCACGACGCAGGTCTTCCTGATCGGGCGCCATCAAGGCAACTTGTTCTTCCAATTCTCGCAGGATGCTGTCGCGCGCCGTCGGCACTTCCCGAGCCAAAATCGCGCGCTCCATCGCATTCAGGCGGTTGTAGCGCCAAGGCTCGAGCCAGCTTGTCAGGTCGCGGCCGAGCAGCCAATCGTCGATCAATTGCGCCTCTTTCTTTTGCTCCAAATAGGGACGAATGGTCGATTCGAAAAACGGCTGGTCGTGCATCTTCAGAAACACGTGAACTTCATGGCAGGCGAGTCGACCATACAGCTCGCGCTTTGCAGCTTCCTCTAATGTGTGCCAGACACCCAGTTCATGAAACGGCTCCAAACGTTCGTCTGCGGAGAGAGTGGAATACAGCCTCAGCAGGTCGGCAACCGACGCATAGACTTGCAACTGTGCTGTTCCCAGATCGGCCAGTGGCAAAGGAGAATCCGGCGACGCCAGCAAGACGCCCCGTTCAAACGTTAACGCGCGGTCGGCATCGAGGGCATCCGCCAATCGCAGGTCGCGAGTTTCCAATTCCGGCAGGTTTCCGAACAGCGTGTGCTGGATTGTGACGTCTGAATCGAGGACGACCACCTGCAAGATCGGCCAGCGTTCTGCAACCGTCGCCGGGATGTGGACTTTGCCATCCGCATCGGGGACAAGATTCATCGCCAGGCCACCACCGTCGAGTAGGAAGTGATAAGACGCCGAACTGGCTTCCTCAGCACGCCGATCCGCCTCCGCTTGGCCTTCCCGTTTTGCACTCCCAGGTTCATTCATCGGAGCCGCCATCGGGGCATCACCCGCCATGGCAGATTGCGATTCATTGACGGTCGCTTCGGTCTCCCAGGGATTGAGCAGCAGAGATGGTTGCGGCAGCATGACGCCCGGGTACTTTTGAGCATACTGACGGCGGAGCACATATTCGTACTCTTCGCCTAACGTCATGTTGCTAACATAAGCACTCTGCCTGAGTGGCATGAAACGTGATTCAAGCGGTTTGAGAGCTGGCAAGCGAAGTTGCGTGATGGCCTGCTCTCGCGGCAGGTAGCGGCTGGCCAGGACATGAACGCGTGCTTGCGTTGTGGGACCGGAAAGCTGCACATGCACGCCGCTGTCGTCACGCTCGAAGCCTGCGATTCCGATCGCTTCTCCTGCTCGGGTCTCTAGCTGGCGTGCTTTTCCAACCGCCGTCCCGTGATGGATTGGTCCACCACTGATGGCGATGGAGACCTGACGGTTGCGATGCAGATCCAGCAACTGATAGTCACCCGCGGTTGCCAGCGTAAACTGCAAGCGACCGTCCTTGACCTGAAGTTGATTCGAGACGTTTTGCAACGGTCGATTGCCACGCAACGCCAACAGCCGATACCTTTCGGCCGGAGCCTTCTCGGAATCCTCCACCGCCAAAAGTTGCCGTTGGTTGGTCACTCCATGCAGTCGGCTGGGCCAAGCCGTTTGGTCGACCAGTAAATCACGAGAGTGCATGCTACCGGCGGTCCCAAACCGGACGTCGGTGACCTCGGGCAGCGAGCCGAGCATCACTTGGCCATTTTCATTCGCCTGGAATGTCAAGTAAACCGGCGTGGAGCGAACGCGCGGCGACAGTACCACCGTGACCGGAGCGTCGGCCGCGGGTTCTCCATTCTTGCCACGCGTTTCGATGATCCAGTCGTCACCGCGGCGAGTTAAATAGGCATCTCGGGTCGCCTCGGTTTTGTCCGATCCATTGGCCACGATCACTTCAGAGGCAGACAAATCCTGCTTGCGACCGTTTGATAGTCGCTCCACATGACCGCTCAACTGGATGTCCAGTCGTTGCAGCCTGGCTGGGACGCGGAAGCTGGTGGTCGACTCCGCTGCATCGTCTAGTTCGAACCGAGTGATCCGCTTGGTGGACTGGATGCCATCGAGATCGGTCGAGACGATTTGCAAGGCGACGTCTCGTAGCAGAGACGTTGAAATCGGTTCCCCGTTAAGCGTCAAGCGGGGCCGCACTGCCAGCTGCGCCGTGCGGCCGGCGAGCAACTGTTGCTCGCTCAGCAAAAAGCTCGCCTGCAGTTCGTAGGTCTCCGCGTATTGAGGAATGTCGACCGAACGAGCCAACTGGTCATCCATCAAAACCACACGCTGCGTCCGCGTTTCGGCGAGCATCGGGATGGTGATCGTCCCCGATTCATCGGCGACAAATTCTTGCGACGCAATCTGCAGTCGTCCGCTGGGGATGATTTCGCGGTCTTCATTCAACAGCCTGAATTCCAGTCCGTCGATAGTCTGCTGGAGCGTATATTGCAGTTCGCCGCGGCGAATCAAAGCGCGCGTCCGACGTCCACCCCCGAGTAGATCAACAATCCAGACGCCACGGCCGGTGATCTCTGGCAGTTGCAGGGTTTCGCGATGGCGTTGGACCGACGGAAGATTGAATTCGAGTTTGCGTTGGTGCGTGGCGACCAAGCCATCGAGATCCAGATCGGTGTTCAGAGGCGTCGAGTGACCGCGGTAGTACGCATGCGTATTCACTTCGTAAACGCGGACGACCAATTCTTTGACATTCTTGACGTCGACGCTCAGTTCGCTCTGCACGTCGGGATCGTGTTGCGTCGGATTGGTGACCGAAAAAGTCAACTCGACGCGCTCTTTCAGTTGCTGCTGTTGTGCGGGCGAAAGCAGTCGGTACCAGCGTTCTGGATCCCCAACCCCATACAGTAGTTTGGTTTCGGCAAAGACATCGTTGAGATAGTTGGGGCGGATCAGGTCTGCAAAGGCATCGGGAGATGGGGCGTCCTTCAAAAAGATTTCTAGCAAGCTTCGAACGAGAGGGCCTTCGTCACCGATGGGCGGAAGAAGGGCCGCTTGGCTGTAGTCTTGATTCAGGTCGGCAATGTTTGAACCGCCGGGCCGACGCTCGACCGGTACGATCACGCTGTTACGCGGCAGTTCCAGGTACCGCATGAATCGCTGGCGATGGGGCTGGCCCTCGGCAAGGTCGCTTTGGAGCAAACGATACAGCACGGCCGCTTTTAAGCTGTTCCACGCGGCAGGCAAGGTGGAGACATAGCCATCGACGCGCAGCAGGTAGGCGCGCCACACGTCCGGTTGTTGGCGGATGTCCGTGTCATCATCGGGTCGCAAGCGAAGCAGTGTCTCGGTGACATAGGTGTCCGACGCAGCGATCTCGGGGAACGCTTCAGCCACCGATTGCAGTTGATCAAGGGTCAGCCAGCGGTGCGCTTGCAGGTCACCGAAGCGTCGATCTTGAGGACGTCGCTGCCGCAGTTGCATCGTCACCAGGTCGTGGAGGCGATCAATCCAGGGACCGTCGACTTGATTTAACAGCCACGCCAAGTCGACCGGCAGTCCGGTTGCTTGGTTGGACAAGAACCGTTCTCCCAAACGTCGCAAACCCTGACGCGTCAGTTTTTTGTCGCCCCGTAAAGCCTCGTCGATCAAGCGATCGATCGCCAGTTCTTCGGCTGCCAAAGTGTCTGGAAAGCGGCGTTCGCCACGCACGGGGCTGGCCGTATGGTTAAGCTCGATGTTGAGTCGATCGCGGAGGTATTCGATTGTGCGATCGGGAGTCGTGGGGTAGGTCAGCAAACGTTGGCGGTCGCGAATCCCAGCCAGAAGAGAACTGTTTTTCGCACCCGGGTCGGTTTCCCATTCGCGCAGTTTCGCTTCGGCCTGCTCCAGTTCGCCGGTCACTTGATAGTGCAAACAGTGATAGAAATAGAATTCGGGGCTGCCTGGGATCAGTTCGTCCAACACCGCCTGCCGATCCTCAGCAAGGGCATAACGTTCAATCAGTCCAATGGGCTCGGCATGGGCAGCGGGCACGAAAAGGCCTAACATCAAGAAAGTGAAGAGAGCGTGACGGAGATGTCGGGCTCGGCGGACAACAGACCCCCATTGTAAAAGCATGCTGGCACATGCGTTCGTGCCAGCACCGTGAGCGGTCGCAGTCATGATAAGGCCATTCGTACAGAGGGGGAGGATAAGCGTCAATGAGCGTTGTCGTCCTTGATAGACGCGGTTGTTTCGGGCCGGTTCCGAAGATCACTTGGATAGGCATGGGGAAACACGGACTTAGACGATGGAATTGCCATTTCCACAGGCGGGGCGTTTGGCCGGTATCGACTACGGTACCGTCCGCATTGGAATCGCCATTTGTGATCCTGGACGCATTTTAGTTAGCCCGCTGGAGATCTTGCAGCGCAGCGATTCCGCTCGCGAGGCCCAGTTTTTTCAGGACTTGATCCGACAAGAACGGATCGACGGGTTCGTGGTCGGTCTACCGATCCACTGTGACGGCGGGGAAAGCGAGAAAAGCCGCGAAAGCCGCAAATTCGCGCGGTGGCTGGTTGAGCAAACCGGACGGCCAGCGAGGTTGTTCGACGAGCGTTTCACCACTGCCGATGCGGTTCGTCGCTTGCGAGGCGGGGGGATGCGCGGAGCCCGGCGGAAGCAGCGTCTGGATGCCGTCGCGGCTCAGATCCTGCTCGAGGCTTTTCTGGAAGCGGATCGCTATACGCCCGATCATGTTCTGCCGGGCCATCCGCTCGATCAGCCCGCCGAAGGAGATTCCTCGCTCGATTAGGCGTTTGTCGTGCTGGAGTCTAAAATAAAGCAATGCTTGTCTTGAGGAATCCTATGAATCGATGCATTATTCTTGCGGTTTTGGTTGCGTTTTACAGTGGTCTGGCAACGGCTGATGATAAGGTCGAGCTAATCCACGGTGGCGCGGTGGCTGGGAACACGAAAAAGATCGAAGACTCGAAACTCCCGTACACCTTGGTCGAACTGGAGGACGGTTTGAGGGTCGCTATTCCTCGTGGTGCGATTCGGCGGACTAATGCCGACGACGTAACGGAGCAATATCGCCAGCTTGCCGCAAAGGTCGCTGACGATCCGGAAGCCCATTTCGAGATGGCGCGTTGGTGTACGAAGAATCAACTGAAATCGCAGTCGCGATTCCATATGCGACGGGTTGTTCAGCTCGATCCGAATCACGCCACCGCTCGCGAATCGTTGGACTTTGTCAAACGAGGGAAGGAGTGGATTCCACGCACGCAGTGGGAACGCGATCGAGGGCTGGTTCGCTCGGCTGGGCGTTACCATCTACCCGAAGATCTGGCGATGCAGAATGCAATCAAAGAGGCCACCGTTGCAAGCAAGCGGTGGGTGGTCGAAATTGCAAAACTGCGAGTGAGTGTGCTGCGAGGTGGCGAGAAAGGTGCCGAGGCGTTGCAGACGCTGAGAGCGATCAACGATCCCTTGGCGGTGCCGGCGATTGGCGACGAGCTGACCAATCCGCGTAATCGCAAGCAACCTGTCGCGCTGCGTCGTTTGTGGATTGATTTATTGGGACGATTTCAGGTTCCCGCCGCGGTCGAGCCTTTGGTGCGGATCGGGGTGCAGGAGTCTGATCCGGTCATTCGCGAGGCGGCACTCGAACAGCTCGAAAAATATGGCGCTCGCTCGGCCGTGTTGACCTACGTGCCGATGCTGAAAAGTCCCAACAACCAAGAAGTCAATCACGCAGCACGAGCCCTGGCTTACCTGCCCGAACCGGAAATTCGGTTTGAGTTGGTCGATGCGCTGATCACCGAACATACCCAACGGTCGGGACCGACGACCGATATGAACGCCACCTTTGGACAAGATGGTGGCGGCGGACTGCAGATGGGCGGTAAGCCGCAAGAGAAGAAGGAGTGGTTGCGGAACCCGCAGGTTCTCGCAGCGCTGCGCGTGATTGCACCCGAGGTCGACTATCAGTACGATCAGGCAGCTTGGCGACAGCATTTTGCCCGCCAACTGAGTTCGTACAGCGGCCAAATGCGTCGCGACTTTTAGAACTTCAGGATTGCATCGATGCCGAAGGTCGCTTGGCTCGATTCGCCTTCTTCATTCAAGTTCAGCTGTGCCATGCCGTTCTCTTGATGGCTCCAGTCCCAGCGGACTTCGGGGCGGATGATCAAGTCGGTCGTTGGGCGGCAGTTCAATCCCAACGTCAGCATGTAGACGTTTTGAGGGTCTCCGGAGTCGACAAACTTGGCACCTTCAACTCGCCAATATTCGAATCGCAAGCCGGCACTGTAATCACGGTTCAGGTCATAGAGGAAGTAATTGGTAAAGCCGCTACTTTGACGCCAATCGGTTCCATCCTGAAGCTCGGTCGCGATCCAATCTTTCTGCGAGATGAACGCAAAGCGGTCGCTCATCCGATAACGTGTTGTCAAGCTGTGCATCTGACCGCGTTCATTGAACTGGACCGGACCACGCACGCCGTTGTTTTGCCGGTCGACATCTTCGTCAAACCGTCCGATCGAAGTGGTGTAGGTGAGGCTGCACTTGTCCGTCACGTTCCAAGCCAATCCGCCTAAGAACGAATCGCCATTGTCGGCAAAGCCCGAATCCCAGCCCATCGAGTAGCCACCATACGCCGTCATCGAGTCCGACAGCGTTACGGTCGCTAAGGCGCCGGTGTGCGTGAATGGTTCAATGTTATTCATCTGCCAGCCGTGGCTGTAGAAGAAGTTGTCGGGCGCTGAGACCACTTCGTAGCCGATGATCGTGTAGAAGTGCCCGAACTTCACGGCGACGTCACCATATGCCACTTCGCCGTACAGCTGCGGGATGGCGTGTCCGTAAAAACCACCGTGATCCCAGTCATTGTCCCAGGTGCTGTCTTCGCCGAAGTTATCGGTGCCGAAGGCTTGCGTGTTCGGGCCGTCGGTGCCGTATAGATAATCGATGCGACCCCCGGTCGATAGACCATTGCGACCATCGGCTAGTTTCTCGGCATACAGCCAAGCCTGGTGCAGTTGAAGATGATCGGGATAGTCATTAAATCGCCCGGCACGAGAATTGGCACCCACGCCGGCCGAGTGATACCCGATCTGCATCCAGCCACCGACTCGCAAATCGTCTAGACCTAGCCAGGAGGCATCGCGACCCTGACGAACCTTGCAATCTTTGCAACCACTGACTGGTTTTGAGTCAACATTGCAGCCGCTTAGCGTTTCAAGCGTCCAGTTGGTCTGCTCGATATCCGGAAGATCGCTCAAAGGAGCGACGTGCAGTTGATCGCCCGCAGCAATCATCTCTCCCAGGGTTGGCATTTCTGCTTGTCCTCGGGATCCGAATGCGGCAGAGAGAGCCATTACTAAAGCAAATCGAAGCAGACGCATACACTCAACCCTGAAAACAATGCTTGCAAAACAGGGCCTGAAGCGCAGGAACTTCCCCCCGGTAGGTGAAAGTATCGGCAGCTCAACACAAGGGCAAAAATCGAACCGCGATTAAATTCACGGTTGCAAGCAAACCAGAGGACAGATGCGCAATTCGTTGCAATTGCTGGGCTCAGGCAGCTAAAACCGGCGAGGCAAGCTTTTCCGGTTGGGCAGGATTGAGCAGCCTTTTGGAGCGATCAAGGTTATCCGTTAGAGCGGAAACTCGTCTTCTGCGGCATTGTCCGAATACAGCGGCATGTGGCGATAGTAGACTTCCAAAATCATCGTCGACATGGCAGTCATGTACAGCCGACCGCCTTGTTGGGTGCCGTGGCCCGAGTTGGCAAAGGCCCAACTTCCTTTTGTGGGTCCGTCGTCGGACTGTTCCGCAACCAGCCAGTCACGCAGTTCCGTGTTGAATTTTTCCCATTCCGGACCGCCATGCTGTCTGAGGACCTGCGCGGCGTAGTAGTTGTAGTAAATGTCGTTCTTCAAGACGCCGATTTTGCTGAGGTGTTGAACGCCTTTCTTGATACCGGGGTGTTCTTTGTTCCAGCCCAGGTACATGCGGCACAGCAAGCCGACTGCGTGGCATGCTTTGTGGGGACCATTGGGATTGGCGACCGGAGCGGTATATCCGTAGAGCGAACCGTTATCGGACTGAACCGAGTCGAGGAAGAGGCTCGAGCCACGAATCGCGGCGGGCTGGACCGTTAAATGCCCCATATAACCGCTCTTGAGCGCCATGATTTGCCAACCGGTCGCCGAAGTATCTCCCGCCTGTTTGGGAGCGTACCGCCAGCCACCGCCACGCGGGTCTTGGGCATACATGATGAAGTTCAGCGCGCCTTGAGCCGGGCCGGCAAGTCGCGGATCTTCGGTCATCGCGTAGGCTTCGCACAGGGCGATCGCTGCCAAACCGTGCGAGTACATCGAGCCACCTTTTTCGGTGTAATCCATTACCGGCAGGCCACTCATAGTCTTCGCTTTGCCATTTCGGATCAAGAAGCCGAGACCGCGTTCGACGGTGCGTTTGTGTTCGCCGGTGAACTGAGTCTGCCCTGCCCCGAGAAACGGCAGGAGTGCCAATGCGGTGGCACCGTTCAAGGCGTCGGTATGTTCGCCCGAGCGATTGCAAGCAGGGTCGCGACAGACCATTTGATGATTGAAAGTCCAAGCCCCGTTGGGCATTTGGTGTTTTTCCAGCCACTTCAAGGCTTTGGTGACGGCCGCTTCACTGGAGTCGGTTCCGCCATAAGTTCGCAGCATCTGTTTTTTCACATCGGCACTGCTGCGGCTGCCCAGTTCGCTGGTGCTGGTAGAACTCAGTGTCTGCAGCGACTCGGCCACCGGAGCCATCGCGCTGGCCATGTCGACGACGCTGATGGGAACCGAAACCATCTCGAGCGGTGTCTCCAAATCAACCGGTTCCATGTCCTCGATCGGTTCGGGCGTATCGACGACTTCTTCGGTGACCTCTTCCTCGGTCTCTTCCATCTCCTCCATCGGTTCACTAATGGTGAACTCGTCGATCTCAGGCCCTTCTTCGCCGGTCGCCGACGCACTCAGGACATTCACAATTTGCTTTTCCGAACCGATCGTGATCAAAGCAAACGTGACCAAGATCAGGACATGCACGACCATGCTGACCATCCAAGCCGGAACGGCTTGAAAGAGCACGAATTTCCGCTGGAGATCGGCATCCTCGAGATTTTCCTCGCCCTCTGGGTTGCCTTGTGCACCACTTTGACGCTTGGCGGCTGAACCGGTCACGGGAACTGCGGTGGCATCTACGGCGTCCACGTATTGGGCAGAGCCAAACCCGAGGATCGGAAAGAAGATGAATCCCAGCAGCGACAGACCCAGGCCAAAACCGGGGCCTTTGCCAAATTGCTTCGCCACATCCATGCAGACCAAGATGGCCACGGCGAGATTCACCATCGGAATCAAAAAGAGGACGGCCCACCAGAGCGGACGTTTGGCAATTTCCAACAGCACAATCAGGTTGTAAACCGGCACGAGCGACGCCCACCCCGGCTTGCCGGCTTTGGAAAACGTCTTCCATAGACCTGCCAGTCCAAGTGCCAGGGCTGCGAAACAGATCACCATCACGATCGCGAAAACGACTCCGAAAACCGCCGGCACGCCACTAGCATCCGGGGGCGAGAGCGGTTGCTCATTGATTTGTTGCCCAACCAAAATAAATGGTGGAAAAGGAGTCATGCCGTCTTCCTCGGGGTCGATAAATGGTCCGCTCAGCCACAGCCTGACAACAGCCCGCGAAGTGCGCGCTTTCAAGCAGTCGCCGACAAGTAACGAGCGGCCCTCGTCATCGGTTTCGCGATAAGGGGGATTTTAGAATAGCGCCGCGATTGCAAGCAAACTAGAGACCCTTATTTTAAGCAGAAAAAAGCCATAATGCTAAGGTTTCTCTAAGGAATAACGCTCGGGCGTTTCAAAGGTACCCACAGGAACTCTTTTCTAAGGCAAATCGGCTCGGGTTGAGCGAACGTTGCTCATCGTCATAATCTGTTTTCGAACGGCAGGAGAAACGCGGTCATTAAACTGGACGACCCCCGGCTGGCTGGGGAGCCCAACCCAGCCCTCACTCAACTCCACCTGAAGCGTCACCGGTTTGATTTCGGCAAAACCAGCCGGTGTCCCTTCAAGCTCGATCTTCACCCATTCGGGCTGCGAAACACCAGAAAACTGGTCGATAGCGACCGGCTTTGCCGTGCTCCAGTCGTAGTGGCGCTGATCAAGAAAGGCGTGCCGCAGGTGCCCCACCCCAGGGACGCTGGCGATATCGACGGTCCCATCGCTCGCTTCCATCTTCGAAACCAAAGCTCCGTCGGCGGGGAACCGGAGTCGAAAAATGGCGGAAGACTGCAGGGCCGTGATGGTCTGTTCGCCAAAAAACTGCTCCGTCTTCTGAGTTTGAGTCCGCCGCAGTTTGACGCTCAAGACGGCTCCGACGACACCGATCGTCAGCAATCCCAGGGTCAGCAGAATCCACCAGCCTCGTCGCATCGCGGGACTGGAGTTTGGGACCGATTCCGTAGAGTCATCAGCTTTGTCAGAATACGTATTCACTAGATTATTTGTCTCGCAAGCGGTTTCACGATTGGGTCTATCTATTATGTCAAAGTCGCAAGTCCCCGATTCTCCACCAGCGGTTCCTGTGGAGTGTTTGACGGTGCCTTTGTCGCCCGCACCTTACTCTATCTTCATTGGTACCGAATGGTGGGCCAACCTCGGCGCGACCATCCGCAGCAGCTTGCCCGACATGTCTCATGCGTTGGTCGTATTTGATTCGGAGGTTCGCGGTCGCTGGGCGGAACCCTTGGCCGAGCAGTTGCAAACCGCGGGGATGCGTGTCGATCTGGTCGAGGTTTTGTCAGGCGAAAGCAGCAAGTCACTGGAGAGCTTGGGACGGTTGTGGGAACAGATGCGAGCCGATCGTGCCGACCGGGAGTCGGTCGTGATTGCGGTCGGCGGGGGCGTGGTAGGCGACTTGGCCGGCTTTGCTGCTGCGACATTCAACCGCGGAATCCGACTGGTTCAAGTTCCCACAACGCTGCTTGCCCAAGTCGATAGTAGCGTCGGTGGCAAGACAGGCATCAATCTGCCGGGGGCTAAGAACATCGTCGGGGCATTCTGGCAACCATCGCTGGTCGCGATCGATACCGCCACGCTCAGTACCCTGCCACCTCGGATTTTGCACAGCGGTTTGGCGGAGGTGGCAAAGTATGGTGTCATCGCGGATGCGGAGTTTTTTGAGTGGCTGGAAGCCAACGCCGAGGCATTGGCAGCAGCCGAGCCGGCGGCACTACGCCACGCGATCGCGGTGAGTTGCCAAACCAAGGCTGCCGTCGTCGCCGAGGATGAACGCGAAACGACCGGCCGGCGAGCCATCTTGAATTACGGTCATACTTTCGGGCATGCCATCGAAGCCACGGCTGGCTCTTGGAAATTTTTACATGGGGAAGCGGTGGCCATTGGCATGCAAATGGCTGCTCATTTGGCACACGCCCTAGGCCGCGTCGATGACGCGTTCGTCAGTCGGCAAAGCAAGCTATTGCAACGTCTGCAATTACCCGTCGCTTGGCAAGAAGCGGTTACGGAGGCGATGTTACAGTCGATGCAGAGCGACAAGAAAGTGGCTCACGGTAAACTGCGATTCGTGTTGCCAACGAAAATGGGCCATGTCGAATTGGTCGGAGATATCGATCAGGCGTTGGTGGTCGACGCAATCGAAGCTTGTCGTGCCTAATACGATTTCGCCAACCTAGAATCAGAGGTGCTCCGGTGCAAGTGACTGTTTGGAATGAGTTCGTTCACGAACGATCACGTGAAGATGTTCGTGCCGTCTATCCGGATGGACTGCATGTCGTGTTGGCCGAGGCGGTGGCCGAACAGCTGGGCGAGTCTGTCAAGGTGCGAACCGCCACATTGGACCAGCCAGAGCATGGGCTGACAGAGGAATTGCTCGAGGCCACCGATGTCTTGCTGTGGTGGGGACACGCCGCACACGACCAGGTGGAGGATGCGATCATCGATCGGGTGCGGCAGCGAGTCTTGGCGGGGATGGGTTTGATCGTCCTGCACAGTGGGCACGGGGCGAAAATCTTTCAGCGTTTGATGGGGACCGGTTGCATGCTACGTTGGCGAGAAGCCGGCGAACGTGAGCGATTATGGATCGTCGATCCGGCTCATCCCATCGTTGATGGGCTCGAGACGCCTTACCTCGAATTGCCGCGGGCAGAGATGTACGGCGAGTTCTTTGATATTCCGCAACCCGACGAGCTGATTTTCATCAGTTGGTTCGAGGGCGGCGAAGTCTTTCGCAGCGGTTGCACTTTCCGGCGCGGCAAAGGCAAGATCTTTTACTTCCGCCCGGGACATGAGACCTATCCAATCTATTTCGATCAGAACATCCGCAAGGTGATCGGCAATGCCGTCCGGTGGGCGCTTCCCACCGGCGTGCCGTACCACTCCGGTGCAATGCATTGTCCGGATAAAATGCAGTAGCCGCCAGCAGCTTACGCTGCTGTGTTTGGAGGTTTACTAACGCGCGGAGGCGGAACCCTCGAATCGTGGCAAGACGCTGGCCGATTTGCGGTACACTTTGATTGAACTCTCTGGTGGGGGATCGCTGGATCGGGGGGACGCCGAAGTGGCGGGTAAACGGGCGGCATTAGCCAAGCAATTCAGCAACGCATCGACTTTCCATTGCACGAGGGTGGGGGCCGAAATGACGAGCAGACGGCTTCGGCCGATGCGCTGCAGCTTCATGCTGGATGGTCCGCCGAGTTCCTCCCAAGTGTCCGGATCGATAGACAGTACGATCGTCTCCCGCAAGTTAAAGGGGGCCTCGTTGGCGGAAAACCATGCGGTAACATCGTACACCCGCGTTGGTAGTTTCTCTTCAGCTGCTTCATTCGTGGTGATGCGCAGCCAACCGTTTCGCAGCGAGAGAGTTAGATCCAGGTCTTCTAGCACCAGCAGGAGCGCTTGCCCTAGTGTCGCGGAAGCTCGATCGGTGTAGGTGACGCGTTGGTCGGTGCTCAAACCCATGTCTTCCAAGGCTCGCACATCGATCATCAGCCTGCAGGTTGGGTGCTGTTGGCGCAATTCACGAACCACTTGGTCGAGCGGTTCATTGACGAAAATGAATTCCATTGGTTGACCGAGTGCAGCCAAAATGCGTTGCTCTTCAGCGGTGTTCATCAAGGCATCCACCGGCCAAGAGGCAACGACTGACCGAGGGGGGTGACCCAATAAACCCTCTTCTGCACAGGCGATCCCGGGCAGCAACATCAGGCCGCTCAGAAGAAAGCAGGCGGGTGATAAAGAACGCATGGCGAGCGGCCTTGGGAGAAAACGGTAGAAAGAGCGACCAGGAGGATGCCGGTTTCCGCTCCATTCAATTCAGAAGCAGTCCTCTAGAGTACGCTAGACAACCAAGAACGTGCAAATTTTGAGGCTCTTCGCAGACTGGAAAGACCGATTCCACCGGCGGGCTGGTCAGTCTGCTACGCCGGAAAATTTGCCGAATTGCCGAGGGTTCGGGCATACTGCAGGGATCACATCCCTTGCCTCCTCTACTTGCTTTACGTGGGCCGTCCGATGATCTCGCACCCTGTCGCTCGAAACGTTTTGGCCGTTGGTCTAAGCCTGTTGCTTGGCTCTGCCGTTTTCGCACAGGCGGAGACAGAACCGAGTGGGCTTGCCCTGCGTCGCGTGGCCTTGCATTCCAGCGGATTGGGGTGGTTTCACTATGAAGGCAGCGTCGGTGGCAAAGATGCCTTCGAATTAGCCATCCGAGAAGACGAAGTCAGTGACGTGCTGCGGACGCTTCATATTCGAGACGCGAGCGGCAGGTCCTATGCGACCATGGATGCGGGTGCCGATCCGATCGACATTCAGCCACCATCGTTGGACATGGCAACGTTGGGCGGCTTGCTGCTGTCGATGAAAGGCCAAGCGGTCATTCTGCATACACGACTGAAAGAGCAGTTCGAAGGCCGTGTTGTGGCGGTGGAGATGGAATGGGACCCCAGTGATGCCCAGGTCATTGAACGGGAACGCGTGACGCTGTTAACCTCCGAAGGCCTGCAGTCATTCCTGTTGAAGGATGTCCAGCGCATCAAGCCGCTTGATGAGGGACTCGAACAACGTTTGCATGCCGCGCTGTCTCAAGCCAACGAGCCGGTCTCTTATCGAAATCTGGTGGTGCGGTTCGAAGGAGAGGAACCGCGCGAAGTCGCCGTCTCGGTGTTGCGACCGGTACCGATGTGGAAGAGTGCGTATATCGCGACCGATGCATCGCTGCAGTTACGTGCCATCGTGGAAAATACCACCGATCAAGATTGGGAAGAGATCGCGTTGACGTTGGTCGATGGCAATCCGATCACTTTCCAGATGGAACTCGGGTCTGTCGTTCGAGCTCAACGCCAGCAGGTCGCTCGTCCCCATTCCCAACCCGAGCTCGCGCCGCGTTTCGACGAAGCCGAGTGGGATGACGAAGCGGTGACAGGTCTTGGCGGTGGCGGTTTTGGAGGCGGCATGGGCGGGTTTGGCGGAGGTATGGGCGGGTTTGGCGGAGGTATGGGAGGCATGGGCATGGGTATGGGAGGCATGGGCATGGCGGACCCGTTTGCGGACAACTCCGGTGGTGGCGGATCGGGAGCGGCGGAGCAAGCGAACGTCGACGATCTGTTTTCGAATTACGATGCCAGACAGCCGACCTTGGCGGTCCAGCCAAACACTCGGCTGGATGCGGGAAATGCGGGGGCATCGGTCCTGATCGATTTTCCAAAAGTGACAATTCCAGCGGGCAAGTCAGCGATTCTCAGTGCGGCACCATTGAAGGTTTTGACGGAGACGTTGACGGTCTACAGCGAGTCCTATCATCCGACCACTCCGCTGCGTTCGTTGCGATTGAAGAACGAATCGCCTTATCGCTTGCCTGCAGGACCGGTCAGCGTCTTTCTCCATCAAACCGGGTTTGCCGGAGAGGCGGTCTTGCCGCTGCTGAGTGCCGACGCGACACGTTTGGTGGGCTTTGCCGTCGATGATGGGGTACGAGTCAAGCATGAAGCGGTGACGAGCGAGCGGGAGTTGATCTCGCTGACGATCGAACCCACAAAGCGCTGGATTACAGCGACTTATCAAACGCATGTCGCCGACAACTATCTCGTGAAAAACCAAAGCGGTGCCGTGCGCGAAGTCCTGATCGACCATCCCCGCTCCGCTAAATGGGAAACCGAACCGCACGACCTGGAAATCGAACGTACCGAACAGAGCGTACGCTTGCAGGCCAAGATCGCCGACGGTGAGCAAGTCGGCTTGGTTGTCAAGTCATCCCGAACCGAAGTGTCCCCATCCGGTTTCTTGGATGTGAGTGTGGAACGACTGCGCGATTGGATTGGCGAGGATGCCGGAGTGTTGTCGGATGCCCAGCGAACAACCTTGCAAGAAATTCTTGAAACGCGCACGGCACTCCGAGTCGCCGAGCAGCAACGTGCCTCAAACGAACAGGCATGGAAGAACGTTTTGGCGGAGATCACTAGGCTGACGAAGCAGTTGTCAGCATCGGAAAAATTTTCGCAGAAAGCTCGTGACTTGTACGAAAATCAACTCTTAGAGCAAGAGGCCGTGCGAGAATCCTTGGTTCAGCAAAATCAAGAGCTTGACCAAGAGATCGAAAGGCTGAAAGGGTTGATAATGCCGCCGGCTCGACTGACCACGCCGGCTGCCCAACCTGCGAGCAAGTAGTCGCTCTTGCTGATGTTCGCGGTGCCCAGCAGTGGAACGGAATATCCGCTGAGCCGTTTCCCAGTCGGAATCACTGTCGAAGAACCGACGAGAAAACAGCAGGTACAGCTCACCAAGTCCATCAAAGTGAGCCCCGCAGATCTCTGCAGCGGTACCGATGCGGTCGAAACGATCCCAGCGAGTCACCGATTGCTCAACGGCGGCCAGGGCGGTTAAATAGCTTGGCGATCTGTGTCGTAATCTGTGTCGTAATCTGCTCGGCACTCACCTGCGGCATGATCGTTCCCTCTCGCTAGGTCTTGTTCATCGTGGTTTCATGCGAAGACAAATACAAATCAAAGAACTTTATTGACACCGCGGTATTGCGAGGCGGAGATACGATGAGCGTGCATCTGCTGAACTGGGGCGGAAAATCGATTCTAACGCTTCGATTTGTATTTGCCGTGATGTGCCCAATAGCCGTTTTGCGGGGCCCGCTCGGAACCCATCTGGGATGGACGCGGAAGCAGTTGGCGACGCGTTTCGAAACCGCCACCGGCAAGGAGTCCGATGATGCAATCTCTGTGTGAAAGTTGCCGTTATCGGCGCTGGATTGTCTCTGGAAAAGGGGCTCGTTTTTTATTGTGCAAACGGGCGCTGGCTAAAACGTCCGCGGCGAGCCATGTTTTTCCCAAATACCCTCCGCAGCCAGTCGTGCACTGCGTCGGTTTTGAGACCGCACTACCGCACAGCACGCCGGAACCACCAGTGGCAAGTTAGCACGACTCGTCAACTGCACGAGCCCTTGGCGTTATGGTTTTAAGGCATCCTGTTGAGCGTCTGCCGGTTGCTTCGCCGGCGAAATCAAATAGCGGTCGAGATAAGCTTTTAGTTCCGGTTGCTCTTGCGCAAGAGTAAATCCCGTTGCACTAGGAGGCTGGTCGAGGGCGATTCGCATGAGGTTGTGCATCAAATAACGCCCCTCCTGGTGAGTCATGTGAATCGCATCTCGATAGAGGTCGGTTAGGTTCTGCAGCGGCGCAGGACCGGCACTGATATCGACGCCAATGCGATGCAGCATCTCGGTCGAGTGCGTTTGCCTGAACGTGCGGTCTGGATGCATCGACTTCAGAGTCGCAAGCAAGCGTGCGAAGTAAGCCGGGCTGTGAACCATCTGCGTCGTTGCCTCGGTATCGTATTCTTCGGCCGCCGAGACGCTGTGGGCCCAGCCGTTATGAATTACGATTGTGGCGTTCGGTTGCAACTCCAGCCACTTCGAAATCACCGCAACATCTTGCTCGAGCTGAGTGCCGTAATGGGGCTGCAGTACAAGGTAATCGTACTGCAAGTGGGAAAGCTCGTCGGGCCACAGACGGGATGAGCCGACGCACGGTTTTGTCGGATAGTCGTGAATGAATTGCAAGCTCTTGCCACAATCAACGTGCCAACGGACATGGCCTTCCAGCAAGGGGGGACGCGCGTCCCAGGTGAGCGAATTGCCGATCAAATAAGTCCGCAGTTCGCGCGGCAGGACGGTGTTCTCTCCGACCACAATGTTTTCTGTCGGAGTTGCATTGTAACGGACCGGAGGAGTCGCTTCGGTTTCCAGTTCCCACCGGTTTTCCTGGACGGTGTTTTTTCCCGCTCGATGAAAACGCAGCGGTGACTTGGCGATGCGGCGAAAATGGTTGTCTGATATCGTAAAACCGGCCGATCCCTGATCTAAGAACATGCCGTTGGATTCAGCACGTCCTGCGTTTAGCGGTACATCAGAAATCGAGTTTTCTCGTAACCGACTATCCGGTTGGCGACCCAATGTATAAATCCCGCCACCGTCACTGAGAACTTGCATCACGTATCGAATCTGATTGTGATGGACATCATTTTGACCAGCAGGTGTTCGGCGATCATCCCAGATCCAACCGAGGGAAATTCCCGTGTAGGGGCAATCCTCAATCACATTTTCGGCGATCTCCAGCCGACGCTGCAAAGCCGCCCAAATTGCTACGCTGCCTGGCAAAACACGCCCACAACGCCGGATTTTACAACCGCTGACGCGATTCCTGGTTGGGATTTGATCCGGAGCGGCTTGATACCAGACCTGACCCTCGATCTGACGCTGGCTGTCTTCTCCCAGGTTGATCGCGTTGCCCCCGATATCGTCAAATTTTGAATCGAGGATTTCGCAGTCTGCTGTTCGGCTGCCCAGCCACAAACCGCTGTTTCCCAAGCTCTGAAACCGACAAGCAACGACTTGGCATCGGCTGGCTTGTTCCAGCATCACCGCAGCCGACAGCATCGGGCGATGGCGGGTGTTGCGCAGTCCATCGGAGCCGCGCGGTTCGTGCATCGTTGCTTGAGCTCCCGCGAGACCGCCGGCGGGCAACGAAAATTTTGTTCCGCTGAAAACGATCCCTTCAAGCTGCAGTTGGGAAAGTGGACGCTCTGCCGATCCCGTCGCCGTCAGCAACGTCTCGATCAGCGGCCACTCGACTTGAGGAGGAGCGGACTCGGGACCTGCGAAAACCACCAATTCCTGCTTCACAGTGTCCAAAAACCACTCGCCCGACCGATCGGCGAATGCGGAATGTCCTTCCAGCCAATAACGCGGATGTTTTTCGAAGTGGTCTATCGCATAGTGCGGAGCGGAGCAGCCGATCGGACCAACCGTCTGTAAAAAATGATTTTCCCAATCAATCGAGGCTACCGGCAGCCGACTGCTGGACCAATCGTGCAGGAAAACCAAATCGCAAACACCCTGCAGAGGGTCAAAATTGGAAGGGAGATTTTCCGGTGTGAACTGAAATCCACTGCGGCGATCTTCGGCAGCCGTTTCGATGCGAAACTCACCCACGTTGGGATGTCGGGCGGCGGCAGTCAGTTTTCCGTCGAGTAATAAAAAACGGGGTGCGATTGAATCCCTGGGGGCCGGGTATCGCCAGAAATTTCCTGAACGTACTGGATCCGCTAAAGGCTGGGCACCCGAAAGAATTACCTTTCCGGATTGGGCCGCCTGCAGGGTCAGGCCTTCGCCGACCGTGGCGACCGAAATCTCCAACGAGCTGGTCAGCCGATAGGTGCCGGCGGGCAAGACGATCGATGCCTTGTCCAAGAAACCCTCTTTGCGGCGAGCCGTTAAATCTACCAATACTTGCTGAAGGGCAGCGGGAGACGCTTCTGGAAGCGTCATCGTTTCCTGCCCCATGCCTTTCGGCACAAACAAGCAGCAAAACAGAGTGATGAGCAATAAACAACGCAAACGCAACATCAGAGGCGTCCCTGGGCAGGTGGGGAGAAACGGGGAGGAACTCTCCAGTTTACTCCTTATCCGCAGGCGATACTGTCCGCTGCGATTGCCTTTGTCGACGCAAAACGAGACGGTGCAAGGGACGCGTTAGTCGCCCAGGGGACCTTCGAGGTAGGTGTAGCCTGACAGTCCCTGCTCGTAAAATCGAATGAACTGACCAGCCTCGGTGTTGTTGATCCGCCCTTCACCGACTGCGTTTTCGACCATGCTTTGCACTCGGCGGATCAGATCTCGCTCTTCGTACTGCACATAGCTGAGAACTTCTCGAACCGTGTCGCCGGCGACAATATCTTGGATCACAGGCTGGCCGTTTTCCATATCAATGTGTACGGCGTGGGTGTCGCCGAAGAGATTGTGCAGGTCTCCGAGAATCTCCTGGTAGGCGCCAATCAGAAAAGCTCCCAAATAGTAGGGCGAGCCATCGAAACTGTGCAGTGGAAGGGTGCTCTTGACGCTTCTGCGATCGGTGAAGCGATCAATCTTTCCGTCACTGTCGCAAGTGATGTCGCCCAGTACCCCATGCCGAGTCGGTGCCTCGTCCAGGCGATGGATTGGCAATACGGGGAAAAGCTGTTTGATCGCCCAGCTATCGGGGATCGATTGAAACAGCGAAAAGTTGCAGAAATAAATATCCGACAGCATCCGGTCCAGCCCGGCAAGATCCTCGGGCACGTATTCCATTTCAGTGGTGCATCTGCGGATCCGCAAACAGGTGGCAAAGAACAGATTCTCCGCCAACACACGTTGCTCCAGCGGCAGGTAACCAGTTGCGAACAGATTCATCGCCATATCGAGGCTATTCTGAGCATCGTGGAACGACTCCACCGAATTACGGACGTTTACCAGTTGGTAGGTGGACCATAGATCCTGGACGGGCTGCTCATAATTGTCGGGGATCGATTCGGGCAGTTCTTGGACCGCACCTTGAGTGGTCACACCGAGAACTCCAAAAATCAGCACACTATGGTGCGCCGCAACGGCGCGTCCACTTTCGCTGAAGATAACCGGATGAGGTACCTCGGCTTCATCGCATACCGTTTTGATCTGATAGACGACGTCGTTGGCATACTCCTGCGTGGTGTAATTCATGCTGGACTCGAAGTTGGTCTGTGAGCCGTCGTAATCAACGCCCAAGCCTCCACCTACGTCGAGGTACTCCAGTCCAACACCGCGACGATGTAATTCACAGTAAATCCGAACGGCTTCGTTGATAGCAGACTTAATGGGACGAATATTGGTGATCTGACTGCCAAGATGGAAGTGAAGCAGCTTGAAGCAATCGGCCATGTCAAGCGATTCAAGCCGCTTTACCGCCCGCATCACCTCGCTGACGGTCAGCCCAAACTTAGAGCGGTAGCCGCCTGAAGATTGCCATCGCCCTTGACCACGAGAAGCAAGCTTGACGCGGATGCCAATATTCGGGCGAACACCCAGTTTCGCAGCGTGCTTGAGGATCAGCTCCAGCTCACTGAACTTTTCCACCACCGGAATTACTGTTCGCCCAAGTTTTTGGCAGATCATCGCCAACTGGATAAACTCATCGTCTTTGAAGCCATTGCAGACGATGGGCATCCTGGGATCACAGAGGGCGGCGACGGCCATCAATTCGGGTTTACTGCCAGCCTCCAAGCCAGCTCCTAGTTCAACGCCATACTCAATCAGCTTCTCAATTACTTCCCGCTGTTGGTTGACCTTCACAGGAAAGATGCAGCGATATTGCCCTTTATATTCCGAATCCTCCATTGCTCGGGCAAAACAATCCCGGAGCTCACGCAACCGATCGCGGAGGATACCGTTAAAACGCAGCAGCACGGGCAGTTCGTACCCACGTTGTTGCAGTCGGTCGACAATTTCCTTCAGATCGACGCCCTGATTGCGATTGCGATCGGGGTGGACCATCAAGCTGCCGGAGGGCCCGATTGAGAAATAACCGATCCCCCATTTCTCGACGTCATATAGGTCCGACGAATCGGAGACAGACCAAGTGCGAGTACCTTCAGCGATCGACATGGATAATTCGGCCCTGCGGTCCGACCTATGAAAGGGTGGTTAATGGAGAGCCTGCATTATCGGGGCTCCGATTGGAAATGCTAGGCAGAGCCTCTTAAAAGGGATCGATTAACGAGATCCTTGGGCGGGATTAGGTCTGGCGCATAAAAAAACCCTCCCTGTCAAAAACAGGGAGGGTTTTAAAAATCCGGCAATACCTACTTTCACGCTGGTATGCACTATCATCGGCTCGGAAAGCTTAACTACTGTGTTCGGGATGGGAACAGGTGTGACCTTTACGATATGTTCGCCGGAAAGACTGCCGCAAGGCTTTTCACCTTGTCAGCAGCCAGTTGTTTGGTAGTAGGACATCTGTGGGAGTGTTGTAAACCTATCGGTTCATTGCGAGTGCAAGATATCGATGGTCAAGCCTTCGCCCGTTAGTACTGGTTAGCTCAACACGTTACCGTGCTTACACGTCCAGCCTATCAACCTGGTAGTCTTCCAGGGGGCTCTCGTCGCAAAGCGACTTACGAATCCTAATCTTGGGGCGGGCTTCACGCTTAGATGCTTTCAGCGTTTATCCTTTCCGAAGTTAGCTATCCAGCCGTGCCGCTAGCGCGACAACTGGTACACCAGAGCTTCGTCCAACTAAATCCTCTCGTACTAAA
>Ga0102938_10000248_pt1 | contig 38240 bp, 30 predicted proteins | sample SalPonR2_B_D2_MG_FD_84516 | JGI IMG/M metagenome (GOLD analysis project Ga0102938, IMG submission 84516) | Salt pond soil microbial communities from South San Francisco under conditions of wetland restoration - Salt Pond MetaG R2_B_D2_MG | ecosystem: Environmental > Aquatic > Marine >...
CTTCCTTAGAAACCTGTGAGGGCGCGTCGTAGATAATCTGTACTGGGTACATCTGAGTTTCAATATGTACGATTGGACAGCCGTTGAAATAGGTCGAAAAAATTTCGGCATTGATGGTAGCCGAAGAAATTATCACCCTAAACTCGGGTCGGGCCTCGATGATTCGCTTTAACAAACCGAGTATAAAATCAATATTCAGGCTGCGCTCATGGGCCTCATCGACCATTATTACCGAATATGCGGTAAGCATATTATCGGCCTTCAGCTCCTGTAGCAGGATACCGTCGGTCATGATTTTAATTCTGGTCTCGGGTATGGTTTGATCTTCAAAACGCATTTTATAGCCGACTACACCGGGTACTCGGTCGTTGATCTGGGTGGCAATATACTCACTGACCGATACGGCGGCTATTCGCCGAGGCTGGGTAACTCCGATTCTGCCGGTCTGACCGTACCCGGCCTGGTAGAGAATCAGTGGGAGTTGTGTAGTTTTTCCGGAACCCGTCGGGCTTTCGACCACAATCACCTGGTTCTGTTCGATTTCTCTTAGAATTTTATCACGCTGCTGGTATACTGGAAGCTCTTCAGAACGCATATATTATCTGGTGCTCCTTAGCTGTTAGTTCGTTCTACAATTTCTCGGGCAGTGGAGATGGCTTCCTGAAGGCCGATTTGATTGTAGCTTGCTCGCGTAGTCAGATCTTTCATGGTAACAGTCGAGTCAGCTTGTTCATCTTCTCCGCAAATAAGGGCAATCGGAATACCCTTTTTTTCAGCCGTCTTAAACTGACGCCCCAATTTCTGCTGTTCATAGAACACATCACACTTAAACCCCACTCGGCGAAATTGTTCAGCCAGGGAGTGATAGTATGTACTTAGTTTTTCATCAAGGCAGAATACCCCGATATCTGCCGAGCCTGCCGAAGAGCCGGCTCGGCCAAGTTCTTCAAGGGCGGCCATCAATCTATCCAGCCCGATGGATGAACCGACTCCGGGAAGATGAGTTTTCGTATAAAGCGAGGCCAAATTATTGTAGCGTCCACCGGAACAGACCGAGCCTATCTCCGGAAGCTTATCAAAAAAGGTCTCGTACACGATTCCGGTGTAATAATCCAAACCGCGCATGATTGATGAGTCCAGAAAAAAGCGGTCCTGAATCCCGAGTCTTTGAAATCCCTCATAGAGGCTTTTCAGTCTAAGAGTTTCATCGTTTTCACCGCCCGATAGTTCGGCAATCATAGACAGGGTATCTAAAAAATTGTCCTTCGGCTGGATATAGGTAAGTATCTTTTCGGCAGGTTGAGATCCGATTTCCGCCTCGAGCAGATCCCCTACCTTTTCCGGGCCGAGCTTACTCAGTTTATCGATGGAGCGCATAATTTCAGTTGATTTTTCCTGGATTCCCTCTAGTTCTAGGAAGCGGTTAAAGACTCCACGGTGATTTAGTTTGATTGTGATATCACTTATGCCGAGAGCTTCGAAGGAGCGGTACATCATCAGCAATATTTCAAAGTCGGCAGAAATACTGTCGGTTCCGACTATATCAAAATCGCATTGGGTAAATTCTCGGTACCTGCCGCGTTGGGTGTTCTCCCCCCGCCACACTTTATCGATGTGGTACCGTTTGAACGGTATAATAAGGTCATTCTCATTGCGTGCCATAAATCTGGCAAAGGGAACCGTAAGGTCGAAGCGCATGGCAACGTCGCGGTTTCCTTGATCGTGAAAACGGTACATCTGCTTGTCGGTCTCCCCGCCGCCTTTGCCCAGCAGAACCTCGGTGTATTCCAGGACAGGGGTATCTATCGGTTGAAAACCAAAAGACTCGAAAATATTTTCTAAAGTATGCTGAATATTTTTGCGGGAGGCCGCTTCCAGCGGCAGAAAATCACGAAAGCCTTTCAGTATTTTGGGCTCAATTAACATTGGTTTCTCCTTAGTGTTCGGCTATCCTATTAAGAAAATAGCCGTATACGGCTATTTTCATTGTTTCAATTGCCGCAGAACAGCACTCGAAACTATTGCAAAATTAGGAACAAGTCCCTAATATATAGTAGACTAAAAGATATACATTCATCAAGCGAGTTTAATTTGAGAGTAAGATACGGAGCACACGGAAATAAGGCTCAACAGGTAGCTAAAATTTATGCGGCCCATGAGCATAAGATCGATGTAAACAGGGTAGATAAAGATGCAGTAAAAGTGATCAATCGCTTGAACGACAAGGGGTATTCCGCCTATTTAGTCGGAGGTGCCGTACGGGATCTGCTGATCGATCGCTATCCAAAAGATTTCGATATAGTTACCGATGCAAAACCAAATGAGATAAAAAAATTCTTTAGTAACGCCAGGGTAATCGGCCGCCGCTTCAGGTTGGTGCATGTCCATTTTCCTGGAAAAATAATTGAGGTCTCTACCTTTAGAGCGTCCCAAACTGAAGAGGAATCCGATCAGCCTACAAAATACAACAACAATGTATACGGTTCTATGGAGGAGGATGTACATCGGCGGGATTTTTCTATTAATGCCCTCTATTATGATCCCATACAGCAGGAGCTGTTCGACTTTGTCGAGGGGTATGGGGATATAAAAAAACGTCGAATGCGCTCACTGATTCCACTACATAAAACTTTTATGGAAGATCCTGTCAGAATGATACGGGCGGTAAAATATTCCGTGCAGCAGGGGTTTAAAATCCCATGGCGGCTTCAACGCAGCATTAAAAAACACTCAGTTGAACTTGACCGCTGCCCTCCGTCGCGGTTGACTGAAGAAATGTTTAAAATCATTGAGTCTGGGTACTCAGCCGAAATAATTCGTACCATGATCAAATACAAACTGCTGGAACGTTTTTTGCCGATAATAGATACTCTGTTGAAAGATAAGAGCAGCAAAGAGCAGGATAAATTTTTTGAAAACATGGAAAAAGTTGACCAGCGGGTAAGAGAGAAAGGGGAGAAGCGCAGAGGGCGGCTGATTGCTGCTTTAGTGGAGGGGGTCTGTATATTTCCTGAAGAGTGGGAAAACACCACTTTCCTCTTTCAGGATATGTTTAAGGAAGTAAAACGTTTGATCGAACCACTGACTCCCCCCAACCAGGAAGTGGAGATGGCGGTAGTGTGGTTATTTCGAGAACAGGGAATCCAAGCACCGCCGCATATAATGAAAAAACGGCGCCCCGTGCCGTCTGCACAGAAGCGCCGCCGTAAATACCTTCCGCATCACCGTAAAAACAGGGAATAGGGTTACATGGCGGTTTTCTCTGCCCTTTCCTCTACTTCATCAATCAGATTAGCAGCTTTTTCGGAATAGGGACCCTGCCTCTCTACAGCTTGTTCCAGATAAAAGCTGCTGTCTTCAAGGCGGTTGTCGGCCAGTGCATTAACGCCTAATGCGTAATACAACAGGTCCGAATTCCCGTCTTTTTTGACTGAAGCAAGATAGTAATATTCAGCCATCGAGAACTCACCCCGGTTATAAGCGATTAAACCTAGGTAATAATCCGGCACGTAGTGATCGGAACGGAGCGATTGTGCCTGGGTAAAAGCCGTTTCAGCTTTTTCGTATTCCTCTTTTGCATATGCATCGATACCCATCTGAATGAGATCGGGAAATGTTTTTAAGCCTTCCTGCATGAATCCAACAAAATCAGCAATGAGGATGTCTTTATTTACCCATTCAAAGGCCATATTGACCACCCGCCTCTCATTCTGTTGCAGAGTGGCTTCAGGTTCCAAAGCGGAAATTGCATCCCATATAAGCCGGTTATAAGATTTTTTTTCACTATGAATAAAAAAGTGCACCATTCCCCACACTTGAGAATAAAAGGTTTCGAGTTTTTGAGCAGCATTTTGCTGGTCCAAAAACAGCAGGGAGTTTACTGGAATAAAGATCTCCGGATCGGTTAATGAGCTGTCTTGATGAAGTTTCTGTCGTAAAGAGGGCACCCAAGTATGATTTGGATTAAATACGACTTTCTGCATTTCGGGGTCGTAGGTACTGTTTTCAAAATATACAGCAAAGCCCTTGTGGAGCCACAGAGGCGGGTTCTGAACAAAGGATTTGATGTATTGTGAAAACCCGTGATGGATGAGTTTCTTATTAAAAGCATCTTGATCATCGAGATAATAGGCAATTAATTCGCTCTTTTTTGAATCGGGATAGTGCAAAAATACAAAGGAGTTGCGGCTTTCTCCTAGTACATCCTGTAGAAAATTATCATATTCAGCCTTACTATTGAAAATACGTACCTTCATTTTGTAGTCTAAGAGTTCTTGATCAAAGTGAAGGTAACTGCTGTACAGGTCGAAAAAAGCTTCCATAAAAACAGCAGTATCTTCGGTAAACTCCTGGTTTACCCGCGTAGTTACCGAGTAGTGTTCACTGCGATAATTAAATGTGTCTTGACTAAAAGCGATTGAAGCCGGCAGCAGCAGCATCAGAATTCCCCAGCACATACCTAATCTATGCATTTTCTTCATAATTTTAACCCCCATGTACTTAAGTTTATCGGCAGCCATGTCCAAAAAATCGAGTTTAATGGAGCTTGTCTACCTTGATATCTACCTTGCGAATATGGATACCTCCGTAATGCTCTAGACTTTCGATTATATAATCGCGCAGGGCATGAATGGTGCCCGACAGCTGAACACCAAAGGGTACATGTATATTCAAGGAAAGATAATATCCACGCGGTTCCTGAGTTACCGTTACCTTGTGTATTGCAATTGTGTCATCATATTCATCCACGCAATGCAGCACCATCTGGGTAAGAGCTGATTCAGAAATAGTTACTCGGCCTTTTCGACCAAACTCAGGTTGTACGACTGTCTTTTCAAATACCTTTTCTTTTTTCGGCAAAAGAGTAACCCCTCGTTTCAGCAATACCTTGACAGAGTCGTACACAAATTGCGGGTAATTTCGGTGTATTTCGATAGTCGGCACTGGAATAACATGTTTTCCTTCGTTCTTCCGGCTCAGAATAGCCGTTTCTATATCTTCCTTACTGGCTATTTCTTCAATATTAATGACCTTTGAGGGAGAAGGGAGCTTTAATCGATGGGTAATCTTGCGCACCATTTTTTCTGAGGTTCCTAAGATGAGGATCCGTTTAAACTTTTCCTTATCAAGGGTATGACGAACCTCTTTACAATGACTTTCATTTGTAAATAAAGCGGTTTTTATAGCGGTTAAATACACTTTTTCTCGCTTGGCAGAGCGTCCAGCAATAATTTTTTGGTCGCGAATTACCAAGCCGTCATCGATAATCATATCGATGCCGAACTTTTGGGCTACCAGTTTGGCTCGAAAACTTTTTCCAGTTCCGCTGCGGCCAACCAGGGCAAATACTGTAACCCCGCGCATCAGCCATATGATGTGGTGTAAAAATCCTTTCATTCCTTTATCTTACACATAGATAGGCCGTATCGCAACAGCAATTATAGTTTTGAATAGTGCATTGCACTACTCAAAATTAGAATGCCTCCAACTGTTTAGAAACACAAAATTTTGCTAAGAAAATGAAGCAAATTCTCAATTTCGAAGTTTTCTAACTTCCAAATTGAGAATTGCTGTTATCGCAAAGTACTATTGAACAGCAATTCAAATTTTGTAAAAAAATTCACTTTCAGAGATGATTTCTATGTTCAAGTGAGTCTACATCACGCTATTAAATGAATGAAAGTAGTTCTCATGAAGGTTGAAGTATGGAGTTAAACTTCAAAATAATCTACTGTGTTTAAAACAGCAATTCTCAGTGTGGATAGTGCGTTGCACTATCCACACTGAGAATACCTTCAATCGTAGTGATCTACCAATTTTTACAAAGGAAATGCTGTGTTGACAAACTAGGGAGTGGCGGCGAGACTTAAAAACCTGTTATAATGTGGAGACCTAATATAATTGATGGATAGGAACTCCTTTAGTAGGAAGTATACGACTTGAAACGAAAAACCGCAGTTCAGCTTGCAATTTTAGCAGCAGTTACAATCAGTATCGGACTAAAAGTCATATGGACGCTTCCGTATCAAACTGAAGAGTCATGGAAGGGGTATCAGGTGGCTTTGGTTGCCGATACTGTTAATACAACCGAGGCTAAAGATACTTCACCAACCCCTATCACAAAGGTGAAACAGACCTTACAGCAGGCTGGGTTTTACCGAATTCTCTCCTATGAAGATCAAGATGTGGACTTTTTTCAATATTCCGGCATGAATACTTTTCCTTTGAGTGCTCTGCCTGAGCTACTTGAACCCCAGGACCCGCGTTATGACCCATATATGAAGGCACTTCCCCGATACTTTGAGGGAAGCATCAATGGACAGTCGGCTCAGGTGTTATATATGCAAAGAGACCCTGGCCAACTTCCACCACTGTTTTTAGCCGAACAACTGCAAAGGCAATTTGATACACCAGTGTACATATCGGGTTTTGAACCCCTTCGGCAGGTAATATTATGGGGCTTCATCGGAAGCGCCATACTGATAATGGCAGCACTTTTCCGCAAAAAATACCAAGTAAAGTGGTCTCTACTTGTCTATGCTATGGGAGCCCTCCTTTCTTTGCCCGGACTTGTTCACATGAGCTTAAGTATATTTACCTGGTGGCTCCTGCAGTTAATTGCCTGGTCGCTACTGTTAGCCTGGTTTGCTCCGGCTATGAAGCGCCGGCTGAATGCTCAGGAGGTAAGTTTTGCCTCAGAATTGAGAAAATACTGTGCAGTGTACCTTGTATTTAATTTGGCCGGTATAGCCGGTGCGGTATTTGGTGGAGAAGAATCTCTGTTGCTAAACTATGCCGGACACAGCGTCCTCACAATGGGCATACACGGTGGGCTTTTATACGGTTTTTTCATTTTGCAGAGAAGGCGTGTTCGACAACAATTGCACAGCCTGTTTGTTCCCATTCACATAAGAACAGGGCAAAGCCTAGGAAGTGTAGGTTTCGGCATAGCCCCTCGTCAAATTAAGTGGGCCTCTACTGTAGCGCTACTGTTTTTGGGGGTTTTGCCGGTTATCATTTTACCGGCCCTATCAGTTTTATTGGGTCAAGAAGTAGAGTATCCTATGCCGACTTTCCAATCTGAGTCTGTACCCAAAGTTCTTAGAACAGGTTCCGCCGAGGGGTCAACCGAGGCTGCCTTTGAGGGATCGGCTGTCGAAAATTTTTCTTGGCAGAACCTCTTAGCCTTTGAACGCTCTTCCTCTGCCTCTTCACATGCCTCTTTATCTGAGAAGCTCCCCGATTTTGCCGATTATCTGCGCCATCGAGCATTTCAGGAGGGTTTTTTTTATGGAAGGTCATATACTTTTCCAGTACCTGGAGAACAGATAAACATTACTACCTATAAGCAGGATGGAATAGAGGTAATGAGTGAAAATAAAATGGTCAAAATGTTTACAGACGAATGGTATGAAGATATAATCAGCTCTGCAAAAAACAGCGGAGTGCCACAGTTGCTGCTTGAACAAAATCGGCCTGTTCAGGTCAAAATTGCAAAATCGGAACCTTTCCGTATCAATACCAGCATAGTTCTTGTACATGTTGGTATAATGTTAATACTTGTCCCGGCAGTATCTTTTGTTGCTTCTCGCAAAGTTAAAGCGCAAAGTTTCCTGACTGAGAAACAGCAGCAAAAAAAAGGGCAAAAGGTAGCGTGAAGACAGTTAAAAACTATCCGTAAGCTGGTATATATCCGCTCAGGGCAAAAGCCCGGCGGCAAAAGTAAGAAAGTACTGTAAACTTGGCTGTATTGGGTGTAGAATGTGTAGGGAAAAGTTACCGGATGCCGGGTATACGTTAATATATGTGGGTTGGGTAGAATTAAACAAAACAGAGATAAAAAGGTTGTGAATGCGAAAACTTAAGCTTGTTCTAGGTACCTACAACAGTCCGCCTGTAGGTACTTCTCAGGAACAGTTTGAAAAAACATATCAATACTCATATAAACCGTTTTTAACAATTTTGTATAAATTCGCCATGATAAGGGGGGTGTTCCATTTCTCGGGCCCCCTGCTTGAGTGTCTGGAAGAGAAACACCCCGAGTTCAATATGGTCTTGGGCGAAATGGTTAAGCGCAAACAAATTGAACTACTGGGAGGTGGGTTTTATAGTCCCATTTTTCCCATCATACCAAATAAGGACCGTTTAGGTCAGATAGAACTGCTAACTACACTGTTACGAAAGAAGTTCAACAAGCGTCCTAGGGGGTGTTGGATCACAGAAGGGGTATGGGAACCTCCAATTACCTCCACCATCAAGAGCAGTGGAATGGAGTACCTGTTTCTTGATGATATTCTTTTTTATCAGAGTGGGGTAAGCGGAGAGCGTATCTATCAACCCTTCATTACCGATGATCAAGGTAAAACGGCGATCGTTTTGCCCCTACACAACAATCTTATTAACAGAATGTTTATTGATAAGCCGGAAGCCTTGGTGGATGAGCTTGCTGCAATGAGCGATAGGGCCGCTACGAATATAACGGTAAACCTGCTCATGAATGGTGATTTTTTTATGGTAAACAGCAGCCACTACTCGAACTTTTTCTCAGAGGGTGGATGGTTTGAGCGGTTTCTGCATGCCTTGACCCTCTACAACCGAAAAATCGAAACGATTTTGCCTGGTCGTTATGTTCGTTCATTAGGTCCGGTTGAACGAGTCTATTTTCCATCTCATTTTGTGAAGACTAAACCGACTAAACCGGCTGAACCGTCCTATTATAAGAATAACGGTAATAGCCTGTTTCCGCTCTCCACTTTCATCGCCAGTGAGAGTCGTCCGAATTTCTTTCGGCAGTACATAACTATGTATCCTGAAATACATCGGCTATATGCAAAAATGATGTATGTGCATCTGATTGTTGGCCAGGTGAGGGGCGACCGATCCCGCAAAAAAACGGCAAAAGAAGAAAGCTATCGCGGACAAACCCACACAGCTTTCTGGCACAGCCAAGATGGAGGGATATATCGTAATCGTGTTCGTAAAGCTGTGTATGCTGGCCTGATTAATGCGGAAAAAACTACGCGGGAAAAGGGAATTTTTTCAACATCCGTCAATGTAACCGATATTGATTTAGATGGTATCCCCGAATATCTCTATCAGGGACAATTTATAAATGCCTATGTCCATCGAAGGGGGGGCGCTCTGTTTGAGCTCGATTATGTAGTAACTGCATGGAATTATCTGGATACCATGGCCCGTCATCGCGAACCTTACCATAACGAACAGGATGCGGAGAACGGGTATGATGATTATATGAAAAACAGTTTCCTTGACCATTTTTGGGATGGCGAGGTAACCATCGATGGATTAGCACAAAATGGGGTGAAGGAAAAAATTGACTTTGTCCATTCCCTCTACAGAGCAAGAAAGGTCGAGAAAGAGCGTAAAGAGGTCTATTTTGGTATTAAGAAGAGGGTAGAGGTAAATGGTACTCAGTATAATGTTGACTTGTTTAAAGATTATGATTTTCTTAAAAACTCGATTAATGTGGGCTATAAAATTACGACCGATAGTCCTGACCCGATAACAGGTCGTTTTGCAACTGAGATAAATCTCTCTTTTCCGGAGGCTGGACGGAACCAGCTCAGCTTTATTGTGACCCATACCGAAGGAAAAACCGAGCTTGAAAACGGCAAGATTGAGCTATTCAATGTAACCGAGCTTACCCTGCATGACCGTAAAAATAGAACTCTCATCACCATATCCGTCGATAAACCGGCCACGCTTTGGACTTTTCCTGTGTATACTATTACCGAGCAATATGGAAAAAAAGTGTGGATTTACCAGCATACTACCTGTGTACTGTCATGGGAGTGCAGTCTTACTCAAACCGCTTCCTTTCAGAGTGAAGTTGGTTTAAGAATCGAAAAGAAATAGTAGCTGAGGATAGATTCGCTCTAACCAGGGTTGCACCTGTGTGTACAATGTATCCTGAGCCATGAGAAATTCAAAAAAAGATTGTTTATAGTTGCCCTGAAAAAAATACACCTGCCCCATATAGTAGTGTGCACGTGAAAGCACCTTATCAGTACGTGAAACATCAAAGAATGCGGCAAACTGTTTTTCTGCATTCTGCCAGGCTGCCTGGTCATCCGGATCAGCGGGAAAACTCTTGCCGACAAGTTCTGCGAGCTGTTTATTGACCCCGTCTGTTTTTGCATTTCTGTCGATCGGAAGAATATCAGGGGTAGCGGAATCTTCGGTTTTCTCGGGTGAGATGCGTTCTTCCATTTGCTTCCATATTGAAAGCGTTGTTTCATCTAAAGTCGTAGGACTTTTTGAGAGTATTTCGGTTGCAGTTGAATCCAACCTGTTGAGCAATAAATACGGTAATGGGGTAATCCTGTTCTCTACTTTTCCAAAAACATTGGTATTCTGAGTGCCTACAGGTAGTTCTACCGGTTCTTCGAGTGTATTTTCCCCGGGAACAAAATCGAAGGACCCCGCTCGTGCAGCTTCAGCATCAACAACCGCATAATAATATTCGATACCCCCAAGCGGAAAATCTGTATAGTTTTCTTGGTCGGAGGTGAAAGTTGCCAGGGCTTGGGCATTTATTACGTCCTGTTCCGATTCAATTCTGCTACTGCTGCGATAGATAATAACTTTACGGTCAGGTTTAGATGTGTCGAACTGTAGATGGATTGATTCTTGATCCTTCTCTGCAGACAATTGAGATATTTTCGCAGTAACCTCATTGAGCGTTTCTGTCCTTTCTACCGCCACCGGTGATACGGTAATATTACGATAGGGAATGAACAGCTTATACAGTGTGTTTTCGTTCTTTCGACCAAGCACCGCGTAGTAATAGCTGTCCGTACTAGGGGGATAATCTGTGTAGGCGGTGATATCTTGCGAAACAGTGCCTATTTTGCGGGCTGCATTGAAGTTATCCTTACTGAAAGGCTCGGGGGATCTGAATATTTCATAGATCTCTATCTCCTCAGGAGCCGAGCGCCAGCTGAGAGTAACCGAATTCTCCTGCAGCGTAACCGACAAGCCGGATACAAAGGGAGCAAAAATCTCATTAGCCGACAGCGACTGGGAGCTGATGAGAAACATAACTAGAAATACGAAATGAAGGACAGTTTTACACATATATGTTATATTAATCGACATGCCTGTCTATGTGCAATAGCAAAAATTTATTAGGGGGTTAATAGTGTTCGTTTCAGTTGTACTTGAACCCGGAAGTGAGGGCAGAGAAGCGGAACTTGATGACTTGCTTACGATGTACGGATTTACTAAAGTGCAAAACGTGGTGTGGGAATCCATCAGCCTGAAGGAGAAGTTTCTGCCTAGAATTAAGCGGGACATTGACAGAAGAACTGACTACTATGATAAAGTAAGGCTGTATCAATTTCCCCTAGAAGGAACACTGGTGGTTACCACCTTGGAGCATAAGCGATGGAAACGGGTACTAGTAAAAGCATAAAGGAGACAAGGTCATGCTAACCGATTTTGAAAAACCAATTAGCGAGTTAAAGACACAGATATTAGAGTCTTGGAGGCGTCTTTGACCCGGAGAAAACTGAAGAAGATATAAAGGCACTGGAACGGCAGACTGCAGATCCAGAGTTTTGGAACGACCGAGAGAGTGCAGAAAAAGTTATTCATGAACTTAACGACCTGCATACAAAGATAGACCCCTGGAAAGAGCTGAAACGGAAAATAGAGGAGACCGAGGAGCTATATACACTAGCTAACGAAGAAGCTGATGATTCACTGGCACCTGAGATTGACAAGAACCTCAAGCAAATAAAGTCTGAAGTTGACAAACTTCAGATATTTGAAATGTTTTCCGGTAAATACGATCAGAACGATGCGTTCCTTACAATTCACTCCGGTGCAGGGGGAACGGAAGCCTGCGATTGGGTGAATATGCTGTATCGAATGTATACCCGTTGGTGCGAAAATAATCAAATTTCCTACGAGTTAATAGACTTACTAGAGGCCGAAGGAGGAATAAAATCCGTGACTATCCAAGTCAGCGGTAAATATGCATATGGGTATTTGCATGGAGAGTCTGGCATTCACCGACTGGTACGGATAAGTCCCTTTGACTCGAGCAAACGCCGGCATACATCCTTTGCCTCGGTATATTGCTCTCCGTTGATTGAAGATGATATTGAAGTGGACATAAAACCGGAAGATATTAGAATAGATACGTACCGTGCCTCAGGAGCGGGTGGCCAGCACGTAAATAAAACCGATTCTGCGGTAAGGCTTACCCATTTAGAAACGGGTATAGTAGTGCAGTGTCAAAATGAACGCAGCCAGCATAAAAATAAAGCTACGGCGATGAAAGTTTTAAAATCCCGTTTGTATGAACACTACAAAGAACAGCAGGATAAGGAACATGAAAAACATGCCCAGGAGAAAAAAGACATTGCCTGGGGTCATCAAATTAGGTCTTATGTATTTCATCCCTATAATATGGTCAAGGATCACCGTACAGATTACCAAGTTGGGAATGTGCAGGCGGTGATGGATGGTGAGATTGGTGGGTTTATCGAAGCGTATCTTAAATGGCGGATGACGGGAGAGGAATGATGGCGCCGACAGTGCTGATAGTCGATGATATCGGAATGATGCGGGGCATAATACGGAAGGCCTTGGAAGAGGCGGGGGTTAATATAATTGGTGAAGCTCCTAATGGACGCGAAGCGGTGCGTCTGTATACCCAGCTCAGACCTCAGATGGTAATCATGGACATCACCATGCCGGTTATGAACGGCATCGAGGCTCTTCGCCGGATAAAGGCCTTTAATCCTGGGGCGATCGTAATTATGTGTTCTTCAATGAGTCAGCAGAGATACATAATGAAGGCAATACAATTAGGGGCCCGCGATTTTATTGTAAAGCCCTTTAAAACCCAGCGAATTGTTTCGGCTGTTCAAAAAGCTGCTGGTGGTAATGGATAATTTTTATAGTGCTCTACTTCGAAAATTTTTTATAGTTCCTAGTATCATTCTCAGCTTTTTTTTTAGCGTACAGCTTGTGAATGCTCAGAAAGAATGGTCAGTTGGCTTGGCACGCTTTAAGGGAGAGGAACTCTTAGACGAGAACCTACGGTTTACTTATGCGGTGCCGGTTGATCTGTTTCAGGCTGTGCTTCGCTGTCCCTTCCATTTTCTTGATGAAAACGAAATTACCAGAAGCAGGGAGCATCTTAAACAGCAAGAGCTGATTCAGTTAGAAAATAAACTACATAGTGTGCTCCTAGAGCGGGCCACTGAATTTATTGAGCAGGAAGGGGCTGCTTCTGACAAGCCCCTTAAAAAGCTTGAGCGGGAAATTGAGGCTCAGCGGATAAAAATTCAGAATCTGAAGTCGGAACCAACTACGGCATGGGATGTTCCATCGAAACAAAGGGTGGTTCTTTCAGAACACAATCAGGCGGGAGAGTTATATGACCCTCCTCAACTGCCGCTTAAGCTCTGGACAGAGGATAAGAATATTGACTGCCTTATTCAGGGGCGAATAGAACCCCTTGAAGAGCTTTTGTATATAGAGGTTAAAGCGTATTTAAGGGCAACAAATCAGAGCCGGATTATTTACAGGGACTCCTTTTTTCCGCGGGAAAGTGAAAACCTTGTGAATGATATTACAAAAGCCCTGCGAACCTTTGTGTATGGTCGGGAGTGGGCAGATGTTAATTTAGAAGTGGAACCGGTTACTGCAGCGGTGTATGTGGACGGAGACATCGCTGAACTTGATGAAACAGGTACTATCCGCTATTTGGAACCTGGGCTGCATAGTATTGAGGTCCGTGAACCCGGCTACATCACCCAAAGTATGCTCATCGATGCCGGCGCAGAAAGTACCGAGAAGATAAAGGTTCTGCTGGAAAAAGAGAACCCTCAAACCTGGTTAATTAAAAGTGAACCCTCCGGAGCCGACGTTTTTTTAAGATCAAGACAGGTTGGCAGAACACCCTTACTTCTTAAAGAACAGGTTCCCCCTGCAAGTGTGCGTATGAGCAAAAAAGGGTACTCAGATAGATTGTATGTAATGGAGGACGAGTCTACCGGTTTTACGGCGCAGCTCCATCCGAGCGCTATTGATATTGATGCGGTGGTTGAGAACTCAAGAAACAGATTTTATCAGGGTTTAGCGGCTTTTTTGATCAGCTTGCCCTTGACCGTGATTAGTTACGGCCAAAGCAGTGAATATGCATATGCATATAACTCAGCGTTAACTGGAGGAACAGTGAGCGATGGGGAAATGCAAAGATTGCACGCCCGATCTACTTTATGGTACACTGCCTACGCTGGGAGTATGCTGTTAAATAGTATACTTTTAACCGATACGTTTCTGCACATGCGGCAGTATATTAAAAGCTCACAAGAATATTGACAAAACATATAATTGAACACATTGAAGGAGACACTTAGGGTGAAAAAAAAGGGATTCTTACGCACACTATTTAACCGCTCAGTCGAGACCGAGGAGTTCCTTGAAAGCCTGGAAGATCAGCTGATAGAAGGAGATATTGGAGCTCAGTCTGCTATGGAGATAGTAGATGAGGTAGGTAAAGCGGTTCGTTCAAATAAAGTAAAAACCAGTGAAGATGTCACTGCACTTATAAGAGAAAAACTAGAGGGCTACCTGATAACCGAGCAGTTGCCGATAGATACCTCCCGTCCCACTCTGTTGTTGATGATGGGGGTGAATGGAGTAGGAAAAACAACCAGTTTGGCAAAACTAGCCCATTATTATCGAAGCGAACAGCAGGTAGAAAGTCTGTTTGTTGCGGCTGATACCTTCCGTGCGGCAGCTATTGATCAGCTGCAGGAACACGGAAAACGGCTGCAGTTTCGGGTAGTGCGGCAGAATCCGGGTGCAGATCCTGGTGCAGTTATCTACGATGGGATCAGTAGTGCCCACAGCAATAATGTGCCCCTTATCCTGGTGGATACCGCCGGCAGAATGCACACCAAGGCCAACCTTGTACGGGAACTACAGAAGATTGATAAAGTTATAAAAAACCGGCTGGGTGACGGAGTGTATAAAAAGATGCTGGTGATAGATGCGACTACCGGACAGAATGGGCTTCGGCAAGCTGAAATGTTCCATGAGGCTATCGGATTGGATGGCGCCGTGTTGGCAAAATACGATTCCGCCTCTAAGGGTGGAGTGGTAATATCAATTTGTCGACGACTTCAGATACCCTTCTATTTTATGGGTACGGGTGAAAAATACGGTGATATCGAACCGTTCAATAAACAGCGGTTTTTAGATATACTGCTTTCTAATGAATAGTCGGCAGAAGTTTATCTGTATTATCCTGCTTTCATTACCCGGTCTCAGCTTCAGCCCGGCGGTGGCGGAAGCCCAGGATATTAGTTATTATCGTTCCAATAACTTAGGAATGGCTTTGGAGGAAATCTCTCCACGCCAGTTGGACGATCATACCTATGTCTTGAAGCGAAACTCAAATAAAACAAAAGTCGATGAGCTGTTGTATAAGGACGGGCAAGAATATCAGCGAGCTGAGTACGAGTGGAAAGATGACTTAAAATATGGCCGCTTCTATGAGAAGGATACTTTGATTAGGGAGAGCATCGAGCAAGACGGGAGGCTGCGGGAAGAGCGAATAATTACCCCCGGCGCAGTGGAACGGCGTGTATATGAATGGGAGAAGGGGCAGCTGAGGGGTGTGAGAGTAATCCAGGATGAAAAAGAGTGGACCGAAGAATATATCCGTGGAATCGATGGTGCTCTTCAACAGGTGCTGCGTTCCGAAAATAAGAATGAACCACGGACTGCAGGAATTTATTCGGGCTCTCAGCGGGTTAAATCACAGACCCAGTGGCATTTCACAGAAAATGGGTCGAGTTACTTTTTTTATTTAAACCATGAGGAAGGTGAACAGCAGGTTACGGAGAAATACCACGATGGAACTCTAACCTATCGCAGAGAGACCGTGCGTGAGGACGACAGTCGGGTGGTAGAAGAACAGTTTTTTGAACAGGAAAAACAGATCCATACGGTCTTCAGCGATGAAGGGCGAAAGCTGTTTAGCCGTATCGAAACGCCAGAAGGAACTGTCCGTGAGGAATATACGTATCAAGACGGCCGGATTTCAGAGTTGAGGCGAACGGGACCGGAGATCGACGAGCGAGTTTTATATACCCCAGGCGAAGGTTCCCAATTAGATAAAAGGATATTTAGAGCCGGTAAATTACATAAGGAAGTGTTCTATCATGAAGAGGAACGGCGAACGGAAGTTCTGTACCGGAATGAAGAAGCCCTCGCGAGAATCGAGTATAGTGGCGAAGAAGTACTAAAAAGAAGTTCATTGCTCCAGGAAAATCAATGAAGGATAGTCATTAAATGAACTATAGATGGATTGTGTATATCGGTAAGCGTTACATCCAATCACGCCGGAGCGGACGTGTGATAACCCCCTCTTTTCTCTCGATACTCGGTATAGCAGTGGGAGTTACGGCTCTGATAGCGGTATTGAGTGTAATGAATGGTTTGCAGCTGGGGTTTATTGAAGATATCCTGGAAATTAATTCCTATCACCTTCGAATAACAGGCGAGTTTTTCGATAAGGAACAGGTACAACAGGTAATAGACGGGGTAGAGCAGTTGGAAGGGGTTCGAAGCTACTCAAAGTTTATCGATTCACAAACCCTGGTGCAGGGTGAATTTTCCGACTACCAATCTAGCCTGGTGCGGGGGATACCTGAAGAACAGGCATTGCGGGACCAGGGGTTGATGGAACAACTAAATCTGCTGCATGGAGAGTTTTCCCTTCACGCCAACTCTGATCCTGGAGTTGTAATTGGGCGGCAACTGGCTAGCATCCTCGGTGTCGGACTCGGTGATACAGTGCAGATGATCAGCATGACCGGTAGCTCCTTTGCTAATCTTAACCCGCAGCAGACGGGATTTACGGTTACCGGGATTTTTGAAAGTGGTTATTACCAGTACGATTCAGCCTTCTGTTTTATCGATTACCAGTACGTAGATCAGATTGATGCAGGCAATTCTCAACCTACATTCGGAATAAAGCTGAATAGCCGCTATAGGGATCGGCATGCACTCCAAGAGCTGAGGGATCGGTTGAGGCCAATTACGGAATCTGTGAAGTTGAAGTCCTGGCGGGAGTACAACCGCTCATTTTTTGGTGCACTACGAGTAGAAAAATTGACGATGATGGTAGTACTAGGACTCATTTTTGTTGTTGTGGCGGTAAATATAAAGAACTCTCTGGAGCGTTCAGTGATGGAGAAGCGGGAAGAAATCGGTATACTCAGAGCCGTAGGTTCTTCAAACGTTTCGGTGCGGTATATTTTCTTGGTAGAAGGGGCTCTGATTGGAATAATTGGAGCGGTCGGAGGAACGATGCTAGGCATGGCGATTAGCCTGCACATAAATGAAGTATTCTCGGCTATAGAGCTTTTACTGAATGGGATACTTGATTTCATACACTTGTTCCTGGTACCGATAGGGGGAGGTGGAAGTGTTGAAATTTTCTCTACAGCGACGTTCTATATGCAAGAGGTTCCGGTACGCATCTTATACATCGATGTGATGATAATCGTGCTATTTGCCGCCGGGGTTTCTGTAATTGCTGCCTATGCGGCCTCAAAGCGTATTTCTGAGTTTAGGCCCGCTGAAATCTTAAGAAACGAGTAGGAATATGGTTGTAATAGACAGTGTCGGAAAATTTTACAAAAACGGACCAGAAGAGCTGCATATTTTACACAGTATTTCGATGACCCTCGAAAAGGGAAAAACTGTGGTCATTACTGGTGAGAGCGGGAGCGGAAAGAGCACGCTTCTCAATTTGATAGGCGGACTGGACTATCCCAGCTACGGATCCATCACAGTTGAGGAACTGCACATAGAAACTGCAAGTGAAGAGAAGTTGAGCACTTATCGCAATCGTCATGTCGGTTTTATTTTTCAATTTCACTATCTTATGAAAGATTTCAATGCCCGTGAAAATGTGATGCTGCCGGCATTCATGGGCGGTGAAAGGCGGCAGCAGGCCCTGGAACGGGCTGATCATTTGTTAGACCAAGTGGGGTTGGAAAAGCGTAAAGATTTTCACCCATCCAAACTTTCGGGAGGCGAACGGCAGAGGGTGGCGGTTGCCAGGGCACTCATCAATTCACCAAAGCTGGTATTGGCGGATGAACCGACGGGTAACCTCGATGAGCGGCATTCAAAGGTGGTCGCGGATTTGCTGTTTGAATTGGCCGAGGAGTATAATACTACGTTGGTGGTGGTGACCCATGATATGTCTTTGAGTGAAAAAACGGATATTCATTATCACCTGAGAGAAGGTCGCCTGGAGGAGCAATGAGAGTATCAGCACCGGCGTATTTGGGTTTTAAAATTTTATTCGGGGCACGGACAGCCGGTACAAGCAGCAAAACAAGCAAACACTTAATCGGTGCAATTCTTGGAATCGGGTTATCACTGGTTCCTTTAATAACCGTAATTCAGGTTTCAGGCGGTTTAATTGAGGGCATTACAAGAAGATTTATAGAAATAGGCTCGTATCATTTGCAGGTAAAAACCTACTCGCCCCTATCAGAAGAGGAACGTTCGGCAGCCTTAGAAACTGCTGCTACGGCGGAGGGAGTCCGTAATGCATTTCAAACAGTATTTGGAGAAGGGCTTGTGTATTCTCCTGAGGGGAAGACAGGGGTATCGGTGCGAGCGCTGCCACAGGATTATTATAGGGCTGACGAGGGTATCAAAGAGTTTTTGAGCATTGATGCCGGTGAATTTAAGCTGGATTCCAAGCAGGATGCAATGCTGAGTTCCCAAGTAGCAGAGAAATTAGAGGTTTCTGTAGGGGACAGAATTCGATTATTAACCGCAAAGTCGGTTCCCGGAAGGGCTCCTATTTTAAGGCCGAGTTTCTTTACAGTGCGAGGAATTTTTTCAACCGGCTACTATGAATTGGATGCACTTAGCATGTATATACCCCTCCACAGTGGCAATATACTGTTTAATGAACCGGGCAGTCATATAATCGCTGTGAAGCTTGAAAAGCCCTATCAAGAGGCTAAGAAAGTCGCTCAGACATTGATGCGGGAATTATCAAATGACTGGTACATATATACCTGGTATAGTCTTGAACGACCAATGCTTGAAAGCTTCCGTACTACCCGTAACCTTTTGATTTTTGTTATGGCCCTGATTGTACTAGTGGCCACTGTAAATATTTCCTCGTCCATGATAATGCTGGTTATTGAGAAGGAGCCGGAAATTGCCATGCTCAAAAGTGTCGGAGTGAGACCAAATACCATTACAAAATCTTTTTTGTACACGGGAATATGGATAGGCACTGCCGCTACTTTGGTAGGGGTATCGATTGGTCTGATGGCGGCGGTACATATAAACAGTTTACTCTCCGGCCTAGAACGCTCTTTGAACCTCTTGTACAGCGGATTTGAGATGCTTTTTTCACCGATTCGGGATGTAGCCAATGAAAACATTAAGGTGTTCGATGAATCATTTTATTTGGAAACTATCCCTATTCGTTTGGAATTTTTTGAAATCTTCTTAACTGGGGCGGGTGCAATGTTAGCTTCTACCTTGGCTGCCTACTTCCCAGCTCGGAGAGCGGGGAAGATCAAACCACTTGAGATATTAAGGAAACACTAATACTCTATATACACAATTGAGCAGTAAAGTAGTATATTGTGGGTGGGAGTAGCCCGATATGTTATTACATGCTAAAATGGAGGAGAGAAAACGGAGGATTTAATGATTTGTGATATATGTGGAGATAATGAAGCTATTGTCCACGTGCAGCAAATAATGGGCGGAGAAATCTATGAGGTCCATATGTGTTCTGAGTGTGCAAAACAGAAGGGTGTAGCCCTTGAGAACAGTGAAAATGGGGAGGTCTCTCTCTCTCAGCTGTTGAGTGGATTAGTCGAATCTTTCTCTCAGGAAGGGGACACTGCCGTCGCCAATGAATGTCCTAAATGCGGAACCAGCCTAACCGATCTCAAGGAAAAAGAGACGGCGGGCTGTGCTGAGTGCTATACCGCCTTCCGCAATCAGATTGATACTATTTTATCCGATCACACGGATATTACTATACATCGAGGAAAATTTCCTGAAAAACTGAAGGCCTACAAAGCAATTTTAATCGATAAAGAAGTATTAAAGAGTAAGCTGAGCGAGGCCGTTCAAAAGGAAGAGTATGAACGGGCGGCGCTGATACGAGATCAGATTGAGGAGCTGGAACAAAACCCTCATAAGGGTATTGAAGAATGAATGCGGTAAATTTCCAAGCAATTTTAGAGCACCCAGGATGGTATAACGAGGAGGGACCAGACCAGCATGTAGTTTTTTCAAGCCGTGCACGTCTCTCGCGCAACCTTTCCGGGTATTTTTTCCCTCATAAATTAAACGATAAAGAACTGCTGGAAGTACAGGAAAATATCGGAAATGCCTTCAAGAGTATACGCCTTGATGAGCACTTTACCGTGAAGGTGTTGGAAGATCTTCCGGTTCTCGAGCGGCGTAAGCTGATAGAGAAACACTTTGTGTCACAAAACTACTCTTTGGAAAAGAGAAAATTGGTTATCTATGACCAAAACGATTCAGTTTCAGCTACGGTTAACCAAACCGACCATCTGCAGTTGGCAGTTTTCACCGGGGGGTTATCAATTCAGCGAGCTTATGAAAAGGTAAGTGAAATTGAACGACGGCTTGAGAAACAACTTAACTTTGCAGTATCTCTTGACCGTGGATATCTGAGTTCAGACTTAAAGAACTGTGGTACCGGTCTGCAGGTTTCGGTGCTTCTGCATTTACCGGCACTTAAATACTCTTCGGTGCTGGAAAGGGCTTTCCGCCGAGTTATGGATGCCGGATTAGAGGTAAGAGGTTTTACCGGTGATGATGAGGGCTCCCTTGGATCACTCTATCAGGTGTATAATCCGGTTGCAATTGGAGAAAATGAAAAAGATATTGTCGAAAAGCTTGCACGCCTAGCCTCTCAATTAGTAGATTATGAACAGAAGGCGCGTGACGAAATGAAAAGGCAACGTAGAATAGAACTCGAGGATATTGTATATCGAGCCTACGGAACTTTAATTAACTGCAGATTATTGCAGGAAAAGGAAGCAATCAATCTGCTTTCGGATGTACGATTAGGTGTGGCCTTGGGATGGATAGAAGTTCCGATTCAAATAATGAATGCACTGTTAGTGCTGGTTGGAAAAGCTCATTTGCAGCAGATCGTCGGTCACGAACAGCAGGATGAATCTTCCCAGCATATAAAGAGTTTACGGGCGCGCCTCGTGCAGCATGCATTGAGCGCTTACAAGGAGGATGCCGATGTTTAAAGGACTTACCCAACGGGCACAAAGAATATTGACTATATTCGCGCAGGAAGAGGCTAAGCGGTTCCATTCCGACCAACTACTTCCTGAACATATAATTCTTGCACTTCTAAAGGATGGTGAGGGCTTAGGATACAAATCACTCACGAATCTGAAAATAGATCCCGGTGAATTGCAAACCGAAATAGAAAAAAGTATTCCCAAGAAACATGCCGGTTTTATTTTAGGCGATGTACCCCCGTCTCACAGGGGTAAAAAGGTATTGGAAGATGCGGCTGAAGAGGCTCGCAGTATGGGCCATGAATATATAGGAACCGAACATCTTTTTTTAGCGGCATCTAAAGAATCCGGCAGCGTGGTACAGAGATTTCTTGTTAAACAGTCAGTATCAGTAGAAACGATCCGAGATACAATAACCGAGCTCAGGGGCAGTGGGAACATGCGTAAAAAGGGGACCGGCCAACAAGCCGCTCCAAAAAGAAAAACGGCCCAGAGCAGTGGGAAGGGCACCCCGACACTTGATGAGTTTGCCCGGGATCTTACTGAATATGCCCGCGAGAATAAGCTTGATCCGGTTATCGGACGCAGCTGGGAAATACAGCGGGTAATTCAGATTTTGGCACGACGCACCAAAAATAATCCGGTACTTATCGGAGAACCTGGGGTTGGAAAGACGGCAATCGTCGAAGGGCTTGCCCAGCAGATTGAAGAGGGGAGCGCACCGGAGGTTCTACTTGGAAAAAGGGTGGTCACCCTTGATATCGCTTCGCTTATCGCAGGAACGAAGTACCGGGGAGAGTTTGAGGAACGCCTAAAAAAGGTTATGAAGGAAATTTCTAATGCTGCAAATGTAATTCTGTTTATTGATGAACTTCACACCATAATCGGTGCCGGTGGAGCAGAGGGTGCCATCGATGCATCAAATATGCTTAAACCGGCTCTCTCGAGGGGGGAGCTCCAGACGATTGGTGCGACAACCCACAACGAGTACCGTAAATACATTGAGAAAGATGCTGCCTTGGAGAGAAGGTTTCAGACAATTTTTGTCGAGGAACCATCTATTGATGAAACAATTGAAATCTTGAACGGAATTAAAGACCAATATGAAGACCATCATAATGTAACCTATACAGAAAAGGCTGTCGGAGAGGCAGCCAGACTGTCGGGGCGATATATTACCGACCGTTTTATGCCTGATAAAGCAATAGATTTAATAGACGAGGCCGGTTCTTACAAGAGAATCAACAATACCGTGCGGCCGAAAGAGCTGGCGGAACTTGAAGAAGAGATAGAACGACTGACGGACGAAAAAATTAACCTTGTCAATAATCAGGATTATGAAAAGGCTGCTGCAGTTCGTGATACGGTTCGTCAAATTAAAGGGCGGGTCGAAGAAATTAAAAAGGGCTGGAAAAAGTCACTTAAGAACGAGAAAAATGTGGTAGACGAAGAGGATATTCAGAGAATTATCTCGAATATCACCGGCATACCCTTGGAACGAATTGCCCAAAGTGAGTCTGAGAAGCTGTTGCGCATTGAGGATGAGTTGCATAAAACGATCATCGGGCAAGATGAAGCCATTGGAGCAATCGCTTCTAGTATTCGCAGGTCAAGAACCGGGCTTAACTCACCCACACGTCCGCTTGGGTCCTTTATTTTCCTTGGACCAACCGGTGTTGGTAAGACTCTACTTGCAAAAACTCTTGCACAATTTTTATTTGGAAATGATGAATCATTAATCCGAATCGACATGTCCGATTATATGGAAAAACACAATGTCAGCCGCTTAGTAGGTGCTCCTCCCGGTTATGTTGGGTACGAAGAGGGCGGTTTACTCACCGAAAAAATTCGGCGTCGTCCTTATTCTGTAATTCTGTTAGACGAGATTGAGAAGGCCCACCCCGACGTCTTTAACCTGCTGCTACAGGTATTGGAAGAGGGGGAACTGCACGATAATCTGGGACACAAGGTTTCCTTCCGTAATACGGTTGTGATTATGACCTCTAATGCAGGGGCCCGGGAAATATCCCATGAGGGCACCCTTGGTTTCCAGGTGAAAGAAGGGGTTTTTGACTATAAGGATATCAAGGCTTCGGCTTTGAACGAAATGCGGCGAGCTTTTCGTCCCGAATTTATTAACCGGGTAGATGAGATAGTGGTATTCCAGAGTCTGAATCGAGAAGAAGTAAGCAAAATTCTTGATATTATGCTGTCGGAGGTTTCCCTGCGGCTGCTCGAGATGAACATTATCATGGAAGTAAAGCAGTCTGTTAAGGACTACCTTATTGATAATGGCTACGATGCAAAATACGGTGCGCGACCACTGCGGCGTCTCATAAGCAAAGAGATAGAAGATCCTATTTCTATGCAGATGCTGGAAGGCAAGTGTACGAGTGGAACCCGGTTGATCCTGAATATGAGGAAAGGAAAAATTAACTTTACCGCAAAAAAGCCGGAACAGGTTCCGGATCACGCTTCAATAAATAATTAACTGCACAGGTGGGTGAATGCTTGTCATTTCACCCACCTCTTTATATTATAAGCATATACATTCTTCATAAATCAGGTGTTTACCCATGAATCTAGAACTTTTTATTCTCGGGACCGGCGGCATGATGCCCCTTCCCAATCGCTTCCTCACCTCTATGCTGCTGCGCCGCGAGGGTGATCTGTTTCTGTTCGATTGCGGTGAAGGTACCCAGGTATCGCTTCGCAAATTAAACCTCCGCTGGAAAAAGATTAATACAATTTTCATCAGCCATACCCATGCCGATCATGTAACCGGCTTACCGGGAATTTTGATGCTCTCTAGTCAGGTTGATCGTGATGAACCCCTTTACATTATTGGACCGCCAAAGATTAAGGAATATGTGGAAGAGAATCGGCGGGTACTTGATATGTATATTAACTATGAAATAGTAATTCGAGAGGTAGAGTCTCCCGGAATTGTGTATCAAGGGGAAGGTTTCCATGTAGAGGCTTTTTGGCTACGCCACACAAAGCCGTGTTTAGGTTACACACTAGTAGAGGATGACCGGCCGGGAGTGTTTGATCCAGAGGAAGCCGAAGCGCTGCAAGTTCCTAAGGGACCTCGGTGGGCTCAACTGCAGCAAGGTGAAACTGTTCTTACAGATACAGGAGAACCTGTTAAGCCGGATGCTGTCATGGGGCCGAAGCGTCCAGGCAGAAAAGTCGGTTATGTAACCGATACTATGTATTTTGAAGGGCTCGCTTCAAAGCTGAAGGGCTGCGATTTTCTGGTATGTGAGAGCATGTTTAAGCATGAGCTGGAAGAGAGCGCCCGCGAAAAAAAGCACCTTACCTCCCGTCAGGCGGCCACCATTGCCAAAGATGCTGGTGGCATAGGCACCCTTGGGCTTATCCATTACAGTCCACGCTATACTGAATACGAACTACGGCAGTTGTTGAAAGAGGCCCGTGAGCTGTTTCCTAGTACTATCTTAACCCGTGACCGGCAGTCCTTTGACATTCCATATCAGGAGGAGCCGAAGGGGAATGATTGAGGTACAGAAGGTAAGTAAACGCTACGGATCGATTGAAGCGGTTCGCAGTGTAGATTTGTCGATAGGGAAGGGCGAAGTAGTTGGACTGTTAGGTCCAAATGGGGCCGGAAAAACCACTTTGATGAAGATTCTTACGGGCTATCACTTTCCGAGTTCAGGAAATGTAACTGTTTTAGGATATGATATCTATACAGAATCATTAAAGATAAAATCGGAGATTGGGTATTTGCCGGAAAATGCACCCATTTATTCCGATTTGAATGTGCATGAATATCTTGAGTTTATTGCCGATGCCCGTGGATTAAGCGCCTCCGACAAACAGCGGCGCATACCGACCACAATAGAAGAGACCGGTTTAGCTTCAGTTCTATACCGGCCAATTGCGAACCTGTCCAAAGGATTTCAGCAGAGGGTAGGATTGGCCCAAGCGGTAATTCATGCACCGGAACTGCTTATTCTTGATGAGCCGACCACCGGATTAGATCCCCATCAGATTATTGAAATCAGAAAGCTAATACAATCGGTCGGTCGTGAGAAAACCGTTATTCTATCTACTCATATTCTCCAGGAAGTTGAAGCTGTCTGCTCTCGGGTTTTAATAATGAACGATGGCAAGATAGTGGCACAGGGATCTACCGAAGCAATTCGTAGCTCCATACAGAGGGATGCGGTTTTTATTGCTCTGGTGCGAGGTGCTTCACCAGAGGATATTGAAAAACTGATAGACCATGAGCCGCATTTTCTGCGACTTGTGTCCATGGAGAGCCTTGAGAATGCAGTCCGGGTAGAAATCAATGTTTCCGCTGAATCTGCCGATGGAAGTACCCTGTTCGAATGGGCTGTACACAACGGACTTACCTTGGTAGAACTGCGGCGAAAAACTTTGTCCCTGGAAGATGTATTTCTTAATCTGACAGGCCGGGAACAAGACTCCAAAAAGGGGGGTGGTCGTCATGCGTAGATTACACGCGGTGATCATAAAAGAGTTACGCGGGTATTTTAATACCCCTATCGCCTATATTGCAGCGCTTTTCTTTCTGCTGTTTACTGCCGGCTGGCTTTACTTTATGCAGCAATTCTATGCTGCCAATGTGGCTTCCTTACGAGGATACTTCAGTGTATTTCCCATGGTCTACATTTTCTTGCTTCCGGCACTTACTATGCGCAGCTGGGCCGAAGAAACCCGCATGAAGACAGATGAAATTCTTTTGACTCTTCCAATACGGATCAGCGAATTGGTTTTAGGAAAATTTTTTGCCGCTTTTTTACTGATAAGTGGCTTGTTGGTGTTAACCGTACCAGTGCCTTTAACGCTTATGCCAATGGGCGACTTCGCTATAGGTCAGATAATCGGCCAATATATTGGTGCTCTTTTACTCGCAGGACTGGGAATCGCTATCGGTTTATGTATTTCAGCACTCTCGGCAAATCAAATTAGTGCCTTTCTATTTAGTGTGGTATTCCTGCTTGTATTTACGCTTTTATGGCAGCTTACCATGTTTGCAGACTTGCCGGGGCCTTTTTCAGACCTGCTAAGGTATCTCTCCCTGCACAGCCATTTTCAAAGCTTTACCAAGGGGCTTGTCGATACCCGGGATGTGAGCTTCTACCTAGTGGGAATCGGACTGTTTCTTTATTTGAACATGAAAATTCTAATACTGCGGAAGTGGAGGTAGAATCGGATGCTGCCCCAACGATGGAAAGAGATAAGTCTACTACTGCTTACACTGGTAGTGGCAGTGTTCCTTCTTCTAAACAGCCAGCGGTATTTTGCTCGAATTGATCTCACTGAAGATAAGCTGTACAGCATATCCGAGGTGTCAAAAAGAATGATGAACGAACTTCCCGGACAGGTGAGCATTACCTATTATGTATCGGAAAAATTGGGCAGTGTAAGCCAAACTCCTCAGCTAATTGAAGACTTGCTGGATGAATATGCCACCTACGGCGGCGGGAACATCAAAATAGCGGTAGTTGATCCGGATAAGGCCGGACTAAGCGAGGAAGTTCAGGAGCTTGGAATTCAACCGCGCCAAATTCAGGTAGTAGAAGAGAATGAACAGACATATGCAAAAGTATTTTCGGGTATCTCCTTAAGATACTTGGATCGGCAGGAGGTTCTGCCGCTGGTATTTAGTACTGAAACATTAGAATATCAGCTTACTTCCAGCATCAGGAAGATGCTACAACAGGATGCACGGAGAATAGGGATATTAGTCGGAGATTCATCAATGAACCTACAGAATGATTACAGTGGTCTGTATGAAACCCTCTCCGGATCCTTTGAAGTAGAAGAGCTTACTCGGGGAGAGATGATACCTGAGCGAATAGATATACTTTTTCTGCTGGGCGGAGAGGACTTGCATCAATATGATCTTCTGCACATTGACCAGTTTCTAATGAACGGGGGCAATGCCTTTTTCGGTATCGGCGGGGTTAAAATAGACCTGGAGGATAACCTAAAGGCCTCTCGCTATGAGGACCTGCCGGTATTTGAACTACTTGAGTCTTATGGGATACGGGTAAAAAAGCAGCTTGTATTGGATAAATACGCTAAAAATTTTCGGATTCCTCGACAAACCTTCGACGGAATCACCTGGGATGTGCTGGATACCTATCCCCATTGGGTTTCGATTCGTCCGGGTAATGTAAACCAGGATCATCCGATTACTGCCCGTTTTCAAGGGCTGGATTTACTGTGGCCGAGTCCTCTAACAGTATTGGATTCCGCCGAGGGGCATTCACGAAGATTGGTGAAAAGCTCCCCTGAAGCCTGGTTGATGGAAGATGTGTTTATTACAGATCCTTATCAGGCGGGAAGTTTAAACCAAAAAACCGCCGAAGCAGCCGGGCAGTATACCCTTGGCGTAGCGCTAGAAAAAGAGTTGTATAGTTTTTTTGCATCTAAACCCATGGTTCCCCCGCCGGGAGAGATACTCCCTTACGATGAAATTATGGCCAAGGGGGATTCCCCTAGCAGAGTTGTACTGTTTGGAGATGCGTATTTTGCATCTAATCTTATTCAATATTCTGATAGTATGTATAATCTGAGCTTTATGCTTAATAGTGCCGATTGGCTTGCGGAAGATGATGCCCTGATGAAAATACGAACTCGAACTGTGAGGGATACGCGTCTAAATCGTCTTAATCCGGAGCGGGCGCAGTTTCAATACGCTTTCTCGCAAATCGTAAATCTTGTGCTTATACCTCTTCTGGTAATTGGATATGGTCTGTTTCGGTATACAGTAAGGCGAAGGCATCGCCCGGTGCTGCAGGAGGAGAATCATGACCTACAGGAATAAAATGATGTGGCTTTCGGCACTTGCACTGCTGCTGCTGGGTATCTATTCCCTAGGCCCTCTGCTTACGTCTTATGATAGCCGCAGGCTTAATCCCCATCCATGGTTGCAGAATGTGGATGCGGGGAGTATATCAAAAATTGAATTTATAAATCAGGAGTTTTCGCTTATACGCAGCGAAGCGAAGGGAGAGAATACTCAGCAGCAGGCCTGGTCTGTGGCATTTGAAAGTGAAAAATTTCCGGCGGACAGTAAAAAAGTGGAGGCCTTTATCGATAGGTTAGCATATTTAGCCTACTACTCTGAGGCAGCTGCATCACCCGATAGTTGGGGTAAGTTTTCGGTTGACGATAGGAATGGCCTAAAGCTAAAAATTTTCAGCAATATGGATGGTGAATCTCAAGAAACGATTGTTTTTGGAGATTCTCTGAAGGGCAGTGATCGTCAATATGCTCGTAAAATCTCCTCCGATTCAGTTTATGTAGTTGATGATCTACGCCGGTACCTTGAAAGAGAATCCGGTTATTGGTCCGATTTGGCTATTTTTCCTGAAATGCTTTCGATTCAAGACGTAATAGCTCTAGAGTTTATTACCAAGGAAGACGAGCAATTCAGGTTTCGGCGTTTGGAGGAAGGGCTGAATCAGATAAAGTGGAGCCTTATATCCGAGGAGGAAGATCCGAAAGCTGTTGATCTTGAGGTGATGAACAGACACATAAGGAATCTGATTGAGCTGCGTGGTGAGAAGTATGCTACCAGCGATGAGAGATCTAATTCCGGTATTACCGATCCACATGCAATAATTAGCTTTGAGACAACCACGGGGAACATATATAGATTGCGAATCGGCAATAAAAATAACCGGCAACAGGTGTATGTAAGTCCGAGACACAGTCAGTATACTTATTTAATAAGTGAATGGAGGTTAAATACCGTATTACATCCTTTACAAGAGCTGCTCCAGCTGTAGGATAGATAGTCCGGAAGAGTATTTTATTACTCCAGGTGCTTCAAAGGTCGAAGACTTTTGAAAGAACCTCACTTATTCTGGCTTGCTAAGAATGTCCGAAACTTACCAGGATCGGGACGGAACCCAACCAGGTTTGTTTCACTATCCTTTTCAGCACGTTTTAGAGCTGCATGGGCCTCTTTTAGGATGCGATCGCTGTTGATAAGCCGGCCGTTTCTTGAACTTAAACCAATAGAAATATCAGATGTACAGAACATGTCCGGAGTCGCTTGGAAAAGTTCTTTCTGAAAATCGGAAAGTTCAGCAATCCCTTGTTCAAGATCGCTGCTGGGAAGGATTACCGCCATCTTATCATTTTGAACTTCAAATAGAAGATCGTGGAAGGTGAAGTGCTCTTTTAATGTTCTTGCAAGTTGGATGTAAGTTGAACGGTCGTCTACCGCTCCGCGGCATTTGATCAGGGCAGTTACTAAATCCTGATCAAAAGAGGCCGCCCGTCGCAATTCATTGCTGAGGCGTTCCTCTAGGTACTGCTCAAAACAGAGACCGGAGTCGGGTGTGTAGAGAGATTCTTCGGTCTCTGTGCGTTGCGCTGGACGGCCAACTGCATCCGGCGGAAGGGCACTCGAAACCGAGCTGGAACTCGAACCGTCAGGCCCGCGGGATGTCTTTTGTTTTCCGGCATTTCTGAGGTGCTCAGCGAAAGATTTTTGGCCGGTTACTATTACAAATATCAGCAAAAACAGGGCCAGCATTGAAAGGGCCAGAAAAAGCTTTTTTGCTGAACTAAGCAGGTAGCTCGGACTGAAAAGTTGATACACCCCTTCTGCTATGAGTCGGTTATCATTATCTAATTCTACTTTATGCATTGTTTCATATAGATTGTTATATGGTAAATAAACAGAACTACGCGAAAACTGCTCAGAACCCTGGGACATCTTCAAATAGGATGGGTTTCGCGCATATGCGTAGATCAGTTCTCCATTTCGGCTATACAAAATAAGGCTCTTGATTTGAGCATTATCAACAAGGCTGTTGCGAAAATTATTTAACTCCTGTTCTGCTCTCCCGTTTGTCATGGAGAACAGTGATTTTGCCTGTACACTTGTACGGGTCATATCAAGCCTTGCATCGCTAGTATTTAAGCGATAAGAGCTTACTAGGCTCAACAGGCTATATCCAATCAGGGCTAACAGAAGAATGAGCGCTGACAGGTTAATTGCAAAGAGTAATTTTCTATTCATGGCTTGTATTATAATTAAAAACGGGTGAAAGTAAAATCGTTTTTTTTACTCATAACGCCTTATAGGTGAGCTCACTCTATAAATCAAGATTTTTAAACGCCGTAACTAAATGTGAGTATTCTAAATTTGAAAATTTAATTAAAAATATCAAATTTTGAAATGCGATTTTGACTATTTCGCCCTTGAGATTGTATGACCAGATGTTTTAAACTATAAACATGAATGAGAGAGTGAATGAGAGAGACGTAAGAAAAAGAATTCTTCCATCCGGATGGTACCCTGCCGATGAAAAAGAGACGGTGCGTGTGCTTCAAAATTGGGAAAAATCACTTGAGGCTCCCGGTATTCAATCAGGGATGTCCGCTGTTGTTCCCCATGCCGGATGGAGCTTCTCAGGTAAATTAGCCTATAAAACTATTAGGCAGTTAAACCCTGAAACAAAGGTAGTAATTATTGTGGGAGGACATATGCGTGCCGGTGAGGGCACCGCAGTAGCCAACGAGCATTATTTCGAAACTCCCTTTGGACCAATGGCCACCGCCGAAGAATTCAAAAATAAACTAGGTGAGCAAATTGCATTAAAAGCGGACAAAGCTGCTGATAATACGGTAGAAGTTCAATTGCCGATAGTGAGGTACCTTTTTCCGGAGGCAAGAGTGCTGTGGCTCCGGGTTGGGGCAGGCAAAGAATCAGTTGAGCTTGGCCGTGTATGCGCCGGAATAGCGGGGACGCTATCGGAAAGGGTGTGTATGATTGGATCAACTGATTTGACACATTACGGTCCAAATTATGGATTTGCTCCCAAAGGCATTGGTTCGGAAGCTGTAGAGTGGGCTCAACAGGAAAACGATGGGGGTATAATAAAACATATGCTTCAGATGCAGTCTGAAGATGTCCTTCACTGGGGAAACCAGCGGAAAGCCGCCTGCTCTCCCGGAGCGGCTGTTGCAGCTATGGAATTTGCTGCTGCGTATGGATGTGAAGAAGGAATTTTAACCGGTTACGATAGCAGCTATTCTTTAAATCCCGATAGCTCTTTTGTGGGCTATGCGGGTATTGTCTATTCTAGTGCTGATAAATGAGTCGAAATAGTTGCTTGGGTCCATTCGATGACATCCGCTAAAATTTCTGCTCCAGTTTGTTGACTGCCTCGCAATTCATGTTCCCGGCGAATAGCCGCAGCCGCCGGCAGAAGAGTGGTAACAATATCTTTCTGCTCTTTTGAGAGTAACGAATTGTAATGGTTCAACGATTCCTGCGGCAGGGGTAGTGATTCAACGGCCCGTGAATATGATTTAATAAAATCTTTCCAGCTCAATGTTGCCACTCCAGCAGAGAACAGAGTTCCAATAATGACCGATGCATCTCGGTGCCGCTTACGGACCGCCGGAGTAAGCATCTCTCCTTTTCCCGGTATCGGAATAAGTTCTGCGGTAAGGTCTGCTGAAGCTTGCTCAAGACGTTTTTTATAACTGATCATCGGGCTGGTTGTATAACGAATGTAATTGGGCTCTTTTACCTTGATGATATTCTCATTGCGGAGTAAAAACGAAAAGAAATGGTGTTCCAGAGGACTGGTTCGAAATGAGTCTGTGTGAAAAAATGGGTATAAGTAGGTACCCCTAGTGTAACTTTTGCCTTCGGGAAAGGAGAAGTCGGCTCCAAATAGAAGTATCTGCTGGGCACCGAGGGCCTCAGCTAAACTAACTGCTGCATGGCTCACATTTCCGCCGGAAGTATCGATGTGGGGAAAACGTCTCCACACACTGTTCACATACCTGGAGAAAGGGTGGCCGCTAGTAAAAAAAACAAGTCGATCCGTTTTAGTGGTTAAATGATTAGGAGATGCTAAATCGAGAACCAGCGGCACATTCTCCGGATAACCGGACATAAAGTGATGATAAGTTATGTGCTGACAGTCGATAGAAATCACTAGGTCAGGAATAATGTTATTTTTCAATAAAAAAGGAAGAGATGTATCGGTTGCAATAAGGGTTCCCTTGCCAATCTGCCGTTCGAGTTCAGGTAATTGGATTTCGAGTGAAGGACCTGCCGCCGTGATCAGGGCTTTTCTAACCGGCGGCAGGGTAGTGGTGGAATTTTCAGCAAGATGCAGGTTTCTTATACTGTTTACAAACCAGCGTTTGCCAAAGTAGGATTGCACCGAATAATCTTCTGAAATTGATTTTATGACCCCTTGAATATGTTTTTGAGCTGCAGAAAATCGTTCTCTTTCCATATATACCCGCGAGCGCAGCTGGAGCACTTGCAGATTTCCGGATACTGCCGGCAGATAATTATCGAGCATTTCCCTGCTGATTTCTTCTACACTAGGGTCGATCAAAAAGCGGACGCGCTGATCCAGAAAGAAATGACGCAGATCTATTGTTTTCAATATGTACTTAAAAATGGTAGCATCGAAATCTATAATTACAATTCTTGATATATCCGATCTGTTTAAAAAGGGACTGATATGATACCCCGCTCCGAAACCTAAAAATACAAGATATCCACCGTGGGGGGCCGACTGATAAAATCGCTCACCCTCGCGGATAGGATCAATCTTGGAGTGCAAACTGTATTTACGAGTTTCATGCTGAATTACAGGTACGGGGAGTCCGTTTTTACTTGTTTCAACGTGTATCTTCTCAGATGCTGTCTGACGGCCTAATTTAACTGATAAAGCCGGTTGGCCGGAAGAGAGGGCCAGCATATTTACATTTAGCATAGTTGTGTCTGACATTATGAATTTACCGCCTGGATAATAGAATTAATTTCAGCACTAGTGTGAGAAAGTGCACTCTGTACTTCCTCGAGCTTAGCAGAACCTCTATAAAGCCGGAATAGGAGCGGAAGTGATGTATACTTTAGAAGTTCATACAGAAGCGGATAATTTTTCAAGCGATAAAGCACGTTTTCGGAAGCGTTAGAGTGTGCATTAAAATGAGCTGTTTGTGTGAGTATTACCGCAATAAAAGCGGTAAGAGCATGGAGACCTGCATCTTCCTCGAAATCTATGGGTTGTCTGATCATAGCTTCAGAAACCGGTTTGTCGCAGAAGGATTCTACTTCTACAGTGCTGATAGGTGTAAAGGCCGGTATATCTACTTCAGAGGGGAATAGACGATAGTACCGGGCGTGCAGTACGGGTGAAAGGCGTTGAAACCATTCGGCATAACGTGTGAGGGCAAAACTCTGAATTGGTGCCGGACGAGTCTCGCCTACTGTTGATAGAGGTGAACGTCGAAAAAAGATATCCTGCAGCGGAGCATAGCGATGGCAGGCAGCCTGAATAAGATGGTCAAAACTATGAGGCCGTGTATGAGCTTGAATGTCCTTGTAGCAGAAGTCAAGTCCGGCCCATATTATTGGCCCTTTGCTGATTTTTGATGCAAGTTGATACGCGATACCGGCGACTGTACCGTGGGGCCTTATTCTTAATGTATCACTGCCCAATTTACTAATAAAAAATTCTTCAACAGGTGAGCCTGTTGAAAGCAGCAGCAGCTGCTGTTGGGCCGTACGGTAACCAGCAGCATATAACGGGGATGCTTGTAGGTCTGAATAGGAGGAACTCCGAAGATGATAGTTGGAGTAGTAGCCAGGGTCTGAATGCACAATCATGTTCGCCTTTATATTGTGATGTGTGAGTGTTCTTATTGATGAAGGCAGGGCAAGGATGAATAGGGAATCCTGCATATGAGCAAGCAGCGGTAGGGCTTTTTGTAATGAAGGTCCAGATGCGGCAATAACTATAGGAGTATTCACTGAGAGCTTGGAGATGACTGGCGGTAGAAAGGCAACTCTTTTAAGAGTATTCCTCAGCCATAATCGGCCGAATTTACCGGTAGTATGGATTGTAGACCGCCGCTCCTGTAAAAACGAGCGGACCTGTTGTTTTAGCTCAGCATAGGCATTTGAAAAGATCCTTTCTGCAGGAGGCCATTCTATAACCTCAACCGCACCAATTTCCAGATCATCGATATGACTAGAAAGAAATGTGAAGAGTGAAATTTCGGAGTCAGGTAACCATGTTGCTATCTCCGGCAGGGCAGTTGTAACAGAAAAGTTTTCCAAATTGCTTGTGCAATGTACTTCTAATATTTTTGCGTGTGGATTTTTGTTATAAAGAAGCTTTCCTAAATAGCCGTAGCCCGGTTCAAGTAGTATGTAAATTGACTTTGAAATTGATACCTGGGTATGCTGAATATACTTTTCTGCTTCACGCCACGGGTCATATCGTGAATGTAAGCCGGTTATATGGGTTGAAGAGATACTCATTCCTCAGATAAGCGGTAGTCTTTTAGAAGGTTGAAGCTGTCTTTCCCGTCAATCGGCCAAGAACGTGTCTGGACCTGTAGGTCCGGAAGCACCACATCTTCCGAAGAAAAACGCTCCTGAACAAGATGCTTCATTTGATGAATCAACACGGTGCTGCGCTTTAATCCTCGTGATTTAATCGCCAGAATAGTGGTGTTGCTGCCAAGGGTACTGCAAAAACCTTCTTCACCGCTAAGAAGTGAAAGTGTTCCTTGTATATCTTTTTGCAAATAGTACTCTTCTACAAACGGAAAATTTGCAGAGATAGCTTTTACCAAAGGTATGAGATCGAGAAAGAAAATATAGATCTTACTTTCATCCTGTTCCGCCCTTGATATAAGCCTGTCAAGCTCAGATTCTATGTCACTTAGTTCAAAATGTTCTTTTAGCTTGTGTCCGCTTAGGTTCTTCCGAGCATCAACTAAGAAAGTGCCAATTTCCTGTGACTCTGAGTCATCTATTTCAAAGGGTGAGCGCCCCTCCTCTTCGCTACGCAGTTCGATCAAGACTCCAGACAGCATTTGGGGTGATTGAAAAAAGTAAGCACCAAAGAAGTCGGTAGATTCAAAGGTACGAAGTGAAAGGTACTGGCTAAAAAATTGAAAGGATGAAGAATTTCCATGTAGCGCAGGAGAGTTTTGCATACGATTTACTAAATTTTCATAAGGGATTCGTAATCTTCGTGCACTTGAAACATCTAGATTCTTCACAAGTCTGGGAACAAACCATTCAGTATCCAGATCAAGCATTAATAGAGCACCACGGGTAAAATCATTCTTTTCAACGATGCGGTGCATATAGCGCAGAGAATTGAGTGGAGTAGGTGGCCCTTGGGCAAAATCGCCTACAATACCATCAACTAATTTTTTTTTTTAAATGTGGAACTCTTTATATCTATTGCAGAGTGTAGTAATCCACCCATAGAATGCATCTCCGTGCTCATACTTTCCTCTCCGGTATTGAATTAAGAGCTTAAACCTAATTCATCAAACAAACGTTTATAGACGTCAAAATGGTCGGAGTTTGCAAACTCCTGAATCTTTTCTTCAGGTAGCGATTCTAATAACTGGTCCATATATGAGAGTACTGATTTAATTTCAGTACGTATTCCTTCAGGTATTGCCTCGACACTACCGGAATCTGCTTCTTCCTCTTGTTCAAAGTCCTCGTTGCCCTCACCATAAGACCCCGATTCCACGGCAGCAGGAGCTGTAGGCGACTCGACTGGTTCCTCCGGCGGTTCGGCATCGAACTGACTGTCCAGGTCCGATTGATCTTCGGGAAGCTCCATATCGAAAGACTGAACTTCTTCTTCGATCTCCTCTTCTTCTTCGATCTCCTCTTCGTCTTCGTTCTCGTCTTCGTTCTCGTCTTCGTCAAACAGAATCTCTTCATCGGGAATTTCTTCCGACTCGCCTTCAGTATCAGGTTCCAACGGGTTATCGGTATCGAGCTCCAACTCTTCAAGGGTATCAAATTCATCTTCAGGCGCACTCGAAGCCTCTTCCTGCTCTTCGCCAGCGGGTTCAGCAGTAATTGCGTCTAATTCCTCAACTTCCTCTTCTAATTCTTCTGCTGGCATACCGACACTTGTTGCAGTATCCGCGGAGTCTTCTTGGTTTTCATTATCACTGGGAATATCAATTTCTATTTCATCTAAAATATCTTCATCTTCAGATATATCCGGTCTTTCATTGGATTCTGATGCAGGAGAATCTTCCATATTCTCTAATTCATCAAGGTTTATATCTATAATTTCATCTTCGTCAATAGAACTTTCCTGTGATGGACCGGAACTCTCAGTTTCAGGTGCCATACTCTCAGTTGAAGGAATCACAGTTTCTTCTTCCTCAACTCCTCCGATCGTTTCTCCTGATTCAAGCTCGCCAGACTCAAGAGATTCCAGTTCTTCAGAGTCGGAACCTGCATGTTCGCTAAGGATATCCTCCTTATCTAACAATAATTTTTCATCATCATCGGTAAGCGGTTCAGGTAGCACACCTTCTTCATCCAGTTCTTGGATATCGGATATATCAGGTAATTCTTCAAAATCGAGTTCTTCAGGTTCTTCGTTTTCTTCGTTTTCTTCGTTTTCTTCAGGAAGTTCAAAATCATCGAGCAGGTCTGCAGTCTCGTTATCTTCATCTTTTTCGGAGTCTTCATCCTTTGAGATGTCGTCGCTGTAATCATCGGGAAGGTTTTCCGCAGTTCCGTTTTCTTCAGTAATGTCGGCGGTATTGAGAATATTATCAAGTTCATCACCAGTGAGAGCAATGGTTTCATCTTCATCATCTTCGAAGAAACCGGCAGCCTCTCGACGTTCACGCTCCTCCTGAGCGGACATTTCCTCTGGTTCCGAGCTTTCAGGCGAGAAAGTTTCTTTTGAGCGGAGCGAAGAGAGCTCACTTTTAAGGGATGAAAGTTCTTCCTTGATAGAAAGCAGCTCTTGTTCGATTTTTGATAGAATCTGAGTTGACCCGCTATTCTCCGTAGTGGTCTCTTCAAGTTCTTGTTCCCCAAGGCCGGCCTCGGGTGCTGCAGCTTTTTCTGTATCTTCTGAAACTATACTAAGATCATCTTCCAAAGCTTTTAGGTCATCGAATTCATCTATCTCTAAATCATCGGTAGTGGTTGAGTCTTGAATCTGATCCAGCTCCTGTAGATTCTCGCCATAATCAGATTGTTCAAGGTCATGCAGGTCGATATCTTCAATTTCCTGTTCAATAAGCGGAGTTTCTTCTTGTTCTGAGCTCCCCTCGGAACTCTCTTTCGCTATAGGGGAGCTTGCTTCAGAGGTGTCTAATTCTGAAAGGTCTTCCTCGAGCAAACTATCAACATCCAAGTCTTCAAGATCGTCGATGTCTTCAGGGTCAAGTAAGAGGTCTTCGTCAATATCTAGTTCATCCTCGTCTACTAAGGAATCTGATGTCGAAGTAGTTTCAGCCATTGGCTCTTGATTCTCTTCTAAAGAATCTGCGAGTTCAGTGCCAGTTTCTTCATCTGGCAATTCGGGAAGCTCATTAATACTTTCAATATCAAGATCTTCAATTTCATCTATGTCTTCAGCATCTATGTCTTCAGTATGAAAATCTTTTTCACTATCTTCTGCCGATTGCTCTGCAGAATTATCTTCAACTTCAAAATTAAGATCCTCTAAATCAGAATCTAAATCATCTAAATCGTTGTCGAAATCTATATCTTCAAGATTGGTTTCTATTCCTGATTCCTCTCCAGGCTGCTGTTCAAGTTCACCTAGGAGTTGTTCTTCCTCATCGGTTAGTTCACTATTTTCCTGGGATTCAAGATCGTGAAGCTCGTATTCATCTTCGATAGTACCTTCATCATCATCAGCAGAAATTTCTTCAGGACCTACTTTTACCCAGACGCCGTATTGCTCCAGCTCTTGTTCGTCGGTTCCGTTTTGATTGTTCTGTTCCTGAAATACGTCGTCAAAGGCCATATTGCTCTCCTACACTCAACATCACGATAGTTAATTATCGGTAAAGAACCTTGGTGATTTAACCCCTTCTTCTATAATAAGAGTATCAAAA
>Ga0102938_10000250_pt1 | contig 38076 bp, 33 predicted proteins | sample SalPonR2_B_D2_MG_FD_84516 | JGI IMG/M metagenome (GOLD analysis project Ga0102938, IMG submission 84516) | Salt pond soil microbial communities from South San Francisco under conditions of wetland restoration - Salt Pond MetaG R2_B_D2_MG | ecosystem: Environmental > Aquatic > Marine >...
CACCTGCGCCGCACAAACAAGGCTGGAAATTGACCCCCGTTACCGTGAAAAGGAAGCATCTTTGGCCCGATGAAATCACCCTGATAACCTTGTGGAAGCTCTCAAAGAAACAGCTGATAAACCGGGTCGTCCGTTTGTTCCAGAAAACGATAGCCGATGCGGTCGAGAAACTGCATCAGCGTGTTTTCGTCGCCTTCCGGCAGTTCCAGACCGATCAGCACACGGCCGAATTCGCCGCCCTGATTGCGGTAGTGGAACAGGGAAATGTTCCAGTTGGTGCCCATATCGGCAAGAAAGCGGGTCAGGGCGCCGGCGCGTTCCGGGAACCAAAAGCGGAACAGGCGTTCTTGGGTTGCAGCCGACGAGCGGCCACCCACCATGTAGCGCAGATGGGTTTTGGCGAGCTCATTGGCGGTCAGATCGATGGTTGGGTAGCCGGCCTGGGTGAGTTGCTCACAAAAGGCTTGACGCGCAGGTTCGCCGCCAATAGCAACGCCCAAAAAAAGGTGGGCTTTGTCGCGATCAGCAAGTCGATAACTGAACTCGGTGATGCTGGTACCGGCCAGCAGGTTGCTGCAGAAGTGGCGCAGGGCGCCTGGCTTTTCCGGAATGGTGATGGCAAACAGGGATTCAAGCCCTTCACCAATCTGGGTCCGCTCTGAAACATAGCGCAGCCGCTCAAAATTCATATTAGCCCCGGAGTTGATCGCGACCAGGGTTTCTCCGCTAACCTGTTGTTGTTTTACATACTGCTGGAGCCCCGCCATTGCCAGGGCCCCAGCGGGCTCGACGATCGAGCGACTGGCCTGGTAAACACTTTTGATGGCACTGCAGATCTCATCGGTTGATACGCGGACTATCTCATCGACATGTTTGCGGCACAGGTCAAAGGTTTTTTTACCGACTTGCCGTACTGCCACGCCATCGGCAAAAATGCCAACGGTCTCAAGGGTGATGCGTTTGTCCGCGGCCAGGGATTGGTACATGGCGTCACTGTCGAGGGGTTCGACACCAATAATCCGAACCTGCGGTGCCAGGGCCTTGAAGTAGGTAGCTATGCCGGCAATCAGGCCACCACCACCCACCGGTACAAAAATCGCGTCGAGCTTGCCGGCGCTCTGGCGCAGGATCTCATCAGCCACGGTTCCCTGCCCGGCAATAATCAGTTCATCATCAAAGGGATGGATAAAGGTCAGGCTGCGCTGTTGTTGCAGCTGTTCGCAGTGTTCAGCGGCTTCAGAATAATTATCACCATGCAGAACAACCTCGGCGCCAAGTCTTTTGACCGCATCGATTTTGATCTTTGGAGTGGTTATCGGCATCACGATCAGAGCCTTGATGCCGAGCTTTTTAGCTGAAAAAGCAACACCCTGGGCATGATTGCCGGCGGAGGCACAGATAACCCCACGGATCTGTTCGGTTTCGTAGAGATGGGCAATCTTGTTATAGGCCCCGCGAATTTTAAAGGAGAAAACCGGTTGTAGATCTTCGCGCTTGATCAGAATCCGGTTGTCAAGTTGCAGCGAGAGTTCCGTTGCCTCTTCGAGGGGTGTTTCGACCGCTGCTTCATAAACCCGAGAGGTAAGGATTTTGCGAATCATGTCCTGCATAATGGTTCTTTCCTGCTGGTTTTAAGGTTATTCGTTGCGCAGAACAGGTGTCCGGCCATCCTGTTCGATAAACATTTTCACATATTGCAGTCGCTCGTAATCTTTCGGCGTGGTGCTGGCGTGACGGCTTAAGCGCCCGCGGAAATCAGCTAAAGAGGTGTAGCTGTGGTTTTTCATCCACTGTTGTAGTTCTTTTTCGATCACCTTGATCTGACTGAGACCGTGCAGGTAGAGGGTTGAACAGAGTTGGGTAACATTGGCGCCGGCGAGCAGTGCCTTGATGACCCCGGAGCTGTCATGGATGCCGGTCGTGGCGCCAAAATCACAGTTGACGGTGCCGTAGAGCAGGGAGATCCAGCGCAGCGTATCGGCCATGTCATGGGGTGAACTGTAGGGCGACCCGTGGGTCAGTTGGTGCTTGTCAATATCGATGTCAAAGCGGTAAAAACGATTGAAAAGGACCAGCGCATCGGCCCCTTCACTGACCACTTTTCCGGTCTGGCGATCTTTTCCCAGCCACCCGACACTGTAGGCCGGCGCTTCGGCCTGATCGCTGGTCAAGAGTTTGGCAACATGGGCAAGCGAGGTAAAGTAGGGGCCGATTTTCAGAGCCACCGGAACGCTTGCCTGGTTTTTTACCTCACGTAGGATCCCCAGGTAGTCAGCGACCATATCTTCACATGGACGTGATGCATCGGTCGAAAAAATGCTGACATTCAATTCGATGGCATCGGCCCCGGCTTGCTGGAGTTGGCGGGCGTAGCCGACCCATGAATCTGTGCTGACGCAATTCAGGCTGGCAATAATGGGGATTGTCACCGCCTGTTTGGCCTGGCTGACCAGCTGCAGATACTGTTGTGGGCCAAAAGCAGTGCCATAGCTCTGTAGGTATTGGAAAGCTTCCCCGTAGCCCGGGTAGTCCTCGGCGTGGCGGCTCAGGGATGAGATCTCACCTCTGATCTGTTCTTCAAACAGGGAACGCAGAACCACGGCACCAGCTCCGGCCTCAGCGCACTGACGCACCCCTTCCAGGGTGCCGGTAAGGCAGCAGCTGGCGACAACCAGTGGATTTTTCAGGGCAAGCCCCATATAGTTGGTGGACAGGTCGGTCATCATCGCCTCCGTTAGTCAGTTTCATCGTTGTGGGCCTGGATTTTTACCGGCCTGTTTCTTTTCAAGTGTCAGTGTTGTTATAGTGATTGCTTATGAAAAGACTACATGTGTTCAGTTTTCATGAAGCTTACCTTGCGAGCATGCTGCGGGATGTTCTGCTCCGCGAGGAGATTGACTGCGTTTTGCGTAATGTTCAACTGACCGCCGCAGTTGGTGAAATTCCCTTTATTGAGTGTTGTCCGGAACTCTGGATTGTCGATGATGAAGCCTGGCCCCGGGCTAAAATGCTGGTTGATGCCTGGTTTAAAAAAGACCCGCTGACACCTTCCTGGCGCTGTCCGCAATGTCAGGAATCCCTTGAGGGGCACTTTGGCGCCTGTTGGCGCTGTGGTTCTTTGCGTATTGAAGGATAGATAACATATCGCTATGACGGTGAACAGGGTTGTCTGAGCCGATGGTTCGGACACCCCCTTTTCTTTTTGCATTTTTTCGTCAACAAGGATCACAGGGAGGAAAATAGATGATACTCTCCGGCAGGGAAATCGATGCCCGCATGGGTCAGGACATTATGATCCGTCCCTATGACAAGTCGCGTCTGAATCCCAATAGCTACAATCTGGAATTGCATGACGAGTTGCTGATTTATACCGAAAAGCAGCTCGATATGAAAAAAAAGAATGCCTGGACAACCTTCACCATTCCGGAAGAAGGTTTTGTTCTGGAGCCGAACCGGCTGTATCTCGGTCGGACTGTAGAATATACTGAAACTCGCAATCTGGTGCCGATGCTGGAGGGGCGCTCTTCGGTTGGGCGTCTGGGATTGTTCGTGCACGTGACGGCTGGGTTTGGTGACGTTGGCTTTCGCGGCTTCTGGACTCTTGAGATGTTCAGTGTGCAACCAATCCGGATCTATGCCGGAGTGCAGATATGCCAGATTTATTACCATAGTCTACAGGGGGAGAGTGACACTTACGCCGGCGGCAAATATCAGGACAATCGGGGGATTCAGCCGAGCCTACTGTATCGCGATTATAGCGATTAAGCCTGATTTTATCCAACCTGCTAATAATATAATAACTATTTTCTGTTCGGAGTCTTATGTCAATCCAATCACCGCAAACCAAACACCTTAAGGATTATCTTACCCCGGCCTACCTGGTTGATCAGGTAGCGCTCGATTTTTATCTGAGTCCGACAGCAACCCAGGTTACCTCATCACTCAAGCTACGATTGAACCCTGACCGCAACGGGATTATTGAACCTCTGGTGCTCGACGGTGAACATTTGCAACTGCTGGCAATCGAGGTTGACGGTGTCTCCCTGACGCCGGCTGACTACCGGTGTGATGACGTCAGTCTGACGATTTCTGCGCCCCCAGCGCAACTATCTCTGCAAATTATCACTCGTATCGACCCCCTCAATAACACGGCGCTGGAGGGACTTTATCAATCCAACGGTATTTTCTGTACCCAGTGCGAACCTGAAGGCTTCCGAAAAATTACTTATTATCCTGATCGTCCCGATGTCCTGGCGCCATTCCAGGTACGGGTCGAAGGGGAATCGGCCGACTGCCCGGTATTGTTAAGTAACGGGAATCTGGCTGAACAAGGGGTGCTCGACAACGGTCGCCACTTTGCCTGTTGGGAAGACCCGTTTCCCAAGCCGAGTTATCTGTTTGCCCTGGTGGCCGGTAATCTGGTCTGTCTCGAGGATCATTTTGCCACCATGTCTGGCCGCCGGGCTGTGCTGCAGATTTATGTCGAAGAGCGCAACCGTAACGACTGTGGTTTTGCGATGGAGTCGTTGAAAAAAGCGATGAAGTGGGAAGAACAGGTCTATGGGCTTGAGTATGATCTTGACCGCTACATGATCGTTGCCGTGGATGATTTCAACATGGGAGCGATGGAGAACAAGGGGCTTAACGTGTTTAACTCTAAATATGTGCTTGCCCGCCCGGAAACGGCAACCGATAGCGATTACCTGGGTATTGAGGCGGTTATTGCCCATGAGTATTTTCACAACTGGACCGGTAATCGCGTCACCTGCCGTGACTGGTTTCAGCTCAGCTTGAAAGAAGGGTTGACGGTGCTGCGCGACCAGCAGTTTTCCGCCGATATGCAGTCTGCTGCGGTCAAGCGGATTGATGATGTCGTCTTGCTGCGCCAGTATCAGTTTCCCGAAGATGCTGGCCCCATGGCGCATCCGGTGCGTCCTGAGTCTTATGTTGAAATCAACAACTTCTACACCACGACCATCTACAACAAGGGTGCTGAGGTCATCCGTATGCTCGAAACCCTGCTCGGACGAGAACGATTTATTAACGGCGTTCGCCTCTATCTGAATCGCCACGATGGCCAGGCGGCGACCTGTGAGGATTTTGTCGCTGCCCTGGAGGATGCCGGCGAGATTGATCTGAGCCGGTTCCGACGCTGGTACACCCAGGCCGGCACCCCTGAAGTAAAGGTGGATTGCCGCTACGACCGCGCTACGCAAACCTTCACCCTTGATTGTCAACAAAGCTGTCCAGCCACCCCCGGCCAGCCCGAAAAAGAGCCGTTTCATCTGCCCCTGGTGATGGGCTTGCTTGGTCGTGATGGTGCCGATATCCCTCTGCCGGCGGCATCCGAAGGGTCCCTTGCCGGTACCAGTCGGGTTCTAGAGCTGACTCAAGCCCGCGAACAATTCACCTTCACCGGGGTTCAGGAACCGCCGGTGCTGTCGCTGTTGCGTGGTTTTTCCGCGCCGGTACGTTTAAAAATGCAGGATTTGCCGGAAGATCTAGCGTTTCGCATGGCTTACGACAGCGACGCATTTAATCGTTGGGAGGCTGGTCAGCAGTTATCCGTTGCGGAATTGTTGCAAGTTTATCGGCAGCGGTTGGATGGTGAGTCATCAGCCGGACTGAGCAAGGTTTTTGTTGATGCCTGGGGGGTTGCACTGACGGATAGCGAGGCTGATGAAAGCCTGCTGGCGCGGATGCTGCAACTGCCCAGCGAACAGTACCTTGCGGATCAATTGGCTGAAGTCGATCCGCAGCTGATCAGGGCTGCGCGTGAACAGGCCCTGCGGCAACTGCTGTCTGCCCATCGTGAGCAGCTGCTGCAGCGTTATCACAGCTATTCCAGTGCGGGAGATTATTCTCTCGAGCCCATCGCGGTTGGGCGCCGCCGCCTGGCCCATGGCTGTTTGTCGTTGCTGATGCTTGACCCCGATGAAGAGCTGCTGAATCGCTGCCTGCGTCATTATCAACAAGCCGGTAATATGACCGATCGCTTGGCAGCATTTGTCGCGCTGGTTGATTGTCGGGAGGGTTCGGTGCGTGATCAGGTCAAAGACGATTTTTATCAGCAGTGGAAGCACTACCCGCTGTTGCTCGACAAGTGGTTCTCCACCCTGGCATCAGGGCGTCACGAAAACACCTTTTTTGACGTTGAACGCTTGTTGTCGCACCCCGATTACACCCTGAACAACCCTAACCGGGCTCGTTCTCTGCTTGGTGCTTTTGCCCAGAACCTGGCCGTTTTCCATCGCCCCGATGGCAATGGCTACCGCTTGTTAACCGAACAGATCAGGCGTTTGGATAAGCGTAACCCCCAAATGGCAGCGCGCATGGCCACCCCCTTGACCCGCTGGAAACGCCTGGAGCCGCAGCGGCGTGCGCTACTGCACGAAGAACTGGTGGCGTTGCAGCAGGAAGATCTGTCGCGTGATTTATACGAAATCGTCAACAAGAGTCTGGTCTGATACGGGAGTAATGACAGATGATGGCTTATACAATCATTGGTTGCGGTGATATCGGTAAACGGGTAGCAAAAGAGCTGCTGAGTCAGGGACACCGGGTCCAGGCCACGGCACATGACACTGAAGGGGCGGCAGAACTTGCCACGCTGGGGGTTGATCCGATTGTCGCCAACTTCGATTATCGAGAAGGTCTTCCGGTTCTGACTGTCCACCATCAGCCGGTCTTTTATTTTATGCCGCCGCAAGGGGGCGGAACCAGCGATGCCCGCATGGCAAATTTCTGTCGCATGCTCAACCCCGATAACTGCCCACAGCGGATTGTCTACATCAGTACCAGCGGTGTTTATGGCGACTGTGGCGATGATCTGGTGACGGAAAAAACGCCGGTCAATCCGCAGACCAGTCGTGCCAAAAGAAGGGTCAGTGCCGAAAACCAGCTGCACGATAAGGCCAAAGAGCTGGGTTTTGATCTGATTATCCTGCGTGTGACCGGTATTTACGGTCCTGGACGCCTGCCATTGGCACAATTACACAAGGGCCACCAGGTGCTGCGGCCGCAAGATTCACCGGTTACCAACCGTATTCACAGCCTTGACCTGGTGCGGATCTGTCTGGTTGCCATGGAGCGCGGCGCGACGGGGGATATTTTTAATGTCTGTGATGGTCAGCACAGCAGTATGAGTGAATATTTTACTGCGGTCGCTGATCTGTATGAGCTGCCGCGTCCACAACAGTTAACCTGGGCTGAAGCGCAGCAGGTCATGAACCCGTTGACCTTGTCTTTTCTGCAGGAATCGCGACGCATGATCAATCACCATATGTTGGAAAAGCTTGACATCGAGCTTCTCTATCCTACTCTTGAAGAAGGGCTGGCGGGCTGTCGTCAAGGCGATGATGGACAGGCGGCGGTAACAATGACCACCAAGGCATAATGCTGGTGAGTTTTGTCATTAAGGCCAGTTCATGGTTGCTGGAAGTCTTGTAGTGGGCTAAAGTAAAATTTCTTCGCAAGCAGCATCAGGTTAGATGGCGTCGCAAAAACTCACCAACTGCTGCGTTGCTGCCATTGTTTCAAGTCGAAGCTTGCAAGCTGACCTTTAAGGTCGATTGCTACCATCACAGATAAGGGGAGCGTATCTCATGAGCGAACCGGGTAAAACCAAGTTTCAGGTCGATCTGCGGCGCCATTTGCGCGAAACCGGTGTTGAAGAAAATCTGACCCATCTCATTTGTGAGATAGCCGAGGCATCCAAATATATTATCCATTCAATTCGCACCGGTGATCTGGGGGTTGCCGGTACCTCCAACCTGTATGGTGAGCAGCAGTTGGCTCTCGATGTGTTGGCGGATCGGATCTTGCGTAAGCGCCTTGATCATTCTGGTGTTGTTGCCAACATGATGTCGGAGGAAATGGATCAGATTATTCCCGTCTCGACCGACTGGGAGGGCAAATATTCGGTGGCGTTTGATCCCCTGGATGGTTCTTCCCTGGTTGACGTCAATCTGGCGGTAGGTACCATTGTTGCCATCTTCCCCGGCTATGATCTGCTGCGCCCCGGACGTGAGCAGGTTGCGGCCATGTATATCCTCTATGGTCCGCGCACAACCCTGGTTTACAGCATTGGGGACGGGGTTTATGAATTCGGGATGTACAACCTGATGGAATATACCCTGCAGCACGAATACATTACTCTAAAGCCCAAAGGTAAGCTGTACTCGCCGGGTGGTTTGCGGAATCAGTATACACCAGGGGTTGAGGCTTATGTTTCTTCGTTGGAGAAGCGCGGATTAAAGTTGCGTTACAGCGGTGGTTTTGTGCCGGATATTAATCAGATTCTGCTTAAAGGAGAAGGGCTCTTCCTTTATCCCCATCTCAAAAATCTGCCCCGGGGTAAACTGCGTTTACTGTTTGAACTCAACCCGATGGCCTACCTGATCGAGCAGGCCGGTGGCGCAGCTTCCGATGGTCACCAGCCGATTCTTGATCTGATGCCAACTCAAATCCACGAGCGCGCCCCGGTTTTTATCGGTTGCAAAGACGATGTTGCCCTCGCTGAAGAGATGCTGAGCACCCACGAGGGAAAAAAAGACGCTCCCACCAAGCAGGGGCGTTCAGCTAAGATCTCTGCTTAGCTGTTTGCTTATAGCTTTCAGTTAGAAACAGACTAAAGGTAACGCACATCTTACGGGGGAGGGGGACTTGCCGTTTTTATTTTCTATGCTGGCGGCGGCTATTGCAGGTCTGGCTGCTGCCAGCTTTGCTTCTGTCGGCCCGACAACTGGATGGGTCGCTATCCTGCTCTGCCTGTTCTTGGCGGGTTGTTTTCGCTGTTTTTCCCGATTTGCGCGCTTTTCGTTTGTTCTTGTCTGTCTTGCCTTTTCGCTCTTCTTCAATAGTCAATATCCTGCCCGGTTACAGTTTGCGGATGATGTTACCCGGATCGACGAGTTGGCCAGTCGAACCACCGCCGTTGGCGTAATAACCGATGTTCGTCGGTTGACCGATGGGCGCAGTCGGTTTGATCTGGTTATTGATGAGGTCTGGGATAAAGGGGCGGCGTTGGAACTCAAGCGCCCGTTACGGTTGCGCTTAAGTGTCGAAGAGGGCGGCGATCAAGATTTTCTGCTGCCACAGGATCGTATCCGTTTTAACGGCAGGCTGCGGCAACCGCGGTTATTCGGCATCCCGGGGGAATTTTACTGGCCGCGTTATGTGCTCAGCCAGAAAATCGATATGACCAGTTGGGTTAAGAATATCGACGAACTTGAGCTTGTGGCCGCAGGGAGAGGGGGGCTGAGACGGATGATTGTCGGCTGGCGAAGCCAGGTCGCCGCCTTTATGATGACTCATCTGCCGGAAAAAAGTGCGGTACTGGTCCGGGCACTGGTTCTGGGTGAAGGACGACAACTGCCGGACAAAGTACGAAAAACCCTGGCCAGCGCTGGTGTCAGTCATCTGTTTGCCATTTCCGGACTGCACCTTGGTTTGTTAGGGGTATTTTCTTATCGCTTGTTGCTGTTGTTCTATCGACGCTCAGCGTGGCTGTTAACCTGGCAGCCGCCACAACGGGTGCTGCCGCTGGTGCTGTTACCATTATTGTTTTTTTATCTGCTGTTAACTGGTGACGCCGTGTCAACCCGGCGCGCTTTTGCCCTGGCAGGTATCGGGGCTCTACTGTTACTATGGCGCTATCCGGTGAATCCGCTGCATTTGTTGGCCGCTGTAGCTTTGATCTTTTTGCTCTATAACCCGCTGCTGTTGTGGTCTGCCGGCTGGCAGTTGTCGTTCAGTGGCGCTGCCGGTATTCTGTTGTGGCGCCCGTTGTGGCAACATCCGTGGATCATGGCGATGCCATTATCGGGATTGCGCTATGTGGCCCAGATTTTTCTGGTCAGCCTCGCCGCAACCCTGGCAACCCTGCCGTTGGTGCTATTTAACTTTCACCTGTTTGCTCCAGCGGCCCTGCTGGCGAATCTGGTCTGTGTACCGATTGTTACCCTGGTTGCCTTGCCGGTTGGTTTTTTCGGGCTGTTCTTGTTCCCCTGGTGGCCTCAGGCGGCGGCTCTTTTATTTCGCGGCTGTGGATTTTTTCTGGAACAGCTCTATCAGTTTGCTTCCTGGTTGACCGACTTCTCGGCGCTCGCGGGAACGTATCTGTACTGGTCACGGAGTCAGTATCTCGCGGTAGCGTTGCTGGTAGTGCCCGTTCTTTTATTACCCCAGCTGACCCGCTGTCCATGGTTTAAGCTGACAAGCGGCTGTATGTTGCTGGTTCTGCTGCTGTGGCAGTTGCCTCTGGTGTCGTCGGCACCGGTGACCTTGACCATGTTCAGTGTCGGCCAGGGGGAGTCCTTGCTGTTACAAAATAACGCTGGTCAGAATATCCTGATTGATGGAGGTGGGCTCTATGGTGATCGTTTTGATGTGGGACAACGCTTGCTGGCACCAGCCTTTGGTGAGTTAGGGGTCAGGCATTTTGACCGGATTATTCTAACCCACAACCATGCTGACCATTGGAAAGGGCTGGTGTATATTCTTGAACGCTTTCCCGTTGCTGAAATGGTCGTGGGCGAACCTCTTTCCAACTACAATGAGAGTCTTGTTAAAGTGATCCGCCGTCGCAATATCCCGGTGCGAGTAGTGGCTCAGGGATGGAGTCCTTTTGCTGACTGGCAGGTTGGCGATTTAACGGTATACAATCCTGGTGCGGTCGCCGGAAATGCCAACGATGCCTCTTTGGTTCTTGCCCTGCGCACCGTCGATACACAGGGACGTGAGCAGGGGCTGCTGTTGGCCGGTGATCTTGAGGCGGAGGGAGTGCAGCGCTTGATCGCTGCAGGAATTTCCGGGCCTCTGTCATTGCTTAAGCTCCCGCATCACGGTAGCGGAAAGTCAGATACGGACCAACTGGTGCGTTTGCTGCAGCCGCAGCTGGGTTTAATATCTGTCGGTTATCAGAATATGTATCGCTTGCCGGCAAAAGATCTTCTGCACCATCTTGGTGAACAGAACATTAAGGTGTATCGGACCGATCGGGATGGAACCGTTCGTGTCCAGCTGGATGAGGTCGGATGGCAGCCGCAAAAGTGGCAGAATGGCCTTTTCCGTTGACTTTTCGGGCTAAAGACTGGTACTTAAATGACAATATTGCTAAGGGGTTATGATGGTTGAACAAGCTAAAATACTGGTGGTTGATGATGAACTTTTTTTCCGTCATCTCTACCGCGACCTCCTCGAAGATGCCGGCTACACTGTGGTGATCTGTGCTAATGGTGATGAGGCGGTCAGATTACTGGAAGCAGAGCCCTTTGATCTGGTCTTAAGTGATGTGGTCATGCCCGGTCGCAGTGGTATCGATGTGCTGCGTTTCGCCAAAGGGCTGGCCTCTCCCCCTGAAGTAGTGATGGTAACTGGTTATGCCAGCCTCGACACAGCGATCGAATCGCTCAAAAACGGAGCCCGTGACTATCTGGTCAAACCCTTTAATCCGGAAGAGCTCAAGCATCTGATTGCAACCTGTCTTGAGCAACGGCGTCTGCTGGCTGAAAATGCCCAGCTTAAACTCCAGATCAATCTGTTTCAGACGGGCCAGACGCTTTCCTCGCTGATCGACCTGGAGTGTCTGATTCCACAATCCCTTGAAGCCTTGATGCGCCAGTTGGGGTCCGAATCCGGGTTTTCATTTACCCTCGCCGACGACCAGGCCACCTACCTGACAGGTCTGAAAAAGATTCACGCTGGTCATGCCGAGCAGCTGATCGAGCTCCTTCTGCCGGAATTTTTTGAGGCCGCCGGTGTGGTTCAGCCGACAGCACAATCTGTGGAGGGGTTGCGCAACCTGGATAAAATTCCAGAGCAGATCTGGATGCTGCCATTGCGCGATGGTGATCTGTTAAAGGGTGGCATTCTCATCAGTGAGGCCGTTTGCCACGATGCCGATTTTTCTCCGGCTGACCTGCGTTACCTATGTGATCAGATTGCCCTGGGGTTTGCCAACGCCTCACGTTATCGCAATGCCCAGCAACTGATGTATTCTGATGACCTGACCGGTCTTTACAATCACCGTTATCTTCAGATCGCTCTCAATCAGGAAATAATGCGCTCGCAGCGTTATGGTCTGAAATTTTCTGTTTTGTTTATGGATCTGGATCGCTTCAAAGAGATTAACGATCAGTACGGGCATCTGGCCGGTAGTGCGGCCCTGCAAGAGGTGGGGCGGTTGATGCGTGGTTGTGTCCGTGATGTCGACACCCTGTTTCGCTTTGGCGGCGATGAGTTTGCCGCTCTGCTGGTGGAGACCGATCGGCGCGCGGCGCGAGTTGTTGCCGAGCGGATTCGCGGGTTGATTGAAAAGCATGTTTTTCTAAAAAAAGACAATCAGCCATCGCAGGTCACGGTTTCTATCGGCATTGCAACCTTTCCCGGTGATACCACCAACCAGGAGCGCCTTCTTGGCCTCGCCGATCAGGCCATGTACGCCGGTAAACAATCGCGTAACAGTATCTGCAGTGCCGGTGATATCGCAGATTCCCCTTAACTCTTAAATTTAGGCCCTTACACAGCTAGTTCTTGCTGTTCCCTCTTCTTTGATTTATAACAGCGACGGACCCTCTTCATTTGCCATCTGCAGATCGTTTAGCCCGGTGTTAATCCCCTTTTGGTTGGTGAGGAAATGGAGTATGGTCACCGTCATGATGACAGCGACCTCGCGCTTGCAGGCGCAAGTGTGAGCATGAAAGGATAAGGCGTTGAGTATTTCAGGAATCAAGGGCATGAATGATGTGTTGCCGGATGTGGTAGGGCTCTGGCAGTTTCTTGAGCAGAGCGCGCGCGACGTTTTTGGTACCTACGGATTTACTGAAATCAGAACACCGGTGCTCGAAAAAACCGAACTTTTCTCTCGTTCGATTGGCGAAACCACCGACATCGTTGAAAAAGAGATGTATACCTTTACGGACAAGAGTGGCAACTCCATGACCTTGCGGCCGGAAGGAACCGCTCCGGTGATGCGCTCCATTATTCAGAGTCGTCTGGCTGCCCAGGATGCGGTAGCCAAGCTCTATTATATTGGTCCCATGTTCCGTTATGAACGTCCGCAGAAAGGACGTTACCGGCAGTTTCATCAAATTGGTGCCGAGGCAATCGGGGTCGAAGATCCCAAAATTGATGCTCAGGTGCTGTTGATGCTTCATCATTTTTTTAACCGTATCGGTATCAGTGCGGTCTCTCTCGAAATCAATTCCCTTGGTTGCCCGGTCTGCCGCCCCGATTATCGCCGGCAATTGATCCAATACCTTGAGCAGCGCCTTGAGGCGCTTTGCAGCGAATGTCAACGGCGCTATCAGACCAACCCTCTGCGCGTGCTTGACTGTAAGGTCGAGGGCTGCCGGGCGGCTACGGTAGCTGCTCCGGCGATGATCGACCAGTTGTGTGACGATTGTGACCAGCATTTCAGTCAGGTCAGGCGTTATCTCGATCTACTCAAGGTACCTTATGCTCTCAATGTGCGGATGGTGCGTGGTCTTGATTATTATGTGCGTACGACCTTTGAATTGGTGACCGACCAGTTGGGCTCACAAAATGCCGTAGCTGCTGGTGGTCGCTATGATGGACTGATTGAAAGTCTGGGCGGACCGGCACTACCCGGCATCGGCTTTGCCATCGGTCTGGAACGTCTGGTGCTCATGCTTGACAAGGAGGCCGTCAGTGTTACTGTCCCGGAGCTCTTTATTGCTGTCCTCGGGGATGCTGCCGCTGAGCGGGCCTTTGTTCTGATGTCACAACTGCAGGCCCGGGGAGTGCGCACGGAAATGGATTTTCAGGGCAAAAGCTTGAAAGCGCAGATGCGCCGGGCGGATAAGCTGGGTGCCGTTCATACCCTGATTGTCGGCGACGAAGAGTTGCGCAGTGGGCAGGCTCAGCTCAAAAAGATGGCAGATGGTACCCAGACAAGTGTCCGCCTTGATGCCTTGCTGGAGATCCTGACCTGATTTTTTTGGTCTATTTCTAGTGCTTGACCAACGGTCATTGAAATCCATATAATGGCCCGTTTAACAATAACTATTTTAGGCGTTGAATCAGCGCATCTGGAGGCACCGTGGAAAACGATAAACTGGGAAGCTGGAAGCGGACACATCAATGTGGCGAACCGACAGCAACACTGATCGGCCAGGAGGTTTGTGTCATGGGGTGGGTGCAGCGCCGCCGTGACCATGGTGGCCTGATTTTTATCGATCTGCGCGATCGTGAAGGGATTGTGCAGCTGGCACTTGACCCTGATCGTGATGCCGTGTCGCATCAGAAGGCTGAGCAGGTACGAACTGAATACGTTGTTGCTGCTAAAGGAATGGTTTCAGCGCGCCCACAAGGAACTGTCAATCCACGCATGCAAACCGGTGAAATTGAGATTGAGGTAACGGAATTACTGATCCTTAATCGCTCGGAAACCCCACCCTTCATGATTGATGAATATACCGAGGTAGCAGAGAACATCCGTTTGAAATATCGCTACCTTGATCTACGCCGACCGGCATTGCAGCGTAATCTGATCATGCGTCACCTGGTTGCCAGAACGGTCAGAAAGTATCTTGACGGTGAGGGTTTTCTCGAAGTGGAAACGCCGGTCCTGACCAAGAGTACTCCGGAAGGTGCCCGCGACTATCTGGTTCCAAGCCGCGTCAACCCTGGTAATTTTTACGCTCTACCGCAGTCTCCCCAGTTGTTTAAACAGTTGCTCATGGTGTCCGGTTTTGATCGCTATTTCCAGATCGTCAAATGTTTCCGTGACGAGGATCTGCGTGCGGATCGCCAGCCTGAATTCACCCAGATTGACTGTGAAATGAGCTTTGTTAAAAGTGACGATGTCATTGCCACCATGGAAGGGCTGATCGCTGCGGTCTTTAAAGAAGCCATCGGGCTTGAGGTTGAACTGCCTATGGCGCGCCTGACTTATGCTGAAGCCTTGCGACGCTTTGGGGTTGATAATCCTGACCTGCGCTTTGACCTGGAGTTGGTCGATCTGACTGCCCTGGTCGCTGATTCACAGTTCAAGGTGTTTGCTGAGGTGGCGGCTGCCGGCGGATTGGTCAAAGCCATCAACGTTAAGGGCGGTGCAGATTTTTCGCGTAAGGATCTCGACGGATTTACCGATTTTGTCAAAATCTACGGCGCCAAAGGGCTGGCCTGGGTGAAGGTAACGCAAGAGGGCTGGCAGTCCCCCATTGCCAAATTTTTCAGCGCCGAGGAGCTCGCCGGTCTTAATCAGGAACTGTCCGCCGAGGTTGGTGATTTGCTGTTGTTTGTTGCTGATACCCCCGAGGTGACCAATGAGGCGCTTGGGCGTTTGCGGGGTCATTTGGGACAGCGACTGGGGCTGACGAGCAAAGATGCCTATCGCTTTGTCTGGGTGACCGATTTCCCGCTGCTCGAATGGGATGCCGAAGCCAAGCGTCACGTTGCCGTTCATCATCCCTTCACCTCACCCCTGGAGGAGGATATCCCGCTGCTCGATAGCGATCCCGGCAAAGCGCGGGCTCAGGCCTATGATCTAGTGTTAAATGGCTCTGAAGTTGGTGGTGGCAGTGTCCGGATCCATGACCCGGCGGTGCAGTCGCGCTTGTTCGAACTACTGGGTATCGGTCAAGAGGAAGCACAGTTGAAGTTCGGCTTCCTGCTGGATGCCTTGAGTTATGGAGCACCGCCCCATGGTGGTATTGCTTTTGGGCTCGATCGGCTGATGATGATTCTGACCGCCGCAGATTCGATCCGCGATGTGATTGCCTTTCCGAAAACCCAGAAGGCGACCTGTATGCTGTCGGAGGCGCCAAATGCCGTCGATGAAAAACAGCTGCAGGAGTTGGGAATCCGGTTGCGGAAAAAACAAGAATAGTCGATCTACAAAAAAAGAGTTTAAATGACGATCAGATTTGTACTTATTATCATTATCTCAGTCGTGGTTCTTGGTGGTTGTGCCAAGCCCCCGGTTGCTGAGTTGGAAACTGCACGCTATCTGGTTCGCCACGCTGCTGAAGTCGGTGCCGCGGACTGGTCGCCAGGTGAGTACCAACTGGCCAGGGCCGCCCTGGATACAGCTGAAGAGCAGATGGAAAAGCAGCAATATCGTGCTGCTGCGCGAACCATCAGTCTGGCTCGGCGTTACGCCGAAGAGGCCCGTAGCGAGTCGGAACAGGCGGTTGCCCGGTTGGCTGAGTTGGAGCGTCAGCGCGCAGAAAAGGCGCGGCTGCAGGAAGAACAGCGTCTGCGCGACCTGGCAGAGCAGGAGGCCGCTTTGCGCCAACGTGAATTGGCACAGCACCGCCAGGAAGAAGCCCGACAGGCAGCAGCGCGCGCAGCAAGTTCCGCCAATGCGGCAAAAACACCTCCGCCGCCACCCCCACCACTACCAGTTGAGCCTATCAGGGTTGAGCGTTATGAAGTCAGGGCCGGGCAGAATCTGGCCGAGATCGCTGATTTGCCCGAAGTGTATGGGGATCGATTGCTGTGGCCGCTGATTTACCGCGCGAACCGTGATCAGATTAAAACTCCCCAGGAAATTGCCCCCGGGCAGATGCTCGATATCCCGCGCGATAAAAACGCTGAAGAGCTCGAGGCGGCACGCAAGGAAGCACGGGAGTTAGATCTATTCTGATGTGCCTTGGGCCTGCCCGGTTACAGTGTTTTTTCTTCAAGGTTTTTTTTGCAATTCTGTTCAGGTAATGGCAACAGCGATAACCCGTCTTTTAATGGAGAGTTTTAATCGCCTGTTGCTCCTGAACCCTCTTGACAGGCCCTTTTCATTTGTATACTGTATACAACGCTTTCCCATGCGGGATTCTCGGTTTATAACTTTGTTATGGACTGATTTGTTTTGACACTACATTAATCAAGGAGAGAGACGAATGACAGCAAAAATTATCTGGTCTGAAATTGATGAAGCACCGGCTTTGGCCTCATATGCCTTTTTGCCCGTTGTTCAAGCCTTCACCAAAGGCTGCGACATTAAGGTAGAAACCCGCGATATTTCTCTTTCAGGCCGCGTTTTGACCCTCTTCCCGGAGCGCCTGACCGAAGCCCAGCGAATCGAAGACCATCTGGCAGAGTTGGGTGATCTGGTAAAGACCCCTGAAGCCAACGTGATCAAACTACCGAATATCAGTGCCTCGATTCCCCAGCTGCAGGCCTGCATCAAGGAGCTTCAGCAACAGGGTTATGATATCCCCAGTTATCCTGAAGAAGCGAAAAGCGATGATGATCGCAAGCTTCAGGAGCGCTTTTCCCAGGTGCTCGGTTCTGCGGTAAATCCGGTCCTGCGTGAAGGTAACTCGGATCGTCGTGCTGCAGCATCAGTTAAAAAGTTTGCCCAGAAGAACCCCCACAAGATGATGCAGCCCTGGCCGCCGGCTGGTGAGTCCAAGTGTCGTGTGGCTTCCATGGATAGTGGTGATTTCTATGAGTCGGAACAATCAGTGACGATGGATGCCGCCGATACCGTTAAAATTCAGTTTGTTGATGACGGCGGCAATGTCAAAGTGCTTAAGGAGGTCAAGCTGCTCGCGGGTGAGGTCTTTGACAGCTCCACCCTGAATGTGCGCAAGCTGCGCGAGTTTTATGCGGCCACAGCTGCAGAGGCAAAAGAAAAAGGGGTGCTGTTGTCACTGCACCTCAAAGCGACCATGATGAAGATCTCTGATCCGATTCTGTTCGGCCACTGTGTTGCTGTTTACTTCAAGGATGCCCTTGATAAACACGCTGCGACCCTTAAAGAGATCGGTGCCAGCCCGAACTATGGTATGGGTGACATTCTTGCTAAACTGGATAAGCTGCCGGCAGAGAAAAAGGCCGAAATCGAAGCCGACATCAGCAAGTGTTACGAAAGCGGCCCGGCTCTGGCAATGGTCGATTCCCGTAAAAACATTACCAATCTGCATGTTCCCAATGATGTGATTATCGATGCCTCCATGCCTAACGTCGTCCGCGATGGCGGCAAGATGTGGAATCTGCAGGATCAACTGCAGGATACCATCGCTATGGTTCCTGACCGCTGCTATGCCACGATGTATGCAGAGATTGTCGATAATGCTCGTGAAAACGGTCAGTTTGACCCCTCGACCATGGGCAGTGTCGCCAATGTCGGGCTCATGGCCCAAAAAGCTGAAGAGTACGGATCCCATGATAAAACCTTCGAAGCCCCAAGCAGCGGCACTTTCCAGGTGGTTAATTCTGCAGGTCAGGTGTTGATGGAGCAGAAGGTTGAAACGGGCGATGTCTATCGTTCCTGTCAGACCAAAGATATCGCCATTAAAGACTGGGTCCGACTTGCGGTTGAGCGTTGTCGTGAGTCCGGCGAGCCGGTTGTCTTCTGGCTTGATGAAAAGCGCGGTCATGATCAGCAGATTATCGCCAAGATCAACAAGTACCTGCCTGATCATGATACCACCGGTCTCGAGATCAAGGTGATGCCTCCTCGTGACGCGATGAAGTTCTCCCTCGAGCGGATCCGCAAAGGGCTTAATACTATTTCGGCAACGGGTAACGTTCTGCGGGATTATCTCACCGACTTGTTCCCGATTCTCGAGCTGGGAACCAGTGCGCGGATGCTGTCCATCGTGCCGTTGCTGGCGGGTGGCGGTCTGTTCGAAACCGGTGCCGGTGGCTCTGCTCCCAAGCATGTCCAGCAGTTTCTGAAAGAAGGTCATACCCGTTGGGATTCCCTGGGCGAGTATTGTGCTCTGGTGCCATCGCTGGAACTGGTGGCAAAAAATTACAACAACAGTAAAGCCAAGGTGTTGGCCGAAACACTGGATACCGCTATCGGTACTTACCTTGAGAACCAGAAACTGCCGTCACGTAAGGTCAAGGAACTGGACAACCGTGGCAGTACCTTCTATCTGACCCTGTACTGGGCCCAGGCGCTGGCAGCACAGGATCAGGATCAGGATCTTAAGTCCCGTTTCACTCCCATTGCCAAGGAAATGACGGCTAACGCTGACAAGATTGATGCTGAACTGATCGCCTGTCAGGGGAATCCGGTTGACATTGGTGGTTACTTCCGCCCGGATCCGGTCAAGGCTGAGAAAGAAATGCGGCCGAGTGCAACATTGAATGCTATTATCGATAAGATGTAGTCATCTTTTAGTAAATTAGCCGAGCCGGGACGAACGGTCGTCCCGGCTTATTAAATATAATATTTCAATGACAAGGAGAGAGAAAATGGCGAGACCAAAAATTGCTTTGATTGGTGGCGGACAGATTGGTGGCGTTCTGGCTCAACTTTGCGCCCTGCGGGAACTGGGTGACGTGGTGCTGTTTGACATCGTCGAAAATATGCCCCAGGGGAAAACCCTTGATATCGCTGAAGCCTCGCCCGTAGACGGCTTTGACGTCAGCGTTACCGGTACCAATGATTACAAGGATATCGCTGGATCCGATGTTGTTATCGTTACTGCCGGTCTGCCGCGCAAGCCTGGTATGAGCCGTGATGACTTGATCGGTGTTAACTCCAAGATCATGACCAGCGTGGCTGAAGGCATTCGTGATAATGCTCCGAACGCCTTTGTTATCGTAATTTCTAACCCCCTCGATGCCATGGTGACCCTGTGCCAGAAAGTGACCGGTTTCCCGTCTGAGCGTGTTTGTGGTCAGGCCGGCGTGCTTGACTCTGCCCGCTTTACTGCTTTCATCGCCTGGGAGCTGGGTGTTTCCGTCAAGGATGTTACCGCTATTACCCTTGGTGGTCACGGTGATACCATGGTCCCCCTCGTACGTTACGCCAATGTTGCCGGGATCCCGGTCATGGAACTGCTTGAGCAGAAGTAAGGTGATGCTGCCAAGGCCCAGGAAGTCATGACTGCAATGGTTGAGCGCACCAAAGGTGCTGGTGGCGAAGTTGTTAAGCTCCTCGGTAATGGTAGTGCTTTTTACAGCCCGGCCTCATCAGCTGTAGCAATGGCAGAGTCCTATATCAAGGACCAGAAACGCGTTCTGCCGACCTGCGCTCTGCTGCAGGGGCAGTACGGTGTCGACAACTTTTATGTTGGCGTTCATTGTGTGATCGGTGCCGGTGGTATTGAGAAGATCATTGAGATGAAGCTGGATGCTGAAGAGCAGGCGCTGATGGATAACTCTGTTGCTGCAGTCAAAGAGCTCGTCGGCAGCATGAATCTTTAAGCTGACTGTTGTTCTTCTTGCAGAAGGGCAGTCGTTTGGCTGCCCTTCTGTTTTAGACTCCCCTCTGACAATTGAATAATGATGGTGCAGGGGTGCTGCAAGCAGGGTAGAGAGAACACGGGCACAAAAAGCTGCCTGTAAAAACCTGTTGCAGTGTGTTTTTTTGTCGAAAATTTTTTTTATTCGATTTCCAGAGTAGAGCCTAACCCGTTGCTTTTATAAAGGAAAGCATCATCGTTCGGGGTGCTTGAAGGTATGGATGTTTTTGCTGGCGTAGAGCCGCCGCTTATGTTAGCATTCCGCCGCTTTGAAAAGCTGTTTGTCGACAGTCACTATATAGTAAAGGAGAAAATCGTTCATGAGCGCGAAAGCGGAAATTGAAATCATCGAAGCCTATTGTAAGGGGTGCAGCATCTGCGTAGAGTTCTGTCCTACAAAGGTCCTGGAGATGGATGCATTTGTTGTCAAGGTCGCTAACGCTGATGCCTGCATTGCATGTAATCAGTGTGAGTTGCGTTGCCCTGACTTCGCCATTAAAGTTCACAAGCTGTAATAGCTAGAGGAGGTCGGTTCGTGGCAAAGAAAATTGCTCTTTTACAGGGGAATGAGGCTTGCGCCCAGGGCGCACTTTATGCCGGATGTAACTTCTTCGGCGGTTACCCAATTACTCCCTCCACCGAAGTCGCTGAAGTCATGGCAGGCGAACTTCCCAAAATTGGTGGTAAGTTTATTCAGATGGAAGACGAGATTGGTGCCATGGCATCGATTATCGGCGCTTCTCTCGCTGGTTCAAAAGCACTGACCGCAACCTCAGGTCCCGGAGTTTCCCTTAAACAGGAATTGATCGGTTACGCCTGTATTGCTGAGGTTCCCTGCGTTATCATTAACGTTATGCGTGGTGGTCCTTCCACTGGTATGCCGACCGGTCCAGGTCAGTCTGATGTGATGCAGGCCCGTTGGGGAACCCACGGTGACCATGCTGCCATCGCTCTGTGTCCTGAGTCCTGTCAGGAAATTTTTTCCGAAACCGTTCGTGCTTTCAATCTCGCAGAAAAATATCGGATGCCGGTCCAGGTCCTGTTTGATGAGATCGTTGGTCACATGCGTGAGCGGATTGTCTTCCCTGAACCGGGTGAGTTAGAGGTGATTGATCGTACCGCCCCATCCGTCACCCCGGAGAAATATAAGCCGTTTGATACCTCTTTCGGTGATGTGCCGCCGCTGGCTGCTTTTGGCTCCGAATACCGTTTCCATGTAACCGGTTTGAACAAGGCAGAGGATGGATTCCCAACCACCAAGGCCGAACTGGTTGATGCTGAAGAACGTCGGCAGATCCGTAAGGTTGAGTGCCAGGAAGCTCGTGCTGATATTGAGCTGAACGAAGAGTATCTGACTGAAGATGCCGAGGTGATTGTTTTCGCTTACGGCTCAACTGCACGCTCCGCCCGATATGCCGTGAATGAACTGCGTGAGCAGGGAATTAAAGCCGGGTTGTTCCGTCCGATCACCCTCTGGCCGTTCCCCGAAAAGCGTGTTGCGCAACTGGGTGAGCAGGTCAAGGCGATGGTTGTTGCCGAAATGAACCTCGGTCAAATGGTTTTCGAGGTTGAGCGCATTGTTAAAAGTACATGCAAATTAGGTCTGGTTACCCGCGTTGATGGTGACCCACTCACACCGACACAAATTATCGACCAGGTTAAGGAGGTCCTTTAAATGGCTTACGATTACGAAAAATCAATTCGCCCAGGTAAGCTGCCTCATATCTGGTGTCCCGGCTGTGGTCATGGCATCGTCATGAAGGGACTGATTCGGGCCATGGATACCTGCGGTCTTGAGAAAAACAATACAGCAATTGTTTCTGGTATCGGCTGTGCCAGCCGTATGCCCGGCTACCTGGATTTCAATACCCTGCATACCGCCCATGGTCGTGCTGCTGCTTTTGCTACCGGTGTCAAGATGGCAAAGCCGGAGATGACGGTTATCTGCTGTGGTGGTGATGGCGACGGTGCTGCGATCGGTGGTAATCACTTTATTCATGCTTGCCGGCGTAATATCGACATGACTTACGTGCTGCTGAATAACTACATCTACGGAATGACCGGTGGTCAGTTTTCTTCATCTACACCGACCGGCCACCTGGCGTCGACAACTCCCTACGGTAATCCTGATCCTGCGTTTGATCTGGCAAAATTGGCGATCGGTGCCGGTGCGACATTTGTTGCCCGGACCACCGCTTTCCATGCTACCCAGATCGACAAATTGATCGTCGAAGGGATCAAGCACAAGGGGATGGCAGTGATCGAAATCCTCGATGATTGTCCGACAACCTACGGTCGCCGTAACAAGTTCCGCAGTGTTGTGGATATGATGAAGCGTCTGAAAGATATCGCCGTTCCGGTGACTGCCGCAGCAAAGATGACTCCCGAGCAATTGGAGGGCAAGACATTGACAGGTGTGCTGCACAAGGAAGACCGTCCGGAATACTGCGAAAACTACGCAAAAATTATTGCGCGTGTACAAGGCGCCTGATCAATCCATAAGGAGACGAGAATCATGGCAGAAAGATATGAACTTCGCTTTTCCGGTGCGGGTGGTCAGGGTCTGATCACCGCCGGAATTATCTTGGCTGAAGCCGCTTCGATTATTGAAGGACGTCATGCCGTACAGTCACAAAGTTATGGTCCCGAAGCCCGTGGTGGTGCTTCCAAGTCGGAAGTTATCATCGGCGAAGGTCCGATTGATTACCCCAAGGCAACCGTCGTTGATGCCTGCCTGGCGATGACCCAGGAAGCCGCAGATAAATATGCTGTTGGTATCAAAAAGGGTGGTGTTCTGCTGGTGGATAGTGACTTTGTTCCAAGCCCTCCTCAGGGCGATTACAAGATCTACAGCTTGCCGATCATGCGGACTGCCAAGGTCGATGTTGGTCGTGAAATTGTTGCCAACGTTATTGCCCTGGGTGCGATGATTGCCTTGACTGACGTAGTTAAGCGTGAGTCAGGAGAGCAGGCCGTTCTGGCTAAAGTGCCGGAAGCTTTCAAGGATCTGAACAAAAAGGCTTACAGCCTTGGTTTTGAAAAAATGAAAGAAGTTCTGGCTGGTTAAGTTGCTGGACAGCTATAGAAAAAGCAAGGCCCGGCGTAACAAACGCGGGCCTTGCTTTTTTTTATTGGCATCATCTGTTAAAGTTGATTGTGTAAGTTTACAGGTAGTTAAATCGATAAAAACTTTGAGAGGAAGGTTGTTTAAGATGAATAAAATGGTCATTGCATTGTTTATTATGCTGTTTGTTGCGACTATCGCTAATGCAACAGCATTAGAAACAGAAGCTCAGAAGATTGGCTATGCCATCGGCATGAACATTGGCATGAATATGAAAATGCAGGAACTGGACATCGATCCGGAGCAGGTCTCGGCCGGCCTTGTGGCCGCTTTTAAGGGCGAACCTACGTTGATGGATGAAGATCAGATGGCTCAGACTCTGATGGCTTTCCAGCAGCAGATGCAGGCGCGCGACACGGAGAAAATGGCAGCTGAAGCAGCGCAAAATGCTGTGGCATCGCAAAAATATCTTGAGCAGAACAGCCAAAAAAAGGATGTTGTGACAACAGCAAGCGGTCTTCAATATCGCGTACTGTCAAAGGGCGAAGGACCCTCCCCCAAGGCTGATTCGACAGTTGATGTTCACTATCGCGGTACTCTGGTAGATGGAACCGAATTCGACAGTTCTTACTCACGTGGTGAGCCCGCTACCTTTCCGGTGAGTAATGTGATCCCCGGTTGGACCGAAGCTCTACAGCTGATGAAGGAAGGGGGCACGTGGGAGATTGTTATCCCGGCCGAGCTGGCCTATGCCGATCAGGGTGCGCCACCAGTCATTCCACCAGGTTCTGCTCTTATCTTTGAAGTTGAACTGCTGAAGGTTCATTAGTCTATTCCCGGCTCATTCTCATCGGGCAGTAAGCGCCCGATGAGAATGAGTGCGGCACCAAGTAACAGTAATGTTTCGAACATGATGGTTGCCTCCCTGGTAATACAGATCCAAAGCTTTTCCCTGTTGCAATCACGATAGCCTCTTTGTGTGACAGAATAATTCACACCGATAGTGTAGCTGGCCCTGCTTTCTGCAAATCGACACGGAAGGCTACCTGGTTTGTTTGTTTTTATCCAAAGAGGATCTGTACGTTGACTTCAATTCAAAAAATCGTATACAGTATGCAGTTGCAAGTTGTTAAAACACTTGTTTAACCTTGATTTTAAGTGTGAAAAATCAGGACATGAAAACCAATTTCCCAACGCGCTAACTGGAGGAGAGAGATGATTGACGCTTATCTGAAACACGAAGAGGAAAGAAAGGCCCAGGGAATCCCTGCGCTACCATTAAGTCCGGAACAGACATCAGGTCTGTGCGATCTGCTGCAGAATCCTCCAGCGGGTAAGGAAGATTTTTTGTTGTACCTGCTGACTGAGCGGATCTCACCAGGTGTGGATCCTGCAGCTGAAGTCAAAGCAGCATTTCTGGCAGAAGTTATCAGTGGTTCTAAATCGTCACCCTTGATTGACCGGGTCAAAGCTGTTCAGATTCTTGGTACGATGATTGGTGGCTATAATGTAGATCCGCTGATCAATGCTCTGACTGACCGCGATCTTGCTGATCATGCCGCCAACGCATTATCTGCTATGACCTATGTCTATGATGCTGCTGATCAGGTTATTGAACTGTCAAAATCAAACGAAGCAGCAAAAAAAGTTGTTCAAAGCTGGGCTGATGCTGAGTGGTTTACCGGCAAGCCGGCGATGCCGGAAGTGATTACCGTCAAGGTATTCAAGGTGGAAGGGGAGATTAACACCGATGATTTTTCACCTGCCGGTGATGCCTGGAGTCGTCCCGATATCCCCTTGCATGCCCTGGCAATGGGTAAAACTCGTTTCCCCGGTGGTATTCAGGAAATTGCCAAGTGGCGTTCCGAAGGACATCAGGTCGCTTTTGTCGGTGATGTTGTTGGTACCGGCTCCTCACGCAAATCAGCTTGTAACAGTGTTTTGTGGTGGATTGGGGATGATATTCCTGCCGTACCTAACAAACGTCGTGGTGGCGTGATCATTGGTGGTGTTATTGCCCCGATCTTTTTCAATACCGCGCAGGACTCTGGTGCCCTGCCGTTACGCATGGACGTCAGTAATCTGAATATGGGTGATATTATCACCATCAATACCGCCAAAGGTGAAGTCGCCAACGCCGCAGGTGAGGTGATCACCACCTTTGAGATCAAGCCTTCTACGGTTCCGGATGAATATCGTGCCGGTGGCCGGGTGCCATTGATTATCGGCCGTGCTCTTACCGGGGTTGTGCGCAATGCTTTGGGACTGGATGATTCAGAACTATTTGCTCAGGTCCAGAATCCTGAGCCTGAAGCAGGGCAGGGCTATACCCAGGCACAAAAGATGGTTGGTCGTGCCTGTGGAGTTGCCGGGGTATTGCCGGGCAGCTCCTGTGAACCAAAAATGACCACTGTCGGTTCCCAGGATACCACCGGGCCTATGACTGCTGATGAGTGGAAAGAACTTGCCTGCCTGCGTTTCCAATCTCCCATGGTGATGCAATCGTTCTGTCATACTGCTGCCTATCCTAAACCGGCAGATATCAAAATGCATAAAACCCTGCCGCAATTTATCGCCGAGCGTGGAGGGGTTCCCTTGCGCCCTGGTGACGGTGTTATCCACAGCTGGCTTAACCGGTTGTTGGTTCCCGATACGGTCGGTACCGGTGGTGATTCCCACACCCGCTTCCCGATTGGTATCAGCTTTCCCGCCGGATCCGGTCTGATTGCCTTTGCCGGTGCCCTTGGCTTTATGCCTCTGGATATGCCGGAGTCGGTGCTGGTACGTTTCAAGGGTCAATTAAACGAGGGCATTACCCTGCGTGATGCGGTCAATGCGATTCCCTACTGGGCGATCAAGCAGGGACTGCTGACGGTTCCCAAGAAGAACAAAGTCAATATCTTTAACGGCCGCATCCTCGAAATGGAAGGTCTTCCAGACCTTTCCGTTGAGCAGGCTTTTGAACTGACGGATGCTGCGGCTGAGCGTTCTGCGGCGGCAGGTTGTATCCAGCTGTCAGAAGACAGTGTCTGTGCTTACCTGCGGTCAAATATCGCTCTGATGGAGCAGATGATCAAGGATGGCTACCAGGATGCAGAAACACTGCGAAACCGGATTGATGCCGTTAAGGATTGGCTCAAGGATCCCAAACTGATTCGCGCTGATTCCAATGCAGAGTACGCTGCCGTTATCGAGATCGATCTGGCCGAGATCACCGAACCGATTCTTGCCTGCCCGAACGATCCCGATGATGTCAAGCTTCTGTCAGATGTGCAGGGTACCTCAATTCAGGATGTTTTCATTGGCTCCTGCATGACCAATATCGGGCACTTCCGCGCTGCCGCCGAAATCTGGCGTGGTGAGAAGTTCAACCCCGACGTGCGTACCTGGGTTTGTCCACCGACCCGTATGGATCAGGAAAAACTCAAGGAAGAAGCGGTTTTCTCGGTCTTCAGTGCCAAAGGAGCACGGCTTGAAATTGCCGGCTGTTCGTTGTGTATGGGGAATCAGGCCCGGGTGCCGGACAAGGTCAATATGTACTCAACCAGTACCCGTAACTTTGATGACCGCATTGGTGATGGTGCTCGGGTTTATCTGGGTTCAGCTGAACTCGGTGCGGTTGTCGCCAATGTCGGTAAGTTGCCGACACCGGCTGAGTATTTTGCGGTTTACAAAGAGCGTATTGCTCCGAAAGAAGGACAGATTTACCAGTATTTGCAGTTTGACGAGATGGAAGGTTACGGCGCCTGATCCTTTAACCTGAAAAGACCTGACAGTAAAAAGGCCACTCTACGCAAGAGTGGCCTTTTTACTGTCAACGGCACTTACTTGAACAGCTTTTTAACCTGATAATGTACCAAGACTATCAACAGCATCACAAAGACGGCGAGCCCAAAACGGGCACCCAGGGTCTGTGCCTGCTGCAGACTGCTGCCGCCAAGATAGCCGAGCCCCGGATAGCAGATGCCCCAAAGGATCGAACTGAACAGGATATAGCCACTTGCCGCCCGCCGGGGCATGTGCGATAGACCGGCGATAAAAGGAACAATGCCGCGAATCGGGCCCAAAAACCGTGCAAAAAACAAACTTTTGCCGCCATGAGTCAGGAAGAAATTCTGTGCAAAGCGGATCATCTTGCGGCGGTGGCGAAAAAAACGCATCCGCAAAAAGATGCCACCATAGCGTTTTCCCAGCCACAGACTGAGTAGATCTCCGAATAGAGCACCAAAGCCGGCGACCAGGATCAGGGTCGCCAGATTGCCTTTGCCGGCAACAATGAGAAAACCGGCCAGAACGATAATAGTGCTGCCAGGGACGAGCAGACCCGCTACCGGCAGCGATTCAGCGAGGGCAACGAAAAAAATCAGAAAATAATATTTACTGCCTTCAGGGAGAAACGTGAGGACTTGCTGGATCCAGGTCTCCATCAGCAACAATGATCCGGTTCAAACTCAGCCCGCCAGCGATCAAAAATCAGCACCTTGCCACGATCGAAATGCTCGAGTTGCTGCCGTACTGTTTGAGTGTTTTTGGCCTGGTGTGATTTTCCCGGATCTTTGGAGTAAAAGAGGTCGGCATAGCAGATGATCCTCTCTTCCAGGGTTTCCGGAAGCATATTACGTCTGGGTAAGGGCAGATTGTCCTGTTCGATTTCCACCGCCGTCAATCCCACCCCGGTATGGCGTTCGCAAACCCGCGCATGGTCAGGCAGCCCTAACTCTTTGAGTAACCGCGCGCCGATAATGCCGTGCTGCAGGTATGGAGCCTCACCGTGGCAACCGATGTCAGGCGCGTTGGTGAAGATCATCCCGATATCGTGGAGCATGGCGGCTTCGGCAATAAACTGCAGATCGGGGGTGCGCCCCCGGTCGCGCAGAGCACGAGCAATCGTCAGTGCCCGGCGCGTCACTCGGCGGCTATGGTCAAGCAGGATCGTCCGTGCCTGCGGGTGAGGCAGATAATAACGATCGATCAGATCGGCGGGTTTAAGCCTTGCGGGCATCACCGGCAGACGTTATTCATCGTCCCAGGTGATACAGGCAACCGGGCATTGGTCCATCGCTTCCTCAATCTTTTCAATACTATCGCCTTGTGGATCGCGAATACCGGCTTTATGCTCGGACACCATATGAAAAACCTTGGGACAGATCCGGGTGCAGGTTTCGCAGCCGATACAGACGTCATCATCAAGATAAAGCACTTTTGCCATAAGGAAATCCTTTTATGATAGCTATTATTGAAGGAGGCTTCGAACACATCTTGTTCATCTATTAATACCTCTTCGCCGGCACTTTGACAAACAAGATTCATTTTTCCGGGAAAATATGGTAGTCAACGAGCATTATCATCACCGATGTGGGGCTTGAGTTGCTGTGAAAAAAAGTGTTGGTTTACGTACTGAAATCCTCGTTACTCTGACGTTTCTTCTGGTTGCTGCCCTGCTGTTAGGCGGCATGCTGATGTTGCGCCTGACCGAGCAACGTCTGCTCGCAGAACGCTTGCGCCACCTGGATGAAACCGCTCATTTGGTAGCGGGCGCTTTATCGGATCAGCAACAGGCAGAAGAATCGTCTAGCTCCAGTCCGGCACACCAACAGTTACTGGGTAAGCTGAGTGAGAGCGCTTACTGTAGCGGCTGGTGGTTGTACGATCAGGACCTCAATGTGCTGCAGTCCTTCAGTCATGTTGGACAGCAGCCTTTTAGTATCGCCCGGCGTCAACAGGTCAAGCTCACCGGGGCGATGGAGATGCGTGTCAATTTTCCTGCGCTGCTGAATCTGTTCAGTTCAACCAGTGCCGGGGTCCAGATGGCCTTGCCTCTCTATGCCGATCAACGTTTTATCGGCTTGCTGGAAATCCACTTCAGCCTCGATGATATCCGTGTGCAGTTGCTGGATGCCCTCCAGATACTGTTGATCTATGTGGCGCTCTATGGTCTGGTTCTGATCGCTGCCGGTTATTATCTGCTCCAGCGCAATATTATCAAGCCGGCCAAGCTGTTATTGCGGGCGACCCAGGATGTCGGGCGTGGTGATTTGAACACCCGCCTGCCAATCGCCGGGCCAACGGAATTAGCTCAGCTTGCCACCGCTTACAATGACATGGTGACTGCCCTGAATAAAAGCCAGGCGCAAACGCGTATCCACATCGACGAACTGAAAAACACCAATCGTCAATTGCAGCAGGCCCGTGATGAGCTGATCCGCAGTGAAAAAATGGCATCAGTAGGTCAGCTGGCCGCCGGATTGGCTCATGAACTTGGTAATCCGCTGGCGGCGTTGATCGGCTATCTTGAGTTACTCAAAACCCGCTTGAATATGGCCGATAAGGATGTTGCCCAGCGGTGCCTGGTGGAAACCCAACGCATCGATTATCTGGTGCGTGAGCTCCTCAACTTTTCGCGCCCGGCGGACAAAAACAGCATTGATGAGGTTGATTGTATCGCTGAACTACGAGTATGTCGAGAACTGCTCGCGCGCCAGGGCACGTTCAAACAGGTAAGTGTCGCTGATCAGTTGCCTGGGGTTTCTGCTATGGTACTGATTAATCGTCAAAAGCTTCATCAGGTCTATATCAATTTGTTGATCAATGCCGTTCATGCCTGTGAACTAAAAGGGGCGATTGAGCTGACTGCCGGTTGCGAGCAGGATAATGTCTGGCTGCAGATCAAAGATGATGGCTGTGGTATTGCGGTGGGCGACCTGACCCAGATATTTGATCCTTTTTACACCACTAAAGCGCCGGGAGAAGGTACCGGACTGGGATTGACGATCTGTCACCGGATCATTGATGAGGCCGGGGGGCATTTGCAGGTTGATTCATGTCCCGGGCAGGGGAGTGTTTTCAGGTTGGTTCTGCCGTTGGCGCTTAACAGGGAGTAGGGGTGGGAATGAGGTAGTAGGTAGTGGGGACCGCTACGAAGAGAATAAATCTTCGCAGCGGTCTTTTTTTTATTCGACGATGGTGGCTTTTAGGATCATGACGGCATCTTTTGGAACGTCCTGATGGGGGCCGGAATTGCCGGTTGGTACCTTGGCGATACTGTCAACAATGTCCATGCCGTCAGTGACCTCGGCAAAAACGGCGTAACCATAAGCGTTGGGAGTTTTGCCCTGGTGGTCGAGGAAACTGTTATCCACCAGGTTGATGAAAAACTGACTGGTGGCACTGTCTACTACCTGGGTGCGCGCCATGGCGATCGAGCCACGGACATTTTTAAGACCGTTGTCGGCCTCGTTTTTAATCTGCTGGTTGGTTCCTTTTTGTTTCATGTCGGCAGTAAAGCCGCCTCCCTGAACCATGAAGTTGGGGATAACCCGGTGAAAAATCGTCTGGTCGTAAAATCCGTTACGTACGTAGCCAAGAAAATTTTCAGTAGAGATAGGGGCTTTTTCCTGATTCAGGGTAATGGTGATCGACCCTTTAGTGGTTTCGATAATAACACTTGGTTGCTGACTCATATGTCCTCTCCTGTGAAATGATGAAATGGCTGACGCTGATAAGCCCCTGTCTGGAGGTCGCGTAAGGGCAACATCCTGTTGTCCAGATCAGGGGTTGGCATGAATTAATGGTCGGTCTGCGAGATACCGGTCTTCAGTAAATCAGTGAATTGGTGATCCGGGATCGGGCGGCTGAATAGATAACCCTGGAAAATGTTACATCCGTTCTGCTTAAGAAAATCGAGTTCAGGGCGGGTCTCAACGCCTTCTGCAATCACTTTAAGATAAAGGTGTTCGGCCATGGCGATAATGGTGGCAACGATAGCAGCATCATTGGCATCGGTTTCAATGTCACGGACAAAGGACTGATCAATTTTGAGAATATCCAGGGGCATTTTTTTCAGATAGGTCAAGGAAGAATAACCAGTCCCAAAATCATCAATAGAAAGTTGCAGCCCCAGTTTTTTTAACCCCTGCATTTTTTCAATCGTGTCAATAATATTGTCAATCACCAGGCCTTCCGTCAGTTCAAAGCAGACCATTGTCGGGTCGACCCCGGTCTCATCCAGAATCGACTGAACCTGGCCGACAAACTCGGATTGGCGGAACTGGCGGGGGCTGACGTTAATGGCCAGATGGGTCAGGCCCAGCCCTTGATCGTTCCATTTTTTCAGGTGCCGGCAGGCCGTTCGCAACACCCACTCACCAATCGACAGAATCAGGCCACTGGCTTCGGCAATGGGGATAAAAGTGCCGGGAGAAATAAATCCTTTGGTGGGATGCGTCCAGCGAATAAGCGCCTCGGCACCAAGGATGTTGCCATGATAATCGACTTGCGGCTGGAAATAGAGTGATAACTCGTCGCGTTCGATGGCATGGCGCAGTTCTTTTTCCAGGGCAAGACGATAGTCAGCTGCCGCCTGCATACTTGGCAGGAAGAAGCGAATTGTATCGCGCCCATCGTCCTTGGCCCGGTACATGGCGGTGTCGGCGTAGCGCAGGATGTCACTGCCTGTTTCGTAGCCGCCGTCAACTGACGGAAACATGGCAACCCCAATACTCGGGGTGACATGCAGGATATTGTCATGAATGATATAAGGTTCGGTCAGGCGATCCTTGATGCTTTCCGCTTTATGTTGAGCTGCCGCAGCGGCAGTTCCTGGGTCAGCGCCAAGGTCAGATAAGAGGAAGACGAATTCATCCCCTCCCAGGCGTGAAATTGTGTCCTCACTTCGCATATCACTCGTCAGCCGTTCGGCAACCTGTTTGAGCAGATCATCACCGATCGGGTGACCGAGGGAGTCATTGATGTTTTTAAAACGATCCAGATCTAAAAAGAGCATCGCACCATAATGCCCATAGCGTCTGGCGCGGGAGAGATTCTGTTCGAGGCGATTAATCAGCAGGCGGCGATTCGGCAATTCCGTCAAGGCATCATAATAAGCCAGGTATTCGATCCGCGCTTCAGCCTGTTTGCGTTCGGTGATGTCACGCAACGTAGCGCAGATTTTGTCAGCGTTTTCGCGGTCGCTACTTTGATAACTGGCATTGAGGGAGCAGGGAATGTCCTGCTGGTCTTTGTCGCGCAGATGGATCTCGAAATCGCGAATCTCTCCGGTCTGATTGAGGCGGTCGAATAACTCGTCGCGCTCTAGTGCCAGGGGGAAGAGATTTTCAACTTTGGTGCCCAATAATTCATCACGTTTGAACGCTGAAATTTCAGAGATAGACGGGCTGACTTCGAGGATGATGCCGTTTTCGGCGAATTCGATGTAGACATCCTGGAGATTTTCAAAAATAGAGCGGTAGGTTTCTTCACTCTTGCGGAGCTTGAAGTGTGACTCATTGAGGTCGTTGATAGCCTTCTGCAGGGCTGCAGTGCGGCGTGTGACTTCTTCTTCAAGGTGCTCCTGATAGGCACGATTTTCGATGATCAGGCGCGCGCGCTCAAGCTCCTGATTGATAGCATGCAACAAAGCCGACATGTCCTGGATCGGTTTGAGCAGATAGTTCCATGCGCCGCGACGGATTGCCTCAATGGCATCACCGATAATACCGGTTCCAGAGACGACAACAATCGGCGTATCTGGTGATTCAGTCTTGATTGTCTGGAGAACCTCGAGTCCATCCATCTCCGGCATGCGGAGATCACACAGAACCAGATCCGGTCTTTCACGGCGAAAGACCTCCAGTCCCTCGTACCCGTTCTTTGCTTCAACAACATCAAAGTCATGATCTTCCAGAAACAGCTGAAAGCTGTTGCGGATCTGATCTTCATCGTCAATGGTGAGGATTAATGGGTTTTTCTGCCGCCCCATGATTGTCAGCCTTTTTTATGAGAATGCTCATGATATTCCTCTACTATAGCACTGTTTCGACCGAAATCAGTAAAAATATTTCGTGCCGGTTCTATTATCACCCCTCTTTTTCGTTACAGGTCGCCGGTCAGGTTCTGCAGGACAAAGAGCTTTGGGTTGATGGCTATGATTGCCTCAATCACTTCTTTTAATTGATCTGAATCGAGGTTTTCTTCTGTATCGGTATCTTGAAAGTAGCTGTAACCTTTAGGCAATTGGCTGTAGCATCCTTTAAATAACAGGGCCACGTCAACCCGGTCATTAACTCTGCCGCTGGTTTCCCAAGGGTCACGATAGGTGTATTGTCGAGCGGTAATCTGTAAACCCAGATTGTTGGGGAACAGCGCCTTGACTTCAAAAGAAAAATCGCGTGGTGATCCGTAGTGGACACTGCGCCCGGCGCGTCCTTTGACGCGCGCTCCAGTTTTTTGCAGCATGTCGGTAATACTTTCTTCGGACATGGGCGATGGTTGGGTATCTGTCATGGTGCCTCCAGGACGTTATCAAGTCGCAATTCCAGCCCCCAGGTTACAGGCTTTTGACCCTCCGGTGATAGTACCCACAGGGTCGGAATGTCTGATGCTGGCGGGGCGGGGCCAAAACCATCGGTCAGGTAGATAATCGCCGCAGGGCGGGGCTGCATTTGGCGGGCATAGTCGAATACCGGGCGCAGGTCGGTAAAACCACCGCCACGAAAGACATCGATCACCGCAGGATCGCCGCTGAAGGTGGCAATTTTTTGAATCCGGCTGCCGGCATAGACAACGGTTATCCGGCTTTGCCGCGCCTGGGCTATCCGTAGTAGTTCTTTGGCAAAGGTTTCACGCAGAGTCTGGGTGTCGGTGGAATCACTGACATCAATACCGATCACCAGATTCAGATACTGTTGTTTGCGGATTCCCGGCGTGATCTGATCAAAGCGTCGATGGGTACGCTTCCAGGTAGCGGTTTTGCCGACCCGCCCGGCGCTGCCGATAAACTGGCGCAGAATCTGCTGCCAGGGGATGGTCGGCGGCGCGAGGTAGGAGTGAATCAGGGCCCGTAGATCACCGGCTCCTTCGTCGCCACTTTTGTGCCAAGCCGATTGCACCATCTGACGCACTACTTGTTCGCTCAGGGAATCTGGTGTGCGCTCGGCTTCCTGCCAGTGCTGGTGATCATCCAACGGGTGCAGCTGCAATGCCTCAAGGGTTGCTGCTGACGTGTCACTTGCCTGTTCGCCGGAGCTGTCAGCTGCGCTGTCGCCGGTGCCGTCGCCGAGTTGATCCCCCAGTCGTGGTACCAGCAGGAGCTGGTCGTAATATTCTTCAGCAGCAAGACCGGCCGCCAGCTTGAGGCGTTCAGGGCGTGGTGCCTCGGTGGGTAAGTGGTCGATACCGGGATTAATAGCGAGGTCGCAGGCCAGATCCCAGAGCCTGGGGTGGCGATCGTTGCGACGGCACGGGTGTAGATGGAGGATGTGTTTGACCAGATGTTCGAGCAGTGCCTGCTGTTCGCCGCCGGAAAAAAGAGCAAAATGCTGTGGTGAAACCATCAGGGTCGGCAGGGCATCGATCAGGGTCACAGCAACCGCCTTGCGCCCCTGATAGGGTCGGCGGCGGCACTGGAGGAGAAAATGACCGTAAAAAGGCCGCTGTTTCAGCAACCTGACAATCGCATCTTCAAGCTCGCGCATCGGTTTAGGTAGCATCCTGGCTGATTTTTCGGATGGTATCCAGAATCTCGGCATCGTACTTGTCCTGGCACAAAACCGCGGCGATGGCCGGGATCCGCAGCAGGCTTTTGACCATGGCAAAACGCATATCACGTGGGAGGATATCGATATAGGCAACCAGATGATCCTGTTCAGCTTCATCCCGGGGGATCTGTTGCTGTAGCAGGGAGGTTAATTCGTTGATAGTTGCGGCCTGGATATCGTCCCGCTGTTTTTCCGCTTGCTCGGCAACCTCAGGCCAGCGTTGGAGGATGTCTTCAGCACTTAAAGGGCGCCGGCGTTGCTCGTTGCACCACTGCAGAAAGGCCACGGCAGCTTCTTTGCCGATGACGCCGCTGTAAACCTCCATTTCCAGTGGTTGAGGAAAGCGACAATGACGGCGCAGCCTGCTGACCATTTCCCAGGCGCGCTCCGAAGGTTCGATATTCATATCAAAACTGGTGTTATTGAGGGCCAGCAGGTGCTGATGAGAACCAATAAAGTGACGTACTGATTGATCGAAATCAGCTTGTTGAGCATAGTGAGACCAGCAGGTGGGGTCGGTCTCGACCTGAATGACCACCATGCGATCCAGCAGGGCGCGATCCAGCGGGGCGACCTGGTAGCTGCCATCGGGGGGGTTGATGGCAACCACGACACGGTGCTGAGGTGCCAGTTTGTGGGTGTGCAACGCGCGTTGTTGTCCCTCGGACGGCGGCTCAACAAACTGAAAAATCGCCTGCAGGGTGTCTTCCTGTTGGGCGCGATTGAGTTCATCACAGTGAACAACCGTCGCCGCAGCATTGTCGGCCGGCCACCAGGACGGGCGGGACCAATGCATGGTCTTGTCGATGCGATAGGGAATACCCACCAGGTCACCAACTTCCATCTGTCCCAGGCGTAAAGGGATGTAACTGCGTTTGATCTCGCGACAGACCTGAATAATGCCGGCTGTTTTACCAACACCGCGGTGACCAACAACACAGGGGGTCAGGTCGGTCGTCGTCAGAATTTCTTTGAGCACAATCTTCATCTGTTCGATATTCATGGTTTACTCATTTTGACTCGGCATGGCGGGGACAGCTAGTGCCTCAATGATTGCAGAATAAAGAGGGTAAACAATACCTTAATATGCCGGAAGGCACAGGCGAAAGTCAAAGGGCGGCTGGGCCGCTGCAGATTGGCGATCACGGGTTGACAGCTGGTCAGGTGGGGAGTTAGGTGAGGATTTCCTGGGTTTTGTGTTTAAGCAGCTCAATGACTTCTTCATTAAGGTGAAAACGTTCATAGCTGCTTTCGTGCAGATCCACTTTGTTGGATAGCTGGTGGGCACAAAAGTTGAACTGACAGGCAAGTATGTTTGCTGTATAGGCTGCCGCACTGACCTCCGGCTCAGTCGGTGCTGTGCGAAGGTGGTGATGTGAGCGAATAGCTTCAACCAAAAAAGGCGGTAGACTCCACCATTGTGCCAGCATGGCGCCGATTTCAGCATGATCTGTGCCGTAAAGGCTGCGTTCAGCTTTCAGTAGCGGCCATTGATTTTCGTCGGAAAGTTCAATCGCACGCTGGAATTTCTCCGGCAGGTAGTTCGCTAACAACAGTTTGCCCATATCGTGAAGAAGTCCGGCAATAAAGGCGCGATCCTGCATGGCGATATTGCTGCTGTAGGTCAGTTTGATCAACAAACGGGCGATTGTTGCGCTGGCAATCGAATGTTTTTTAAAGTGGTTGATATCAAAACCGGGAATCTTGCTGGTAGCGGAGTTAACTGCCTGATACACCGACTCTGATAATACCAGGTTCTCGACGATGTCTGTGCCCAGGACAATAATCGCTTTTTTAACGGAGTCAACAAGAAAGCGCTGACCAAAAAGGGCTGAGTTACCCCAATGCAGAAGGATAGCGGATAGACTGACATCCTGACTGATAGCCTCAGTCATTCTTTCAATGTCAATGTCATCATCGCTGATACAGTCGCGTACCTGACTATAGGTTTCCGGCAGGGTCGGGAGCAGGGGGATGGTGTTGATCAGTTTTTGCAACTCAAGGCTATATTTGCGCTGATATTGCGCTTGCCGCAGGGCGCTGCGAAGGATCTCTTTCAGTTCAATATCAATCCAGGGTTTGGGTATGATCTGCTGAGTATAGCCTTGTGCTAAAGCTTGTAGCACAGTGGCGTGCCGGGGGTGACCCGTGAGGAACAGACGAATCGTCGTTGGGTGGTGCTCACGGATCTCGCTGAGCAGGCTGATGCCGGCCATTTCCTTCATGACCGCAGCACTAACCACCAGATCAACCGGTTTATCCTGCAACAGCTGCAGAGCTTGACTAGCGCTGGAAACGAAATGACATTCCCAGTCCTCCTTTTGCAGTAATCTCTGCAGTGCTGTCAGGACCTCGGGATCTTCGTCAATAAAAAGAATGTTAGGCGTGTCACTCATCAATCAGATTCCAGTAGTCAACAAGACGGAAAAAATGGCATTGAATAAGACACGCATGGTAGCACAAAGGGTAAAGACTTGTTAACCTCTATTTATGAAAAAATTCTGACTTACTTGTGAAGTTTTGTTCCTCGTTCCTGTAATTGCAACAATTCACAGTTCTCAAAACAAATCTGGCGAAAATCTTCAGAGATACGCTCATCAATAGCAGCACTCTTCCAGAACAGAATAGCAGATTGCCGGGCATCGGTAAGCTCTGCCTGTGCTTCTTTGCGCAGAGATGGCGGAGTAAACAAGCGTGCCGGAATTTCACCGGCCAAGGGTTCATAGATGGTGGGACGCACACCATAGGTCGGGGCCAGAAGGTAATTGTCTTTGCCGTGTGGCAAAAATGAAATGTTGCCGAAATGCTGGTTAGCATTGCCGATCATGTCACTGAATAGAGCCAGCCAATGAAGTTTTTTGGCTTCACTTAAGGGGATGATCCCCTGCCTCTGCAGACGTGTTGCCGCCGACACCCAATCATCGCAGGGCTCCTGAATACGGGTGTGAAGGGCACGTAGGGAAATGACCGGCAGGCGCCCGAAAGCGCCACGGCGATCAAAGCGTTTCACGCATAGAAAGGTTTGATTGCCGGTGATGATCAGCCGTGAACGCGCTGCGTTTAATCCGGCAATGCGGATCGCATCAAGTGCCAGATGTTCACATACGAGCAGATCCGCATAGCGTCTGGCCTCCTTGCTGTCAGCAGCCGGTGAAAATTTGACCAGCATCTGGCAGGGCGTGCCGCGTTCATTGAGGCAAACTGAAAACTTGGGTTGTTCGCCGCTCAGTTGCACCGGAATGATCTCTCTAGCCAGGGTTTTTAGCGCTTTTTGCTGGTAGATAAGAGCCTGGCTACCAGGCTCAATCAA